>Ga0265797_10011979_pt1 | contig 10747 bp, 5 predicted proteins | sample P2T30metagenome_FD_192433 | JGI IMG/M metagenome (GOLD analysis project Ga0265797, IMG submission 192433) | Plant litter microbial communities from East Loma Ridge, Irvine, California - P2 T30 | ecosystem: Environmental > Terrestrial > Plant litter > Unclassified | place: USA: California... | reverse complement strand
GACTCTTCCTGCCATCTATCGTCATCATCTGGGGAGCAGTCATGATTGGCTTCGGTTTCGTCAAGGAATGGCACACACTCATCCCACTCCGTCTGCTCCTCGGTATCTTCGAGGCTGGTTTCTTCCCTGGCTCCGCATACCTCCTTTCATGCTGGTACAAGCGATTTGAGCTCCAGAAGCGCAACACCGTCTTCTTCCTCATCGGTATGCTGTCATCTGCCTTCTCAGGTATCCTCGGCTACCTCTTCTCTCTTCTCAACGGCAAGGGCGTACAAGCGGCATACTGGCTTGGTCCCCACTACGGACCCACCAAGAAGGCGCCCACCACACCCGTCAGCTTCGGACCTGGTCTCTCAGGATGGTAAGTCCTAACTATACGAAGTGCATGTGAGACATATACTGACTTCGTACTTTCACCTCTGCAGGAGGTGGATTTTCATCATGCAAGGAGTCATCACCGTCTTGATCGGCATTGTAGGATGGTACTTCATCGTCGACTTCCCCGAGCTAGCAGCTAAGCCCAGTGCGACCCAAAAGAAGTTCCTCGAGCAAGACGAAGTCGACTTCATCGTCGCCCGCATCGAAGAAGACCGCCACGACGTCATCGCCGAGGAGTTCAACCTCAAGAGCTACCTCGCCGGCGCCATGGACCTCAAAGTTTGGGGCTTCGCTCTGATCTTCATGTTCACCACCACCATCACCTACGCCATCGCCTACTTCCTGCCCATCATCCTAAAGGACGGTATGGGCTTCAGCCCCGCCGCAGCAAACTGCCTCATCGCACCCCCTTACGTCTTCGCCGCCTTCGTCATGGTTGGCTTCGCCTGGGCAGGAGATAAGTACCACATCCGCAGCCCGTGGGTCATCGCCAACGGTGTTCTCGCTCTCATCGGTCTTCCCATGATCGGCTTCAGCACCAACGTCGGTGTCCGATACTTTGGTAAGTCATTCATCCCCATTGCCCTCTCTCTACATGCACTAACAACCCCTCTCAGGCGTCTTCCTCGCTACCGCCGCTGCAAACGCAAACGTCCCCTGCATCCTCACATGGCAAGCGAACAACATCCGCGGCCAATGGAAGCGCGCTCTCTGCAGCGCTACACTCGTCGGCGCCGGCGGTATCGGTGGTATCATCGGTGGAACTGTCTTCCGTACCCAGGACGCACCTTCCTACGTCCCTGGTATCGTTGCTTGCATGATTGCGTCGGGTATGATCATTATCATTTCCCTACTTCTCAACTTGAAGTTCTGGATGGCGAACAAGCGTGCCAACAACGGAGGCAAGATCATTGAGGGCCTTGAGGGCTTCAGGTACACTCTGTAGATACCCATGGTGATTATGTGGGAAGGGACGAGGATATGAGTAATGAATTATTATGTGTTCAAACGATATTTCGAACCATCCTATAACTCGTGAAATCCGCCAAACTCAACCAGCCTCCCTTCCTTTCGCGGATTCCTAAGGCAGCCTCGACGTCATTTATCAGCCACGCTGATGCCAAAGCGGGACCAACCATCCATGCCGCTCGCCCGTCTTGGCCCTTCCTTCCTCCCTACCTATCTCGTGACGAGCAGCATGGCTTGGAAACGTACCTAGACATTCCTTCTCGGAAGACGGAACACGTCCTCTTGGTATACTATAGGTTATGAGCCGGGGTGAGGTAGGGGAATGATAAACAAGGCAACGCGGGAATGACGCAGGTACGCAGTCAGACCGTGAGTGAAAGATGATGTGTGAGCGCTCTTTGGTCATAGAAGACATAAAAGACCGACCTTCCCTCTACATCAAGCACAAGATCAACCCGCTTGAACATCTACCACCTCTTCAGTAGCAACTGCGACCAAGATGCACAACACCATCGCCGTCGGCCTCTTTACCCTCATTGTGCCTTCTCTAGGCCACGACGTCCAATTCTATACCGGAATTCAATGCGGAGGCGAACGTCTTGGTGGAGTAGTCGGCTTGACGCCAGATGATGGTTGTCAGGACGGCAGCTTATACAGCACCGACGCTCAATCAGTCTACATAGCCCAAGGAGATACCGATGAAGACCTTATAATCGCCTTCTATAAGGGTGACAACTGTCCTCTCGAGAACGCTGTCGCAAAAGGAAACGACGGTGCGTGCCTGAGCGTCGGCGGGGCCTACCAGCAGTTCGGTTATTACAAGGCTCTTCCCATCATCCTGCGCAACAAGCATGAGGATACTGTCCAGTCCCAAGTGGATGACGTCACTTCGCGCTTTCAGCATGGGGCTTTGTTTGAGGATGACGATGGTGAAAGTTGCAAGACGAGAGCTATGATGCTGTTCTCTATTCCGGAATGCGATTGCTAATACTGTATGTGGAAAGGTCCAATGGCGCATGCAACAGATAGCAGAGAATGCGTTTAGAGGTGTGCGTGCAGAGGAGTGGTCTTCCACCGCGCGCATTGCCAACACGCAACCTCTGCCCGAGCTTGTCGACATGCACACCGTCAAAGTCGCAGAAGATCCCAAAAAGAACTCTGCCGAGAAAGAGTGAGCGCTGTCGCATCAAAGCGAAGTTCAAATCCAGCGTACGAGGTCGAACTTGCGCTTATGCCGCTCGACAACCTTCACCTCGTCTGCACCGCCATCGCTTCATGCCTCATTGCTATCGGTGGCCTTCCTGCGCAATGCTGTCCTGGAACAACCCAACATGCGATCGCCCAGATCGAGCTTCGCTCATCAGCGGGAGTTATCAGCCGTGCCGAGCGGACTTTGCTGGGCAACGTGCCGGCTCCGCTCGCTTATTGAGATGCACGTGACTGCCCAGGTGGCCTGAGAGTATGCCTACCTAGGTAGGTAGCTTGTCTCCGGTGTAAGCTTGTAGTGCGAGGCAGACTATTCAATATGGTTCTGTTAATGAGATGAAGTAATGGGCATACGGATAGGATGACTCAATACATATCTCTGGTTGGCAGGTCCATCTGCTCTACTGCGCGCGTGTTTCAAATTGCCAAGAAGTCAGCCTTGTCCAGGGCTGTGTTCCTGCCTAGACGTAAGAACCAACGCCGATCATCCGGCTTTGCTCAGGTGGTTAATTAAAGTCACTGCCCTTATGTTCTCTTTTTTTGAAGTGAGTGAGTACTCATGTCCTCCTCTTACGAAAACATGTCGACGAATTCATTCGAAAACCACGGTGACCGCGAGGAAAAGGCATCCATCTACGCGCTTTCGCAGCCCATCATCCCAGAACCTGACGCTCTTCCGAACGATATTCGCGAGTTCTTGACTGAAGTTCTATCTGTCTCTCGCGGACTCTCTCGCGAACATGCAAGCGCCATAGCGGACAAGTGGAGGCTTGGCACTGGACGCGAATTGCGCGACTACCCTCCGAAGATGTATCTCGAGATCTTCGGTCCGGAGGAAGGATGGTGTGTGTATAGAGAAGTCAAAACCAGGCTCCTCAGCCAGAAAGACCAACGTGCATTACCTCCTCAAAGTCGCACTTTCCTAAGTATGCTCCACCCATGTCGGCATAGTTGCGACCATGCGTTGACCAATGTTTTAGTTGGCGTGGGTATCTTTTTCATGGTTACAGCCTACTATTTGATTCCCGCGTTCTGGTCGTCACCACGTGCGCTACCTCTGCGGGCGATGGCTTTTGTGGCATTCTCTTTGTTTGGTGGTGGCGGCTTGATCTGTTGGGTGGCGGTTGTGTCGTCACCACCCACTGTTGATGAGCAGGTCGAGCAGGACCTTATGAAGGCGTTCGTGGGAGAAAACAAAACTTCCAAGAAGTAGCAGAGCTTGGAATAGTTATGGGTTGATAGAGAGAGCAGCTCCGGGAATTGGACGAGCTCTGCATGGATGCAATCATAGGGACGGCCGGCCTCGGTTAATACGCGGCTTCCTTCCAAACCTTCAACCTTCTTTTCTTCGGTGTGAGACAGCACTATGTCTGGCCCCGCGGAGCAATATATTTCGCATGACGCCCCTGGACTAACGGACCCTTAGGAAGTTTTCGTCGCAGCCTCGAGTTCTGGAAAAAGGACGCAGACGGGTGAGCGGCGTGTTGCGTCGCACGGAACCGTGCCTGCCGGAACTCGCAGCGTCATGCTTACCAGCCCTATGAGCACTCCTTCGTCCGTAAAGCGTATCCGAAGTCATTCGGGCCTTTATCATCCATCTCAGCCGCAGCCTAGCAGGTGAGCGTTTGTGGATGTTATCGCGACAACAATCTGTCCGTCGCAGCTTCCCGACAGTCCTCGCGCCGCGGAAACTACCAAAGTCATTGGAGGAACAACTCTTTTCTCTCGCCCGAAGTACTACGAATAGCGAGCTGAATCACAACGCCTCTTAAACGCGTTATCGCAGCTACCGAGCGCCAGGAACTGAGTTACCAAGCTTTCCGGCGCGCCACTTTTGCCCGCTAGTCGTAGAGCTTGTCCCACCTGGTACCAGATCCGATGCCCAGAACACTGGATAGGCCTTCCAACCCCAAAATGTCGACTCTGGACGCTTATCTGGGAAACGCTGGGTTTCCGCGATGCCCTCGTGGTCTAATACATGTGCATGGGTCCTTCTCCAGAAAGATTTTCATATCCACATCACCCTGGTCCTTAGAGCTCCAGACTGCCGATGCATGGGTGGATCGTATGTACAACACACCACTTAGTCGATCAACGCCGGGATGAGACCTGCCCTCTCAGTACCAACTCTGTTTACTCATGAGTACCGCCGCGGCTCGATGTTGAAGTCCCGCCTTCAAAATGTTCTGGGTAGGGGCTCTTTCGCGCGGTGAAATTGGCCGGACCGACACTGAACCCAAGCCACGTCGCGCTAACACGCGTGGAAATTCGTCAAGCAACGGGCGACGCTTCTAAGATTGTTCCTACCCAGATGAACGCCATGCAGGAACGCTCTTAGCTTCCCATAGTTCTTTGGGATCTTACTTTCGTTCCTGCATCCTACGCCCATTAGTAGGTACCGCTTGGCTCTAAAGCCGGCACCATCAATATTGATGGACAAGACTATCTTCCCAACAGCGGGGTCTCATCAGCGATGGGGGTTCGATCAAAACGGATTGCCACGGTGAGGATCTCACACGGCAGCAGCTATCGATTGTGGCTTTTGTCCCCTGGCCTCTCTGAAGAGACCCACCGGCTATCTACCCTGTCAGATGTACCTACGAGTCGGGCGACAAGCGTGAAAGCGGATTTAACGAGATGTCAGATTGTAATCGGGATCCAGACCACGTTGTCGTAGTATACCCAATTCGGTGTCAGCCCCGTGAACCCTTGGTGAGGATCTTCGAGCTTAAGTACCATCTAACATCATGTACTTCCGATCTCCATCGCTCGCTTCTCATCCTCGTCGATTGATCGTCATTCGCTATGCGCTCGTTCGCTGTTGCCGCCCTGCTCGGGCTTGCGGCTGCTCAGAGTAGTGCCTCTAATGTCACTCTGAGTATCGCGAGTCGCTCTTCCACATCGACGACGCCTCTCACAACTACTTCAGCTACCTTGACGGGTCCCAGATCGGTCATTACTGTCGCCACCGATGGATCTGGGGATTACACCGCCATCAATGTAGCCGTAAAGGCTGCACAAGATAGCGGCATCGCCACTGTCTCCGTTCTTCCTGGAACCTACTCCGAGGCCGTCACTGTCATCGGACAGGCTACTGTTACGATCGCTGGACCCTCTCCAACGGCTGCAGATGACTGGTCTGAGAACAAAGTTACAATCGCTGCTACTACCGTTCCATTCAGCATTGGTACGGACAAGATCAAGGGTGTGACCGTCCGTAACATCAACATCGTCAATTCAGCTGCCGTTGGCCCAGGAGCCAATGCGGCAACCATTTCGCTCAGAGGTAGCAATGTTGCTTTCTATGGGTGCTCCATCGTCTCGCCTGGTGGCACTGTAGTCTCCGCTACCTACGGAACGGCCTTCTTCGCCAATTCGTACATCGAGGGCTCGAACTATCTCTTCTACAACTACCCGACTATCTATCTGTACAAGTCCACCATCGTTCCTCTCAGCTCGAGTGCTCTTATTGTGTACAGCAAGGGTGGAACCCCTAACGGAGGTACCTTTGCGAACTCCACGGTCGTATTCGATTCGAGCTCGATACAGCAGAAGACAGGATATACCAACAACAATGTATTCTTGGCGGCGCCGGCTGCCAACGGTTCAGTGGCAATCTACCGGAACACAGCAATGGGAAATTTGATTGCCCCTGCTGGAGTTCACCCTTCAGCGGCTACCACTCCGTCTTTCTACGGCGAGTTCGCCACCACTGGTGCCGGTTCTTATAGCAAGAACGCCGCAGCTCGCCCCAGCTACGATGTTCTTCTCTCGGCCGATCAGGTGTCTCAATTCACCATCGACAAGGTCTTCGGAAATGCGTTCTACCCTTACGCTAGCTCTTCGCTTGCATGGGTCGATCAGAATGTTATTGCGTCATTGAAAGGATCGAATGATGCTCAGATTGCTTCCGCTTCATCTGCTGCGTCGACTGTTCCTTCTACAGTGTCTCCATCAGCTTCATCGATGGCTTCGCTGGCCAGTACCGCCAGCTCCATCTCGAACGCTACTATCACTGCTTCAACAGTGACCAGTGCTACCCCAGTAGCCTCTTGCACAATCGCAGCCGCAGCCCCGACTCTGATAGTCTCCAAGACACCCGGACCATGCGAGTTCTCGAACGTCACGTCAGCTATCAGCGCCCTCCCCAACGACGGCAACCCATATACCATTCACATTGGCGCGGGTACATACGTTGAGCAGCTTTCCATCACTCGCAAGGGGAAGGTCACCCTGAGGGGCTTCACCGACTTCACGAATGATTACACAAGGAACAAGGTCCGCATTGAATTCTCCAGGGGCGAGCTTACCAGTGCTGGCAAGAACGAGCAAACACCCGTCGTATACTCCAAGCCTAGCGGTGATTCGGGAATGGCTCTGTACAACATCGACTTTGTTAACACCTACCCTCAGACTTCCAACACCGCAGCACTGGCTGCCGACTTCTATGGAGCGAACATTGCTGCCTATGGTTGTTCCTTTGTTGGTTTCCAGGATACCCTACTTGCTAACAAGGGTACACAAGTATTTAGCAACTGCTATGTTGAAGGTAGTGTTGACTTCATTTGGGGTTTCTCCACCGCATACTTCCACCAGTGCATGATCGTTAGCAACACGCCTGGCGCTTTCATCTCGGCACAATACAGGGCCACTGCAGACGCCCCCGGTGGTTATGTATTCGATTCTTCAGTCATCACATACAGTGCTACCTACGGCAACACCTTCGGTACGACCTACCTCGGCAGGCCTTACAGCCAATTCTCTATCGCTATCTACATGAACTCGTATATCGACAAGCATATATCTAGCGCTGGCTGGACCGTATGGCAGACAAACAACCCTCAGACATCAGGAGTCACATTCGGCGAATACAACAACATGGGCCCTGGTAGCTGGACGGACACAGCCAAGCGGGCCGACTTTGCCACAAAGTTGACAGCGTCTGAGGCTGAGAAGTACACGCTTGCTGCATGGATCGGCAGCACGGCATGGTTGGACATGGATGCGTACAATGCGATCCCTTCGTACAGCCTCACAGGCCCCACAACCACCTCGCCATCACCATCTCCATCCCCTTCAACCAACGGTACCGTGACTGGACCGACTACCACTGCAACTGTCAATGCCCATCCTGACAGCGGTACTGTGCCGCCCCTAGGCGCTGTAATCGTTTCCAAGGATGGCAGCAACGGCGCTGCGTACACCAACATCACTGCCGCACTCGCTTCGCTCCCGCAAGACAAGACCAACCAAACCATCTTCATCTACCCGGGTACCTACAACGAGCAAATCCCGTCAGTTAACCGTCCTGGTGCCGTAAGGATCATCGGGTACACCACTGGTAATCCAGGTCAAGCCTACAAAGACAATCAGGTCACCGTCTCCTTCGCTCGTGGTTTATCCGTCTCCCCATTACCCGTCGGACACTCAAATGCGGAAACATCTGTCTTCTCTACCGCATCGAGCAGGATTAGCATGTACAACGTCAACATGATCAACACTGATAACCTCGACGGTGCCGAGCCTAACTACGTGACTCTCGCGGGCTCAATATACGGCAACGACATCGCCTTCTACGCTTGTTCGTTTGATGGCTGGCAAGATACCCTTTTAAACGGAGCTACCGCTGGTTACCAATACTATGAGTCGTGCTACATTGGAGGTGCCATCGACTTCATTTGGGGCTACTCCAAGGCATACTTCAAGGGATGTACGATCGGTGCCAAGCGCAAGTCATCGGCCATTACGGCGCATAGCAGGAAGTCGAGCACCGAAATTGGTGGCTACATCTTCGATCAGTGCCTGTTCACTGCGGCTCCCAATGCAGTCGATGATCTTACCGGAAAAGTTTACCTCGGCCGGCCCTACTCCCAGTACGCGCTTGTTGTCGTGAAAAACTCGTATATCGACGCTACGATTATTCCTGCCGCATGGAAAATCTGGTCTGTGACGGACCCACGGACCGATCACATAACTTTCGCCGAGTTCAACAACTCGGGTCCTTCGAACTGGGAGCAGAACGCTGCTGCCCGCCAGTCATTCGGGTATGCTACGCTGCTCACTTCTGATACCTACTCTTTGGCTTCTGTTATGGACTCAACAGAGTGGATTGACATGACCTACTTCAACTCCATTGTTACACCACAACCTTCCGCGCCCGTTGTCATCCCCCCTGGACCCATTGTCGTCGGCGGCAACTCGACTTTCAACGGCACGACCCCACCGGCCGATGCTCTCATTGTCTCCAAGACACCGATTGCTGGTGTTGTGACATACGATACTATTCAAGCGGCTCTCAACGCTGCGCCAACTACGAGCAAGACGAATGCCACAATCTTCATCTACCCTGGTACCTACGAGGAGCAGCTCATTATCGCCAAGTCCGGCCACACCATCTTCCGTGGCTACTCCGATTCAACCGATGATTACTCCAAGAACCAAGTTACCATTCAATTTAGCCGCGGTGTGGATACCCAGGGTACCTCTGGTAGCAACACTGACGGCGCGACTGTCTACGCGAAGGGCAACTACTTCCATGGTTTCAACATCAACTTCCGAAACAACAACGGCACGCAGCAGAACATTGCTTCGCTCGGCTTCGCTGTTCAAAGTAGCAAGTTCGCTGCGCTGTATGGATGCCAGATCTACGGCAACCAGGATACTCTCAGCGTCTCTGGTAGCTTGTTCACCTTCAAGACCTACATTGAGGGTAACGTGGACTTTATCTATGGCTCCGGGTCTGCGTACTTCCTCGATTCGACGATCGCCTCCAACGAAGACGGTATCAGCATCACAGCTCACAAGCGTACGACTAACACAACTGCTGCGGGCTTCGTGTTCGATCAGTCAAGAATCGTGCCTGCACCCGGATCTGGGAAGTTTAGCAGCGTCAGCCTTGGTCGTCCATGGAATAGCTTCTCTCGTGTTGCGTATATTGGCTGCTACCTCGACGCCATGATCAGCCCGGCTGGATGGTCGCAATGGTCAAAGACCAACCCGCAAACTGATGGTGTCACATACGGAGAGTACCATAACACTGGTCCAGGTTCTGATATCTGCAAGCGCGCTGCGTTCTCCCAGCAGCTTTCGGACAACGATATTGCTCAGTTCCAGCTTGCTTCTTTCTTCGCCGCGACTGCGTTCATTGATTTCCGATTCGTCGATACTCAGCCGTTTGCGATTGGTATGGGCTCGCCCCAGGTTTGCAGCACTGCATCCTCGTCCCTCATATCATCATCAACAATGTCTGCCAGTGTTTCGATGTCTACTATGAGTCTCACCTCTTCGAGTAGTCTACCGTTGGTCACAGCGTACACCACGACTACCGTGATCGCCCCACTTACTGCAAGCACCTTTGTCACCGCCCCTGAAGTCACTTCGACTACTGTGATGAAAAGCACAGAGACGTTCTCGATCAGTGCCATCGGCATCATCAAGACCAGCACATTAAAGGTCACTGCCACCACCTCGATCGTTTCTCCTGACGTAACCTCCACTGCCACTTCGGTAGTTACTGAGGATGTTGGCCTTACTGTTACCCCGGAACCTGTTACCAAGACCAGCGTCGTCAAGGGTACCGTGACCGAAGCTGGAGTGACAACCAAGGGCGCTACGACTTCGACGGTCAAGGGCACCACGACTGTTACCGTTCTGTCCACCTCTTCGCCCAAGCCAACATCAATCACCGTCAGCGAGGGATCCACAGTCTTCATCACGAGCTCGAAGACTCAGAAGGCAGCTTCCACAATAGTCAAGACTACCATCTCGATCGAGCCGACCACCACCAAGACGACTACCGTGCAACCCAAAGACTCAGTCACGATCAGTAGCACGTCCATCAAGACAACTACCAAGAAGTCCACTACCACGCTCTCTTGCATTCCCACTCGCAGCGCGGAGAAGCTGGTCCGCCGAGGTGCCGTCCTTCCTCGCGCTGTGGCTAGCACTACCACGGTCACCGTCAGCACTACCGTGAGCAGCTACGTAGCCACAGCTACCGCAACTCAAGCTGGCTCGACCGCCTTTGTCACAGAGTTGTCCATCGCTACCAAGACTACTTCCCTGAAGGCCAGCACCAGCACAGTCACAGTCACATCCGTGGTGAAGACATCGACGATCGCTCAGGCAGGCTCTACCTACTACACGACAATCGTTTCAACGGAGAAGATTGGCAAGACCACGACGCTGAAGGCCT
>Ga0265797_10011978_pt1 | contig 10748 bp, 7 predicted proteins | sample P2T30metagenome_FD_192433 | JGI IMG/M metagenome (GOLD analysis project Ga0265797, IMG submission 192433) | Plant litter microbial communities from East Loma Ridge, Irvine, California - P2 T30 | ecosystem: Environmental > Terrestrial > Plant litter > Unclassified | place: USA: California... | reverse complement strand
CAAACAAGATCTCAGACGATGAGGCGGTACTGTGTCACCCTGAAGATTGTACAACCAGGATTACCAACTGATCATCATACAGGCAACATTCCCTACCAACGTCTCTGCTGCATTCGTGGCTCTATTCGATGTGCTAGGTCTGCCAGCACCATGGGACGACGACAAGCCTCGCCCCGACAACATACTGATTGTCGGAGGTGGCTCTAACTGCGGCAAGTTCGCTGTACAGCTTGCAAAGCTTGCAAAGGTTCCGAACATTTTCGTCGTTGGTGGAGATGAAGTGCTACTACAGAAGCTGGGCGAGACGCAGGTCTTCGATCGCCACTTGACAGAAGATGATCTGGTTGACAAGATATGCAAGGCCACAGGGAACAATGTCTCCTACGCCCTCGATGCTGTTAATCTCCCTGAAGGACTTGGTCTTACGCTCAAAGCTCTGTCAGATGACCGCCCCGGGAAAGTGGCACGCTTGCTGCCGGTTGGGACGGTTGAAGACACAAAGGGCCACGAGTTGCTCGATGTCCTTGGCTTGTTCCTCTACAGAAACCCTCTTTGCGTCTCTTTCTGGGAGCGTTTGTCAGGTTACGTTGAAGCTGGAGCGATCGTCCCCACGTCATACTCAATGCAAGACGGCCTGGACGCTGACGCCGTGAATGCTGCATTGGATGCGTACAGAGATGGCAAGAGCAAAGAGAAGCCTCAGTTTAGGCTTTAAGGAGGGATAATGAATTATGCAAATCTTGTTTCGTCGCAAAATAGGACTGTAGTTTGATACTAGCCTCAAATGTCATTAACGGAACATATTCAAGCTCTCCATATAGTGATTTGGCTGATTTGAAAATGTCCGAAATCGAAGGCTGCCTCGCCCGAAGAATGGTGGAAAGTCCAGTGTAAGAGTTTCATTGAATTGCGTGACGAAGTTTGGCTTAGCGAATGTTGCCTCGAAGGCGGCAGTCGGACACCCGTTCCGTCTTCAAGATTAAGCAGAGCTTGTAATGGATTGAGGAGGATATCTGCAATGGGAAAGGGAACTTCTCCGTTGGAAGATTGTCCACGCCAAGAGGGCGGTGGGAAAGGATCCGACTTCCGCCCACAAACGCGAGGCGCGTCGATGGTCTTCGACTCCGCCCTTCCATCAACACCTAGCCACTCAATTCGTGCCATGCAATCTATTCTTCATCACTCCCTCGAAAGCTAGCCTGGGCTACAGAAGGCTTGGTAGCCGAATCAGCTTTCTGATGTGCGCGTCTATTAACGAAGCATGTTGCATCGTAATCTGAGCGCCTCTGCCGGGGGCCACACACCTTCATCGCAACAGCCCTGAAAGACCCCATATGCAATGTATCATACCACCCCAGCGCGCAGCGATCAGGCTGTGAAGGGCCCGCGAAATGATGGTGTGATGATGCGGGGGCTCTGCTGAAAATGCCTAGCGAGAGGCCTCACCTCGCTTGCGGTGTGTAACGATGTGTTGGTACACGCTGGGGAGCAAGGACGACGCCCTACACTCGAAAACTTTACTCCAGCAAACCGCCATAACTGAGACTATTCGAGACGAGACCTTGGAACACGAATCATGACCGTAAACTTCTACAACAACACCTCTGTCCATCATGCTTGGAAAGACTCAAAACTACGACGGTCGTCCTGCAAGGCTGCGGCTGGCTTGGCGCGTTGGATAAATATAGACAGCCTTGCGCGCTCAGGATATTGACAGTACGGGCGAAAAGTACCTTCAGCTTCATAGACAGAGACAGCCTCGTCTCCTCAGCCTTATATGCTGTAGCACTTTCCAATCGAGCATTCGCTGACATCGTTCCCACCTACGCGTGTCTTATTGTGATTGGGCTTGAGCTGTGATTCCATCACTTGTAACAATGTCTAGTGAGTGTTTCCAGGTAGAAATTTATACTGAACTATTCGCTGACATCACTCACGGATATAGTCCCAACAGTTCGAATGCAAGCACCTAAGCTGGTAATCTCGCATCACGAAGATGGGCGCATCGCCGCTGCGAACGACGTCGTTGAACACAACGAACGACCTGCTGAATCGCATCTACGCCTAAGTTCTGTAGAAACACAGTCGCGCGCAGCCGGACCGCTACGTGTAGGATCGCAAACCCTGCAGAGACCATCCGGTGTAGGAAACCCCCCGCCAGAGCGCAATCCGCTGAGACGTCGATTTGCTCGGAGCTCAAGTGGAGGGCTTGCTCGGTCGAAGCTGAGAATCGTTCACCACATCCCCTATGATCATGCCGCGACAGGAAGTGGTACCACAAAGTTGGATCTGGTCCTGGTCTACATGTTCCGTGGGGAGACCGGCAAAAAGACTCATGAAATGTTCTTCGAAAGCCGGAAACCAGCTACTGATGGATCCCGCGAAGGGTCGAGCACTGTGAGTGCGACTTTTCCCTTCGAACCGGATTATCTGGGCCAGAAAAGTGGCAAGCTCGACTCGAGGAAGACCGCTCAGCCTTCGATGTCAGAGTCCTCCAGTGACCAATCCAAGATTACAAATTGGCTACGAGATATGCTTCCCACAGTGATACCTCCCAGTCGCATCATTTGTGTCGGGTTTGATACCGACATAGAAGCCAAGGAGAATCGCATCGATTTCGACGATGCATCACACAAGCTGCTCCAATTCCTTGATGCCAAGCGTCAACAAGAGAAGTATCGCCCCATAATCTTTCTCGGACATGGTTTTGGTTGCCGAGTCATTCAGCGCGCAATTGGATCGATTGCTCGCCTGAGTGGTTCCATATCCACGAAGCTCCTTGTAGGGGTCATTTCTCAGAACGCGCCACCTGATGAAGATGATCCAGTTGTCTCAGGCGTTGGGGTGCGAACGGACAACCACACGACGGCCGTCACAAACACGCCTTCCAACAAGAACTTCTTGAGGGCATTAGCGCCAAAACTGAGTGGGACCATGCAAGAACATCTTGTCTTGCATCATTTTCTGGACTATGGATCTTCTGGAAAAGAGGACTTCCACTCCTTGAGTTTTGCCTCTCCGAACGACTGGCTTTTCCAACTCATCTGTGCGAAGATAATTGAGTGGGTAGAAACACACGATCTCCTGAGTGCCGTCGAACGAGGCGACGTCGATACTGTGAAGCGGCTCATCAACATCGGAATTGATGTTAACAGAAGAAAAAACGCGAACAAGATGACTGCCCTGCATGTGGCTTGCCAAGACATGTCCTGGGACTCGGCAGACATTCGAATCTTGATAGAGGAAGGTAATGCAAATGTCGCCTTGACTGATGCTCTGGGTCGAACACCTTTACACTACGCGGTCACCCGCGAGACTCCAAATCTCGAAGTTGTATTAGTCCTCCTCGAAGCGGGCGCCGAGACTCATGCACCTGATCACGAAGGCAAGACGCCTCAACGACTCGCTCAGTCACATGCCAATGGCCAACCACTCCTCGATCTGTTCCAAAGTCGTCCACTGGTCAAAGGTCCGTCAGCTGCCAGAAGAAATTCCAAATCCGACCAAAAGCCATCTCTCTCAGAGTCTGCGCGCGAAGTATGCAAAGCCTATAAGATGGTCGCTACGACTGTGTTCCTGAATAACACATCATCGAGCGAAGAGTATTTGCCACCTCTTCACCTTCCAATCGACCAGGCTATATACGGGAACAAAAATTTGGAGACGATGCTCAAAGATGTACCCGTTCCCCACGGTGGAGACAAAACGCCCATATGCAATTGGTACCATTTGCCTGCGAACAACATGGCATGGGCCGAGGACCTACTCCGACATCAATTTCAGACACATCTCAACGGTTGGCCAGAACAGTTCAGGGACAGCAAATGGCCACACGGCCGATGCATTAATCCGCACACTGCTCAATTTTCGACAGAATCTGGACGGTCCGTACTCGCCATGTGTATGCCATATGTCAGCTACGAGGACAGCCATCACCACGCATTGGTCAGTGACGCGATCAGAGAAGTGATACCATCAGACGCTCCAAATCGCCCAGAGCCATGGATAGGCTACAAAGAGGTGAACATCCACCGACGATCCCGCCCATCTAGCCGCCGGCGTCGTCGTTCCAACTCCCTACACGTCTCGCGCCACTCGCAAGGGAGGTCGAGGTCCAACTCAGGCTCGGATCGATCGAAACATGATGATCAGGGTGATGCCTTCTCACCTATTGAGCCTTCGTCGCCAATTGATGCTGGCAGTGGATCCGATGCCGAAGGTCCCAGTGTTGATTCAAAGCTACATGATAAGAGCACACTGAGCAGCAGAGAGAAACTGCTGGTGCGGGAGTACCTCCCCAAATCACCGCCCTTGCATATACGTCGGACACTGGACCAGTACTATTACTACATGCTCTCAGATACAGGGCAGCGAGATGCAGACCAAGTTGTGACTCGTTGGGCCCGCGATTACCTCAAGATACGGGATCACAACATTCTCATGGTCGATCAATTATGGCTATGGGTGATTGCGGGAGACCAGGATAAAAACGTCCTACCCAGCGTCATAACCTGCTTCCCAGAACGGCACGGTGTGGAATCTGGACCTCTTGACGATTTACGACGCAACATCATGGGCTCTAACATGGGCAATCGCCAGTCAATATTGCCTATTCAGACGACTGCAGATCTGGTTTCCAGAATTGTCTCGACTTGCTCGGATGTCTTTTCCTGGTCACAAAAAGAGGAGCTGGTCAGATTTCTGCACTTTTTCGAAGCCACAGTTGGTAAAGTTGGCGACGATGAGACAAGGCTGCTTGAAGAATTTACCGAGCAGTCACGCAAGCTGCACATGTTGAGCGAGAAGTATCGGCACTACGCCCTGGATAAAGACCTCTTGCTGGACAAGTTGCTCGACATTAGGCTCCAGACAAAGTTGTTGAGAGAAGTCAAAGACATCGAGGACGAAATCAAGATCATCCTCCACGTTCTCAACGAACAGCAGCGAGTGCTTCAGATGGACCATGTTGCATCCTACTTCAAGCAAACAGGGCCGCCTTTGAGTTGCAAAGACGGCGGCCAATTATGCAAAGAACCGCTCAAAATCATCGGTCGAGCAATCGACAACTTCGAGCGTCTAGAAAAACAGATCAAGGGAGTTCACAACGGCTTGAACCATCTCATGGACCTCCAGCAGAAGCAAGCATCTGTCTGGGAAGCACGCTCGACTCGCGAAGGCGCCCGCGCGACCAGCAAACAAGGAAATGTTATGGTCATATTCACCATGGTTACCATCATCTTCTTGCCACTGTCTTTCATGGCCTCATTCTTCGCTCTTGACATTGCAGAATTTCCGGCAGACGACGCAGGACAAACGAACTGGCCGCTACACCGAGTATGCGCGTTACTCTTTGGCATCTCGTTCGCGGTAATCATTCCTTTCATCACACTGGCGTTTGTCTCGGATTGGGTTCACGGAAAACTCCTGTGGATCAAATATCGCTGCCTGGTACCCGTCGGCATCTTCCTACTGGAGTATTTGTCCTTTCTATTAATGGATGAGAAGTGCCAGCGCGCTGCTGACAGACTCGATGATTGCAGAGATGAATACTATGGCAAATCGAAATACACAGAAGATCACGTTACAGTTACGACAGATGTATGCACGACAGACGATCCAACTACCTATAAATTAGACTGCAGCGGTTCTGATTATGATGATAATGGCGCAACAGGTTCTGCGGATGGGCGCTTAGAGGGCGGTATTTTTTCGCGGTGGACGACCCGGAGGAGGCGAGAACCTGAGAGCAAGGTGTGACCGGTGCGCGGCGATCTCTGGCTGGCGACATGGAGTAGCAAAGGACTCGAGTCAAGTAATCTTAATGTTTATGACCACAAATGCACTGATTATATGCTCTCAAGTGACCCGTTTTGCATGAGGAATACACATGACCAGGAGAAATTTATTCTCTACAATAGTACATCTTGTGCTCTATTATGCCGCGAATCAGACCGGGGTGCCAGCAACCCTGAATGGATGCGCTTCGGTGTTGAAAACCCATTCGTTCATCAAGCCAGTGCGGCTATCTTGGACGTGCCAGCCAGCATGCGCATCCTATAAATAGTCAGCTTACGTTTCACTTTCAGGGGTTTCATTACTCACTTCGACGTGGATCAACCACATGTATTTTAGCATCTCAGCAAAGACGAAGCTTTCTTGCTTGTCCAGCTTCTGGCCACCATCCGTCGCTGTGACGTTGCTGATTGCACTGAAGCCAGTGTCCGTCTTACAAACTTTGTTGATGGCAAGGAACATGTCCCACGCCCACTCGCGATACTTTGGATCTTTGGTGGCACGGTAAGCATAGTACCAAGTCTCCAGGGCTTCCGGCCTGAGCTGGAAGGATGTGTCTGCTGGTCTGACAGAGTTGTAGCCGCTACAATGCTTCTCGCCCCAGTCCGGACTGCAGTCTGGTGTCCAGTGAGTCCATTCGGGTCCTAGATGAGCTGCTGTGTGCTTGTATAATGCGCCAGCGGTGTCAGCAATCCTCACGCCGAAGTCGACCAGAGTCTGATTGTTTGTGACCATGCCTCCGAGGATGAAATTTCCTCCCGCAAACCATGACAATGAATCCATGGCATTGAAGCGGCGCTGATCCTCCCAGAACGGAAGGAACACTTCATTGGCGCGACCGTATGGTTTCGAAGCCACAAGGCGGATTGTAGAATCAGCAGCAATAAGCCAGCGTTCCAGGTATTGTGCGTATGTCGTGCGGTCGTATACATAGGCCTTGATGAGATACTCATAGAACGAGTCCGAGAGCGATCCCCAGCCACCCTTTGCGCTAACAAACCAGCCATCAGACACCTGGACGTATGAGCCTAGCAGTCCGGGATATGGTTCGAACTCTTTTGGCAACGGATTGAGTAGATGCGATTGGGCTTTCTTAGCCAGGTCTGCGTATGTTTGGTTGCCAGTGATATCTGATAGCCGAGCAAACTCCAATATCATGGATCCAGCTCCAGCTAGTGTATTTGACGTGCCTTGGTCCGTCGTACAAGTGACCGGGTCAAGCCAATTGCGAGGTACACCAGAGGATGTGTTGAAGGCACAAGTGAGAATGTCGCCGAGTTTCACCATCTGCTCGTACAGGCGCTGACGGAGATGCTGGTCAACAGCGAGCTTGGAAAATGGCCCATTGAGAAGGTCATAGGCAGAAATCATTCCTCCGAAGTGTCTGATGATTACTTCGAAGACCTGAATGCTGGTGCCTCCTTTCACTTGCGAAAAGTCCAGGTCGGAGATGAAGCGCAAGATGTCTAGGACAATGTCTTCCTTCTCCATGAGAATGGCAGTGGACAGCGCATCAATAGCTGAAGCTCCCCAGCCGCCGAAGTCGTCATCGCAAGTGTTCGAGACAGGATGTAGCGAGTCGTGTCCCATACAATGTTTGGAGTAGCCGGACCACGCGTGCTCAAATGCTGCCGTCACATGTTGCTGTCTTTCCACAAGCAGGTGGCGCTCTGGGTTCCAAGGCTTGAAAAGAGCGTGCTCTGAGGATGAGGTGAATGAATATATTACAAGAAGACTGATGGTAGCCCCAATCAGTATTCTTCGTCGGAAGAAGAAGCGCATATCCATTGCCGGCTCCAAAGCATTTCCTCTATGCTATCGAAAAGCTGGCCACGAAGGAGTATTGTGGCCGGTTCAGCTCGATTCAGGCCCTTTCTTGGGTAGCACAACGATGAGGCGGTGATTTCAATGATAGTGACCAGAAGATGATAGGTTACACTTCTGCTGTAGGAGCGCGTGGCGCCGTCATGTCCTAGGAGTGTTGAGCATTGACGCGGTGCTGGTGGCGCTAACTGAAACGCAGCGGGTTGGCGTCTAACCCTAGTCACATCACATTAGCCAGCCGATTGGGCCTTTACCTCACGCACGCCCATTACCCATGTCCCTTTTAGATTGCCGCATCCTAACGAGCCAAATAGTGGAGTCGCGACCGCACACATCGGCAGCCTGCGTGCTTGGTCCTCCCTCGGATCCTCGAGGCTGTAACACAATCGCGACTTGTGTAGTGACACGTACAAGAACTACGACATTCGCAACTAAGTTACATTTTCGTGGCAGATTATGATATTGACAATGCGGTGATGGTATTGTCCTAAATCACCTCAGGCACTAGCGCCATGGGGCGGCAACGACTCGGCCTCGAGAAAATGATATACTTCGCTTGCTCAGAGTCGGCGCGTACGATAGTGCCTGGTAATCTCGTCTACCCGCTGTTTCTATGCATAGCTGGGATAACGGCAGGCGTGCGGCACAGCATGCGCGCATGATGGGCTCGGCGATGATTGATGTTGAAGGTCGGGTTCGCCGTAAGCATGTTTACGAACGTACAACTGATTTCTACATCGTTTTTGCATACTCACGCCATGATGAGGTTGTTCCTCCTACTGTTGCTTTCTCTCGATTTTGCGCAGACGGGATGGGCAGCAGCAGCATGTTCCGACGCTCCACCGTTGTCACTGCCAATCAATAATGTCGACCTTGCGAACGGGCATTCCATGCGAGGGATCCCGTTGTCGGTTGGCAGCCCTCCTCAAAACATATCTTTCCTACCACACAAGTAAGCCGCATCTGTCTTGCAGTATGAGAGCGACTCTGACATCGGCCGACCATCAGCTTCCTAAACAATACCTGGATATACAATACGAGCACCCCGTTGTGCATAAACGGAACCACCAAAGCTCAATGTACGACAATACGTGGAGGGACCTACGATTCATCAATATCAACATCCGCCTCCGCGAATCTTGACGTCTATGGCGCAGGAGGAGATCCGAGCGACACGTTTCGTGCCCTCGGGGCACACATATGGTACAGCGACTGGGCTAAGGACACAGTCAAAGCAGGAAACACTACCCTCGATGACTTCCCGATCGGTATGCCTGGCTTTGACTTCGGCGGTATATTCGACACGCAAGCCAACATCGGACTTGGGAGAAACTCCACTCTGTTAAATGCTTTGCACGACAGTGGGCGCATCAGCTCCCGGACGTATTCGTTTTGGTGGGGAATCAACAGTGCGTCACCTGCGAACTCCATGGACGGTCAGCTTGTTCTCGGTGGCTATGATGCGGCGAAAGTCATGGGACCCAACATAACGCAAAAGTTGCTCCCTTCAGCTGTGCAATGCGGATCTGGAATGTATGTCACCGTCACCAACATGATTCTGGGCTTCCCAAACGGTACAAAGGCGGACATGCTCGCGCCTTCTTTATACTCGGCATGTATCCAGCTTGATTGGCCGACCGTTGCATCGTTCAGATACGACCCGTTCATGGAACGATTTGAGAACGATACCGGTACTTATAGGGACACCACACCCTCAGACCAGCCGTGGGAGGTGCTGTCGTACAGACTTGGTGGAAAGTAAGTTCCCTCATTGATGCATGTTGCCTTCGAGAATGAAAGCTTACGAATTCAGTTATGGAGGAGATATGTCTCTCGTCCTAGATGGCACCTCCAAATTCACGCTGTCAAACGATATCCTCATTCTTCCTCAGGAGTATGTCGCTTCAGATGGGGCCTTCAAGACAGACTCGTCTGCGCCCGGTATTTTGTTTTCGCCCACATCTAGCATCAACGTAAATGATGTCTCGATCATTGGAAGGCCATTTTTCTCTGCTGCGTACATCATGGTCGATTTGGATGCGGAGACTTGGACTATGTGGCAGGCCAATGCAACCACGGATACTCGGCTTGTCAGTGTTGGTGAAGAGTGTGCTGAGAGGCCCAAAGTCAATACTGCGCCACCCAAGATTGTGCCACCTGGTACGGTTGCGACAAACGAGACAGCGCCCAGCGGGAACAGCAGTATCAGCACCCCAACAGAAATTCCGGCAGCAAGAGAATCATCAACAGGGATGAAGGTCGGCGTGATAGCTGGTATTGTAGTAGGCGGAGTAATAGGCTCAGGACTTTTGGCTGCGGCGCTAGTCATCTGCTGGATGCGAAAGAGGCGGCAGACGAAGCGCTCGACGAGCGAGACAGACATCGCTCTGACCAAGTATGGACACGAATCTGAGCAGCTGACGCCCATATGGCATGAGAAGCCTGGAGAGTCGGCCCATGAGCTACCATCGGCTCGGATTCCTGCTCATGAATTGCCTGTGAAGGAGAGGCCAAATGAGGTGCCCGGTAGGTATTGGGATGGGCAGGCGGTAGAGCTACCAGGTGTATATACCCCAAAACCATAAGTAGCTGTATGCTGCATGGTCCTAATGTCAGTCAAAAGCACATGTTCTCCTAGGTCCTCTCAAACGACCATGCGTTCGCTTCATGATTCTGCTGCTCTCTGCGATCGAGAGCGTTGTGGCAGCTCGAATGGATCTACGTCAAACATTGCCTCTTCCTTCAGAACTGGAAGGTGAATTGATTCGACCGCGCTTCACAGAGGACTTTACTCACAGCTGAAATAAGGCCGCCGAGCTTCACCTTGACTCAACTCGTTTCGTGCTTGAAGCCGCCTGCGTTGTCCGGACGTAACGCGTATCGGGCTTACAACGTAGCCATAAGCAATGTAACCCACTCAGTTGAGTTCTCGATGGTAGCATTGATCCATGCCTCGCAAATGCAATACCGAAGATGGTGCGGGGTTCCCAGGTTAAGAATCCTCCAGGACGGACCTTGGGAGCGCTTCGGCCGGGATGACACGCGATACAGCTCGCAATCGCGATAGAGATGCGCTCAAAGCGTCAGCGATCATGTAACCCTGCTACGCTACTGCAGTTCACAATGGCGCT
>Ga0265797_10011977_pt1 | contig 10748 bp, 11 predicted proteins | sample P2T30metagenome_FD_192433 | JGI IMG/M metagenome (GOLD analysis project Ga0265797, IMG submission 192433) | Plant litter microbial communities from East Loma Ridge, Irvine, California - P2 T30 | ecosystem: Environmental > Terrestrial > Plant litter > Unclassified | place: USA: California... | reverse complement strand
CCAGCACCTGTCGTCCTTCGCGGGAGAGCAGGAGGTCCAGGAACGCGCGCGCCGGGCCCGGCGACGGCGCGTCCGCGAGCAGTGCGGCCTGGTAGTCCGTCGTCGCGGTGCCCTCGTCGCCGAGCGGCACGCCCGCGACGGCGTCGCCGGCCGCCCGCACGTCGGTCGCGTAGACGAGGGCCGCGTCGACCTCGCCGAGCCGCACCTTCGTGAGCGCGCTCGTCACGTCGGGCTCGAGCGTGACCGGCGTCACGGCGACGCCCGCGTCGTCGAGCACCGTCCGCGCGAGGGCACCGCAGGGCACCTGCTCGGCGCAGAGGGCCACGGCGAGGCCGTCGCGGGCGAGATCGGCGAGATCGCCGACGCCCTCGGGGTCGCCGGGGGCGACGGCGATCTCGAGCCGGTTGCGCGCGAACGTCACCGGCTCGCCGTCGACGAGGTCGGCGTCGTCGACGACGGCCATCGTGGCGCTGCTCGCGCTGAGGAAGAGGTCGGCGGGCGCACCGGCCACGACCTGCTGCGCCAAGGCCGAGCTGCCTCCCGAGCTGACGGTGACCGAGGTGCCCGGGTGCTCGGCCTCGAACGCCTCCACGAGCTCCGCGACGGTCCCCGTGAGCGAGGCGGCCGCGAGCACGGTCACGTCACCCGTCAGGGCGCCCGCGGGGGAGGAGCGGTCGCCGGGCGCGCCGCCCGCCCCGGTGCAGCCGACGAGCGCGAGGGCGGTCACGAGCCCGAGGCCGAGCAGGGCGCGGGGGAGGCGCGGGGGCCGGGTGCGACTCCTGCGCGGGACCGTGCAGGTGACCCTCACGTGCGTCGCCCGGGCGCGCCCACGGGGCTCGGCGTGAGCCGGGGCCGCCACGGCGCGAGCAGCCAGCCGCGGCCGTGCACGCGCTCGAGGTGGCGCCAGAGCGACACGAGCAGGATCACCAGGGCGGCGGTCGCGAGCGAGGACCGTTGCAGGGCGATGCCGGGCTCGAACTGGCGCACGTAGAGGGCGACGGGCACGGCCATCCACTCGACGCGACCGGTCAGGGCGATGAACGGGACGAGCAGCAGGGCGTACCAGGGGTAGCGCGGGCTGACCGCGATCAGGGTCACGCCGATCATGACGAGCTGGCCCAGCCAGGGGTCGTCGGGGTCGGTGCGGCGCCACACGAGCACGGCCGTGACGAGCAGCACGAGCGCGACGAGCGGGGTCGAGGCCGCGTCGGGCAACCAGCCCGAGGCCAGCGCGAACCGTGAGCCGTCCTCGTAGCCCTCCTCGGTGAGGTACCCCGGCAGGTAGCCGAGGACGCCCAGCCCGGTCATCGCCACGTAGGGCACGTAGAGCGCGACGAACGTGACGACCGCGCCGATCACGACCTTGTAGGGCTCGCGCCGCAACAGCGCAGGAGCCGCGATGACGGGGATCAGCTTGGTCGCGATCGCGGCGCCCAGGGCCACGCCGCCCCACCAGCGCCGCCGGGTCGCGACGAGCAGCGAGGCCGCCACGACGAGCACGGCACCGATGAGGTCGACGTGGGAGTTCGTGACGCCCTCGGCGAGCACGAGCGGGCACCAGCCCCAGAGGGCGGCCCAGCGCGGGTCGAGCCCACGGCGGCGCAGGACGCGCAGCAGCATCGCCGTCGTGCCCAGCACGAGCACGGCGCCGAGCACCATGAGCGGCAGGTACCGGGCCTCGGGCCCCACGATCGCGCGCACGCCCCAGAAGGTGAGCTCGGCGGTGGGCGGGTAGATGGTGGGCACGTCGGCGCGGTTGATGGCGGTGCAGAAGCGGTCCTCGGTGCCGAGGTCGGTGCCGCGTGCGAGCTGCCGGTAGCCGTCGTCGCAGCGGATGCCGCCGTCGGCGGTCGCCTCGGGGGTCGGGAAGATCCACTCGGGGCGCAGGTGGGCGAGCGTGGGATCGCTCGGCACGTACTGGTAGGGGGAGACGCCCTGGGTCTGCACGATGCCGTCCCACGCGTAGCGGGCGGCGTCGGTGCTCGTGTTCGGCTGACCGCTCACGAGGGCCGCGCCGCAGAGCACGGTGGTCCCGGCGAGCACGACCGCGGCGACGCGGCGCACGGGCACGAGGCGCAGGGCGAGCACGGACGCCGCGAACAGCGCCCAGCAGATCGTCGCCCAGCCGACGTACGACCCCCGGGCGTCCTTCTCGAGGAAGGGCAGCTCGAGCAGCCCCCACGCGATCGTCGCGGCCAATCCGAGGACGGCCACCGCCGCGAACACCATGCGCACGGACCCATCCTGGCGGATGGACCCTGCACGATGCCCGTCCCAGGGGGCGAGGAGCAGCCACATGCGACACACTTCGAGGGTGCACGCCCTCCTCCACGCCCTCCGGTCCGCGGCCACGTCGCCGACCCGCAACGCCCGGTCCGCCGTGGTGCTGGGCCGTCTGCTCGGCCTCGGGTTCGTCATCTGCCTGCTCACGGGCCTCTACAGCCACTTCCTGCAGGACCCCGCGTCGTGGATGACCTTCCCGACCCGCCCGGTGTGGCTGTACCAGCTGACGCAGGGCGTGCACATCACGTCCGGCATCGCGTGCATCCCGCTCCTGCTCGGCAAGCTGCACGCGGTCTTCCCGCAGCTCTTCCAGTCGCCGCCGGTGCGGCGCCCGGTCGACGTGCTGGAGCGCGCGTCCATCGCGCTGTTCGTGGCGACGTCGATCCTGCAGCTCGTGACGGGCCTCCTGAACACGTACCAGTGGTACCCGTGGCCGTTCCCGTTCCGTCAGGTGCACTGGGCGCTGTCGTTCGTCATCATCGGCTCCCTCGTCGTGCACATCGGCGTGAAGCTGCCGCTGATCACGCGGTACTGGCGCCGCCGCGACAGCTACGACGACGAGGGTCGCTTCGTCGAGCCGGCGGCCGAGCTCGACCCCGTCTCGGCCGAGTTCGCCGCCGAGACCGAGCTGCGCAGGAGGCGCGCGGTCGGCACCGCCGCCCCGGCCGCTCCCGAGGCACGCGGCCTCGTCGGGCGGCTGCAGCGCTGGATCGACCGTGACCCCTCGCTGCCGCCCGCGGTCGACGAGGCCGGGGCCGCGCGCCGGGAACGGCTGTCGCGGCGCGGCTTCTTCACGGCCGTCGGCGTCTCGACCGGAGGCGTCGTCGCCCTCACCGCCGGGCAGTCGTTCACGCCGCTCGAGCCCCTCAACGCCTTCGCCCCGCGACAGCGCGGCATCGGGCCGAACGACCTGCCCATCAACCGCACCGCCGCGGCGGCGCGCGTGCTCGAGTCGGCCATGGACCCCGCGTGGGAGCTCACGGTCGTGAACGGCGACCGCAGCGTCGCCTTCAGTGCCGCCGACCTCACCGCCATGACGCAGGTCGGTGCCGACCTGCCCATCTCGTGCGTCGAGGGCTGGAGCCAGACGGGTTCGTGGCGGGGCGTGCGCCTCGCCGACCTCGTCGCGCTCGTCGGCGCCCCGGCGGGCGCGGGCCTGCGCCTCACGAGCCTCGAGGAGCGCGGCGGCTACCGGGTGACCGAGATGGGCGGCGAGTACGTCGCCGATCCGCTCACGCTCGTGGCGCTCGAGCTCAACGGCGAGCGGCTCAGCATCGACCACGGCTACCCGGCGCGCATCATCGCGCCCGGTCGCCCCGGCGTGCTGCAGACCAAGTGGCTCTCGACCCTGGAGGTGCTCCGATGAGCGTGCCCGTCACCCCTCGGCCCGCCCGGGGCCAGCGCGCCGCGCGCACCGTGCTCGTCGTGGTCGGGGTGCTGCTGCTCGCCCTCGGCGCCTGGGTCCTCGTCGACACGGTCGCGCCCACGCGCTACGCGGGGCTGCTGCTCTGGCTCGCCGGCGCCGTCGTGGCGCACGACGCCGTGCTGGCGCCCCTGCTCGTCGTCGCCAGCCAGATCGCCCGCCGGACCGGGCGGCGCGTGCCTCCTGCCGTCCTCGTCATCGTGCAGGCGGCGGTCGTCGTCGGCGTCATCGCGACGCTCGTCGTCGTGCCCGAGATCGTCGCGAAGACGCTCGGGCCGCGCAACGACACCGTGCTGCCGTTCGACTACGGCTTGCGCCTCGCGGTGCTCTGGCTCGTGCTCGCCGGCCTCACGGCCGCCGCGGTCGCGGGCTACCTGGTACGGGCCAGGCGGCAGAACGTGCGCCCGTCGACGACCCAGGTCTGAACGACCGAGAGGCCTGCGCCGCGCGCGTGCTCGACGAGCGCGTCGGCTCCGACCTCGGCCCACGGGAACGGGTCGCTCTCCGAGCCGCGGTCGTCGACCACGCGGGCGAGGTAGACGTCGTCGAGCGCGGCGTCGTCGGCCGTCTCGACGACCACGCCGCCGGTGGCCGAGGCCACGTCGCCGCAGCGCGCGAGGAGGGCCGTCGGGTCTCCGCCGATGCCGATGTTGCCGTCGAGCAGCAGCACGGCGTCCCAGTAGCCCTCGTGGGGCAGGGCGTCGAAGACGCTGCCCGCCACGACGGGCAGGCCCGCGGCGCGGGCGAGCTCGACGGCGACGGGTGAGACGTCGACCCCGAGGGCGCGGAGGCCCCGGCCGAGGGCGGCGCGCACCATGCGCGCCGGTCCGCAGCCGACGTCGAGCACCGAGGCGGCCCCGTCGAGGGTGCTGAGGTCGGCCAGGTCGGCGTCGGCGCTCCACTTGGCGACGTCGAACGCGTCGTCGTCGTGCTCGAGCGCGGCGCCGCTGTCGCCGCTGCGGACCATGCGGAGGCGGCCGTCGCGGCGGAGGGCCCGCGCGTAGGGCTCGGCCCCGCCGGAGCCGAAGGTGGCGTCGACGGCGGGCTCGGTGCCCGCGTCGGACAGGGTGTCGGGGGTGAGGGTCACGAGGGACTCCCGTCGGTGGCAGGGGCGGAGGCGGGGTCGGCGGCGAGCAGGGCCCGCGCGAAGGCGCCGTGGGGGGCGACGGCCGCCACCTGGCGGGCGTCGTCGATGGTGTCGACGTCGACGAGCTCGGGGAGCATCGCGACGCGGAGGCCGGCCTCGGCGAGCCGGGCCAGCTGGTGGGCGCCCGTGTCGTCCTGCGACATGGGGACGCCGCGGAGCAGGTCGCCCGTGGGCTCGCGCAGTCCGAGGGCCCAGAACCCGCCGTCGTTCGCAGGGCCGAACCACGCGTCGACGTCGTCCGGCCACGCCTCGAACGCCGGGGCGAGCACGGCGGCATCGAGCTGCGGGGTGTCCATGCCGACGAGCACGGTGGGTCCGTCGACCTCGTCGAAGAGGGCTCCGAGCCGTGCGTCGAGGCCGCCGCCGATCTGGGGGATCACGTCGAAGCGTTCGGAGCCGACGGGCGTCCGGTTGCCGTCGAAGAGCAACACGCGTCGCGTCGCGGGCAGGGCGTCGGTCGCGGCGATGGTGTCGGCGATCGCCGCGGCCGCGACCTCGGCGGCCTGCTCGAGGCTCAGCGGCGGGTGCAGCCGGGTCTTGACCTTGCCGGGCAGGGTCTCCTTGCAGATGATCACGAGCGTCGTCACCGGCCCGCCTCCCTCAACAGTGCGGACATGTCCTGGACGGCCACCCACGTGCCCTTGGCCGTGCCGGTGACCTTGCTCTTGCCGACCCGCGGCGAGTACGGGGCGTCGAGCTCGCGGATGCGCCAGCCGGCCTCGGAGGCCCGCAGCACCATCTCGAGCGGGTAGCCGCTGCGGCGGTCGCGCAGGTCGAGCGCGAGGAGGTCCTCCCGGCGGGCGACCCGCATCGGGCCGAGGTCGTGCAGCCGCAGGCCGCTCGCGCGGCGCATGAGCCGGGCGAGGACCCAGTTCGCCACGCGGGCGTGGAACGGCCAGGCGTGGCGGGCCGTGGGGCGGCGTCGGCCGAGCACGAGGTCGGCCTCCCCGGCGAGCACGGGGGCCGCGAGCGCGGCGAGGTCGCGAGGGTCCATGGACGCGTCGGCGTCGCAGAAGGCCACGTAGGGCGCCGTGGCGGCCTCGAGGCCGGCGTGCGCCGCACTGCCGAAGCCGCGGCGCGACTCCTGCACGACCGTGGCGCCGTGCTCGGCCGCGATCTCGGCCGAGCCGTCGGTGGAGCCGTTGTCGACGACGACGGCGTGCCAGCCCTCGGGGAGGCGGCCGAGCACCCAGGGGAGTGCTCCGGCCTCGTTGAGACAGGGGAGCACCACGTCGACGGTCTGGGTCATCCTGCCGAGCTTACGGACGGGAAGCCATGAAAGTGACGTGAGCGGCCCCTGAGCGCGTCCCCCCGAACGGGGACCGGGCACCCGGGGGTGCTCCGGTCCCCGTGCGGGAGCGTCAGACGGAGGCGCGCAGGGGGGCGCTCGCGAACTCGCGGACGCCGTCCTCGAAGGTCACCGAGGGGGTCCAGTCGAGCTCGGTGCGCAGGCGCTCGGACGACGCCGTGACGTGCCGCACGTCGCCCGCGCGGTACTCGCCCGTGACGATCGGGGCAGGCCCGCCGGCGTGCCGGGCGAGGGCCTCGGCCAGGTCGCCGATCGTGTGCACCTGGCCGCTGCCGACGTTGAACGCGCGCGACGCGTCGGTGGGCTGCTCGCCCGTCCAGCGCAGGGCGGCCAGGTTCGCCGAGGCGATGTCGCGCACGTGCACGAAGTCGCGGCGCTGGGCGCCGTCCTCGAACACCCGCGGGGCCTCGCCGCGCTCGACCGCCGAGCGGAACAGCGACGCCACGCCCGCGTAGGGGGTGTTCTGCGGCATGCCGGGCCCGTACACGTTGTGGTAGCGCAGGGCGGCGACGCGACCACCGGTGGAGCGGGCCCACGAGGTCGCCAGGTGCTCCTGCGTGAGCTTCGAGATGGCGTAGACGTTGCGCGGGTCGAGCGGGGCGTCCTCGGCGATGAGCTGCGGCTCGAGGAGGTCGCCGTGGTCGTCGCGCGGGTCGAAGACGCCCGCGTCGAGGTCGGCGATGCGCCGGGGCGCGGGGCGGACCGTGCCGTGCGGGCCGCGGTAGCTGCCCTCGCCGTAGACGACCATCGACGAGGCGACGACGAGCCGGTCGACGCCCGCGCGGTCCATCGCGGCGAGCAGCACGGCCGTGCCGAGCTCGTTGCTGCCCACGTAGTCGGGGGCGTCCTGGAAGTCCACGCCCAGGCCGACCTTCGCGGCCTGGTGGCTGACGGCCGTGACGCCGTCGAGCGCCGCGTCGACGGTCGCGGCGTCGCGCACGTCGCCGACGACGAGGTCGACGCGGGGGTCGAGCTCGGGCGTGCCGCCGTGCACGTCGGAGCGCAGCGAGTCGAGCACGCGCACCGACCAGCCGGCGTCGAGGGCCTGGGCGACGACCTGCGAGCCGATGAAGCCCGCGCCGCCCGTGACGAGCAGGAGGCTCACGAGGCCGCCCCCGAGACGGGGCGCGCGAGGACCTCGGCCACGGCCTCGGCCGGGATCGACGCGGGAGGCGCGTAGTCGTCCGGCAGGGCCGCCACGATCGCTTCGATGGCGGCGACGATGCGCGGCTGAGCGGCCGCGAGGCGCTCGAGCACGAGCTGGTGGTTCACGGCGTCGGCGTCCTCGCCCTCCTCGGGCGCCAGGCCGGCGTCGCTGTCGGTGACGAACGAGAGGTTGACGGTGCCCAGGCCGAGCTCGAGCGAGAGCGGCACCTCGGGGTACATGGTCATGTTCACGGTGTGCGCGCCCGCGGCGCGGAACCAGCGCGACTCGGCGCGGGTCGAGAAGCGGGGGCCCTGGATCACGACGCAGGTGCCCACGGGCGAGAAGGGGTCGCCCTGCGCCTCGAGCGCGGCGATCGCGTGGCGGCGCAGCTCGGGGTCGAACGGGTCGGCGGCGACGAGGTGCTGCACGCCGCCGTCCTCGTCGAAGAACGTGTCGGGACGGCCCCACGTGCGGTCGATGAACTGGTCGGTGACGACCAGGGTGCCCGGGGGCACGTCCGGGCTGACGCCGCCGACGGCCGACGACGAGACGACGGCCTTCGCGCCGAGCGAGGCGAGCGCCCAGACGTTCGCACGGTGGTTGATGCGGTGCGGGGGCACGCTGTGGCCCTTGCCGTGGCGGGTGAGGAACGCGACCCGCTTGCCGCCGAGGGTCCCGATCGTGACCTCGCTCGAGGTGCGGCCGTAGGGGGTGTCGACGACGTGGCTGGTCGACTCGCCCTCCCCGAACAGCGAGTAGAGGCCGCTGCCGCCGATGACGGCGACGTCGACGCGGGGCGTCGCGGGGGAGGAGGCGGTGGGGTCGGTCATGGTGCTCCCGAGGGGTCGATCAGCCGGGCGGGTCCGCACCGGCTCTCCCGTACGCTACCGACCGTGACCCCCGGGGGTCCTGGACCACGACCACGGAGGAGCACGTGCGCACCGTCGACCAGCACGCGGCCGAGATCGACCGGCTCGTCGCCGGAGCCCTCGCGGGCAGGGCGCCCGAGCCGTTGCGCCTCGACCCGGCGTCCGTGGCCGCCGCCGGTGCCGCCGGTGCCGACCGCCGCCTGGCCGTCGACGTCGTCGCGCCGATCGCCCTGCCGCCCTTCGCCAACTCGCAGATGGACGGCTACGCGGTCCGCAGCGCCGAGGTCGGCGAGGGGGCCACGTTCCTCGTCGCCGCCCGCGTCCCGGCCGGCCGGGCCGCGCCGGCGCTCGTGCCCGGCACCGCGGCCCCCGTCATGACCGGTGCGCCGCTGCCCGACGGTGCCGACGCGGTCGTCCCGATCGAGCGGGTCGAGCCTCCTGCCTTCTGGCCCGAGTCGGTCGGCACGCCCGGGGCGCAGGAGGCCCGGGTCGCCGTGCCCGGTCCGGTCGCCCCCGGCACGTACGTCCGTGCCGCCGGCAGCGACGTCGTCGCCGGTGCCCTGCTCGCCCGCGCCGGCGACCGCCTCACGCCCGCGCGCCTCGGCGTGCTCGCGGCCGCCGGCCTCGTCGCGGTCGACGTCGTGGCGCGACCACGGGTGCTGCTCGTGTCGACGGGGGAGGAGCTCGCCGCTCCCGGTGAGCCGCTCGGCCCCGGGCAGATCCACGACGCCAACGGCACGGCCCTCGCCGCGGCGCTCGCCGAGGTGGGCGCGGCCGTGACGACCGAGCGCGTCCGCGACGACGCCGACGCCTTCACCGCCGTGCTCGAGGCCCACGCCGCCTTGGTCGACCTCGTCGTCACGACCGGCGGGGTGAGCGCCGGCGCGTACGAGGTCGTGCGCGACGCGCTCGAGCCGCGGGGCGTCGCCTTCGGGTCGGTCGCGATGCAGCCCGGAGGACCCCAGGGCTGGGGCACCGTGCCGCTCGGCGGCCGCGACGTCGCCGTCGTCTGCCTGCCCGGCAACCCGGTCAGCTGCCTCGTCTCGGTCGAGGCGTTCCTGCGCCCCGCGCTGCAGCGCGCCACCGGAGCCGGGAGGCCCCGACGGCACGGCACGGCCCTGATGGCCGAGGCCGCCGACAGCCCCGTCGGCAAGCACCAGCTGCGCCGCGGCGTGCTCGACGACGACGGCCGCGTGCACCTCGTCGGCGGACCCGGTTCGCACCTGCTCTCGGCGCTCGCCGAGGCCACCGTGCTCGTGCACGTCCCCGTCGGGATCGACCACCTCGACGAGGGCGACGAGGTCGTAGTGTGGGGCCTCGATGACCGATGACAGCCCGGCCGGAGCGACCGGCACCCCCGCCCTCAGCCACGTCCGCGACGACGGCTCCGCCCACATGGTCGACGTGACCGCCAAGGCCGAGACGAAGCGGGTCGCCACGGCGCGCGCCGTGCTCACGACCCGCGCCGACGTCGTCGCCCAGCTCGCCGAGGGGTCGTTGCCCAAGGGCGAGGCGCTCGGCACGGCGCGCATCGCCGGGATCATGGCCGCGAAGCAGACGCCCGCGCTCATCCCGCTCTGCCACCCCCTGCCCATCGGCAGCGTCACGGTCGACTTCGAGGTCGGGTCCGACGCCGTCACGGTGCTGGCGACCGTCTCGACCCGGGGCGTCACCGGGGTCGAGATGGAGGCGCTCACGGCCGCCACGGTCGCCGCGCTGACCCTCTACGACATGGTCAAGGCCGTCGACCCGCTCGCGGTCATCGGAGACGTCGCCGTGCTCGCCAAGCAGGGCGGCAAGAGCGGGGACTGGTCGCGATGAGCGACGGGCCCGCTGCTGAGGCGCTCGCGGCCGGCGGGCGTGCTGCCGACGGGCGTGCTGCTGGCGCCCTCGCTGCCGATGCGCTCGCACCCGACGACGCGCCGCCGCCCCGTCGCGCGGTGGTCGTCGTCGCCTCGACGGGGGCCGCGACCGGCACCCGGGTCGACGAGACCGGACCCGTCATCCGCGACTGGTTCGCGGCCCGCGGCTGGGTCGTCGAGGGCCCCGTCGTCGTCGGGGACGGCGAGCCCGTCGGCAGCGTGCTCGAGGCCGCGCTCGACTGGGGCGTCGACGCCGTCGTCACCACCGGGGGCACGGGCGTCTCGCCCACCGACCAGACGCCCGAGGTCACGGCCCCGCTGCTCGACCGCGAGCTGCCCGGCATCGCCGAGGAGCTCCGCCGACGCGGCGTCGCGTCGACCCCGACCGCCGTGCTCTCGCGCGGCCTCGCCGGCGTCGCCGGGCGCACCTTCGTCGTCAACCTGCCCGGTTCGCGCGGCGGGGTCCGCGACGGGCTCGCCGTGCTCGACGACCTCCTCGACCACGTCGTCGACCAGCTCGCAGGAGGCGCGCATGGCTGAGCCCGCCGGCCCCGACCCCGACGCCGACGTCGCTGCGGCCGCTGCCGCGACTGCCACCGACCCGTCCGGTCCCGCCGCCCGCGTCCGCCTGGCCCGGGTCACGGCCGAGCCGCTGTCGGTCGCGGCGTGCTCCGCGCTCGTGGCGGGGCCGGCCTCCGGCGCGGTCGT
>Ga0265797_10011976_pt1 | contig 10749 bp, 14 predicted proteins | sample P2T30metagenome_FD_192433 | JGI IMG/M metagenome (GOLD analysis project Ga0265797, IMG submission 192433) | Plant litter microbial communities from East Loma Ridge, Irvine, California - P2 T30 | ecosystem: Environmental > Terrestrial > Plant litter > Unclassified | place: USA: California... | reverse complement strand
TGTCGAAGAACTATGCGACATATGTGGTGGTCCGGACGCTCGGGGGCTTATCAACGGCTGGCGGCTCGGTCACGCTTGGTGTACTCGCCGATATGTGGGAGCCGGATGAACAAGAGTTTGCTGTCGCATTCCTAGTCCTATCATCTGTGGGCGGGTCTGTTGTTGGTGCGATTATCGGAGCGTTCGTAGAAAGGTGAGAATGTCATCGGCAAGTTTTGCTGGCACATATTAACCTAGCTCTCCAGGTACAAGTCGGTCGAGTGGATATTCTGGGTTCAGCTCATTATCGGGGGCTTCGTGCAGCTGGTCCACTTTGTCTGCAACCCCGAAACTCGCTCGACAATTCTGTTGGACCGTGAGGCGAAGAGACGACGTAAGACAGGCGAAGACCCAAACATCTATGGCCCAAATGAGATCCGAGGTGGCCATAAGATGAGCTTTAAAGAGGTCGGCACCATCTTCTGGAGGTACGCAACAACTTCAGACCATGGTGACTTCGATGCTAACAATGACATAGACCATTCTACATGTTCTTCACCGAACCAATCGTTCTATGGCTCTCCCTCCTCAGTGGTTTCAGCGACGCCCTGATCTTCACATTCTTGGAGTCTTTCGGCCCTGTCTATGAACAATGGGGATTTGGCGTCGTTGGCGCAGGTCTAGCCTTCCTTCCCATCTTGATCAGTTACTTCCTGGCCTATGCTTCATACATGCCGTCGATCATCAGTTTCCGAAAGAAACGACGACAGAATCCGGGGTCTGTCGAACCGGAGGCTCGACTTTGGTGGTTACTGTTCCTCGCTCCGCTGGAGACTATCGGCTTGTTTGGGTTTGCTTGGACGTCACTTGGCCCAGACTATGGTATCCCTTGGATCGCGCCGATGATCTTCTCGGCAATGGTTGGCATGGCTAATGTAAGCTCTCATGCTGAATACGCAATGTTCGCTGGCTAATGGTTCCCAGTATGCAATCTACCAGTCTTCAATCGACTACCAAACCGCTGCATACGGCCCCTACGCTTCCTCGGCAACCGGTGGCAACGATCTCGCTCGTGACGCTCTAGCCGGTATCGCTTCTCTATACTCAACACCGCTCTACTCGAACATCCCTGGCCGGCCGCTGCAATACGCTTCCACTATTCTAGCCTGCCTTGCTTTCCTGGTCACCCTTCCCATTTACATCGTGTACTGGAAAGGTCCGCAGATCAGAGCCAATTCGAAATTTGCGCAGAGCCTCGATCAAAGTCGACAACAGAGAGATGAAAAGAGGAGGAAGAGTGTTCATCCAGGTGTGGAGGGGCCGCTGGGTGAGAAGGAGCAGAGGGTTCATCGAGAGAATGCGTAGGTGTGGAAACCGGCGGAGATAGGATGGCTGCGAGCCAAGTGATTTGGCCGATGCTCTTGCTTTATGACCTGCTAGTATTCTCAATAGAAAATCATACGACTGCTATATCTCTTGTTCTGGACGAAACAGGACATGACTGCTTTAACTCAGCTATATCTTGAAATCCAGGACGAAGCCTCTTCGTGTCGTCTGGATTCGAACACCGTCGAACCCATCGTATTCCTATGCTTTCTATACCACTTCAATTCTATCCAGCTTGGGACTCTGGCCCAAATTACTTTCACACCCGAAGTTATGCTGAAGATGAGATTCGGTCTCGCATTCGCAAGCTTGCGCAGAGCCGGTCCCATTTCCTCTTCGATTCGTCCGTAAGTATAGTTCAACCGCCCAGTCCACGATAAACTCAGTTCCCGCAGATTGGGTACCCACTCTGGATGCTCAGCGAGGGCCTCGAAATCGACTGGCCAAGGGTTTCTTAGATCACCGGACAAGTTGATGCTAAGGAGTGAAGGACACGAAGACATAAGTGCGAACAGGACGCTAAGACTGCGGCAATGGTCTAAGTGAGCGGACTGTAAACCGGGACAGTGGTGGATGAGATGAACCAGACTTTGCTCTGTGTGAAGTTCAGCAGTCTTGCGTCTTTTTTCTTCTTCTTCTTTAGTGTAGTTATAGAATCGAGGTGTTACTGGGTACGCTATCAGCACAGCTGCTTCTTGTGGAATATCAGGTAAACCTTCCGACTTACGTACCTTCAGAGTAAATATGCTTTATCCTTCCGTTCATTTTCACTGCCATGAGAGCGTCGTCGTCCATGCTTCAAGGTGTTAGCGGAATTTTACCAAGAAAGACACGTCGAATCCTTTTGACTTACAAGCCTACATCGAGCTGTCGTTCCGGCCCACACCGATCGCATCTTATGCTCCTATCGTCGAATTCATTATGGCATTCCGGTTCCATAGCTGTGTGATCCTCGAGTGGAAGATGAATTGGTTTCCGCCATGTTTGGACATCAGTCAGAAGTGTAGCGGCGCAATCGCGCCCGCATAGACATCCACGGATATCATAGTCTCTTTCAAAGCCTTTCCTATCAACGTCAGAGCCATAAACCTCGCCTTTGCTTTCTTCAAGTACAGTGGACGCTATTGGTAGACTGGCAGGAGGAGACGGCGGTGAATCGCGGGTCCGTGTTGAGCATGACCGCGTCTTCACGCAACAGGATCGATTGGATATCTTCTTGCGCAGAGGTAGCTTTGGAGTTATCGCTATCACTGCCTTTGTAGCGGCTGCTAAAGCTTCGTCTCGTGAGACTACGGGGAAGCCTAGTTTGGCGTAGTTGCGTTTTGGAGTTACGTCCGTATTCTGCGTGCGAGCTGGCGGCATAACTGCCAGAAGGAAAGTGAAGACTAACAATATCGAGCACAGGGTGGAAGGTTTCGGATATCTCACCTTTTATATTGTGTTCGTGTCGACGCGTCTCTAGCGCGCTCCGCATCGCGCCGTCTTGTCCCTACGGCTGACACTCGGTGAGACTCACCAACCTCCCAATTCTCTGACACATGTAGTGATGCGCTATTTTGTAAGACTTTATTGGATTTGCTCTTCTTGGAAGTAGTGAGACTTTGTTGTAGGGAGCTTATCGTGTAAGACTTCAAAAGTTAGCTGGGCTCTAAGCCGTAAGCCTATTGTGCAGCGCATGTCCTCCGAACGCCTAGGCAGCTAGTGTGGTATACCGACGAGCTGACTACCTCCGAGGAAAGAACTGGGTGCAGCAATTTAAACCCTTGGAATTCTCCGCGGGAGTTGTTAGAACAGCTAATTATTATCTACGATATCAATGCAACTCGCTTAACCTACTGCAACCTCGAGATAAGCAATCCGTTTCTAGTCCTGTGAACCTATAAACATGTGTGTATCTTAGATAATTTGTTAGGTACAAGAAGCTACTTACCTAACGCAAGACGGGGTAAACTGAGACGAGTATGTGTGGCCGAGCGCGCCTAGATGTAGCTTAAGTAACAGTAGGAAGACTAGAAGACACCTTTCTCCCGTTCTTGTACGTATCGTGACTGGTCTCCAGATACCACGTATCCCACTTCTTGAATTGTGAACGGGTAACCAGCTCGATGGGTAGTGTCGGTCGCGTCCTTCCAAACTCTCGCAACGCACGCATGGGTTTTCTATTGTAAGAAAGGTCGTTGAGCCGTAGTTTCTTCAAGTTCGGCGCCCAATCTGGGTGAGCAATCCATTGCTCGAAAGTGACTTCTGTAACGCCAGAACCGGAAAATTCCAGATGGGTAAGGCTCTGACAGAACGAAATGAGATGGATCAAGCCTTGATCACCAAGTTCAGAACTCCTAGACCCGGGTAGAGATATCTTCTTTAGGTTTCTGCAAGCCTTAGCAAGAAGCTTGATACTCTCGTCCGTCACAAGACATTCTAGCGTCATGGTCAGGAATACGTCTACAGATGATTGCATCGTCATAGATTCGTACCGTTGTGAGCGCCGTAGTCAACATTCACGTATATGAGATGGATTTCCGTTAATGTGTCGTCGCGGCAGGGTGGCGAACCACGCTAGTCGCCAGCCACCCTCACGGAGACGTGCCTTCGCACTTCCTGCAACCGCGCATCACACGCTTCACATCAGTAACACGGCCATTGAGCAGATTTCCTACGGCTATGCTACGGTTTATATCGATTACACGCTCCAACACCCTGCAAATAGCCTGCAACCTGTCTCCCGGCCGCCGCCATGTCACTCTCTACGGATCGTCATCTCGTGGCTTCCTCAGCCGGAAGTATCAGAACTGTAAGATAGGATGCGGATGCTCAGATGTATTATATGTGCAGTTCACGGGGCTCTCAGTAATTCCTGCGCCAATCAAGCTCTTCCCCAGTATTTCCGCTGCCATCCTGGTATGCGCAACAGCTATCAACACAGATACTGGAAGATGCCGCCCATGTTGTAAGTCTTCATATAGAACTTCAGCTGATGGTACAAGCTACTGTGGGGTGAAGGGATACGGAAGATTCGAAAAATCGATAGCTATATGGTGATGCTAAGAAGGTGTCGCTCATAAACATAAGCGCTCACAAACTGCAAACACACAGGGAGTGAAAGACTGAAGCCGCTTCTGACTCCGCTCACACTCCACCCTCGCACATTGGAGCCTACGCATGTGACCCCATCTCTACTAGCGCTAGTTTCGACGCTCACTGTCTTCCCACTCTGCCCCTCCACTTCCTGTTGTCTACGCATCTGAATTCTACTTCCACTACGACTCAGCTTCTACACATCTTTATCGGGCTCACCAAGCGATATGGCTAGCCAGGGCCCCAATCCAAGTGACAGCGGATCACTCCACGCGGCCATCGTTGGACATGTCGATAATCCTACACGCGATGAGGCTCCGGCAATGGCGTCGACAAGCTGCCGGCCCGGTGCGGACATGCAGTTTCTTGCCATCGCGACCGGCCAGATGTCACCTGAGGAGGCATATCCAACGGTTGAGAATACTGATAGAATGTATTGTCGAACACCTATCAGACTGGATGAATAGTTCACTGACAAAAGCAGGTGGCGCGCCCGACTCGTGAAGAACGCACGCAGGCACGTAACCATTGTCGCGAAACTGGGAAATGAGAGCGCGACTTGCACTCTACCACAGGATCTTGCTACAGGCGGTTCAGACGAGATTGGGAAGCAGGTCAGTTCAAACTCCGCGGAAAGCCATTCTTCCGCAATGCTACGCACGATAACATCGCGCTGTCTCGATAGCCTAAACTAACTACTCGACAGGTGGACGCTGCAGGAAACAGCCGCTGCGTGGTGACTATGCACGAATACGACTTCATTGTCGTTGAGATGATGATACAGCATATCCTCGACGTCGAATACCATCTAGACCATACCCAGAAGCTCGACAACTACAAGTTGACACATCTGAAGAAGGCCCAGCCTGGTATCGAAGACGATAGTATTACGGTACGGGTTGACGATACACCAACAGAGTTCCACCTCAAGGTATACCTTTGCGCGAGAAAGATGGACATGCCGGTGCTCTGGCCCATCGCTGCTACAAACTACCATAACTCCCTCGTCGAGAGCCAGCCCACCGCCGAAGAGTTCGCCAACATGCTGGAGAGAAACAAGTCGCACTTCGAGTCAGACTACACCAAAGGAGAACTCGTACACTTGATCGCGGGTGACGTGTCTGCTGATGGAGACGATGGCGAGGTCAACGATCACATGGAGCATGAGCTTCAAGGCTCACTCGTCATAGAGACAGAGTGAAGCTGGCATGGGAGCTGCTCAGTCAACTCACATTCAAGATACTTCTAGGTTTGGCGTTCAAGGTCTGGCGTTCACAGGTGGTGCTCCTGGCAATGATACTTGGGGAAATGGGTTCCTGTAGCGCAGATACAATGAAGCGGGCAATGTATTTCGCTTGAGACAGGGCATTTCAATGATGACAATCGGAGCGCGAACACGTTCAATCAGGATTCGTGACGCATATCGCTGCACACACATTACTAAATGTTAATAGACACTTCTTAAGACAACGTATCCTTCTACCTTGATTTTAGACTTGTAGTGTGTGACACGGGTTGCGGCCGCCCCTAGTGACGGCGCCGCCAGGATACGTCGGGGCCGTTGTGGGGCGCTCCTCCGCGGCGTACCGACCTCACCCAATGCTTCAAACTTCCTTCCTCCGTCACCTTATCATCCATCGCATTCCACACTGTATCGCATAATATTCGGATGGCACGTTTCATTACGACTGTGTCTCTTCCGAAGTTTCCCAAAGACTGTCCCGTCTAGTAGACAGTCTTACATTTCATGCCCTTGCGTGGTTCCGCCCTGTACATGAGCTCCATTAACGAAGCGGCGAACAAGCATCGCCATACTACTCTCCACGTACACAAAATACGAGAATATTAGGCTCAGTACCATTTCGCTGAAGACGTATTAGGGTACTCGACCTCAACCTCTCATCCCCTCCTCTTCCGCTTGTTACCGATCTTGACTTTCTCCGGCAGCTTCAAGATGTCTCTGTATGTATCAACAGCCATGCGGAGCTCTTCACGGAACTCCTTCTTCTCCTGAGTAGCGTTCTCGAAGACTGCGACATCTTGCAGTGGCCATAGTCCTCTGTAGATATGACGCAAAGTACACGCCACGGCCATGTCTCGTAGTATGCCGGTCTGGTCCATGCAGATCTTGGTCGTCTCGTCTCCGGGAGAACCATAAATCCAGCTCAGTATTTTCAGCAGAAGCTCAACAGTCAGTCTGCTAGCCCACAGCATCGCCTCTGCAAGTTTCGCGTGCGCGACCGTCATGAGCTCCTGATACCTGAGCCGCTCCCCCATGTTGTACATCTTGAGGTGGAACTGGATGGATGAATCAAGCTGGACGGCGAAATCATCGCTTGATTTTCCCGGAGGCAAGTATGTAGCATGATGCAGGCTCCGCGCGCGGCCACCTTTGTCTAGTTGATAAGTGTTGGTGTATACGAAGTTGACAAAGCGATCGACCATGATAGCGCTGAAATCATTCTCGTTGAAGACGAGAGTGACCCGCGGGGGATTCTGCTCGTTCTGTCACATCCTTAGCAGGCATTAACGTTACTCGGAGTGGAGAGACATACTCCTGCTGGATGTAGATACTCTTCAATCGTCTCTGCGCCACCCAAAAGGAAAGCAGTGTGAACGTCGAACTGAACGCCGTCGCAAATGAAAGTCAAGTCGCAACCCTGGCGCTTCGATAGCACTGCTTTGCCTCGCATATTGTTTGGATTAGTGCTCACCCTGGAAGGCAGACTGATCTGGACTTACTTGGCCTGCGAACGGGTCGGGAGCAATGGCTTGCTGAAGCCGACAAACAGTTGCTTCACCAAGTTGTCCAGAGATTTTGGGTCGACCGATATGTTCTCCTAATGAAGTCAGACTCGAGTGGATTGTACGACGTGGCGACAGAGCTGTGTGCTTACCATCTTCAGGAAGGTTCTTTAGCTGCTGGTGGGTGATTTAAGAGAGCTTTGGACGCTATCACTATAATACGAGAAGAGCTAGGGAGGATTAGCTTCCGTCTCCGCGCTGGGCTGTTTGCTCCCTTTCGTATGACGCAATCTGGGGGGAATCGCGAGCAAAAAAAGAGAGCGTAGGTTTATCTCGGGATCGAACACAGGCAAAAATAAAGTCACCTCTCACCAAACAGCTAAGTGAATTGTCAAGCCGAAACTTGGAACGATAACACGCATAATCAACCACCGAACCGCGCAACTTGGTATATGTCAGAACTTATCTCATTATAGACACGTCCAACACAAGATCAACCCGCGTCGAATGTGTTGGCCCACTGATCAGTGAGGGTGGAGTGAAGGGAACGCAAAGCTACGACACTGAGCAGAATACGTCATTCTGGACCGTCACGTTCGCCGCCATTCCTTACTGTTCTAGGAGTCAGGCAGACGACGCTGGCTAGGCAACCACAGCACAATAATATTCATAGTGCGTGATTGCGCCATTCTGCAGCCAATTCGACTTCTGTCTAGACCAGCTCTCTTCGCCCCCCACCACACACATCTAGAGCAACTGCCTTTGATGTCTCAACAACCAGCGGAATTAGACGCGCTTCAATCCACGATGTCTATAGCACAGCAGCCACAAACCGCCGCCTTGCAAGATGGCGAGCTGACCACCAGAACCAATTCGGCTGACATTGGCTATGTTGATCATTTGCTCGGTAAACTGTCCGTCGAGAAGCTGGACTTTGGCGATCATGAGATCTTCGAAACGTAAAATAGCCTCTCGTCTTTCGTACAGTGAAGTATTCCGACTGACTTTCCGACAGCGCACGCGATCAAGACCGCCGTAACCTTGAGTGTGGCTTATCACTCCCTTCTTCCGATGCGGTAACAAGTTTCACTGTCAACAAGGACTTGGCAGTATCAAGGTCCATCTGGATACACACTAATGTAAGTTCTTAGCAATGTGGTCTGGGAAAACGTTGTCCCGCGCTTCCCACTTGATATTCTAGACATAATTTGGATGGGTCAAAACGCGTCTAGAATTGTCTCTGTCTCTCCTCTCCTGATTTCATGGGGGGTCATCATTTGACTATTGGGCTAATTAAACTAAAGATCGACAACCTCGCTGAGATCCCCACCAAGCAGTACAGTCCGGCTGTTGTCAAGATTGTTGCCAGTTCCATCATCGGTATCAAGTACAGCCTCGCCGATGAAGATGTTCCGAGCGGCACAACGGCAACCGCGATGCATCTGCAGCTATATCTCTGCGCGACTGAGATGGGTATGGAGTGCCTCGAAAAGTTCGCATTCAAGTTCTTCAGGAATGCCCTTACTAAAGATGGATCGACACCCGAAGGGCTCAGAAGCTTGGTCGAGCATCACAAGCTGTTCACTGTGGATTTCTGTCAGAAGGCATTCACACTACCTCAGTACGAAAAGGTCATGTGTACTTTTGCAACCCACATCATTGTGTATGAAGACGTCTTCGACGGAAGCAGCTTCTATAGTGGACTGCCAGTGGTTACAGCAGGATACTTGCTCAGATACCTGCACAAAGTCAAGACAAACGTCAAGCTGAGGCTCGAAGCTCACAAGAAGGGTTTAGTTGGCGTGAATAAGGCACATCGACGTCGTGCTTCGCGGGAGCTCCACGGTCGAGGTCCTAGCTCGCGTCGTCTCATCGACGATGTAACGCTTACACCATCTCACATACCCTCGGCTGCGTCGGCTTTCGAACAGCTTGACGGTCGCCGCCTTCTTGAGCAAAGCGTCGACGGAAGTTCCCTCACACCCCGCGCCGGACGGTACCAGCATCAAAATCGCTTACTGCCAAGCGGCGACTCGCGATTCCGGGAGCTAGATGAAGAGGACGATGAAGCCTTCAACCCACCCTTCGCATCCCTTAGCCCGATCCGTCCCGTGAAGGGTGGCACCGACCGGGAGATAGAACATGATGAAGTTCTTATCGAGGACGGTACCGATGCCGACATGACCTTCGTCACAGCCAGCCAAGGCGTCATCTCGTCTGACAATGGGGGACAGCCTCAGCCACCTCCTCCTCCTCAAGCTGGCGGCAACGTCGCAGCGGAGCCAAAGGATACAACCATGCATGATCCCCCTCAGTCGGCAAAGAAGGATACGACCAAGGTCGACCCTTCGCAATCGGCAAAGGATATCACTATGCTCGAAGCCCCGGAGTCGGAAAAGAAGGACACGACTATGGTCGACCCCCCGAAGTCTGCAAAAAAGGACACGACCATGATAAACAACACCACGATGGGCATAGGTAGTCCTGGACCTGGCTCCTGATTGTTTGTTGGAGGATAACATAAGCCGCTGTAGCCTTTTGTAGTCCATACGCGCTCATTCGAGCATGGGTACAACGAGGCTATAGTCTCCAAAGCCCACCATCCCTTTTGTTTCATGACTCTGCTTCTAACGGAGATCCTCTAGGCATAGGCGTTCATAGATGGTCTGTTTCGCGATGATACCCGGAAGGAAAGCAGGAGTATGGCGTTGGAGTAGTAATACACATCCAATGAAACATCTTGAAACTCATCACGCTGCTCCATCACGATCCCCATAACCCTCTCAATATATCTGTCTGCTACCAGCATACCCACAATATCATTATTTATTCCTGTTCTAGCATCGCAACACAACTCCTCAACAACGCCATCAACCGTAGCTGTATGCTCCGTCCGGCAGGTGTATCCGCATGCTTACCAGCACCCCAGCCGAATGGCAGCACCAGTCTTCTTCTGCCCTTCTTATCCAGCACGACTAGTGCATCCAATGGGAACTTGCCTCCACCGAGTGGATGTAGTAGGCCCAGGCGGACGAAGTGGTTGTTCGAGGGTGTCGCGGCTTGAATGAGGGGCAGCGAGAAGGGCGCGGAAGAGGGGAGTCTATGTGTTGATGGGTCGTGGCAGAGGACGAAGGGCTGTAGAGAGGGCGAGAACGCGTAGAGGTCTGGTAGAGCGGAGCTGTAGGTTGTTAGTAGTGGTTTGAAATGGTCCAGGATGATCTTACCAAAGCAGGTCGTAATGGACCTGGACGTTCCCTTGCACACATAAAACAACTATTGACGCCCGCCTCTTATACCTTGCCCAGTTATCATGCGCTTCCAGCATACTGCCTACAGGAGTCGCGAGCGTACTGCTACCCAGTATCGCATCCACATCCACGCTCCAGGCTTCCTCGGGGCTTATAATATCTAGCTCTTCCAATTCGCACTGCGTCTTCGACCTCTTCAGCGCATCGCCCAATGGCGGCAGAGCCGGCGACGGCTCCCTCCTCCGCTGGACCTCGTCCTCGTCCTCGTCAATAGTCAGGCGCGAGCGTTTGCGGCTCAGTGCCACATCCATGGTCC
>Ga0265797_10011974_pt1 | contig 10750 bp, 7 predicted proteins | sample P2T30metagenome_FD_192433 | JGI IMG/M metagenome (GOLD analysis project Ga0265797, IMG submission 192433) | Plant litter microbial communities from East Loma Ridge, Irvine, California - P2 T30 | ecosystem: Environmental > Terrestrial > Plant litter > Unclassified | place: USA: California... | reverse complement strand
CCAACACTTTTTACCGGGCTAGCAGCCTATTATAAGAATGCGAAAGTCAACGGAGCTGGCCGTAATATCACCCAGCAGCTCTACGGTGACGGTACGCCGATACCCGAGGAGTATTTGGCCCGTCTTGCTTCTCTTACCGACGAGATCCGTGTTTTGCACAAATGGCAGCAAGGCGACGTGTTGGTCTACGACAACACGATCGCACAGCATGGCAGAGAACCGTGGGAAGGTGAACAAAGTGATCGTATCATCATGGCTAGCTTGTTCGATGGACATCAAGTCCCTGGCGCCTACAGCAATGCCGATTGGGCTCAGGTTGTCCAAGTGAGTGACGACTAGGGTAAGCATGAGGACCAAGGCTGCATTCGCATTTTCCATTCTCCGAACAGAAACAGATACTTGTATCTCTGCCGTGCCTTGATATCTTTATTTCGTTGATCATCAAAGGCCAGGGTTTCCTTTCTATGCCATATTGCAACTGAGAAAAGAAGACCGAGCCACAAATCCCGTTCAAGTCATCGCGACCGAATTAAAGTCACTTACAACATCTTCCCGCCACCAAGGCATTCTAGCAAGATACCGCCTTCCTCCCTCAGACTCCGCAGTCTCCTCCGGGAAAAGCTGCGCCATCTGGTCACGAACGTGATCCCAAGGCCCCCAAGCCGCCAACGCCGCCCAATGATAGTAGTCAACGCAAATGTTCCCATCGCCGTCGTAGTGAAAGCCGTTGATAGCTCGAGCTTTGAGGAGAGCTTCTAACAAAGGCACGTATTCCTCGTACGCTTCTCGTGAGCAGGAGAACTTGAGGACGTCTTTGGGCGGCATTGACGTGCTGACTGATGATGAGTCGTGGTGCTCGACTTGATCGCTCGCCCAATCCCAGCGCCCTTGTTCCACTAGGTCCAACCAGCGGTAGTAGCCAGCGTCGATGTTTTTGTCTTTGTCGCAGTGGTAATCAATGATTATTCCGGCGCTGAATATGGCTCTCAACAAGGGGACGTGTTCCCTGTATGGCTTCGACGAACATTGCACTTTGACGCCGCTGGCAGGTGGCTCAGACATGTTGGTTTGATCTTTGCGATGAGGAGTGGCTGAATGCTGACGATTCCGATGGGAAGAGGAGTTCAAGTGAAGGTTCTGCTCGTATTGGCTGTAAGGGTTGGATGTTCAATGTTGTGAGGGTGACAACAATTTCATCAAGCCCGGTGTCGACAAAGGTGAGCCGTGGAGTCTACTCCTCAACCTGTAAGCGCCGCCATGTAGTGGCATCACAAGCTCCAACTTAGCGCTATGATTCCTGGATAAGTACTTGGTTGCCTGATAGTTATCCGAGGATATGCGGACCAAACTAGCTCTCCTCGTGAGTTTGTCCCACACTCTTAAAGTAAGATTTGCATCAGCGAAAGTCTTCGCATCCTTCAACCAAGCAATCCTCGGAGATCATCCAGTGCAGTACAATGCAGTCTACAGTAACCAGCAATCTTGAAGCCGCTGCCTTCGACCGCAGTGTGAGGATTCATGCACCGTCTTGACTTCATAGCTTTTGCAAGCGTAGGCTTTCCTGGTGCTGGTAAGGCCAGATGCCATACATTTTTTCAATCCAAAAAGCGATGCTCTTCCAGCAATCATTGCAATGCCAATAGCACAAATGTCATCGACTTCTACCGATAGTACATTAATCAGGCAGATGTATTCACATGGCACAGTTTTCCTCCGTACACTTATCCCGGAGACCGAGACATCAGAACGACCGTTAACATTAATCATACAAGTCTCTGAGGCAGGTTCTGGACTGCCACTGGGTAAAGAACGCCCATAACCTCCTACAGCCACTCTGCTGCCGAACGTCCTCTACAACCCGACGGAACAGGATACTCCAATTTCGACCGACCCAGCTTGAAAGCCGGCGCCAGAACCTTAATCGAAGTGTCAAGATTCCACTGACTCCCATCCATGTCCCAAAAGTAGTCCGGCTGCACGAGATCCGGACGTACCTTCAAGACCGAGTTCTGCGTTTGCACCAGACCTTCCAGCACATCCATGTGATGGCGAAGTTCGAGGCCCTTGTGCATGTCGCGGATGTTTTGTTGGACGGCTTCGGAGTGGAGGCCTAGACGGTAGAACCAGATGTTGTACTGCGTCAGACTCACGTCGATGTCGAAGGTGTTGTTTTCTTTGGTACGGGCGAGCAGGGCTTGGATGACTGCTGCAGCTCCTACCAGGCCGGTTTGGTAGTCGGAGTTGGCTGTGGGAATGTTAGCGGACGTGTTGGCATGGAAGGCCTATAGGTGTCACTTACGGAACAAAGGCAAGACCGCCTCTTCCAACCCCAGGAATTTACCCTGGAGGTGAGAGATTCCAACCAAGCAGTCACTGACTTGTTGCCATCCGGAACGATAAGAGAGCGGCCCCTTGAACCCGTAGCAATTTTCTCTGACATAGATCAAACTCGGATTGATCTCCCGCAGCGACTCAGAAGTGAACCCAAGCCTCTCAAACGCACCAGGGCGGAAGCCATCTACAAGCACATCTGCACCCTTGACAAGTTCGATGAAAGCCTGCTTGCCCTCGGGTGTCTTCACGTTGAGGTCCGCGTCGCGCTTTCCTGTCTGGAGATCAACCATAGTGGCGGCGTAGTCGGGGTTCTTGCTGTGTGAAATCCGGATCACATCGGCTCCAAGTACTGCCAGCATTTTCGAGATGGCTGGAGCGGCGATTACGCGAGAGAAGTCGATGACTCGCACGCCTGCAAGAGGCTTGTAGTCTGCCGGATTGCCAGACGTTTTCGGCCAGGCTTTTCCACCGCCTGCGATCGGACGAGTGGTCCAGAGAGGCTCTTGACCCATGATTTTACCCTGTAGCTTGGTCAGTCAAGGTAGCACTTAATGGAATGTCGAAGACCAACCTGTTCACTCGAAAAGAACTCCTCAGGAGTATAACACACAGCTCCCGCTTGCCGGTACTCTTCGTTGGCAACCTTCTCAATCTTAGCAGAATTCCATTGCGCCACCTTGTCGCTCCAGATCTTGATGGCCTCCTCCCGGGACACGTCCTGATTGGTAACACCCATCATCTCCATGATAGGATCGGCGTTCATCGAGCTATGCAGCTGATACCAACGCCCATCCTTCGTCTGATAGATTCCAGTGGCGTGACGACGAATAAGACTTGTCTGATCGTGGAGTTCCATCTTTGACAATTCCTCTCGCATCTTGGGATCGGAGTTGAAAGGCTTGCCGTTGATCGTCGGCAACAACACTGATTCCAGGAAGAGGGTTGCAAGATCTGTGTTGACCTCGATGTCTTGGAGGTCAATTCCATAGCGGTCTGTAGCGACTGCGCTGGCGCTGGCTGCTACTAGAGCGTTCAATGCGGCCGAGGACTCGGTCATCTTCATTGGCGTGGGCAGGAATGGACGGCCATCACCACTACCTGTGAACTTCACTTTCTTCGCGGCTTCTTTGATAGAAGGCAGGAATTTCAGGGCGGGATCCGCGATGAGAACGTCTTGGAGGATGCGGGAGGATTCGTCGTTGAGGTTGTAGGAAGCCATTGTGGTGTTTGGTCGATCCTTACAACCGCTCGATCTGTGATTGAGTGGTTAACAGATTGTGACAGAAGTGAATTGTGGTTTCGTGCTGTAGTATATCAGCGCGTGAAGTGCAGGATCACAAGACTTTAAACGACGGCACGCGGACTGAAGATCGCACCCATGCCTCGTTGCTCTTCGGCATCGTGTCGGCATCGTGTCGGCGAGTCAAGTGGAATGACGACTGGAGATCCGTGTGAGTTTGAGTTGTTCGGATAGCCGGCACTGTGGATCCGCCATACGTCCGCATTCGAATTCGCTTGCGTGTATAGCAGGATCCTTGAACGTCAGCCTCTCCGGACTTACAATGATAATGATATAAACCGCACAGGCTCCGAGACCAATTAACACAAAAATGGGGTATCTTCTCACTAACAAAAATCTAACTACTCTTGAAATGAACATCCTGCCTGTCGTCTTCCTCTTTCGGCACCTCGAAGCGTCCAGCAGTGCTCTGGGCAAATCTGCCAGCTCTGGCGAACCTAACGCTTTTACCAGTGCCCATAGCAGCTGTTGAACGGCCAAAGACGCTGTTCCTCAGTGCACTGGGAGGCATAGATTCGAAACCTCCAGCTCTCAATTTCCGCGAGAAAGGTGTGACTTGCGGCGTTAGTCCTGCTGCTGCGCCGGGTGTTGGACTGCTCCCGTTCCCACCGCCTGCGAGAGGTGCGGGTGTTGTTGCCAGGTACGCTTGATCGAAAGCGAAGGGCGTGGTAGCCGCTGGAGTCGGGATGGGTCTGAAGCGCGCTGCCCTTCTTGAGCGTGAAGGTGTGCGCATGTAGCCAGGAGTTCCCGGAGTGTAAGACACAACGTGCGAGCTATTCAGGCGTTTCGGTGAGACAGAACGAGCTGCAGCTCGCGACGCAGGACGAATGCTTGGACTTTCAGGCTCGGGAAGGTCATTCCTAGCCGCTCTCGAGGCGGAGGCTTTGACAAACCAATGTCGAAGCATGTTCTTCACATGCTGATCGCGCGTACGAGCAAGCAGCGCGTCTGCAGACTTGGTTTGTTGGTTTGCCGTGAAGTTCGCCCATTGCAGCCTTTTCAGAGCCGAAGCTTGCAACGCGAGATCAGATTCTAGGCGGAAAGAGAGTGCAGACTGTTCCAAAGCGATCGACTCCGAGTGACGGACCAGCATGGCCGAAAATGCAGAGCCGATGAGTCTTTGGTAATCGATGTTTGCCGCTTGCACTTCATGGTCTTGGTGCTCTTGAGTGGCAAGTCGCCACTTGTCAAACGCCTGTGTGCCTGTCGCGAAGAGCCGGACCAGAGCAACACGTTGAGCTTCTTCTTGCATAGACTGTACATCTATGCTCTTCGTTCGCCACATGGCAAAGCATGTGCTAGCCATTCTGTACTTCACTCGAGCACGAACATGTTTGTATGCGTCTCTCCGGCGCTGATGTTGATGTTCAGTGGTTCGCGCACGCCAGGTCTTGAGTGCTGTGGAAGCTAGGCAATACCAGCGAGCATCTGCTGCCCACTTCGCCAGTTTCCGAGCGTGCTGGGTCTTCTCTTTCCATTCGCCCAAGACGTCAGGCAAAGCTCGGCTATTTGCAAATTCGACTGCTGCCCTTTCCGCATCTTCACGGTTTCGGAAAGCAATGTTCAGTCGAGTCATACAGGACGCCAGCTTGCGGCGTCTTTGGTTCTCCTGGAAAATTCTTTCGCGATCTTCCAAGGTGTCACGATAGTCATCGACAGCGTTGTGAAGCATCAAGAGACCATGTCGGGCGAGCCGCGCATTTGCCGCTCTTTGAAACAGCTTTAGCCGCTCCTGAAGAACCCACTTGTACAGACTTTCGACGATTAAGCGTTCGTCAATGCGCTGCGCAAGCGCACGTGTACGAAGCGTGTCCTTCCATGTTGTCAAAGCATCATGAAGCATTCGCTTTCGATCGACTGCGGCCGCTTGGCGTGTAAGTGAAACGTTTAGATGCCACACCGAGAAAGCCTTGCGCTGGAGAGTCAAGTTGACCCTCAGCGACATAGTCTTCTCAAGTGGGCCCAATCGTCCTTGGATTCGCAAAGTCTGCAGGCAGTCGAAGCGCATCTTCTGCTCAAAATGTGCCTCAGCTGATGCAGAGGATTGTTGCTGTTCTCTGAGCTTGGACCTCAACCGATTCATTGTAAACCTCAAAAGTCGGGTCGATCTCTGTCTTTCCGCTTGCTGATAGGTTTCCTGCACGTGGTGGTATCGAGACGACCATCGCAGCAAAGCTCGTTCGCTCAGTCGCTCCTCGTGCAGTTCTTCTGCTTTGCGTGAGCGATATTCCCTAGACCATGTTGTGAGGAGTCGCTTTTCGAGGGCTTCTTCGTAGTGCGCCGCTGCTCGCTCGTAGATCATATGCCGCTGCAGTGTACCGTTTCGCCATCTTTCGAGGAACTTTCGCGTGAGGATCTGACGCGCCTTTGAATTATTCTCGATAGTGATGCGCCTCCAGCGCTTGAAGTAGCGCATTGCTAGTAGCAACTGACTGGCACGCATGGTCTTTGACTTCAAAGCCAAGTGGCTTGCATGCCAATGCTCGAAGCCTTTCTGCGCCAGCATCAGGCTACGAAACCATATGGCCCTGCGTTCCATGCGCTCAAATTCCTCTTCTTGTTGCCGCTCTGCGACTCTTGCTCGCCACGCTATGCGCCACAAATCCAACGCTTGGCGCAAGAGTGCTCTGCCATCATATGCCACAGCGATAGCGGTTGCTGTGGCATTCCGAGTGCTGAGTGTAATGAGGGCACCATACCACACGCGAAAGAAATGCCGTGTCAACCGGCGATCTGACGTCTCCTGAAATGCGTCCAGGATGTCGGATAGTTGCGCATCTCGTTCTTGATCGTTTACAACTGACCGCACCAGCATGGAGGAGTCTGCCGGTCCATCGGGTTGTGAGTTGTACAACGAGGATGGTGACGCTTGCTTAAGCGCATTCGCAGCAGACCATTCCGTCTCGGTCGCGTCGGCAGAGCGCGATCGTTGGCTGTGATATGGGCGCCCAGGGGTCGGAGGTCTTCCAGCAAATGGTCTGCCATCCGCAGTCTGCTCTTGAATGGACTCCGAGTGCTCGCTCAACCAAGTTTCTTCGTACCGCGCCTCGTCGAACGATACCCTTCGTTGGTCGGGCTTATGCTTGCGCGTGTCTTTTTCTGATTCATCGGAGACTTGGGTCCAATCGGTGTCCGCGTATAGCTCGCTCGGCTCCAAATGTAATCCTTGGCTGGCCAAAAGCTTTAATAGCTCCGGTATGAGGCGTACACGCCCCTCTTTAGCCTTGACATCCCTGCATCGATTCCCAGTCGCACTGACCCAATTGTAAATGGCCTTATCACGGTACGTATCGATACCCCGTTCAGCGCATTCGTCTTTGTATGCGTAGTATAGAGCTTCGGTGATCAGTCCGGTCGAACTTTTGGCTGCCCTTCGAACGACGGCTTCTAGAGCATAGATTTCTGCGCTGGTCAGCGGTCTATCCTGTAGAGATCCGAGCGATTTGTATGTGACGTACCACTGTCGGTGAGGGGAGGGAGTGCCAGCTCCTCATCGTTGCCATTCATAGGCGCTTATGTCGCGATGGGTTTCCGACGTACGCGCTTTGAGTACGGCACTGTCATGAGGCGCGTCGCTGCATTCGATAAGTGTATGTCGTCCTGATAGGTCGGTAGTGCGATGCTATCTCATGCTGGCCCAGGTGTGCTTGTGAAAAATGGCCTCCGAGTGTCGTGGTGGTGTCTTTCGGCGCAAAGAGTGAATGGAAGAAGCTCTTTGACGCGCTTTCCCGCGTTGAGTTGTTGATGTCCGTCGGAGCACATGCAGCCTCCACTCGCTAAACCTTCCGCTGACTCGACATGGCCGTGAATCGATGAACACATCGAATGTCGCCTTCCATCTCTTTCCATCTCCATTCACATACACAATGCCAGGCCGTACAAGACCCATCGAGAAGTTTGCAGAGGCAACCGCCAAATGCTCGCCTGAGGTATGTTGGAAGAAGACTCTACACGTCGCTCGTTACTAACCAATCTACAGGGCGCTGTCTACGGCAAATGCATTGCGGCGAACTATCAGAACGCACACAAAGACATGTGTGCTAAAGAGTTCATGGTTCTGAAGGATTGCTATCTTGTATGTGTGATCTTGCTATTGAGGCGTTTGGATCGTACTAACGGATTGCAGAAAGCAGCAGGCAAGAAGGCATGATCTTGCCCGTCTACACTATATATTTGATACCCAGGCAAACACCGCCACCATCAGCTCACAGGATTCCTATATCGACGGAAGTATCGATTCCCTCCCACTGTGCTATGCCACCAGAAGCTTTTTCACCTCCTGCTGGATAGCCTCGCTCATTTCCTGTGTCCCAACCTTGCCGCCTAGATCTCCACTCCTCAACTCCAGTCCGCCCAGGTCCTTCGCGTCCAACACCTTTTCAACAGCCTTGTCGATAATGTCTGCCTCCCGATGCATGTTGAATGAGTACCGCAACATCATCGCAAGACTCAGAATCTGAGCGACCGGGTTGGCCAGGCCTTTGCCGCTGATATCTGGCGCGCTGCCATGTACGGGCTCGTACAAGCCTCTGGCGCCGCCAACGCTGTTCTGACCCATTGAACCTCCCGGTGGACCTGCTAATGAAGCCGACGGAAGGAGACCCAGAGACCCAGTCAAACCGCCAGACTCGTCACTGAGCATGTCTCCAAAGGTGTTGTCCGTCAGGATGATACCGTTCCATCTCGTCGGCTGTGTAATGAACAGCATCGCCAAGCTGTCCGCCAGCTGGTGCTGCAGCTTGACCTTGGGGAACTCTTTCTCGAACAACTGCGTCACGATTCTCCTCCACACTCGCGAATTGGCCAGCACGTTTGCCTTGTCCACGCTTGTCACCGGAGTCGGAGGGTCTGTCTGCATCGCCAGTGTTCCCGCAACGCGAGCCACTCGCTCGATTTCATCGCGTGTGTACTCCCACGGATCGCAGCCGTAGTCCTCTTCTTCAACCTTCTTTCCAAAGTAGGCACCACCACAATTTTCGCGGATCAGCATGAAGTTCACGCCTTTGATCAAATCAGCCTTAATCGGTGCCCTTTCCACAAGCGACTGCGAAGGGAAGTAGCATGGTCGCATGTTGGCGAAAATCTGGGACCAAAGTGATCACCCGTCAGCAAGCAGCTCGATCGTCAAACAATTGAGAACAACGATCTCTCAAGCGCTAATCACACACCTGCATCTTGAGCCTAACGCGAAGCAGCCCACTCTCAGGATTTGGCTGCGAATGTCCCCACTCCGGCCCTCCAGCACTGCCAAAGAAGACAGCATCGGCTTGGACACTCTTCTCCAGAACTTCCTCAGTCGAAGCTATTCCGTGCTTGTCAAGCGAACAACCACCGCACAGGTCGTAATCGCGTTCGAACTTGATGCCCTTGTGCGCTTCGATGATATCGAGCACTTTGAGTGCTTCAGCGACGACTTCAGGCCCGATGTGATCGCCGGGTAGGACGAGAATCTTGCCGGCTGTAGTGTCGGTGGCTTTAGTTGACATGGTGAGGTAAATTATCAAGGCAAAGACGATTTATGTCGAGCGTGGTGCCAGTTGCTAGGTGTTGGCTGTTTGGATCTGAATGATGTTTTGGGCACTGTGTCGCGACTAACACCTTGCTACTCCAGCCAAGGTATAGATGCGAATGGGACTATCAAAGGTAGGTGTAGAGGTACGAGCAGAAGCATGGAACCTTGAATACAGGTAGTTGTTCTGTTTAGTTGTCCCAAGGCCGACAACGCAAAGCTTCCCCGCAGCTCTTGTACCGAGCCCGGAGGGACATTGTAGCGAGGCGAGGTGGGTGGTGGTAGCATGTGACAGGAAAAATATTTCAACAGTCAAAGAGAATAGAATTTGTTCAAAGCCAGGCTATCTGAGTATCTGTAAGAAAGGGAAAGAAGAGGAAGAGAAGGAAAACCCGGGAGAGTCGGCGCCCGGTAACCAGATCGCGTAGCAACGTTGTCTCTGTCCACTCGAGCGTCTGTTCACAGACTAGTCATCTCTGAAGACGTGCTTGCTGTCATCGCCATAGCCCGGCCAGCTGTCGATGCTGTCAAAGCTGTTTACTTGGCGTTTCCTGTCACCACGGAAGACGTGTTTGCTGTCGTCGCCATAACCAGGCCAGCTGTCAACGCTGTCAGAGCCGCCCAATTGACGCTTGCCGGGTCCATGACAATTCCCTTGACTAGAACCGCCAGCCGACTCAACTGCACGGCCGACGCAGCCCTTGGTGCCAATGGGAAGCTGACCAGAGGCGTACCATTGGAAGCAGCAATCGTCTGGGGTGCGTTCGAACTGCCACTTCGTGATAGCGCCGCAGCCAGCCACTTCGGACCTAAGGCCCTCACCGTCGGCGCCCAGCTTCGCATCCGGGAAGTTCTTGCCGCGGATCTCAAAGCTGTCGAAGAAGAATTTGTACGAGACGTCGCAGTTGACTTCGTTGATTTGCTTGCTAAGCGGCGTCATCTTGTATTCCCACCCGTCGCCCGAGGTGAAGGTCGAGCCGAACTTGTAGTTGTGCGGGTTGTTGACGGGATCGCCGCCGTCACAGCCATCGATAACAGCGTCCCGGAATCGTGCGGCGCAGTCCGGTGCGTCTTGCGGGCCTTTGGTGGCATCGTTGAGGTTCTTCACGGACAGCTCGAGCTCGTTGACAGAGTCCGTGTTATACGTCTTCGTTTGGTCCGTCTGGCCACAGAAGTCTTCTGCGTTTTGCACTGCTGTGTCGCGAGACATGACCCAGTAGTCACCTGAAATTCCATGACATGCATTTTGATCCTCTGCAGGCGGCGTTGGCTGGACGGGGACGTCGCTGTCATCTCCCGGGTCTTCGGTAGTATCATCATCGTCAACCATGTACGAGTCGATAGCTTGGGCCATTTGATCGTCGATGCTTTCAATCGAGATGTCGGTGCTGTTGCCTAAGGATATAGATGGGAAGACCACGAGAGGTGGAGGCAAGCCTGGTGGAGGGGAGCCTTCTTTCCTTCCGGGCACGCCGGGGAAGTATTGCGTCACATCCCACCAGAAGATAGAGTTGATGAGAATGGCATAGCTGTCGGCGTTGATAGTCGACACTGCGCCTCCGCTCGAGTCCGTTGAGCCACTGGCATCGCCCTTCGCTAACTTGTGC
>Ga0265797_10011973_pt1 | contig 10750 bp, 13 predicted proteins | sample P2T30metagenome_FD_192433 | JGI IMG/M metagenome (GOLD analysis project Ga0265797, IMG submission 192433) | Plant litter microbial communities from East Loma Ridge, Irvine, California - P2 T30 | ecosystem: Environmental > Terrestrial > Plant litter > Unclassified | place: USA: California... | reverse complement strand
GGACCGCCTCGATCCCATCCTCGATCTTTCTGATTAGGCATGTTCCCGAATGAATTCCAGATGTGTTTGTTGAGTCAGAGCCCCCGTAGTTGGCTGGGAAGGTGGTATAAATGCTAGGGAGTGGCTGAATGCTGCTGATTGACCGATAAGGCAGCCGCATGAGTGCAGTCCAAAGTTATTTTCGAATAAATATTGATAAAGAATGTATTCCCGGCGTTGGATCTGGACCGGCCAGACACGCAGGGCTGCAGGAAGCGAATGAGAGAATAGAGAGCGAGTAAAAATAATGAGTGCCGCATACCAGAAATAGTCCCACATGAAGGAATATAAACATTTGCTCACGACCTGTTGAGTTCATGAGAAGTATGTGCCGTGCTTGCATATCGCTTTAGCTACGCCGTGCTCATACTACAGCTCGATATCCAATCGAACACCCACCACAAGCAGGGTCTGCCTGTATCTCGGCTCGTGTTTGCTATCAGATCAAGGACAGATTGAGTAAGAGGCTGGAAGTGTAATCGTTAGCAGCCTAGAGTATTGGCTCTGCGCTACCCATATGCGATGGATTGTAGGTAGACTATACGATAGCCGCCCATCCTCATGCCGGTCCTCGGGACGGCCGTGGTGCCTGGGAAGCCAAAGCGCGGACCGGACCAAATGCGAACAGCTGTTGCGAAGAATGGGATCGGAAAACATTGTTGGATTTGTGCGCTATGCGTGATTCTGGGCCACGCATATACTTGCCGGCGTAGAGTATTATTGGCAAGCTGTGCTCGATACCGAGAGATTCAACTGCAGAAGTTGCGAGTGGAGACCTCCGTATTGAATCGAACATGGCTGTTGGAGCAAGCAGCGGGAAAGGTTGCACCGTGTGTCAACGCGCGTGTTTGGTGTGTGACGACTAGCCGCCGCCCAGACGTGCCGCAGGTCGCATCACGGGTCAAAGACAGCGATCGAGCAGAGCTGTCGGCCTGTATCTCTGCCGTCTCGTTCATTTACCGCCGAGTGTAGAATTGCAGCACGTGTGAAAGCTCATGCTTCGTCGATGGCCTAAGTGATGGGTCCAGGGTACAGAGACGCGTCGTGGAAATGTGGGTGGTTGGTTGTGCTAGCTCCACCAGCTCTTCCGAGGCGGGCAGGATCGACCCGAAGCGCGTCAGGAACCCGACCAATACGTTCACGACCCTCCAAAGACACCCCATCAACTCCCCGCCTCCTCTTGGTGAGGAACAAGACGCGCTTCGAATTGTGCAGTTGCGTTCCCGTTCAAAGAGTGCACTAATATCTACCCCGTTATACTGTCTGTTCCCCGGTGAACGCAGAGGCCACCAAGTTTCGCAAATATTGACATGTTTCGAAACAAGAAACAGTGCACCAGCGTCATCTCACCATCGTTTCGAAGACAGGCAATCTTCAGCATTTTATACTGAATTGTGCATATTTCCTACTTCGATAGAGCTGACCAACATGGCTCCCCTGGCGTCATCCGCTCTGTTTCCAAACATGCCAAGCTGAACGAGTAGGAGACTGAGCATCAAGATGCCGACATGCTTGCTGATGATCCCATGTTCTCTGCTAATATTAGACATCTGAGAGAGGTAGCGTGCCTGAAGTGGTTCAAGGCTGCGACAACTAAGCTGCAAAGGTGCTGAGCTCATCCACCCAGCCCGAATGTGTGCCACGATGACGGGAGGAAAAACTCAGCCCCAGATCTGAAGCGTATAATACTTGAGCATGAACCGCTGAGAAGTGCTTTTTCGTCCCTCTCCTCGTATTATACCCACTCCTACGCTCAGCCAATATGGAATTATTACAACCTTCTCCCCGCACAGCGCCCGCCTCTATGACATTGATGGCAAGACGACAAAAGATAAATCGGCTGCTGTTCGCATCGAGCGCTTTACTTTGTGCTCTATCCATCACCGTATTCGGATTGATCAGTTCTGTGGTGGCTTGGATACATGACCAGAAGCATCAGGTGCATGTGTATCATGTGAACTGGCCTGGAAATCCGACCCAAATCAATGTCGAGCCCAAGAATGTGTGGACGGACCAAGGGCACGAGAGCAACGGCGCAGCAGTATATGGATTCTTCCTGGGCATTTTCGGCATGGTGACAGCATGGAGGATGAGAAAGACTGGACAGGTACGGTAACAATGTTCACGGTCTTTTGAACAGGGTACTAAAAGTTGTGAATAGGGTCGAAAAAGTCTTAGCGCCCTTGCTATCCTGTCGTTGCTTGGAAGCGTGTTCTGCCTATCGGCGTTCATCTTCGTCTTCGTAGTCACATACCAGACGACTGGCCAGCACATCAAGGAACCTATCGCATCCAACACAGTCGGCATAAATTACCCATATTTGAGATGGACGCCCGAGACGTGGTTCAAGGCCGTCCTAGATCTTCCTCTGGCTGACAGAGCGCAAGCCGCCGAGATCAAACTAAGGGTTGGTTGCATGGTAGCCTGGCGGTGGATATTGCTTCCTCTCTTACTTGTATATATCACGACCTTTTGCGTCGCAGTGATGACTTGGTCAAGGCGGCGGAGAGACGACGTGCTGGTGCGGACGAGTTCAGGGCATTCTGTGGAGGAGAAGGGGTCACGATGAATGGCATGGCGGTACACATGACATTTAGCGAGTTGGCGAGGTGCATGTGCGAACCTCGGCGCGTGACAAAAAATGTCCCCACCAAGCTCCGACTCTCTTCAACCCGCAATACGAACACATACAAACACACGCACTCCCCTCTCCTCTCCTCTCCCCTTCTCTCCCCGACGAGAGCCTTCGCTATGGGCTGGCTCATCTACCTCGCCGCCATGCCGCCCGCGCTCATCATAGCCATGCGCCTGCTCTCGCTGGTGCTGCCCGCGAAGCCCGCCCAGCTGGTGTCTTACTACGCCTTCGCAATAAGCTCCATGCTCCTCATGCTCTGCTGCGCGCTGTACGGCACCCTCGTGGCTATACCTCTACGCCTCGTGGGCTACGGTGGACTGATCCAGTGGACGGTTGCGCGGGCGTTCAAATGGGTCATGTGGTTGTGCACCGGCGTAACATTCAGAGTGACGGGGAGCATGAAGAAAGAGGGCGGTCTCAGTGGAGAAGACGCCCTCAGGGACCGTCCCGCCATTTTTGTGGGCAACCACCAGACGTGGGTTCACCAGGTCCTTTGGCTAGGCCAACTCTTGACTGCGGCGCTGACACTTCCTGCAGCGAACTCGACGTCCTCATGCTCGGCTGCATGTTCCCCAAATACACGTCCGTCACGGCCAAGAAGTCGCTGAAATACGTTCCCCTACTCGGCTGGTTCATGGCCCTCTCCAAAACCGTCTTCATAGACCGCGCAAACCGCACGTCCTCCCGCGCCGCATTCGACACTGCCGCACACACCATGAAGACTACACGCCAGAATGTCTTTATCTTCCCCGAAGGCACGCGCTCCTACGCCTCGAAGCCTGAACTTCTACCCTTCAAGAAAGGCGCCTTCCATCTTGCCGTACAAGCACAAGTCCCAATCGTGCCCGTCGTCGTTGGCAACTACTACCACGTCCTAGACGTAAAGGGCAAGAGGTTTACCCCAGGCGTGGTGGATGTAACAGTCCTGCCGCCAATACAAACAAAAGGAAAGGGACCAGAGCACGTCGATGAGCTGCTCAAGAAGACAAGAGATGCTATGATGGATGAGCTGATTCGGCTGAGCCACGTCTCAGGCACGGGCAATGGCGAACCTCTTCCACGAACTAGCGGCATCGATGGGCAGGAGCGCAGTGAGCTGAGGAAACGGAATTAGAACTTCTGGCACATATGGCGTTAGGTGGTGCTTGGTATACATTGATATCCCAAATATGGCAGCTTCGATACTGTCTGGCTGGTTGGCGTGTACATAATCGTAGTTTTAGTGCAAAGATTGTTCATACTCAAGATATCCCAAATCAAGTGCGATGCCAATGCCAAATATGTCCCGTCCTTTTTGGAAGGAGAATATTTACTTGCAGCGTGGTACGATCCAAAACGACTCAGAGAATACGAGCTTCCATAGTGTACGAGGGTTCAAGCTCGGCAAACCTTCCCCGCCTACGAGAGTGCTCGGTGCGAGTTACCCCACAACTACCCCTCTCGTTACCCAATGAGGCAATCCCGTGCTGGTTAGACGCGTGAATGCTGGACAGCGTGTACCTAGGTCGCATATATAGCCATGTTGACGACCATGAGAGAGATGTTTTCTCATCATTGTCCATTCGAACGAGTTCAAGAGCGTGCTTAAAGCAAGATGGCAGCAAGACAACCAGGTTTAGTCAACGAGACGAAATCTGGAAATGCATTCAGTGTCAAAGGGAAAAGCGCCATAGTCACTGGTGCTGGGTCAGGTATAAACTTCTCTTTCGCAGCCTTACTTCTCAGCCATGGCTGCTCCGTCCTTATAGCCGATCTTTCGCTTCGCCCAGAAGCAGAGCAACTGGTCAAAGAATACAGTACAAAAGAGCAAGGGAAACCACGAGCCGTCTTTCTCAAGACCGATGTTACGAATTGGCCGCAGCTGGAGCGCATGTTCGAAGTAGGAATACAGCAATTCGGAAAAGTCGACATTGTATGTCCAGGAGCAGGCGTCTACGATCCCCACTGGAGTAACTTCTGGCATCCTCCAGGCGTCGATGGCGGCGCGAGCAGAGACAAGGCGGACGGGGGACGATACGCAACTCTCGATATCAACGTAACACATCCCATTCGCACGACCCAGCTTGCTATATCGCATTTCCTCAACCCACCTCCTGGTGTAGATAGAGTGGGTGCGCAAAATCCTAAGAGAGTCGTCATCATCTCTAGTATTGCAGGCCAAAACCCCAATCTCCACGCGCCGATATATACGGCGGCCAAACATGGGATGAACGGTTTTGTCCGGTCTCTGGGTACGCTCGAAGCGGAGATGAACATTCGCGTCAATGCCGTCGCTCCGGGCGTCATCAAGACACCACTGTGGACCGAGCATCCGGAGAAAATGACCTTCATCGACGAGACCAAGGATGCGTGGGCGACACCCGAAGAAGTGGCGGTTGCCATGTTGAGATGCTTGGAAGAAGCCGATCTGGGTGGAGGCACGATCCTTGAGGTGGGCGCGAGACAAACGAGACTAGTCGAGGCATTCGTACGTATTGATGGAAAACATCCACCCGAGTGTGTGACTGTGTGCTGACAATTGGCAATACAGAACGATCCGGGTCCGAGCGGAGCAGGTCATACTGTTAGCAATCTCCAGGAACAATACAAGGAGGTGTACGGATGGCTGAACCAAGACGGATGGGGCAAGACGACTGGCAAAGCAAAGTTGTGATATCCAGCTATCAACATGGAGAAGCCTGAAGTCGGCCTTTTGGCCGAAGCTGCCCTGGATATGTCCGCGGGAATTCACGATGATAAGCTAAGAATAACATCGCGATAGTGTAAAGCCGTGGGTTGTTGGTAGAACAAGCTTCCTCAATCGTATGACAGTGCATTACTCTGCTCCGAGTGCCGCCACGTGGGATCTGCTCAGGCATCGCGTCCAGCCACGTTCATCCCGAAGCGCGTCTTGATGGATGGGCCGGACGACAGTGCTCCGAGAGCGGCAAAATTTCTGATCGCTAGCGGTTACTCGAAAGGACCCTCACCGCTGACTGAGCTTGACTTCTGCCGCCATTGCCACCGGTGACGCTATTTTTCCATGGAGGGGCCGGAAGGTGAGGGGCGCTACGTATGAAAGGCCCCACCCATGCAGCTGGCCCAACAACACTTTTACATCACATCAGTCGACAACTTTCCTCACCTCTACTACATATCAAGTGCTCTCACAAACACTTGCAACAAACCTTCAATCCCAATTCCATACACATATACCCCTCACAATGCCTAGCTCCCTCGAACAGCTCAAGGCCTCCGGCACCGTAAGTATTCACACATGCGCAACACCAAGCGTACGGAAGAATTATAGCTGACCGACTTTCTCTACAGACCGTTGTCGCCGACTCCGGTGACTTCGCTACCATCAAGAAGTACCAGCCCCAGGATGCGACCACCAACCCCTCGCTCATCCTCGCCGCGTCTAAGAAGCCCGAGTACGAGAAGCTGATCGATGCGGCCGTCGCATACGGCAAGAAGAACGGCACCGACCTTGAGAACCAGGTCGACACCACCCTTGACAACCTGCTGGTACAGTTTGGCAAGGAAATCCTCCAGATTGTCCCCGGCAAGGTCTCGACAGAAGTCGATGCGCGCTTCTCCTTCTCCACCGAGGAGTCAGTAGCCAAGGCCCTGCACATCATCGACCTCTACAAGGAGATCGGTATCGACAAGGAGCGCGTTCTCATCAAGCTCGCGTCCACATGGGAGGGAATCAAGGCTGCTGAGATCCTGCAATCCAAGCACGGAATCAACTGCAACTTGACCCTCATGTTCTCCCAGGTCCAGGCCATCGCGGCTGCCGAGGCCGGTGCTTTCCTCATCTCTCCCTTCGTCGGCCGTATTCTTGACTGGTACAAGGCCTCGACCAAGAAGGAGTACTCCAAGGAGGAGGACCCCGGTGTCAAGAGCGTCCAGCAAATCTTCAACTACTACAAGAAGCACGGCTACAAGACCATCGTCATGGGCGCATCTTTCCGCAGCGTCGGTGAGGTCACCGAGCTCGCTGGTTGCGACTACCTGACCATTGCTGTAAGTACTGCCCGCAGGCTCTATCCCTGCACATGTGACTAACGAATACAGCCCAACCTGCTCGAGGAGCTGTACAACTCACAAGACGACGTCCCCAAGAAGCTCATCGCCGAGGATGCCAGCAAGCTCGACATCGAGAAGAAGACCTACATCAACAACGAGGCCGATTTCCGCTTCTACTTCAACGAGGACCAGATGGCCGTCGAGAAGCTCCGCGAGGGTATCTCGAAATTCGCCGCTGACGCCGTTACCCTGAAGGACATCCTCCGCAAGAAGATCCAGGCGGCATAGAGTGTGTAATCCGATAACGGAGATACACCGAGCATCTGAATACTCTTACGGCTTTCTTCGGTTTTGATATGAGACATGATGGGCTGGCTTCCAATAAATAGATAGTAAAATTGACATCAGATGTAAAACACCATCTTTCCATCCCCTCCTTGATATGCTGAAACATTCAACGTCATGAAAGTGTAAGAAAACGATAGAAACCATGTCAAGTGATGGGCCCTCAGGGCTATTAATCATTCGTCGGATCTGGCCCGGCGTTAGAGACCGTTGCGTCACTACAGCCCCGCATTCGGCCGGTGGAGGCGGCTTCAAAGCTCACCTCTAGCCAGCTGTACATCTCCCTCCCATCTCCTCCCCAACAACGCCTCTTTCTGTCACAGATCCCAAAATACACAAGTAATACCATCAATACCCATCACATAACCGTCACAATGGTCAAAGCCGGTACGTATGTTTAGAGTAGCTTCACGAGCTTGCCCTGTTGCGGGAAGGTGGGGTCAGCTCCTTGCGTAAGATTGAGCAGATTATTTGCGACGACACGGTACTCAGGTGTATCGTAACGCTCGAAAAGGTCAATTGGACAGCTTTGGGACTCACAAGGAGTACCATGCTGTCAGTTGGTACCTGGGGCTTGTCGTTGGACTTCTCCAATCAGCTCACCGGCTGCAAGACACCCTGATGGCCTTCCGCTACATCGCACGCGCATCAACGCGCTACAGAAGCTTGGTGGAGCTTGAGGCTCAGAAAGAACGGATATGCTAATGCAAACGCTATAGTCGCCGTCCTCCGTGGAGACTCGAACGTCAAGGGAACCGTCACCTTTGAGCAGGCCGACGAGTCCGCCCCTACTACCATCTCATGGAACATCACTGGCCACGACGCCAACGCTGAGCGTGGCATGCACGTTCACGCTTTCGGCGATAACACAAACGGTTGCACGTCTGCTGGTCCTCACTGTGAGTACAGACCCACACCTATACCTACACCCCAACAGCCCTGCACCGGATACGCAGGAACACCCATCCTGCAGATCTAGCAGCCGAGATGCATACCCATACTGACACGCCCACCCAGTCAACCCCCACAACAAGACGCACGGCGCGCCCGAAGACGACGAGCGCCACGTCGGTGACTTGGGTAACTTCAAGACCGACGGCCAGGGCAACGCTCAGGGCAGCACCACGGATAAGTTGATCAAGTTGATTGGCTCCGAGAGCGTCATTGGCCGCACCATTGTCGTTCACGCTGGAACTGATGACCTCGGCAAGGGCGGACACGAGGAGTCCAAGAAGACTGGTAACGCTGGTCCTCGTCCTGCTTGCGGTGTTATTGGCATCTCCAACTAGATTGTTGTGTGTTAAGAACGTAAACGATGGGGAAGGATTAGGGTAGCTTGACGAGAATCAATCGCTGTATCCTATTTCTCGATCGATTGCATGATGTAAACGTGGAGACTATATTTGACATGATGAATGTGCGATCGTGTGATAATGAGGATCGGACAGAAGAAATATGCATTCGTATTGCCTACGTAGACTAAGTCACTACCACGACCACCGCCCCAACCATATCCCCGCAGCTGCCACCCACCCGCTCTTCCGCCGAGATGACCGAATCTCAATTGTCCGAGCGCAGCAGCTGGCAGCAATACGTACCAGGTCAGGTTGCTAGTGGACGGGCTAGAGTGTGTCCTAGTCCCCCATGTTGCATCCAATAAAAATAGATGGTGGATCGAAGAAACGAAGACCCGAGCCGTGAACTCCACGCCAATGCAGAGAAAGGGTATCGATGCTTACAGTCGAGAGATAGAGAGTTGTTGATACGCCCCCAATGTCGCAACTTTTTTTACCGATGAAGGGTACGCAAAGAGAAGCGGACTGCTGAGTGGATGTGATCAAGGTCAGTAGCAATGGAGGGAATGATGAATGAGAAGCCATCCTCGCTCGCACTAGGTGCAGACCTAGAACGGAGAGGGGAGCTAAGAAGGATTACAAGTTGACGACACGAGTATCGTCGTTGAGGAACTGACGGCGATATCTCGCTATCTCCACAGCGATGCCGTTGGGGTCTTTGATGTTCTTCTGACGAAGTTCCTTGAGCACGCCGCGGAGACCGTCATTCCAGCGCTGCTTTTCCTCGGAGGTCTTGCCTGGGTTCGCTGTGCCGAGCTGGACGAGCAGTTTGTCACCTATATGATTACAAGTCAGTTTCCGCGCAGAGGTATAGCCGTCATGAATGAAAACAAAACACAACGGAATTAAGACAAAAACGCCTCTCCCAACGCACCAGTAATAGCAACTTCCCTAAAGTGCTGATCGGGACATTCAGGGTCGTTGCATGCGCCGCCAGCTAGTTCGTACTGGCACAGCGGCTTCTCTGGGTTGATCTGATGACTAAAAGTCAGGGACAGGAAGCCACCATTTATATCTTGAGCATAGTTGGGATGATAGCGATAGGACTTGAACATTCGCAGCGGGCTTTCGTACGGAGTAAACCTGGCTGGCTCGGGTTCTTCGTCCTGTTCGGACACCTCAGGCACCTGGTCTGCATTAGCTAGGCCTCCGGTATGGTGGTTGACGTACAGGTCCGCCAGTGGCCGCCGAAGACGTTACCTCTGGTTGTAGCTCGAGCGCTAGATCATCAGCGATTCCAGCGTCTTGGTGTAACGGGTTGTACGCTGAGATAGACTTCCTCATTTCCGGCTCTGGGGTAGACTCGTCGTCGGATTCACTATCGTCAGAGCTTTCATCAGATGATGTAGCAATGTCCATAGCGCCATCTCCCGCCTCAGCTTGAGCAGTGGGCTCATACTGATCTGCGGTGGATTCTTCGCCGGCCTGGACATCCGGCATGTCTTCTTCGACGTCGGGTGGCTCGTAGGCTTCTTCTTCTTGCGGGGAGGCTTGCGAACTTTCGAGCGAATACTCGGGTTTGGTCTGCACCTCTATTTCTTCTTCCACGGGTGCTTCGGGAATAACGACAGATTCTTCTGGCTCGTATTCCGGCTCGTACTCTTCCTCTTCTTCCTCGTCTTCGTCACCTTCGGAAACAGACATGTCGACTTCTCCTTCTTCTGACGGCGAGGGGGCAGTGATAGGTTGCTGGACCTCTTGGTCCACAGCAGGACTGGCGTTGGCCTTAGCTACACCGATCGCATTTTGTATACTCGCATCAGCTTTCGATGAATCACTTCGCGTGTTTTCAATCTGGTCTTGCTGAGCTGTCGAGACAAAGGCTGGCGCCGAAGGATTCAGGGTCCGAGTGCCATTGGTAGGTGAATCCTGTGGGCTAAAATGTATCTGTGATGCTGCTGGGTTGAGGGCGCCTTCTGCAGGCATGACCTGTTCTGGCAGCTCTGGGGGCTCATAACTCTCCTGTTCGGGCTGAACCGTATCCTGTCCAAGTCCAGGGAGTGCCATTGGTATTGAAGTTTGTTGGTTTGAAGCTGAAAGTAAAACCGGTGAAGCATCGTTGACTGCGGGCTGCGATGCAGGTTGCGTTTGATTAGGTGGGGAGTTCGAATCCGAGGACTGCTCGCCTTCGATTTCATCTTTCTTGGCTCGTAATTGCGCATGAGACATGCCCTCCGTGTCGACACCTAGATCTTCCAGCTCCTTGGTCAGCTGCTCCTTGTCCCTTGCAATCCTCTCGTTCTGCGCCGTTAGCTGCTCCAATTCCTTGGTCAGCTGAGCCATCCTACTCGCGTTACTCGCAATCTCGGCATCCAGGGTAGGCAGCTTAGACTGGATCTCCGCCCGGCGAAGACGATTTGTGTCT
>Ga0265797_10011972_pt1 | contig 10752 bp, 9 predicted proteins | sample P2T30metagenome_FD_192433 | JGI IMG/M metagenome (GOLD analysis project Ga0265797, IMG submission 192433) | Plant litter microbial communities from East Loma Ridge, Irvine, California - P2 T30 | ecosystem: Environmental > Terrestrial > Plant litter > Unclassified | place: USA: California... | reverse complement strand
TCGCGGGTGCACCATCGCCGCCGGTCCATTGCGCCGCGGCGGGCCCTGCCATCAGGCCAAGTCCAAGCAGCGCGCATATCAGATGTGAAGCTTTCATCATGTTTTCCTCCCAAAAAAACCCGGTTGTCGTCAGCGGCGGATGCGTCGCTCCGTCAGTGATCCCGCCAGCAGCGTAAGCACGAGGACCACGCCGATCAGGACAAGCGTGCCGTCTCCCTTGACCCCTGCCAGCGACAGTCCATTCTTAAGGACCTGCACCAGAATCAGGCCAAGTGCGGTCCCGATCATCGTGCCCCGTCCACCGAAGATGCTAGTTCCGCCCAGAACCACGGCAGTGATGACGTCCAGTTCCAGCCCCGTGCCCATGTCGGATCGCGTGGTGGACACGCGCGACACGAACATGATCGCGGCAAGGGAACTGGCGAGGCCGGACACTGCATAAACCACGTATTTCGTCGCCGTCACGGGCAGGCCCGCGAATTGCGCAGCCTGCTCGCTCGATCCCATGGCGCGCACGGTGCGGCCCCAGCGTGTCAGCTCCAGCACGGCGATCGCGGCGGCCAGCGCCGCACCCAGGATCCAGATCTGCGTCGGAACGCCAAGGATGCTTCCCTGTCCGATCTGGGCAAACCATTCGGGATAGCCGCGTACCGACCGCGCCTGACTGATCCCTTCGGCCAGCCCGCGATAGAGGGCGAGCGTGCCGAGCGTCGCGATCAGAGGCGGCATCCCGAACCGGATGATGAGGAACCCGTTGAACAGCCCGCACGCCACCCCCAGCAGCGGCACCAGCGCCAGCACCACCGGCAGCGGCAGACCCATGCCTTGCCAGAACACCCCCGTCATCACGGCGCATAGCCCCATGGTGGACCCGACCGACAGGTCGATCCCGCCCGAGATGATGACGAAGGTCATCGCAAAGGCGACCAGCGCCACCTCGGCCATCAGCCGTCCTTGGTTCAGGATGTTGCTTCCCGTCAGGAACGCGTCCGACTGGAACGACAGCACGATCAGCGCCGCGACCGTCAGGACGGCCAACACTGTTTCATGTCCATGTCTCTGCAGCATGTCAGTGTCCTTTCATCGCGCGGCGCCGGCGCACCATGTCGGCCATCACCGTCAGCAGGATCAGTGCGCCGATGCAGGCCCGTAGCCAATAGGCCGAGACGTTGACGAAGATCAGCGCCGACCCGATGGTGGCGAACAGCACCGCAGCAAGGCTGGAGCCGAAGACCGTCCCCGTCCCGCCAAGGATCGACACGCCCCCGATTACTGCTGCCGTGATGACGATCAATTCGAGGTTCGGAGGCGTCGTGGACTGGATCACCTGAAGCTGCGTTGCGAACATCAGCGTGGCAAGGCCAGCGAAGGCGCCGTGGATCATGAACACCGCCACGATCCGGCGCGGCACGGTGATGCCCACGGCCCGCGCCGCCTCAGCATTGCCACCGATAAGATAGAGCGAGCGGCCGAACCGCGTCAGCCGCATCCACAGCCCGGCAAGGATCGTCAGCACGATGGCCCAGACCAGCGGCATCGGCAGCCCCGCGAACGTCATCTTCGCCAGCAGGAAGTCGGCGGGAAGGTTGCTGATCCAGGTACCGCCCGTCGCGGTGATCAGCGCACCCTGCAGCACGGCCATCATCCCCAAGGTTACCACGATGGACGGAATGCGTGCATAGGCGACCAGCACCCCCGTGATCGCGTTGATCGCCATGCCGCACAGGATCGGCACGACCCATGCGAACCAGACCGGCGCCCCCGACACTGCAATGGTGCCGGATATGGTGGCCAGCACCCCGATCAGCGCGCCGACCGACAGATCGATTTCGCGGATCACAATCACCATCGTCATGCCGATGGCCGCTATGGCAATATATGCGTTGCCCGAGAAGATGGAGGTCAGGTTCCGGCTGCTGATGAAACGCGGGTTGTAGAGGCCGACGCCGATCAGCAGCACGGCGATCGCCAGCGCCACGAGGATCTCGTGCCCGTATTCGTTGATGAAGCGGCGCAGCGCGCCCGTCCGCGGTGCCTCCGCGGGGATGGAACGGCTCAGCATGTCGCTTCCCTTCGGGATGTCATGGCCCGCCCGACCGCTTCGGGGGTGGCCCCGACACAATCGAAGGTGGCGCTGATGCGGCCGTCGGCGATGACCATGACCCGGTCGGACATGGCCAGCACTTCCGGCAGTTCGCTGGATATCATGAGGATGGCAAGGCCGCGGCCCGCCAGTTCGCAGATCAGGCGATGGATCTCGGCCTTGGCACCCACGTCGATGCCGCGTGTCGGTTCGTCGAGGATCAGGACCGAGGGGTTCGTCTCCAGCCATTTGGCGATGACGACCTTCTGCTGGTTCCCGCCCGAGAGTTGTCCCACCTGCTGCTCGACGTTTGCGGCGCGAACTCCCAGCAGATCGAACCCCTTCCGCGCCAGCGCGGCCTCGCGCGTGCGCGAGATAAAGCCCATGGGAGAGATGCGGTCGAGGACGGCCATGGAGATGTTCTCGCGGATGGTCATCGGACGGACGAGACCCTGGTGCCCGCGATCTTCGGGAACATAGGCGAACCCCGCATCGCGGGCGGCACGGGGGCTGTTGACGCGCAAGGGCTTGCCGTTCAGGCGGATGGTGCCCGATTGCGCGGGCGTGATGCCGAACAGGGTCAGCGCCAGTTCCGTCCGGCCGGACCCGACGAGGCCCGCGATGCCAAGGATCTCCCCCTTCCGCAGCGTGAAAGTTGCATTCTTTACCAAGGGTCCCGATGTCAGGCCCTCCACCTCCAGCACGGGGGGGCCAATGGGCACGTCCACTTTGGGGAAGATCTGGTCCACGGCGCGGCCGACCATCATGCCGATCAATTCGCCCTCGGTCGTCTCGGCAGCGGGGCGGGTACCGACAAATGTGCCGTCGCGCAGCACGGTCATGCGGTCGGCGATGCGGAAGATCTCGTTCATGCGGTGGCTGACATAGATGATGCCGACCCCCCTCGCCCGCAGCTTCAGCACGATATCAAGAAGGCGTTCGGCGTCGCGTTCGCCTAAGGCCGCCGTCGGCTCGTCCAGGATCAGGACGCGGGCGTCATGGTTCAGCGCGCGGGCGATCTCCACCCTCTGACGCATGGCGACGGACAGGCTGCCCACCTTGCGGTCCACATCCAGATCGTGACAGTCGAGATCGGCCAGAAGCTCCCGCGCTCGGCTGCGCATGGCGGACCAGTCAACGATTCCCCCACGCATCGGGTTGTGGCCGGAAAAGACGTTCTCGGCCACCGTGAGTTCATTGAACAGCAGCAGTTCCTGATGGACGACCGCGATCCCCGCCTTTGATGCCGCACGGGGCGAGGGCAGCGTCGTTTCCGTTCCGGCAACAAGGATATGTCCGCCGCTTGGCGCATGCAGACCGGCGAGGATCTTGACCAATGTCGACTTGCCGGCCCCGTTTTCGCCCATCAAGGCGTGAACCTCGCCGGGGAAAAGGTCAAACGTCGCGGTCTTCAGCGCCCTGATCGGTCCGAAGCTTTTGGAGATGTCGCGCACCGACAGGATAGGATGGGTCATGCCCCCACCCGTTCGCCGAGGATGGACGCCGACAGCCGGTCGGCCGTGCGGATCGCATGGGCGATGCCCCGCGCCTTAAGGGGTCGATGAACCGAATGGATGACGTTGGTGGGCAGCATCGCCTCTTCTCCTACACGCAGCAGGTCGGCTTCGGACACATCGGTCAGCCCCAGGTCGGCAAGGCGCACCGGCAGACCAAGGTCGGCGCAGAAGCGCGCAGCTTCCACAAATTCGTCCAGCGGGCGGTTTTCCAGTACCAACAGGCACAGGATTCCGAAGGCGACCTTCTCGCCGTGGAAGAAGTGGTGCGTGCGACCGAGGATCGTCAGCGCGTCATGGATGCCATGCGCGCCCGACACGCCGCAGTTCTCGAACCCGAGACCCGACAGCAGGGTGTTCGCCTCGATGATGTTTTCCACCGCATCGGTCAGGCAGCCGGCCTTCGCGGCCAGATAGGCGGCCCGCCCGTCGCGCATCAGCGTGTCGTGGCAGGTGCGGGCGATCGCCGCGCCTGCCGTGGTGACCGCATAGCCGTCGGCGATGTAGTTCTTGGACCGGCTTTCAAGGTTGGAGCGCGCTTCGTACCACGTCGACAGCGCGTCCCCCATGCCGGAGGCGAGGAACCGAACCGGTGCGCGCAGGATAACCTCGCTGTCCACCAGCACCATGTCGGGGTTGCGATAGCACTTCTCCACCCGAACATAGACTCCGTCGGTGGTGTAGATCACCCCGATGGAGCTTGTGGGACTGTCGGTCGATGCGATGGTCGGCACGGTGATGATCCGCGCGCCGGCAATACGCGCCGCGATCTTGCCGGTGTCCAGCGTCTTGCCGCCGCCGACGCCGATCACCACCGCGCAGCCTTTGGCCAGTGCCGCGCAGCGCGCGACCTCGGCCTCCGTGGATTCGCCGCCAAAGATCGCCTCGACAACCTCCACTTTGCTTTGCGCCAGCGAGGCGCGCAGCAGATCGCCATAGGTCCGTTCGACAAAGGCGTCCATCAGCAGCAGCGCCCGATGGCCGAGGCCCGATGCATGGGCCCCCAGATCCGCGAGAACCCCCGGCCCTTGGACATAGCGGAGGGGGCCGCCGTAACCGCGTTGTGTCATGTCACGCCTCCTCAGCGCAGGGTCAGGCCGCCATCGATGGTGATGATCTCGCCCGTGGTGAAGCTGGCCGCGTCGGATGCGAGGTAGACGGCGGCACCCACCAGTTCCTCTGTGCCGCCGATGCGGTTCTGCACGGCGCCTGCGGCCCAGTGTTTCGCCACGACATCGGGATGTTCGCGCAACACCTCGTCGGTCAGTTCGGTGCGGATGTAGCCGGGGGCGATGGCGTTCACGCGGATGTTGTGTTCGGCCCATTCGGTGGCCAGCGCCTTCGTCAGCATGTGCACGCCCGCCTTCGACACGTTGTAGGCGGCGTGGCGGAACGGCCAGTTCACGATCCGCCCCGACATCGACCCGATGGAGATGATGGAGCCCGCCTTCTGCACGATCATCTGCCGCCCCGCCGCCCTTGACACGAGGAAGACGCCGTCGAGGTTCACGGACATCGTCCGGCGCCAATCGGCCAGTGGCGTATCCTCGGCAGCCGAGGGAAGGACGATGCCCGCATTGTTGATCAGGATGTCCACGCGACCGAAGGCGGCCACCGTCTCCGCGATCAGGCGGTCGGCATCGGCCTCCACAGACACGTCGGCCCTGATGGCGATGGCATGGCCGCCCGCCGCCTCGATGTCGGCTACGACCTTGGCGGCACGATCGGCCGCTGACTGATAGTTCACGACCACGGTCACGCCGCGATCGGCAAGACCGTGCGCCAGCGTCTCGCCGATCCCGCGCGATGCGCCGGTCACGATGGCGATCCGGCCCGTCAGATCGAAGATGTCGGTTTTCATGTGCCCCTCCCCAGGAACGATGTGTCAGGCGGCGGCGGGCCGCACCTGCCCCAGAATGTGTTCGGCGACGCGGATGGCCTGCGCAACTATGGTCAGCGACGGGTTGAAGCCCGTGGATGACGGCAGGAACGAGGCGTCGACGACGTAAAGGTTGTCGACGTCCCACACTTTGCAGAACGGATCGAGGACAGAGGTTGCCGGGTCCTGTCCGAACACCGCCGTGCCGCACTGGTGCATCGACACGGTGAGATCCATGCCCTGCGTGATGATCAGCGGATACCCGATGGAGCGCATGACGCGGCCCCATTCCTTCACCAGTTCGCCATGCGAGGTCAGGTTGTTGGGGGTATAGTCGATGCGGATCGTGCCGTCGCTGTCCAGCCGCACGCGGTTGTTCCGGTCGGGCAGATCCTCGGACATGATCCACCAGTCGACGGAGCGCTTGGCGAACAGGCTCATCATCCATTCGGGGATGATCTTCATGTTCGCCGTCAGCATCCCGCCCTGCAGCTTGCCCAATCCCTGCACATTGCCCAAGGGATAGGGCCTGTGGTTGTTCGCCAGATAGTAGTCGTTGATCGCCATCGACTTCTGGAACTTCACCCCGTTCTTCTTAAACGGGTTGACCGCCATCATCGCGGTGTTGTTGTGGGCCATGTAGTTGCGACCCAGCAGGTCCGACGAATTGTTGCCGATCCCGCCCGGATGCTTGTCGTTGGCGGACCGCAAGAGCAGCACGGCCGAGTTGATCGCACCCGCCGAGGAGATGAAGAGATCGCCGCCGATCGTGCGTGTGGCGCCATCCTGCTCTACCTCCAGCGCAGTGATACGCTTGCCGGAGGGATCGGTCAGCAGTCGGTTTACTTTGGTGTCCAGCACCAGATCCACCCGGCCCGTCGCCAGAGCGGGGCCGACCAGCCGCACCTCGGCGTCGTTCTTGGCCCCCAGCTTGCAGGCAAAACCGTCACATGTGGCGCAGCGGATGCACTTGCCACCGGGGTGGCGGTCGATGGCGATGGGCAGAGGGAACGGGCGCAGACCCTTGCCGCGCAGCTTCTCGGCCACGGTCTCGATCTCGGGTTCATGCCCGATGGTGGGATGAGGGAACGGCCCGGAGCGGGGCGGCTCGATCGGGTCCGCCCCGGCCGTGCCATGGGTGCCCATCAGACGTTCGGCCTCGTCGTAATAGGGGGCGAACTGGTCATAGGTCCAAGGCCAGGCGGGGGCGATGCCGTCCTCGTGGACGAGATCCCCGAAATCCTCCTTGCGGAAGCGCACCGTTGCCGCCCCGAAGAACTTCGAGTTGCCGCCGACGTAATAGAAGGTGGAAGGGTGGAAGCTTTTCCCATTCTTATCGCGCCACGTTTCCTTCGCCGTATACTTTCGGTCGTGGAACACCGCCTTGACGGACCAGTTGTCGGCCTCGCGTGGCAGGTAATTGCCACGTTCGATCATCAGGACGCGTGCGCCCCCGTTCGCAAGCCGGTTCGCCATGGCACCACCCCCGACGCCAGCCCCCACTATCACCACGTCATAATGGCCATCGATCGCGTTCATCGCAGTCTCCTCCCTCATCGCTCGACCGGGGGGCCTCCTCGCCCGCCCGATTGGCTGTCACATGATCGCGCCGACCTGCCACGGCACGAATTCGTTGTCCCCGTATCCCAGCTCCTCGCTGCACGTCGGCTGCCCAGAGGCGGTGTCCAGCATCAGCCGGAACAGCCGCTGGCCAAGCGCCTCGATCGTCTCGGCCCCCGTTACGACGGTGCCGCAATCCATGTCCATGTCCTCGGCCATGTGGCGGTACATCTCGGAATTGCTGGCGAGTTTCAGCGAAGGCGACGGCTTGAACCCCGACACGGAACCCCGTCCGGTTGTGAAGGCGATCAGGTTTGCGCCCCCCGCGACCTGCCCCGTCACCGCCACCGGATCGTAGCCGGGGGTATCCATGAAAACGAGGCCATGCTCCGTCACCCGCTCGGCGTATTCGTATACGGCATTCAGGCGCGAGACCCCGCCCTTGGCCACGGCACCCAGCGATTTTTCAAGGATCGTCGTCAGGCCTCCAGCCTTGTTCCCGTGCGATGGGTTGTTGTCCATCTCGGCATCGTTGCGCGATGTGTAGTCGCGCCACCATGCGATCCGTTCCAGCAGCTTTTCCGCGACGGCAGGCGACGCGGCACGGCGGGTCAGAAGATGCTCGGCCCCATAGATCTCGGGCGTTTCGGACAGGATCACCGTGCCGCCGTGACGAACCAGAAGATCGGCTGCGTATCCGAGACCCGGATTGGCCGAGATGCCGGAATACCCGTCCGACCCGCCGCATTCGAGGGCCAGGCTCAGGCCGCTTGCGGAAACCGACTGTCGTCGGGCGGCGGCGACCAGCGGCATCATTTCCTCCACGGCGCTGATACCGGCTTCCACTGTCCGGCGTGTGCCGCCGATCGCCTGAATGGTCATGGTGCGCAGGCGGTCGGATTCGCCCAGACCCTCGCGTTCCAGCAGCATGGGGATCTGGTTCGTCTCGCAGCCAAGGCCGATCATCAGAACGCCGCCCACGTTGGGATGCGTGGCATAGCCCGAGATGGTCCGCGCAAGGTAGTCGTAGCCTTCGCCCTTGGGGTTGAACGCGCAGCCGCCGCCATGTGTCAGCGCGATCACACCGTCGACACCCGCAAAGCTGCGTGTGGCGAAATGCTGTGCCACGACCTTCGACACGGTGGCCGAGCAGTTCACCGACGAGATGATGGCGATGTAATTGCGTGTGCCCACCCGCCCGTCGGGGCGCACATACCCCATGAAAGTCGCGCGGTCGGCCTCCGGCACCATAACGGGCGGCACGGCATCGACGCCGATGGCGTAGTCGCGGGTAAATTCCCCCACCGTCAGGTTCTGGGTGTGGACATGGTCGCCCGCCGCGATGTCGGCGGTGGCAAAGCCGATAGTCTGGCCGTATTTCGTGACCGCCTGCCCCCGCGGGATGGGGGCGAGCGCCATCTTGTGGCCTCGTGGGATCCGCGCGCGGGGTCGCAGGCCGTCGATCTCGGGCAACTCGGCGGGATCGATTGCTTCGCGCGCCACCGCGACGTTGTCCGCAAGGTTGAGCCTGATCAGAGGCGAGACGTAGTTGGCTGTGTCTGGCATCAGGTTTCCTCGGTCGGGACAAAGCCCGTCCTTTCATGGTGAAGTTTTGCCATCACGTCGAACGAGGATTCGAGGTGGATGCGCATCGCGAGTTCGGCTTGATCCGCCTTGCCGGCGGCGATGGCGGCGGCGATGGCCGCGTGCTGTTCGGTAACCATTGCAAGATGACCCGGCACCGGGGCTGAGATCTGGCGCATCCGGTCCAGATGCACCTTAGCCAAGGTGATGAATTTCCAAATGCGGGGCATCCCGCTCATCCCCGCGACGGCTGCGTGAAAGGCGTCGTCGGCATCGAGATAGCGGTGCAGCTGACCCGAGGTCACCAGCGCGCGCATCTGATGAATGATGGCGTCCAGATCCTTCGCACCCCGTTCTGACGCCGCGGCACGGCGCACGCTCTCGATCTCCAGCGCGCGGCGGATGACGAATCCTTCTTCGGCCACATCGAACGACACGTCGCTGACATACGTGCCCGAATGGGGAATCACGTTCACCAGCCCCTCGTCGGCGAGCCGCTGGACCGCCTCGCGCACGGGGGTGCGGGAGATAGACAATTCGGCGCAGATGTTCTTTTCCACGACAGGCTCACCCGGCCCCAGTTCCAGCATGATGATGGAGCGGCGTAGCAACTCATATACTTGATCTGCCTTTTGCGGTGCGCGATTCTGCATGTAACAGCTCCTCCACCTTCCTCAATATCAACTATAAATGGGTTTTATCAATCTAAATCGTTGCCACTTGACAGACTCATATATCGCTGCGCAACGTGACTCATATATCGGCTGGCTGTGGGACGAACGTCCACGTGTCGGCTTTGAAAGGGGTAAGGCAGGACGGGGCAACGCCCGGCCGCCGTCGGAGGAACGCTGACGTGAGCACGATCAACTACCTGACGCGCATCGAATTTGGCGAAGGCGAGATCGCCCGCCTGCCGGAGTTCCTAGCGGGCCTTGGCATCGAGCGCCCTTTGATCGCGACGGATCGCGGGCTGGTGGCGACGGGACTCGTGGAGACCGTGACCGCGCTGGTTCCCCCCGCGACCGTCTTCGCCGACACACCCGCCAACCCGACCGAGAAGGCGGTGATCGCCGCCCACGCGCTTTATCGCGAGAACGGGTGCGACGGGATCGTCGGCCTTGGCGGCGGATCGTCGCTGGATCTTGCCAAGGCCGTGCGGCTGCTGACCGGGCATGACGCGCCGCTGGAGCAATATACCGCCATATCGGGCGGCGTCGCGCGCATCCACGGCAACATCTGCCCAATGATCGCGGTGCCCACCACTTCGGGCACCGGATCGGAAGTGGGACGCGCCGCCGTCATCATCACCGCCGACGGGCGCAAGCTGGGCATCATCTCGGCCCATATGCTGCCGACGATCGCCCTGTGCGATCCGGAACTGACCTATGGCCTGCCGAAGGGGCTGACGGCGGCGACGGGGATGGACGCAATTTCGCATTGTCTGGAAACCTACATGGCACCCGCGTTCAATCCGCCCGCCGAGGCGATCGCGCTGCATGGGCTGGATTGCGGCATGGGCGCGTTGGAGGCCGCTATTGCCGACGGCAGGAACACCGATGCGCGTCGCGACATGATGACCTGCGCACTGGAAGGCGCGATGGCGTTCCAGAAAGGGTTGGGCGCGGTGCATGCGCTGACCCATCCCTTGGGCGCGATCCGCGAGCTGAACCTGCATCACGGCACATTGAACGCAGTGCTGATGCCCGCCGTCCTGCGCTTTAACCGCGACACGATCGGCGCGAAATGGGACGTGCTGGCCCGACGCATGGGTGGCGTCCCGGACGAGGTCATCGCTGCGATGAACGCGCGTATCGGCATGCCGTCCGGCCTGCGCGCGATGGGTGTGACAAATGCGATGATGGAACAGGTGTCGCATGCGGCCCTCAAGGATCACTGCCACGCGACCAATCCTCGCGTGGCGACACAGGCCGAGTATCTGGAGATCCTGCACGCTTCGGCTTGACGGAAAGACGCGGCCCGAAGGGGGGGAGCCTTCGGACCGCGGACAGGGAATGCGGGCCACGGCCCGCCTGAGGGAGGAGATGAACATGACGGAAAATGAACAACGGGTGAGCAGCCATCGCGGCGTGCAGCTGACGCGGCGTGGCCTGCTGTCGGCAGGGGCTGCGGCC
>Ga0265797_10011971_pt1 | contig 10754 bp, 11 predicted proteins | sample P2T30metagenome_FD_192433 | JGI IMG/M metagenome (GOLD analysis project Ga0265797, IMG submission 192433) | Plant litter microbial communities from East Loma Ridge, Irvine, California - P2 T30 | ecosystem: Environmental > Terrestrial > Plant litter > Unclassified | place: USA: California... | reverse complement strand
CCCAGCGCGTAGACGTCGGTCGCCGGGCCGATCTCGCCGCCGCGCGCCTGCTCGGGGCTGAGGTAGGCGGCGGTGCCCGTCGTCACGCCCTCGGCGGTGAGTCGCTCCGCCTCGTCGGCCAGGGCGATGCCGAAGTCGGTGAGGCGCGCGCGGGCCCGAGCGGTCCCCTCGCCGTAGGCGACGAGCAGGATGTTCGACGGCTTGATGTCGCGGTGCACGATGCCGCGCTCGTGGATGTACTCGAGCGCCTCGGCCATGTCGTAGCCGATCTCGGCGACGTGGCGCGACGCGATGGGGCCGCCGGTGAGGCGTTCCTCGAGGTCCTGGCCCGTCACGAGCGGCATGACGAGGTAGCGCTGGCGGCCCCCGTCACCGTCGACGAAGCCGGCGTCGAGCAGGCCCACGAGCGCGTGGTGGTCGAGGGTCGCGAGGACGCCGAGCTCGGCGTCCTGACGGGCACGGTCGGCGGCACCGGGGCGGAAGACCTTCACGGCCACGTCGCGGCCCAGGGCCTCGTCGACGGCGCGGAACACGCTCGACATGCCTCCGCGCCCGACGACCTCGCCGAGCCGGTAGCGACCACCGAGCAGCCTGCCCGTGGCGTTGCCGACGTTCTCCGCCACCCTGACCTCGTTCCCTCCCGGTCATCCTGCCAGGTGGGCGCGCAGGAGGCCCGGAGCGTTGCCGGATCGACACCACGCGTCGCCCCCGCCGGCATGCCGTGCGCCGCCGCTCGCTGGCAGTGCCCCGGGTGCGGTTGCCCCGGACCCGTGCGGCAGGGGAGGATCAGCACGTGGAGATCGTCATCATCGCCCTCATCCTCATCGGGTGCGCCGTCGTCGTCGCCGGCATCCTGTTCGCCCTCGTGGCGCCGTTCGTCGCCGCGCGGCGCGAGGCGGCGATCCGGGAGCGCGACGGGCTCACCCGCCACGACGTGGGCAACTACCGCGGCCCGGGCCGCACGCGCACCCAGCTGACCCGCGACTCGCGCACGCCCTGAGCCCTCGGCGGGACGCGCCTCCTGCCCGCGACGCGCGCGGAGGCGTGACGCCGGTGCCGCGACGCGCGCGAAGGCGTGACGCCGGTGCCGCGTGGCCCCGACGCACGACGCCCCCGGTCGCAGCTCTCGCTGCCACCGGGGGCGTCGTGCGCAGCGGGGGCTACGGCGTGTTCATGCCGCCGTTGACGTTGAGCGTCTCGCCGGCGACGAAGCTCGACTCGGCGCTCGCGAGGAACACGTAGGCCGGCGCCTGCTCGGCGGGCTGGGCGGCCCGCCCCATCGGCGACTCGCTCGAGCCGAACTCGGGCAGCGTCTCGGGGTCGACGCCCCGGGTCGGCTGCAGCACGGTCCAGGTCGGGCCAGGGGCCACGACGTTGACGCGGATGCCGCGCTCGACGAGCTGGGTGGCGAGCCCCTTCGAGAAGTTGTTGATCGCGCCCTTGGTCGTCGCGTAGTCGAGGCGGTCGGGGGCGGGCGTGTAGGCCTCGAGCGACGCGGTGTTGATGATCGTCGAGCCCGGGCCGAGGTGGGGGAGCGCCGCCTTGATGATCCAGAACGCCGCGTAGACGTTCGTCTTGAACGTCGCGTCGAACTGCTCGTCGGTGATGTCCTCGATCTTCTCCTGCCACACCTGCTTGCCGGCGACGTTGACGAGGGCGTCGAGGCCGCCGAGGCCCTCGACGGCGCGCTCGACGAGCTCGCGGCAGAAGGCGGGGTCGGTGAGGTCGCCCGGGATCGCGACCGCGGTGCGGCCGGCGGCCTCGATCAGCTCGACGACGTGGCGGGCGTCGGGCTCCTCCTCGGGCAGGTACGTGATGGCCACGTCGGCGCCCTCCCGGGCGTACGCGATGGCGACCGCGGCGCCGATGCCGGAGTCGCCGCCCGTGATGAGCGCCTTGCGCCCGGCGAGGCGGGCCATGCCGCGGTAGGTGTCCTCCCCGAGGTCGGGCACGGGGTCCATCTGCGACTGCAGGCCCGGCTCGGGCTGCTGCTGCACGTCGGGGCTGATGGCGGGGTAGCGGGTGCGGGGGTCGTCGAACGTGTACTGGTCGCGGGTCATGCCTCCCTCGTACGCCGCGCGGCTGAGCGGTTCGTGCGCGTGCGGCGTCCCCCTGTCCGCGACGCGCACGGCCCGGCGCGCTACGCCGCGGCCAGGAACCGGTCGGCGGTGCGCAGCGACAGCGCCATGATCGTCAGCGCCGGGTTGGCGGTCACGGCGCTCGGGAAGACGCTGTTGTCGCAGATCCAGAGGTTGGGGACGTCGTGGCTGCGCCCGTCGGGGTCGACGACGCTCGTCGACGGGTCGTCGCCCATGCGCGCGGTGCCGATGGTGTGCGCGGTCCGGGCGAGGACCATCGTCGAGGTGGCTCCCGCGGCCTCGACGATGCGCGTCATGACGGCCGTCGCGTGGCGGTCGAGGGCCTCCTCGTTGGGGCCGGGCGTGAACGAGGCCGTCGCCTTGGGGACGCCGTGCTCGTCGAGCTCGTCGCTCAGCGTGAGCAGGTTGCGCTCGTCGGGCAGGCACTCGGCGTTGATGCCGACGCCGGCCATGTAGCGGTAGCCGTCCATCGCCGAGACGAGGTCGCGGCCCCACAGGCCGCCGCCCCGCGCGACGGTCGTCGCCCAGGTGGCGGGCATGACCCCGAGGTCCTGGATGAGGTAGCCGCCCACGAAGTCGGCGTCGGCGGGCCGGACGAAGTCCTCGGAGATGATCGACGAGGGGTAGCCGCGGTAGCTGCGCATCTCCTCCTCGAAGCGCCCCCACACCTGCGTGGCGCCGTGCACCATGAAGTTGCGGCCGACCTGGTCGCTGCTGTTGGCGATGCCCGTGTGCAGCAGCAGGCGGGGCGTCTCGACGCCGCCCGCCGCGAGCACGAGCTGGGCACAGCGCTGCCGACGCTCGACGCCGTCGCGCCGGTACACGACCGCCTCGACCCGGCCCTGGGCGTCGAGGTCGATGCCGACGACCCGGGAGTCGGGGCGGATCTCGGCGCCGTGCGCCACGGCGGCGGGCAGGTAGGTGTTGTCGGTGCCGACCTTGGCGCCGTTGCGGCAGCCCTGGTGGCAGCTGCCCGCGTTCGCACAGGCGTGCCGGAGCCCGTGGTGCTCCTGCTCGCGGTCGCGCGTCACGAGCGCGACCGGGGCGTCGGTCGCCCTGATGCCGAGGGCCTCGCAGCCGCGCACCATCATGTCGCTCGACGCGTTGCGGGCGGGCGGCGGGTAGGCGTACGAGCGCGAAGGGTCCCACGGGTAGGACGACGGGCCGGAGACCCCGACGAACGCCTCGACGCGCTCGACGTACGCCGTGAGCTCGGCGGGGTCGAGCGGCCAGTCGACGCCCTGCCCGGTGAGGGAGGCGAGCTTCAGGTCGCGCGCGTCGGGCCGCGGGGCGTAGGCGCCCCAGTGCAGCATCGAGCCGCCGACGCCCATGCCGCTGTTGTTCTGGCCGAACGCCGTCGGGGTGCCGCCACCGCTGAGGCGCTCCTCCATCCAGTTGATGGCGACCGCGTCGGACTCGTCGGGCGTGTACTCGGCGGGGTCGAAGTTGGGGCCGGCCTCGAGGGCGACGACGCGCAGGCCGCGGGCCGCGAGCTGGGCGAGGATCGGGGCGCCGCCGGCACCCGTGCCGATCACGACGGCGTCGACCACCTCGGCGTCGTCGTAGGTGCGCATGGGGTGCAGCTTCATCGGGAGACCTCCTGGGCCAGGGCGGGCAGTGGTGCGGAGCGGGGCGGCAGGGCGGGCTCCCACCCCTCGCGCTCGTCGGCGCCGACCTTGAGCCAGCCCTCGAAGCGGGTGAGGTCGCCGCCGGTCGCGAAGCCGTCGAAGCCGACGCGCTCCATGGTCGCGGGGTGCGAGAGCCAGTGCTTGACGAGGTCGACGCGGCAGTCCTCGAACCAGGTGGAGAACTGCTCGGGCGTCAGCGACGTCGCCGCGGGGCGACCGGTCGTCGGCGCCTCGTACGACCCCTCGTCGACCCGGCGGAGGACGGCGTCGCGCGCGTCGTCGTCGAGGGCGTCGAGGTCGGAGAGGGCGTCGAGCGCGAGGCGGTACGCCTCGACGTCGGACGGCATGCCGGCGACGCGCCACCCGTCGCCGCGGCCCTCGGCGAGCTGCTCGTCGAGGCGGGCGGCGAGGTCGATCGCGGGGCCGTCCTGCGGGACGACGCGGTCGGCGACGACGCGGAGGGTCGCGAGCTGGGTCGCGTCGAGGGCCCTCGGTGCACGGTCGGGGTCGTCGGCGACGGCCCTGCGGGCGAGGGTGCCCCGCATCACCGACGTGGTGCGCCCCGAGGCGACGACCTTGGCGAAGTCGGCGGGCACGACGGGGCCCAGGTCGGCGCGCTCGCGCCAGAAGGTCGCGATCGCCTCCGCGACCTCGTGCGGGCGCTCGAGGGGCAGGAGGTGCCCCGCGCCGGGCAGGACGTGCACCGTCGCGCGCGGGTAGGCCCGGCCGTTGAGCTCGCGCTGGGCCGCCTCGCCGAGGTCGCCGTCGGCGCCGCCCGCGAGGATCAGGGCCGGCAGGTCGAGGACGCCCACGTCGTGGCTGCGGTCCTCGCGGCTGCCCCGGGTGAGCCAGGCCGACCAGGCGTCGGGCGACGTGCGGCGGAGCCCGTCGAGGGCGACCGCGTCGGCCGCGGGGGAGAGCGGCGACCCGACGTTGCCGTCGACGAACTCGCGGGCCGCGGCGTCGTCGAGGGGGCCGTCGGCGACCCAGGAGAGCATGCGCTCGCGGCGCTCCTCGTCCATGGGCTCGGGGACGGGCGGGGAGGCCGCGAGCAGCACGACGCCGGTGAGGCCGAAGAGCGGGCTCGTGCCGGCGAGCGCCCGCGCGGCGACGAGCGAGGCGACCTTGCCGCCCATGCTGTGGCCGACGAGGGCCCACCGGGTCGACCGGTGCCTCCTGATCGCCCGCTCGACCGAGGCGACGAGGTCGTCGACCGCGAGGCCGGTGGCGCCGGAGGCGTCGCCGAAGCCGGGCAGGTCGAGCGCGACGACGTCGAAGGCGCCGGCGAGCTCGTCGGCGACGGCGTCGAACTCGCGCGCGCTCGCACCGAGCGCGTGCAGGCAGAACAGGGTGGGCAGCTGGGACAAGGGGGCTCCTCGCGGGGGACGACACCGGGGTCAGGTCCGGCGACTCCTCGACGCTACGGAGGACCACCGACACCGGTGACGAACTCCCCACCAGTGCACAGCCGCGGCGCGGTGCGCGGACATCCGGCGGCCGGAGTCGTCGGTCAGTCGGCGAGCTCGGGCGGCCAGACCACGTCGAAGCGCTCGAAGACGACGTCCTCCTGCTCGGAGAACGCGTCGCCGCGGTCCGCGCAGGTGCGCTCGAAGTAGCGACGGTGCTCGCGGAGCCAGCTGGCGCGCGTGCGGTCGTCCTCGCCCTCGTCGAACGCGAAGTCGTCGTCGACGCTGTCGAGCGGCCCGACGCGCAGCTCGGTGCTGCGCAGCACGGCACGGGGTGCGCCGCGGCCGTCGCAGGCGATCCAGTGCGACCCGACGCGCGGCGGCAGGTCGCCGTCGGCCAGGTAGGTCGACACGAGCTCGGCGGTCGCCCGCTTCTGTCCCACGAGCACGAGGGCGAGCAGTTCGTCGGCGAGCCGCTCGGAGTCGCCGAAGCCCTCGACGGTGTGCTCGCCGCCGGCCGCGGCGGCCCGGGGGTGGGCGGCGGCGTACTCGCGCCACATCGTGGCGGCGGCGTCGAGGTCGGGCGGGGAGGAGGGGGCGTCGGTCACGAGGCCAGCATGTCAGCAGCGGCGCCGTCGGTGGCCGCCGATACCGTCGGGGGCGTGCCCGAGGGAGACAGCGTCCACCGCCTCGCCGCGCGGCTGCGCCCGGCGCTCGACGGCCGGGTCGTCGTCGACGGCGAGCTGCGCGGGGGCGGCGCCGCGGGCGCGCGCCTGCACGGCTGGCGCGTGCTCGGGCACGACACGCACGGCAAGCACCTGCTCACCAGGTTCGACGCCGAGGGCTCGCGGCTCACGCTGCACTCGCACCTGCTGATGCAGGGCTCCTGGACCGTGACGGCTCCCGGCCGGAGGATCCCGGCACGCCTCGCGCCCGACGTCCGCGTGAGGATGCGCACCGACGAGGGCACGACGGCGTGGGGCCTCGAGGTCCCCGTCCTCGACCTGCTCGACACGCGCGACGAGGGCCGGGTCGTCGGGCACCTCGGGCCGGACCCCCTGCGCGACGACTGGGACGCGGCGGAGGCGACCCGGCGACTCCTGACGGCGGGCGACCGGCCGCTCGTGGCCGCGCTGCTCGACCAGCGGCTGATGGCCGGGCTCGGCAACCTGTGGGTCAACGAGGTCGCGTACCTGCGCGGGCTCTGGCCGTGGACGCCCGTCGCCGACGTGGCCGACCTCGACGCGCTCGTCGCCACCGCGGCCCGTGCGCTGAGGGCGTCGGCCACCGTGCCGGGGCTGTACCAGACGACGACGGGCGTCACGCGACGCGGCGAGCGGCACTGGGTCGCGGGGCGTGCGGGGCGGCCCTGCCTGCGCTGCGGCACGCGCGTCGAGGTGCGGGCCGAGCTCCGCGGCGACCCCGAGCAGCGCCGCACCTGGTGGTGCCCCGTCTGCCAGCCGGGGCCCCGCACGCGCTGAGCGTGCCCGGCGAGGCGCTCAGGCCGTGCGGGGGAGCAGGCCCCGGGCGTGCAGGGCGTCGAAGAGCTCGTCGGCGACGAGGTGCGGCTCGGGCGTGAGGATCGTCACGGCGCCTCCGCCGTCGAGGTCGACGGTCACCCAGCGTCCGCCCCGACGTCGACGCCGCCCGTCGACGGGCGTGACCCGGACGGCGGCGAGCGACCCGATCGGCCACGACCCCGTGCTGGTGCCCCTGAGCCGCGCGACCACGCCCGGCAGGAACCGCAGCTCACGGTCGGTGAGCACGAACGTGCCCTCGTGCCCGGCACCCCCGGTGGGCAGGACCTGGGCGGCGGCGGTGCCCCAGAGCCGGCGCTCCTCGGGCGCGAGGGGGACGCGGCGCCAGGAGTCCGCGGACAGGAACTGGACGGCGTAGGCCGCCAGGGCGAGGGTCCAGAACAGCGCGAACACGACGGACGACCACCGGAGGTCGTCCGGGGTCGCGAGCTCGTCGACGACCCTCCAGATCGCGAAGACGCCGATCAGCGCGTACAGCACGAGGAGCGGCCCTGCCGTCTGCCGTCGCGCCCGTTCCGTCCGCAGCCGGGGCACGTCCTCCTGAGCGGTCGTCACGTCGCCCAGCGTAGGGGGGACCGACCTGTGCCCGTCGCGCACCGGGCGTCGCACCGGGTACAGGCGCCCTGGCAGTCCCCTCCGAGCCTGCGCACCCGGGGGCACGGGCGGGGACGACTGGAGGAGGCGGCCCTCCGGCCGTCACGACAGGAGGCACCATGTACTTCCACGCACAGACCTGGATCAACGACATCGCCACCGGTGAGCCCGACCCCGCCGCCGCGAACGCCCTGCAGGAGGGCCTCGGCGGCCAGTTCGGCGAGATGCGCACCATGATGCAGTACCTCTTCCAGGCCATGAACTTCCGCGGGCCGGCGGCGAAGCCGTACCGCGACCTGATCCAGGGCGTCGGCACCGAGGAGATCAGCCACGTCGAGCTCATCGGCACGACGATCTCGCACCTGCTCGACGGCTCGCCCCAGTACCAGGGGAAGGTCGGCGACCCTGTCGACGAGCCGGGAGCCGGTGGCGCGACGCCGCTGAGCATCGCGCTCGACCACGGCAACATCCACCACCACCTCGTCGGCGCCCAGGGCGCGCTGCCCGTGGACTCGGCCGGCAACCCGTGGAGCGGCAGCTACGTCTACAACTCCGGCAACCTGCCCTTGGACCTGCTCTACAACCTCATGCTCGAGTCGACCGGCCGCCTGCAGAAGTGCCGCATCTACGAGATGACCGACAACCCGATCGCCCGCAAGACGGTGGCGTACCTCATCGTCCGCGACCAGGCGCACGAGAACGCCTACGCCCGCGCGCTCGAGACGCTCGGGGTCGACTGGGGCAAGCTCCTCCCGATCCCCAAGACCAATGCCGAGGCGTTCCCCGAGGTCAAGGAGCTCGTCGACCTGGGCCTGCAGAGCAAGCAGTACAGCTTCGACCTCGACGGCAAGAGCGAGGCCGGCCGCATCTTCCAGGGCGCCTCGCCCTCCGGTGACGGCACGACCCTCGACGCGACCGAGCAGGCCCCGAAGGGTGCGCCGTCGTCCATCTCGGAGGAGCGCCTCGAGGAGTTCGCCCCCGGCCTCGACTCCGACCTCGTCGAGCTCATCCAGAAGACCGCCGAGATGGAGCTCGCCGACATCGAGTCCTTCTACGGCCCGACCTCGAAGTAGGAGCACCACCATGACCGATCCCACCCAGCGCGAGCCCGACGCCCGTGACACGGAGGTCGTCGCCCCCGACGGCACGATCGACCCGCAGGTCGTCGCCGACATCGAGTCCGACCCGGCGCTCGACGGCCCGGAGGGCGACGCCGCCACCGACGACGAGGCGACGGCCGACGAGCACGGGGCCACCCTCGACGAGGGCTGAGCCGGACCGTCCCGCTCCTTCACCGCGCCGCCCGTCCCCTAGGGGGCGGGCGGTGCGTCGCGTCGGCGCCGCCGGGCCCGCACGACCGCCCAGGCCGCCACGGCGACCGTCGCGGCGCCGGCCACGCCCGCGGCGACCCACAGCGGCCAGGACTGCGCGGCGGCGGCGACGATGACGAGCGCACCCGTGACGACGAGCCCGAGGATCCCGAGGAGGAAGGGCAGGTCCCACGCCGTGGGCTCGGCACGCACCTCCGTGGGGTCCACCCGCGGCCAGACCACGATGAGCAGCGTCGCGAGGGGCCCGAGCAGCAGCGAGACGAGGAACCACGCGAGCCGCGAGCGCCCCTTCTGCTCCGCGAGCCCCGCGTTCACCAGCGCCAGCACCGCCCACGGCCAACCGGCCGTCCCCCAGGAGAAGTCGAAGTCCATCGTCCGACCGTAGCCGCCCCGGTCCGGGGCGCGCGAGGAGGAGGGCCCCGGCAGCTCGTGCCCCCGGGTCGTTTGACGGGGGCGACGTCGGGGCAGGGGAGGGGCATGACCGGCCAGACGATCCCCGGGCTGCCCGCCCTCTCCGACCGCTTCGACGACGTGCGACGCATCGCCGTGCTGCGCGGCGGGGGCCTCGGCGACCTCGTGTTCGCCTTCCCCGCGATCGCGGCGCTCCGGGCGACCTACCCCGACGCCGAGATCACGCTGCTGGGCTCGCCGTCGCACCGGGCGCTCCTCGGCGGGCGTCCCTCCCCGGTCGACGCGATCGAGGTGCTGCCGGTCGTGCCGGGCGTCGGCGACTCCTCCGGCACCGAGGTCGACGACGCCGCGACGGAGGCCTTCGTCGCCCGGATGCGGGAGCGCCGCTTCGACCTCGCCGTGCAGGTGCACGGCGGCGGGCGCAACTCGAACCCGTTCCTGCTCCGCCTCGGGGCCCGCCACACCGTCGGCACCCGCACCCCCGACGCCGAGCCGCTCGAGCGCACGATCCCCTACGTCTACTACCAGCACGAGGTGCTGCGCGGGCTCGAGGTCGTGGCGCTCGCCGGGGCCGCGTCGACGGACGCACCGGTGCTCGTGCCCACCGACGACGAGCTCGCCCGGGCCCGTGAGCTGCTCGCCCGCGGTGACGACGACCGGCCCGTCGTGGTGGTCCACCCCGGCGCCACCGACCCGCGCCGCCGGTGGCCCGCCGAGCGCTTCGGCGAGCTCGCGGCCCGCCTCGTCGCGCAGGAGGCCCGGGTCGTCGTGGTCGGGGACGCCAGCGACGTCGAGGCGGCCGCGACGATCCTCGAGGTGGCGGGGCGGGCCTCCGGCCGGCCGGACGCCGTGACCTCGCTCGCGGACCGGATCGGCCTGGCGGAGCTGGTCGGCGTGCTCGCCGACGCCGACCTCGTCGTCGCCGACGACAGCGGGCCGCGGCACCTGGCGGAGGCGCTCGGGACCCCGACGAGCGCGGTCTTCTGGTTCGGCAACGTCATCAACGCCGGCGCGCTCGGGCGCACGTGGCACCGCATCGCCATGTCGTACCGCACCTCCTGCCCCGTCTGCGGCGTCGACATCACGCAGGTCGGCTGGACGAGCGAGCGCTGCGAGCACGACGACAGCGTCGTCGCCGACGTCACCCTCGACGAGGTGTGGCAGAACACGAGCGAGCTGCTCGCCGCCGTGCCCCGCGGGGCGGCCGTCGCCGCCTGCTGACGGCCGGCCGGCGCGACGCGACCCGGCGGCTCAGAGGGTGCGGGCGTAGCAGAGCGAGGTCGGCTCGCCCACGTACGGTCCGAACGGGTCGATGGGCACGTAGCCCTCGCGCTCGTAGAAGCGCTGGGCGGCGAGCTGCTCGGTGCCCGTCTCGAGCAGGAGGCGCGCCACGCCGAGGCCGCGGGCGGCCTCCTCGAGGCCCTGCAGCAGCGCGACGGCCGTGCCGGTGCCGCGCTGACCGGGCGCGACGTACATCCGCTTGATCTCGGCTCCGCCGTCGGGCAGCAGGCGCAGGCCGCCGCAGCCGACCGCGGTGCCGGAGGCGTCGCGCGCGACGAGGAACACCGGCACGCTCTCGGCGGTGGGCTTCTCGCCCGGCTCGGTGTCCGCGCCGTAGAGCGCGTCGATCTCGACGCGCTGGGCGGCGCGCAGCCGCTCGGCGTCGGGGGAGTCGAACGGCTCGGCGGTGACGGTGGGGGCGCTCACGGGACCATCCTGGCGGACCGGGCCGGGCCTCCGGCACCCC
>Ga0265797_10011970_pt1 | contig 10755 bp, 10 predicted proteins | sample P2T30metagenome_FD_192433 | JGI IMG/M metagenome (GOLD analysis project Ga0265797, IMG submission 192433) | Plant litter microbial communities from East Loma Ridge, Irvine, California - P2 T30 | ecosystem: Environmental > Terrestrial > Plant litter > Unclassified | place: USA: California... | reverse complement strand
CCATTCCCAAGGTCGCCATCCCCAAGGTTGCTCTTCCCAAGGTTGCTCTTCCCAAGGTTGCTCTTCCCAAGGTTGCTCTTCCCAAGATTGCTGTCCCCAAGGTCGCTCTCCCCAAGCCCGCTCTCCCCAAGCCCGCCGTCACCGAGCAGCAGAAGCAGACCGACAACAAGGACAAGAAGAAGCACGAGCAGACCGACGACAAGGACAACAAGGAGCACAACGAGAGCGACGGCGAAGGCAAGGGCACGGGCAAAGAGAACGTTCCGCCCACTCAGACTCTCCCCTCCGCCGGCCCGGCCAAGAAGATGTCCTACGCTCAGCTGCTCAGTTCTTAGATTGCTTGTTGACAATGCTTCAAAGTAGACCCGCTCGGTGGAGAACGCCAAGATCTATCGCTTGTACAAGCTGCGTGCGTGTGCTGGTTTTGGGGACACTAGATAGAGACCTCTCATCACGTCTGCTGGATCTCATTTTGGGGTTTGGTTTCAAGACCATGTGGTGTTGTGAGGATTGCAGTTGAAGTTTGATGCGTTCACGAGTTTGATAAATTAGAAAACGAAATGAGAAGCTGTCTGTGTGATGGTATTCCATTAAGCGTGTGTTTCTGCTGCTCGTAGGAGCTGGTACTAAATGATCGTCCCTGTTGACGGAAAGTGATGATGAAGCTAGGGCGATGGCACTCGCTAAAGACGATGGTAGAGTGAAAAGGGTTTGATGTAAGAATAATCCATTGTTGTCTATGTCTTCAAAAAAAAAGTCGCGCATCTCGCATGTGGTTCAGTCTAGTATAAACAAATTTTCCGACCAGTATTACGCGTCCAAAATCACACTGGTGTAGAAGCACCAAAGAAAGATCACTTCCCAACAACAGCCAACAACTCCTGGCCCGCAGTCCTCATCGCAACCACATCCGCCTTCCTGCTGATCGCCTCATCCAGCACACCGACCTTGCCCGTCCTCGCATTCATGCGATCAGGGTGCCACCTCGGCTGCTCCTTGCGACTCAGCCACTTGGATAGCGCCAGGATCTCCCCAGTTTGGCGATCGCGGTTCTCGATCTCCACACTCAAACCATCGGATCTCCTGATGAGTGCGCAAGCGATGCCGAAGCCGGCGAGAAAGATGAGCTGCACGTTGGCGACGAGGATCTGCTCCTTGCTCCAGTTGCCTTGGTTGGCTGAAGAGCCGCCGAGGAAGTCGATCTTGTGGAGCTCGCGAGCGGCGGCGGGGAGAGGGTAGGCCTTGTCGGTGCGAGAGAGGGCTTCCCAGGCGGTGTTGTAGGCGTCGAAGATCTGCTTGAGTGCGGCTGGGGAACGAGCGGGTTTTGCGGCAGAGGCGGAAGCTGAGGCCGAGCTGGCGCGAGAATTATCGCGAGCGTGACCTCTTGCTTGAGGAGAAGGGCTGCGAGCGCGACTGTTGCGGCTGGGCATGGGCCTGGCGTTGTAAGCGTTGTGAGAAGTGCCTTGCGAAGCGCCGTGGGAGTGGTTGCTGCCGCCGAAGAATCCGCCCCCGTGCTGGCCACGAGAAGGCTGCTCAGGAGCGGCGCGAGAACGACTACGCCCGTGAGAGGAGGAGCCGGCAGTCCTGCTTGAAGCTCCCTCCGGCCTGCGCTCCGTAGTGCGGAAGCCTCTCGCGCTGTCAGAGCGGTTTGAGGCTCCGTGCCGGGAAGCAGCAGGCGGCGGTGAAGGGGAACGGCGTGTGCTTCTGCCGTGTCTCCTACGGACAGGGCTGGGAGAGCGCTGGCGTCTCGGAGGTGGCGAAGGCGAGCGGTGACGACGAGGTGGAGACGGAGCCCTGGAGGCGTATGAGCGGTAGGTGCCTTGAGAGCGTGGCTCAGGACTGGGCGAGCGTCCACGTCCTGGGGCATAGGTCGACTGCGGAGCACGCTCGGTGGTCCTGTAGTCTCTGCCATAGGTCGAAGGAGCAGGAGGGCTGGGCGAGCGAAAACTAGAACCAGAAGAAGACGAGTTGCTGTCAGTGCGCCACATGCGGAAAGGCTCAGAACGATCAACAAAGCCACTATCCCCAGTCTGGCGGCCTCTTGTTCCTGAACCGGGCATACCAGGGAAACCAGAGTAGGCTGAACCAGGTCTGACAGTATCATTGTCGCTGTCAGAAGAAGAACAAGAAGAAGAGCTCCTACGTCTACCACTCGGCATTCCAGGGAAGTCAGAGAAGGCAGAAGACCCGAAACCACGGCCAAACATTGAAGAGGAACCCCCAAGCATTGATGGCATGTCCTCGAACATCGAAGGCCTACCGCCACCCATTGTGTCGCTCATGAGGTTGCTGAAATGGGTGTCCAAACCCCTGAGCGGCGAGCTGTCACGGCGAGACGGACGACCGTGGCGGGAATCGCTACGAGAAGTGCTGCCGCTGCGGCTGCTGCTGCTGCCGCCCCAGGCATGGACCTGAGGACCACGGCCGCCACCAAGATGCATCGAGAAACCAACCATGATGGTGAGGTTGGAGAGGAAGATTGATTGAAGAGAATTTGAGCTGTGTTGAAAGCTTGCGATGTATGCTTTGCTACTGATCCGGTTAGTAGTGGTTGCAGGTACAGGCAAGTGGATGAGCTGGCCAGTGATCAAAAGATGGGAGCGATCTCGACGTTATGAAGCCGTTGGGTGTTGACAATGGATTGTGAAGTTGAGCGTCGACAAAGGACATTGGTGAAAGAAACCTCGAGTTCTAAAAGTCAATGGTTTCTTTGTTCGATCGTCTCACAACGCTGGCCAACGGACTCCGAGATAGGCGATGATGGCTTGCGTTGTAGTATGACGAGATGCTCGCTTCGTTGTGTCGGCATCATAATGTCTGACAACAATGCGGATTTTACATGCTCGCAGCTCGAGCATTGTAAGGATTGCGTGGCGAGGTTGTCTTTTTGGCATGGGTTTCGTGCTGATCACAATAGTGATTTTGTGCGCGATGACTCTCGCAGCAAACGAGAAAGAGTCGATCTGTGACCTTCTCCATTCCAAACTAGATGTTGAATGTCCATTTGTGCCGGTGGTGACGTGAGAGAAACGAGCTGGAGTGGCTGTTCAAGGCCCAATCTTTTCCACGCGGCTGCGCGCTCTAGTAGCATCATCTCAAATGTCAACGATATCATGATCGACATCCTCTCTCATTATCAGTAATTGAAGTGAACTAAGCTGCTGTCTCCAGCATGGGGCATTGTGGGCTGTGGATGTTCCAGATCCTTGCAGTGATATTCGATGTGGAAGGCTGCCTGGAGCGAGTGAACATAGCATGTCTCCACTCGTCTCTTACAAGCTAGCCTCCCTTCTTGCAAGATGCACCAACACTGATCTTACGGCCGTGAGGATGATGTCGTCCAAACAAGTTCACAAACTTATGAGCACGTAGCTCACAGACTTCGGGTTTTGTGGCCTCAGTCGTACACAGACTTTCGTGCGTGCATGGTGCATGTGGAAGACAAACGGCTTCCGCAAATGCCTTCCCGTGAAATGTCCAGCGCAGTTCCAGGGTCCTTTTCTTCACTATTCCATACTGTCCATCACAAGGTGAGGTCACCATCGCTCGCACGGTATGGTGGTACACTAGACCGAAGATAGTATAGTGTTTAACCCTAATCAACTCTATGTCAACGTCGAATTTCTTGAGCTCCACCTCCATTGACCTCGGCAATGCAACACGATTTCCACTAATTTCCGTCTGCTGCAGGCATCTCCCGCCTCTCGCGCAAGCTATCGATTGAAAAGCCTCCCCGTTGGTCAATGTTTGGTACAAACAGCTATTGGTCCGGCAAGGAGCTCGAGATGGTGACCCCGCGGTTTGGTCTGCCGCGGCTGTATGTTTGGATGCGGGGTACAATGGGAGATCAATAGATCTACATCGGTTTGGCACATCCGGATCCTAGTCTTTGCAGATTGAATCATTGAAGAGGTTCATATCGTTCTGGTTGATCACGAAAGTCGAGAACTTCTGCCAGAGAGAAATAATTGCAAGTCCAACAACTGGAACAACATCAATTCATCAAGCGAACAAGCGAACAAACCAGCCATCATGCCGCCCAAAACCATGCGTGCTGTTGTCTTGAAGGGCGATTTCAAGGTATGGACAGCTTGATGCCTCAGAAGAAGGCCAGGTCTTCTCTTCAAGGCAAGTGGTGTCCTGACTCACACTCCCAGGTCGCCGTCGAAGATCGCCCTTACCCAAACATCCAAAAGCCTACCGATGCAATCCTCAAAGTCTCATCGACAGCGCTCTGCGGCAGCGACTTGCATTTCTACCGTGGACACCTCAAGTGCCCGCCCGACTTCATCTGCGGCCATGAGTTCGTCGGAGAAATCGTGGAGAAGGGAGGCGATGTGAAGAAGTTCAACATTGGAGACAAGGTATGCGAGCTCCAGAGAGGCGACGCTCGGTCGGCAGAGCGATGAGGAAGATTAGGCTGGCGGAAGGTGATGTTTGAGAGGACGACGTTGCCTTTGGACAAGTAAGCTGACTGTACATGCCAGGTCGTGGTGCCCTTCTACACTGCCTGCGGAGAATGCTTCTACTGTGTCCGTGGGCAAGCATCCCGATGTTCCAAGGGTGAGTTGCTCAAATGTCCTTGAACGCCAAACTCAGACTGACAATCTTCACCAGGCGAACTCTTCGGCAACTCCGCCCCAGCCAACACTGTGGACGGCGGCCAAGCAGAATACGTCCGCTGCCCGCTCGCAGACTCCACCTTCGTGCTCACGCCCAACAACATTCCCGAAGAAATGCTCGTCCTTATGGCCGACATCTTCCCCACGGGCTACTTCGCCGCTTCGCGCTACCTCAAGAACCTCTCCGAACGCGACCGCAAAGAATTCACAGTCGTCTGCGTCGGCTGCGGGCCCGTCGGGATCTGCGCCATCACCGCCGCCCTCACCATGGTCGACAAAGTCTACGTCATCGACTCTGTCCCGGAGCGGCTGGAAGAAGCGAAGCGCATCGGCGCCATCCCCATCCACCTCAACAACGATCCCGTAGCGAAGATCAAAGCCGCCTCCGGCGGCCGCGGCGCAGACGTCGTGATGGAAGTCGTAGGTCACGCAGATGCCTTCCACCTCGCTTTTGACATGATCCGGCCGTTTGGGCAGATTTCCTCCATTGGCGTGCACACCGAGCCGATCAACATGAATGGGCTGATGATGTACGGCAAGAACGTGAGCATGGCGTTCGGTCGCTGTCCTGTGCGGTCAATTTTCGAGGAAGCGCTGGAAGTGCTGGTGAAGGAGCAGAAGAAGGTTGCGTTCTTGTGTGGAAAGACGATGTCGTTGGAGGATGCGCCGCAGGCGTATGCGGACTTTGAGCAGAGGAAGGTTACGAAGGTTGTGTTCAAGATGGACAAGAAAGAGGCTGGGCAGGATGTTAGTGAGAAAGTCAAGGCTTGAGCAAGCCTGGTAGGGAGAAGGATGTATCAGGTATTTTGGAATCTGCGGATTAGGACAATTGATGTTGATGTGCTATGAATGTACTGAAGAAACTCGCAACGCTAAAATAGAACACAGTAAGCTTGCCAGTCTGCTCTCAACCTTGTCTCAGACTTCCAAGGCCAGTGCAAAGTGCAGAAATCTCGCCTGTCAAAGCCTGGGCTTTGTAGAATTCCCCATCCGGTCGACCAACAAAGAAATCACACATACTCCCAACCCCCACGACCCACGCAACCAGTCCCCATAGCCAATTCTTTGACGAGTCTGGCTTCAGTCGCCCCTCTTCTTCTTCTCGTTAGTTCTCGCTATCGCCGCCTTGATCATCTTGCTCCGTCCGCTTTCTGGAGTCTTTGGCGTTCTCATCTTCCCCGGAACAATAACCTTGCCATTGCCGGTGTGAGCAGTTCCCAAGCCATCCAGTCCGCTTTCTGGAGTCTCTGGCTTTCTCATCCTCCCCGGAACAACCACCTTGCTACTGCGGACGCACAGAGCAACACTCAAGTCATCCAGAGTACCGCTTCCACTCGGCATCACGGGTGCGAAAGGTCCACCCTGGTTGATAGCTGCGGCGGATCTCCTCGCTCTGGTCGTATTTCCAAAGCCGCTCTGAACACCAAAGACAGTGCCGCTAAGAACGCTCATGCCCAGAACAGGATCCCTCGCACTCGTCACATTTCCAAAGCCGCTTTGAACACCATCGGAGGCGCTACTGAGAGTACCCATGCTCATGCGCCCTCTCTTCATAGGACGTCTAATTGAAATTTCAGAGAGACCAGATCCGTTGCTAGCGGTAGTGCCCATGTTCGCACGTCTTCTCTTCATAGGCTGCGGAGTGGACCGTCCGGATGAATCAGAGTCCTGACTGCACACGCTGGGCGTGCTCTTGCGTTTGGTGTAGGAGCGATCATACCTCAGGCCGGATGCTCTCGAATTTCCTGTGCCTTCGCTTGTCTGAGCATAACCCGGCTGGAAGAGTGACTTGAAAGTGTGCTTCCACTCTGGCGAAGGGTCAACAGGCGGATATGGGCTAAGTTTCCTGACGCTGAGGTTCACGCCTACCCAGTCTTCGTTGTCGTCCTCGTCCTCGTCTTCGAACTCGATCTTGTCTTCGTCGTCGTCCTTCTCGTCATTTCCGTCGTCATTCGCGTCGTCGTCACCGTTGTCAACAACTGTCTTCTTGATAGGAGTCGGAATGTACTCTAACGGAGACGGACGATGATCAAGCGGTAGGAGCGCCCTTGGTGTTCGCTGAGAATGCGAGACCACACTCGCGGGCGTGGCGGGAGCGCTGCGAAGGAAGTGTTCGTTCTGGATACCCATTGCAAGGGTAGCCGCATTGACAGCGAAGCCACATTTCTTGAGGGTTGCATACCAGTCCTCCAGTGGGATCTTGCTCAGAATGTACTCATCAAGCTCTGGAATCACCTTGAGCATGTTGCGAAGAGCGTTGTCGACAGGGACTGAATGCTTCCTCGCTTTGAGACGCTCGATCACATGTCCAGAGATGACTCTGAAGCATACATGGCGTGGCAGGCACTGGGTCTGTCTCATATCGCGATAGGTCAGGCGGAGATTGAGATCGTTTTGTAAGCAGACGATGTCACTTTCGTTGGCGATGCCAAGAAGCTCTTCGATGCCGGTGTTAGAGTCGCGGGTTTCTTTCAGAGACTGTTCCGTGTAGCTGAAGCATTCTGTAAGGAGGTTCAGCAGCTCGTCGAATCGGGTAGCCTCAACTTCTTGCAGTCTTCCATTGATGATGGCTTGGTCGAATGATTCAGTCGCTTTCTCAAAGTCGTCCATGACGTCGGACAATTCCATCAGGTACCATGTTGTCCAAGTATTATTAGAGACCCTGCCAGAGATCAAGAAGTTGAGAAGATGATCGGTCGCCCAGCGAGCGAACCAGACTGGACTGTTGTTGACGACGGCCTCGTTATACCATTGGCGAGCAGTCTTCACGTCATAGCGATATTCGCGTGCGATTAGTGCCCAGCAGGCCAGGTCGCGAAGTTTCTCCAGCACCAGAGGATGGTCGAACTTGGTTTTCTCAAAGTCCGTAATATGATCGAAAGGTTGGCCACAGTTGTAGTACTCGCGTATAGCAACAAGAATTGCTTTTGCTTTCTGTGACGTGTCAGCTCATGATTGCTTGCAGTAAGGCATTTGGGTTACATACCTGCTCTGGCAGCATGGACTGTGTGCCGCGCAATTCTGGAACGATGCGCATTCGGCCTACCGGAACGGCATCATGTTGCCATTGGGCATACTTGTTCATTGTCTTGTCGGTCTAGGTGTGAGCTTTGGCGTGCTTGCCCTCGCTAGTGGTACATCTGGGAGGTCTTTGAGTACAGGGCCTGTGATCTTGTGCCTGTGGTGATTGCAGGAGGAAGTCGCGTGGAAGTCGAAGGTCATGGAGCGGGAAGTGCGCGGACTGGGTGACGTCCACAGTGGAGTGGGTCCAGCGCGCGCAGCTTCTTTCACTTCATGCGCAATTCACTGCATTTCACTTTAGAGGAGAGCGCGCCGATCGAGGCTCACAGCTTGTGAGCTAAGAAGTCCTTCACTGCGGCGATCCAGTGAATCGTTGACATCCAAGGTTCAAGTCCGCGGTAGTAGCAGTCTTAGTGGCCGGCAGACCTCTGCAGAACTCGGGTTGTGGTTCTATTGTGCCAGTTCCAAGGTGATATTGCGGTTGGTAATGCTCCTGTCTTGCTGATTTATGGCGCCAAGCTAGATGCGTTGTTGTCGTACTGCCAGTCCGTTGTAGATTTGATCACTATGGCCAATCTACTGTCAGACCCAAGATGGCATTGCTGGTGAGAGATCTTTGATCCTGCGCTGCTCGTCGCCAAAGGTAGATGAGTCCGCACCTAGTTGCCAACTTGTCGTAGCTTTGAAGCCCATCTCATCACAACGGTATAGAAGGAGATGCATCGATCTTTGGTGCTGAACAAGAGCAGTGGCTACGTTGGTATACACATGCGCAGCAGTGCATGATCCGCGTCATTCGATGATCCTCTGGGCGTTGTCAGTGTTGGTCTGCATCGTTTCAGCGTTGGCCAATAAAGCAATTGCAAGCACGATGGAGAAAGACATGTAAACAAAAGAGATTGCAATGTCGCTTACGGAAGAACTACTTATCCAGCTCCCACACTCATGACGAACCACATCCAAGCATTCGCTGCACACGGTTCTTCCTTCAAACAGAAGATTCCAGTCCGTTCTGAGCTTTGTTGCATTCTCCATCCAGTTCAGCAGCAAAGAAACACACACAGTTCCTGAACTCGGCCCTCACCATCTCAGTGTTGGCAAGGTGTCCAGTCCACACAGCCTCTCATCGTTCGTCCGACATGACACTGTCGCCATCTTTGTCGATCGCCTCCTCAAACCCCTCATGTCCCTCCATCAAGTCAATGATCTGTCCCAAAGTTCTGCCTAGAGGCGGGCTAGGAGGCTCCGGCAGAGGCAGTCCCTGCTTCCTCGCCCTCTCCTTCGCCTTGTTCGCCGCCTTCTTCGCTGCACGATGTCTGACTCTCGCGGTCTGTACAGCCTGTCTGATAGCCCTGATGTCAGGCCTCACGCAATCGCATATGCGCGCACTGACAGCCTCACGCTCACTGTCATCCAAGTCTTTCTCAAATGCGAGTCTATCATGTCGCTCAGCGGTGAGAAGTTCTTCGAGGAAAGCTCTGCGCTGTTTGTTCTCGAGAGTGAGGGGGATTTTGTGTTCGATGATGAGGGATCTGGGCCAGGAGATGTATTCCTTGTGGACATTGACCCAGGAATCGAAGCGAGCGCTTTCTTCGGTACTCATCTCCGGGATGGTGTACATGTTGTTCGAGACATGGGTGGTGGGGACGTTCTTGATGTCATCCTGGGTGGGCTCTTGCTTGATCGTTGCGGCGCTGAATGGCTTGGAGACGTGGCGCTGGGGTACAGAACTGCCCAGGGGGGTTGTGAAGAGTTGAGATTTCTTCGGAATCCTCGCCGCAGCAGGCGCGAGGGTTCTGCGACCAGGAACTTGCCCGGCTGTGATGCTGGCTTGGATCGATGGCTGGTGACGAGAAATCTTCTCGTTGTTGACTAGCGTATTGGAGTGACGGCCTGTTGGAGCGTGATGACGGACACTGGTAGGACCGGGCTTGTTGAGGCCAGCACCTTTGATGTTCACGTACGGGTCTCTCCAGCTTGGCGCTACGAACGTCGATTGCTTCGATGTGTGCTCGCGAAATGGAGGAGGCATTGTTCTTACCATGCCCTTCCAAGCAGCAGATCCGTTTTGAGGCATCGGTGCCTCCCAGCTGTCCACCTTGTTCTTCGGCAGCGTTGATTCAACAGGCGCGACAGGGGCACGCTCAGTACCATTGCGCACAGTGGGTGCACTGGAGGTTGATTCATCATCGTCATCGTCTTCTACCGCACTCACGACGGTTGGCGGTTTCCGACGGGGCGAATAGTCACCGGTGTGGTGGAAATAAGTATCGCCCTTCATGGAGGCTGAGGGCATGTGAATTGAGCTCTGGGCATATGTCGAGCGCTTGTCCTTAGGAGTGTTGGCATCGCTGTGAAGCGATGGGTTATCGTCCATCGCAGCGTGGAAGGCCTCTGCTTCGTCAATCATGCCGTGGTCTTTGAGAGTCATGTACCAGTCCTGTGCGCAGAGTGTTTCCAATATCAGTGCATCCAGTGTTGGGATGACTTTGAGCATGACGCGTAAAGCATTGTCGAGGAGGATCGAGTGTTCTATGTTCGCGAGACGCTCGATCACGCGCTGGGCGATGTGCTTGAAACAAATGTGGCGCGGCTCTTTCTTCTCTCTCATCTTGAGGTACTTGCCACAAAGATTAGTGGCTTGTTGCGAGCAGTAGACAATATCAATCTCGTTGGCAATGATGCCAAGCTCGTCGACACCGAGTCTGGACTGGTGCTCGATGTGAACCCTCAAGTGCCTCCCTGTATACCTGAAGCATTCCTCCAGAAGATCCAGCAGAGCGTTGAAGCGGACACCCTCTGCTTTCTGTTGTCCTTTCCTCATGATGTCGCTGTCGATCTCTGCCGTTGCTCTTTGCAACTCGGCGGTCACACTTGTCATCTCGTCTAGCACTTTCCGTCCCCAGGAGGTGCTCGAAATCTGACTCATGAGCCTGGGGTGGAGGATCCTCTCAACAGCCCAGCGAAAATACAAGGCTCTGTTGCGACCACCACCAAGCGCACTGCTGTAGTACTTGGTGGTAGTATTGTCCTCGGGCTTCAAACCAGCAAGGTCTTTCAAAGGTTCCCATTGCATGAGGATGTGGAGTGCTTCGATGCCAAGAGTTCCTCT
>Ga0265797_10011966_pt1 | contig 10756 bp, 5 predicted proteins | sample P2T30metagenome_FD_192433 | JGI IMG/M metagenome (GOLD analysis project Ga0265797, IMG submission 192433) | Plant litter microbial communities from East Loma Ridge, Irvine, California - P2 T30 | ecosystem: Environmental > Terrestrial > Plant litter > Unclassified | place: USA: California... | reverse complement strand
GTTTCGGTTCCGAATGCGAGTTGGTTCGAAGCCCTTGAAGGGTTTGTACCTGTCCCTAGAAGGATAGAACACTCTCATAGTCCGGAACTCTCGATACATGACCCTTGCATTGTCCATCCAATCGAAAACTTGTTCCTCGTCTGCATGGTCATCATCCAAGACATGCCAAAGCTCTTTCACCCTGGCAAAGCATGACAGGATGCGCTCCGCTTGCTCCTCGAAGAAGCGATCACGGTCATCTTCCTTCTTGAGAATCTCGGCAAAGGCTCTCTTCTTGTAGTGGGTCAAAGTATTCTCTGCTGGAACAGAGGAATCGTTGCCCTCATCGTCACTGCCTGAAGCGACATCACCATTCTGGGCCATCTGAGCGACTCTCTTCTTCATCTCGCGCTGCCTTGCATTGTTACGCTGCTTCAGACGTTTTCGTGCCAGTGCATCATCAATTTCAGGCACATCCACCAGATCGGGTTGGGCGCGCTTTCTCTTGTTCTCAAGCACCTTCTCCTTCCTTGCTGATTCTCTTGGGTTGACAGGCGGCATTTCGAGTCTTTCTTTTCTGATGATATCTTTGCGACCCATGGCGATCAAGTCACGAATGATGACCATTGCTTTGTCTTTCTCGTTCATATCGTCTGCGAGCATCTTGGCCAACTCTGCTCTGGCCGCAGCATGGTTTGGATCCAACTCCACGACAGCTCTGTAGCACTTTTCGGCTTCAGCGAATTCTTTCATGCCGCGATAGCATGCTGCCATGCTGATCCAATACTGATCCGTAAGCTCGTCTTCCAATACTTCGATCGGTTTATAGAATTGGATCGCATGTTGGTACATCTCCTGAATTCGCAGTGCGTCTCCAACTGTGTAGAACAGGTCGTACACGTTGGTGATATCATCTCTGAGCTCGTAGATAAGGTCAAAGTGCTTCATGCCTTCGTGTTGATCACCCAGTTTCAAACGGAATATGCCTAGCTTCACCCTCAAGTCCAGTGGCAGACCATCACCATAAAGATCTGGATTCTGGTCGGGTTCCTCGCGGAAGTCCGCGATCTCCAATCGCCGTGCGTCGTCGGTGTCATACTCGCGATCATCGTCCGTCACGTTGTCCCAGTATTCTTCCTCTCTGCGACCCAAGAACCATCTTGCAACGCGCTTGAGCTCTGAGATTGCGTAAGCTGGCTCTTTGGTACGATCCACAAGGTCGAGATACATGTTGAGATGAGCCCATTGTGTGTCAGCATCACCAAAAGTGTCACTATCGTTGAATAGTTTGAAGGTTGCCTCGTAGGCTTCGCGACCGGCGGTTATTTCAAGTGAATCCTTGGACTCTAGACACAGCTCAGCATACAGCTTCAGATTGTCCAGGTCGTCAGGTCTGGCACGCAGCAGAAGCTTCGTATCTATCCGGGCTTTGACATCATGGCCAGCATCTAGGTGAAGGTCTCGTCTTCGTGTCCGTAATTCGTAGTTGTCTTCACCATGGCTGTAGTGGATAGCTTTCGAAAGACAGAAAACTGCTTGATCGTACTCTGCTCGGGTTCTGAGGGGACCGGCCATTTCAAGAGTCTTATTTGCCACCAGAAGCCACAGGTCAGGGTCTTTCTTGATGTTGGCACCGGTCATCAAGGCACCTAAAGCATCCTTCTGATTGCCTTTCGCGATGAGGATGTCGGAGAGCAGCGAGTGAGCAACGTAAACCTCCGGATTTGTCATGACAGCTTGACGTGCGAGATCCATCGCAGTGTCAAGTTGTCCGCTGAGGAAAGCTCCAGTGGCCTGTTCCTGAAGCTTCTTGAATTCTGGTCCTGGGTCTTCAGCACGTTGTCGTCGCTTGGACTTCTTTGCCAAAGGACCTGTTCTCGGTCCGCTGGGCCGACCTCGACGTTTCTCCTCGTCTCTCTGCAGTTTTGGGTCATGCTCTGTGCCTTTCAACGCCCACTTCCACCCGCGACCTTTCCCTCGAGCCCGGCCAGTGCCACGTCCCCTCCCACGAGGTCGTCCGCGGCCAGGTTTTGTTACGTCAGCAAGTTCCCTCTCGTCTTCTGAGATCGCGTTGAGAGCATCAGCGAAGCTGGCTTCGAACTCTGCATCATCATCGTCCTCCTCGCTGGCATCGTCTTCTGTCGGAACATAATCGCCACCGTCCAGTGCTTCTGCACGACGGATCAGTTCTGTGTCGTAATAGGGATTCGCCATTGGTCTCTCGTCCGGCTCGGCTTCGATGTCGGTCTCATATTCAGCTATAGCGCCTGGGAAGTGATAATCCTGGCGCTTTTTCGGAGTGCCATATCGCATGTGGAAGTCCTCGGCAAGCTGGCTGTATTCGTTACTCGCTCCGTAAGGACCGATACTTGGGTTGTCATCAAGGTCTGGATACATCTGTGACCCATTCAGATCCTGAGCCGCCGCATTGATATCGCCATTAGCTCCTGGAGGAGAGCCATAAGGTCCCCAAGCTGGCCGGTCAATTGCTGGATATGGATTAAGCGATGATGCGCCTGGCTCCGGGTAATCGTTTGGGTCATTTTCGCCCATATGATCGTCCATGGTCACGTCGTCGTCAGCCGTGCTCGAAAATGTGTTGATCCACCTTTGGTTGCTGGCGGCGACAGTTCATAGACCTGGTGGATCACGACTCAAGCAGAGTCTCCACGCATCAGCGATGGTCTATGGCAGTTTGACGATGGACGCGCCGAAAAATTATTGCAGCTGCTGAATTGTTATGTTGGCACGGTTATCTGCAGCAATTTATATGTTTGTCGGAGCAGCGATTGGTCCAGGATCGAAGAGCAGCTGCAGCAAAGAAGCGCGCGCGCATTTAGACCTTTTGACGCGGGGCCATTGTTGCCTGAGGCCACAAACTTTAACTTCTAGCAAACGCGCAGAGACAGAGACACCAGCAGCGACGTCAAAGCCGAGTCGGTCAACTACCATTAAGATATCCACAAGCATTCAACCACTTAACAAAACCTCCTGCTGCTGCGGCACCCATATATCCGACTCGACTCATTATATTTGACGGCACATTCGCAACCATGAAGCTCGTCAGGTACGTGACCTACCAGGAATCCCACGCGCGCAAACTATATGCTGAAAGATTGCTTGAAGGCGACGCGCGCAACGACCTGACTGACCGAACGATGCAGATTCCTCATGAAGTGCACCAACGAGACCGTCACAGTGGAGCTCAAGACCGGTAAGCAGGCTATACAACTCGAGCGACTTTTGCGACAACTTACTTACAACTATGCGCAGGCACCATTATCAATGGCTCGATCGCTTCAGTCTCGCCTCAGATGAACACCAACCTCCGCACAGCGAAAATGACCGTCAAGGGCGGCTCACCTGTCAGCCTCGACCACATCTCCATCCGCGGTAGCGAGATCCGACACATCATCCTTCCCGATTCCCTACCATTGGACAACTTGCTCGTGGACGACGCTCCCAAACCCAAGAACAAGCCTCGCAAGGAGGTCGCGGAGAAGTCAGGAGGTCGTGGAGGACCTAGGGGTGGTGGAAGAGGCGGTCCCAGAGGTCGCGGTGGCCCCCGCGGCGGTGGACGTGGCCGCGGCAGGGGTTTCTAGATGCACGAATAATCATATGTGCGAGAAACAACAAAGCGCTTGAGCGCGTAGACCTGAGAGCGGCAAGCAGAAGCAGCAGACGCGGCTGCAACGACCGAGTCCAACGAAAACACTGCGATGGGACCAAGAGCATCGTTGCTCCCTTGGTGTACGTGACATAGGTTGGGGAAAAAGAGCATGCCGAAGTCATTACTCTTTGCTGCGCTACCAAGGCATATCACGTATCACAAATGATGCTGTTGACTCTCAGGGCTACAAGCATCAAATTTTACGAATGTAATAAGTTCTTCTGTTCAATTTTGCTCACTCATTTCCAGCGTTTGAAATGGTCTTGAATAGAAACTCGGCAACACCAGATTGCCTGCGAATTCATAGCCAGTGGTCCATAGCTTGCTGACCTCTCAAAAGAATATCATCAGGTCCAAGACAGAGAAACCCATTCCCACATTACTAAAGTTGATATCAAGACTACTATGACTTACTTGCTCTCATCCACCACACCCTCTTTCTCCGCCTCACGTTTTAGATCCTGGTTGAACTTCTCAAAACCCGTCCCAGTCTTGGAGCCCATGCCAAACCACCCAAAAGGCGCAGCAAGAATGCCCCCGAACTCCTCGCCATGCGAGAAAGTCGTGCCGCCGGGCGTAGCCTTGCTAGCCTCGAAGCGGAAGAAATGGTCGCCGTAGAAGAGTAGTGGTACGGTGCCGCGCCACATAAACTGCCGTTCGGAGTTCTCCTGTTTCTCATATGTCAATTGTCTGCGGTGAACTGGTGGCAGATGTTCAAGTGTGAGACGTACAAGCACAACGGGCGAGAAGGACATTCCTTCGAGTTGGACGTTGAGTTTGTCGCCGGCTTGGAGCTCTGTGGCTGATTTGTCTGGAGTTTGGGGCGTGATGGAGCGGATGAAGCCTTGTGTCCATTGAGGTATACGCGGGAAGTCAAGGAACTATGTTCGTTTCGGCTTGGTCAGCTGGATGGAATCTCATGAATATAGATGTTTTGTTTGTGTGTCGACTTACAACTTTACGCAAATGTGCAGGCGAGCAGGCGATTTCTGTTGTGGTGGTGATTAAGACCATGGCTGCTATCGTCGTATTTGAACTTGCGTCGACGTGATATCTAGACTTCTGTTTGATGAGTTTCTTCGAGGTCGATAAAAGCAGATGTACAATAGTACAGCCTGGATGATGAGGGAGGTTGGGAACTATTATATGATTCGGGCCTCAGAGATATCCATGTTGGTGGCGCAGAGCTCTAACGAATCATGCCTCGAGGGCGCGGAGAGTTGTTGACCGCGTGCCGGTATTGGAGGATTTTGTGGCGTCTTTATCGGTGTTTAGGGTTATGTCGTTATCTTGTGCACGCACAAGCGCGCATAACGTGTACATCTTTCTTTACCACCGACCGATGAGACAAGTCTGAACAGATATCGGGCTCCTAATCTTTCTCGTGCGCTGCTTTGAGTTGAGGCTTTAATCTAACAGTTGGTCAGCCAAACACAGTATTCCTCTCTGTAGGATGTTGGTCATGTTTCGGGCTCAAAAAGAAAGACGAAGTACTCACATCTGTATGTCAGTGGATGTGTCCAGTCTTGGATCGCTTCGAAGTTCTTAGTCAACACAGGGGCCGTCGAAGGCTAGCTGCCGTCGATTCAAGTGTACGAAGAGAAACGTTCTATCCAAGTTACAAGTACATGTACATACACATCTCAAGGGTAAGGGCATTAGGGTAAGATGCTCAACGATAACATCCGACAAGATCAATGTAGTCTAGACCGGGAACTTGGTGTCAAAATCCACGTGCTTGGTTGCTATAGTACTTTGGCTACTGACATCGCACAGGAGGCATGCTCGACCAGCCATGCTTGGGTAGTACTGGGATACCGACAAGCTCGACTCCAGACAAATGATCCACAGCCCAGCATCGCACTAAGGCCGCATCGTTGTTATCTAACGAAGACCTGGGCAGCAGCCTTACCCCGAGCGTAGCCAGTGATAGCCGTCTCGCGGCGACAGTTGCCCGGTGCGCACTCTTCATCTTGTGCTCGCGGGGCTGAGATACAGAGTTGTTCTAGCGTCCGGAGAGGTATGCTCAAGCCTTGGACCGGCCGGCGCCAGGGTTTGCTGCAGATGCGGGCCTCACGTGCACGAAGGTTTGTGGGTGGCTTGTGAAGTGCGCCACCATCGACATCACTTTGTCGACATCGATATATCAAAATCTGCCAACACTGTTATCAATGACGGATCGTCCAAGAATGTTTCCCTACCATTTAGCGAAGGAAATCAGTTGTCCAGGTCCAATCTCTGGCCGCGGGAACCAATGCCATGCCCTTGGTATGTGCGCCAAGTGACCCGATTGTTCATGCCAAACCTCGAATTGCGGAAAGGTCGACGTTGGCAACTCTCGACCCAAGAAATGCCATGGGGCGTTATCTATCATGCCGGCCAACCGAGTGTGGTGTCCAGGCTCTGGCTTCGAGGCCGCACGTAGGATATAAACTGCCCAGGATGCTGTTCTCCGTCGCGAGTATTGTCGTGCTCATCGTTCTTTTATACTCTTGCCGTTATTGAACTGCTTCCAATCATGGCCGTCGAACAGATCAACCCAACGGAGCCCCGCAGGAGTGCCGAGATGGATGTCAAGGATACGACCAACACGACACAATTGTCGCGTGAGGGATCCAATGAGCCTTCTTCGACTGGAGAGGAACCGCTGGTCAAGCGTAACTGGTACCAGCAGCTCTGGGATTCTCTGAAGACACCCGGTTCTGCAATGCAGATCATCAGTGCTGCACTCCTTGCCATCGCCATTGGCCTGGCTGTTTCAACTACCGTTACCGACATCCCTGAGGCAGTGCCTGTTATCCTTGAGATTCCGGGAAGTCTTTGGCTTCGTGCTCTCAGAGCGACTGGTGAGTTCAAGAACTCTGTTATAGCAACCATTGCAACGACCTGTCACTGACGAAGATCCATAGTGCTACCCTTGATCGTTGTCGCCATGATCCTTGCTGTCCAAAACCTGTTGTCCATGGAGAAGGGTGGCGGAAAGCTTGCTCGCCTAACCATCCTGTGGTACGTTGGCACAACGATTTTGGCCATCATCATCAGTACCATCCTCGTCGACCTTGTCTGGCGTCCGTTGATGACAGTCGCCGACGGTGCCACCCTACAAATGACCGAAGAGGAAGAAGAAGATGTTGCCGAAAGGGGCGGCATGGCGGCTCACGACGTTGTCGTCCAAGTCTTCGAGTCCTTCATTCCGAACAACGTCGCCTCCGCCTTGGCCAACGACGAACTACTTGCCGTTTTAGTGTCTGCTATCGTGGTTGGATGCTTGATCAAAGGTCCCGACTCCTCCCTCCTTCGCGCCGTCAGGGAGATTGAGAAGATCGTGATGAAGATCATCACATTTCTCATCAAGCTTGCGCCCATCGGTGTCTTCTTCTTGATCTTGTCTAACCTCTTCACGCTCAACATTGAAGATATTGGTCAGAATCTCGGTGTGCTCGTTGGCGGCTCGATCGTTAACATGGCTATTCACCTGTTCATTGTACTGGTAAGTTACTCTCAGCACCGACATCGCACTTGCATATACTAACAGCTGCAGCCCATTCTCTACTTCGCGTTCGTTCGTGAGAACTTCTACACATTCTGGTTCAAATGCTCTCGATCCTGGATCACTGCGTGGGCTACCGCCTCCTCTGCTGCTACGATGCCCGTCACCCTTTCTGTTGCAGCCGAGCGTGGCATCCCGAACACTGTTGCCAATTTCACCATTCCTCTGGGCACGCTCGTGAACATGGACGGCACTTCTATCTACTTCCCCACTGTCGTCGTCTTCCTAGCAGCAACTCAAGGCATGCCGCTGAACGCCGGACACTATGCCATCATCGTCCTGCTCGCTACCCTCTCCTCAATCGCCACAACACCAATTCCCAGTTCTTCACTGGTCCTCACGCTCATCATCGCTGAGTCTGTCGGTATCCCCATCACAGGCATGTACGCTGTCGTCGTTGCTATCGACTGGTTCATCGACCGCTTCCGCACGATGGTCAACGTTAGTGGCGATCTCATCGCTTCCAAGATCATGGCCAAGTGGACTGGTATCACTGACGATGACGTTACGGACTTTGCTCCCTCAGAGTCGGTTCAGCGTGCCATGTCTGAGTCTGGTGCCGTTCAGCACAGGCAGCAAAACAAAGAGATGGTTTAGGAATACTGTACGTAGTGGTCTGATAGGATTTAATGTGTAAGGACTTCAGATTTTTGGACTATAGTTATTTGCCATGATGTAAAATTGCTGTATGATTGTGACGAGACGGAGGAAACGAACCCGTATTCATTAACTTCATGGGATGTCACGAGACGGAGATTAATGTAAGAGAAATGACCGAAGGGATGATCACCTCCCAGCGTGACCTTCAGCGAAACAAGCTTCGGCGTCACCCCCACTCTCGGGATGCGGTCGAGCAACCCACGTGCAGCTCTTGATCACGAAAGCCAAACTCTCGCATGCTTTAAAGCCGCTCTCTCTATCAGGGTCGGATATATGTAAGTTATGACACGAACAAAAGTACCTTCAAAGCAACACTTGTCTCCATCACTCTTGACACTTGCCAGTGTTTGCGAGGGCTCATAGAATCTGTCTGCCTGGAACGTTCAGTCCATTTCATCAATAGCGGGGCGCCCAAAGCCCATGCGCCTATACCAAACACTGCCTCCCACATCCCATCCCACACCGTATCCGTAAGGTGTCTACCCAACAAACAACACGGTCCTCCAAAGCGTCACGGCCACGAACCCTCTCAAGCACCGCACCGCGCCCCTTCTCTCAAACCTCCCAACCCACAAAGAAAGAGCGCACACCATCAAAACCCAGCATCCAGCCATGGCCGACTTCCTCCCCAACCTCTGGGAGTCCGTCTTCGTCTCCGGCGCCACGCCCACGCTCCTACTCGCCACAAACGTCACCTTCGCCCTGCTGCAAATCGTGCTCGTGCTGCTGCTCGCCCTGACCTACAGCATCCACTTCGCCATCCTGAGCGTCATCTGCGGCGGCCTGTGGTGGTCGATCAACTGGTTCGCGGCCGAAGTGGCCGCCGTGCGAGCAGAGGAAGAAGCGAAAGCGAAGCGGGAGAAAGAGAACGAGGTTGCGAAAGCTGGAGTTGGTGGAGGGGAGAGCGCAGACGACGAGGGCGAGAGCACGGAGGTTGAGGAGCATGGTGCTGGGCTGGAGGCGAGTCGGGCGAGTCTGTCGCTCAGTGGGTTTGAGGAGCGGGTTGTGAGTTCTGGGCGGGAAGAGGAGGATGCTGCTACTACTGCTGCGGTGAGGCAGAGGAATGTCAAGACGCCGGATTTGAGCGGCACGGATAGCGAATGGGAGAAGGTTGAGGATGGAAGGTGATGCGCGGGAGATTTATCTGTGTATGCCTGTCTGTACTTTTTCTTGTCTGCAAAGCTATGGAATAGAGCATACTGCTCGTCTCTTCGATCTATCAGGATATATTGCTTCTCATCAGAAAAATGCTCGGAACGCGGAGGGTGTGCTTGGTGCAAGGACCAGCCCATGCCATAAGACTGCTCTTTTCAGAGCCTAGCACCCAGCTTCCTACTCATGTCGACCTTGATACGTCTCGATTTCGGCCGTCAAAAATCAGTGCTCCTAGTCTTCCTCCAGCAAAGGGCCCAGCATTCCCTGCTCAGCCAACGCACCCAGCCACTCCTTCGCGAAAGTCGAGTAGTCATGACGGCGATCCCTTGCCTTTTCAGCATCGCTCTTCACGTTCTCCAATTCGTCGCCACATGCACGGCGCAGCCCATTTTGCTGGAGCGTCATTTCCTTTCGCAGTTCGAGCAGGTCAGTCAAATCTTCTGATCTCTTGAGCGCATCCGCGTCTCTCTGCGTGATCTCTGCTCGCTCAATGTCGATATTGTACAAGCCAAGATCGGAAGCTTGTCCCAACAAAGGCGCACTTTGCTCGCCATCCAGCATCTCCCTCCAGTCCTCCACAACACTTGTCAATTTCTCTTCGACTGCACGCAAAGACTTGACGTTCGCAGCCAGAGCCTCGACGCACGCCACCATAGGATCGTGTACCACTGCCATGATGTTGAATTGGATCGAGCCCGCAGTGTACTGGGCCATTCGGCCCTGAAGCACTGGCTGTGCGATTCTGAGCCAGGACTCGCCTTGGATGATAGGACCGATGTCCTGCGGGAACTTGTCCATGCCGTCCAGCTTCCAGACACGGTCGCCGATCGGCAAGTACGCGCAGAAGTGGAAGCCTTCTTCGTCATCCTCAGCTTCGGACTCATGGGCGGGTTGAAGATTCTTGCGAGGTTGAGGCTGGCGACCGGAACGGCGTGGCTGTGGGGTTGATGCTTCGTCCGCGGCAGGAGTGTCGTTGTTGGTTTTGGATTTTGGGGCGTTTAGTTTTAGTTTTCTGCCGATGTTGGCTGTAGGTTTCGCGGGAGTGACATCGCTGTACTCGTCATCGGGGTCGTCATTCTTCGCTTTGGTTTTTGCAGAATCCAAGGCTGGGCTTTCGTCTTTCTTGGTAGAGATTGAGTTTCCATTTATCTTGCTGGACGTGGAAGTTGAATCATCCGACTTCTTTGCTGATGCGTCGTCACCTTCCATAGGCGCATCTTCATCCGAAACCTGAATGCTTTGGGGGGTAGCCTTGGGTGACTCCTCGTTGACAGTGCCCACAGCTGACCTTCTCATGCGCCCGGAAGTGCGTGTTGATTTCGGAGTCTCTGCAGGTGAATTTGACATAGCTTTGCGTGCGGCATTCGCTGCCTTGGTTTTTAGTGCTTTTGCCACAGCCTGTCGTTTGCGTGCCTTAGCAGCTTTCTCCTTCAAGTGCATATCAGCTTGTAGAATGTCGGCTTCGCGTGCAAACGAGTTATGAATCTTCTTGACGAAAGCAAAATCGTCGATAGCTTCACCTCTGAGACGAGGCGACATATCTTGAGTGAAGTCTTTGAAGTTGCGAAGATCCTTGCCCATCTCCAGACCGGGGATGTTGTTGACAATGTTGAGAAGAGCGACCGTTGCGCAGGCAAAATCAGGGACCTGTTCAGCGTACCAGACATTTGCGGGACACTCTGTGACGAGATCATCCTTGTCGGTTTCGCGATAGCGAAAGAGAAAGATCAAAGCGTGGACTG
>Ga0265797_10011964_pt1 | contig 10759 bp, 2 predicted proteins | sample P2T30metagenome_FD_192433 | JGI IMG/M metagenome (GOLD analysis project Ga0265797, IMG submission 192433) | Plant litter microbial communities from East Loma Ridge, Irvine, California - P2 T30 | ecosystem: Environmental > Terrestrial > Plant litter > Unclassified | place: USA: California... | reverse complement strand
GCTGTCGATACTCTAGCTACATGTCATGTGACAGGAAGTTGATGGATTGAGTCGTAGTGAACATGATGTTTGTCCGAGACGTGCGACCTTTAATATTTAAATGCAGTCAGAAATGCGGTATAAACTCTTGGCTTGATTCACGAGTGTAGGAACAGTAGATCTCGCTGTTGCCGGGAGTGTCCCCAGGCATCGTGATACCATAGGTTAGCGATGTAGGGGCCACCGTCCGTTCTGATCGAGCCGCCTGTTCCCTCCATCTTCTCTTCCGTTCGAGAGGGTTTACTCAGGAATAACGTCATGCATGGGGTAATAACTCACCAGCTTATATAATCTTCAGCCTAGCTCTAGACCCAGCATCGCGCTCGCCAATCTACCGCTCGTTTTATGTGTACATGAGTATTGTGTAGACCCTGCATGCGACCGGGAAATCGTCCGCGTTTGTTCGAAGTGATACCAGTAGCAGCCCATGGGGTGCTCCGAGTTCACTCGATGCGACGATTCAGATCGACAGGCTAGCATCCGAGTGGTTCGGCTTCCTACTGCGCTGAAGACCTAGGCCGTTTCACTCGCTGGTCCGATCGGAAGGAAAATCTAATATATCGCGACGATGATGCTATTTCCAGTACGCACCGAACTGGTGCTTTAGAGTATGCTCCATGGGTCGGCTATCTATATAGCGCAAACGCATCCGACCGTCGATCTTGGGTATGCACGCGTCTATTACTGCGACCATGTCGATTTGTACGGAAGTTAAACTGTGAAAGACTCATAGAAGCCATATTCAAACGCCTGCATTTTATGCTCAATGCGACACCCATAACGATTGGCTCCGACGATCGCCCAGTTCACAGTTTATCTGGATGCACTGGCCGTGAGTGTGCATATATCTGCAGCTTCCGATCCTTGCTTGACCGCATCAATGCGCACCGATATTTTGTAGATGGGTAGGGGTTGAACACGGTAGAGAAGTACCGGGGCTAGCAAGCACTTTGTTAGCATGCAACGCCGTCAAGGGACGGCATAAATGCCGCAAGCCCAGGTGCGCTTCTGTTCCCGTGTTCACACCCATGAGTTACAAAGAAACAGCGAGACCGATATTCAGCAAAGAGGCTGGTCTGCTCGTCGCTTTCTTGATGCATGCACTGTGTAGTTTGCTGGTGGAATGTCTTCTCGCCTAGCGCTAACGTCATCACCTTGGCAGCTGAGGGTATTGCTCCCATCGTCACGCATCGGATGAGCTGGTATTACGCCATGGGCTTCGTGCCTAGGTAGGTCCAAGGGCATCAAGTGTGATAATACGATGTATGCCGCATATGTCCTGTGAATAGTGTATTTATGTAGCAGTAGGCTGAAACCTTTTTGATGGCGCGCACACGACGTGCCTGCCAATCGCAGAGCTCGGACGTCGTTCCAGTGCTGATCATCCGGATCTGATCTGATGCAAATCAATCGTACTGTGTATTGTCAGCTCCTGTTGACGTAGAGCTGAAACACCAAAACAGGGACCCGTAGACCGTATCAGCGTACGTCACCTGATGCGTAGTGTGCAGTTAGGGTCGTTGGGCATAAGTGTGATGGTGTTGCTTCTAACCTTGACAGGGACGGGCGAACGAGGCGGAGCAGGTTCCGCGAGCACATGCCGAGCTAGATGTTCCGCCCATTGCCATGGACGATCGTCAAGTACGTGTACCCAATAGCTACCTAATGGTGCAGGGGAACCAACATGGGGCACTAGCTGAAATCTACGCGCTCCGCACTGAGGTGGTCGGCATCATTAGCTTACTTGTTGTTCCAGGCTGCACGGATACATGACCTACGCATTGGCGTTCGCAACGGAGCCGTGAACCATTATGTGTGGGTGGACGATGCTGTGGATGCGGTCAATAACTAAGCTGCTGGAGGATCTGGGGAAGGTACCCAGGCGTATTAGTAGCGGCTCTCAGGCGATGCGAGCTACATTATGCACACCTCCGACCGACGTTATTCCGGTAATGCACATGGAAAACGACGGGCACATACTTTATATACTGTCGTAAGTTTCCCTGCTGTCTTGAGACTATACCACGTATTCGGACCTCCCACTGGCCGCTCATGCGGGCGTCATAGGTGTCTTCAGTAACAGTGGATAGCTTCAAGTACGTACCCAACTCTCATCCTCTTCCAGTGTCGTCATCTTTCTCGCATGAGAGCTATGGTGTGTGACAAATTTGCTGTAAGACGCTATGAGATGGCTGTCTAGGAATTCATCCGAAAAAGGGGATCTTCTAGAAGTAGTGGAGTCGGAAAACAAGGCGAGAGACGGGAAGGAGCGAGCATGATCATCAAGAATCCATTCATAGAATCTTGTCGCTTAAATCTCGGCGCAAAAGCCCGTTAATCTTGAGTTTGACGAGGTGGCTTCCGTAGTGGTGTGGTGTTTAAGACCGTCGCAAAACTAGTGAGCTCCATGAGTCGCATCACTACACGTCGACCGTGGGGCAGGGTCGCTCCGAAAGACAACAGAAGATGAGGAACGGAGGTTGTGGAGCGATTGAAGTGCTGTGTTTTCGTTCAGCAGAACGACTGTTGCACGTTTATATGTCTAATAACAGCAATAGCGGAAAGAGATGAGAGGGAGTGACTTCGCCGTCGTCCGCGAGTAATAGTGTTGAATAAGCGAAGCTAATGCTGCATGTAGGAGGTCAAGTCTTCAATGCATTGAAGGCAGTTACCAGCAAATTAATGTTGAGCTTGCCATTGCGCAGAAACTATTGGGCATGCGTACATGAACAGCTCCGAAAGGGGGCTTAACGATATGACAGCTCAATGACAGCTCACTGGTCAGGCAACCAGCGTTCGACAAAGGTCGTAAAGGCAGATAGTCGAATGGTTCGCGGCATGAGGCGTCTGTCACGGTGGTCACAGCTGTTATTCGCATCCACCGCGCACACTGACAGCCATTGTCAAACGTGACTGCAAGATGATCCGTTGATGCAGCGAATCTTCAGGGCATATTTGGAGCTGGTTCAAAAGATTGTTATGGATTTCATTTACGTCGTCAGTACTTACGTACGCGTGTACGCACGGCGCTCCGTAGAAGCGAGATCGAGTATGTGCCGGCTAAAAAGGCAGGGCGATGCAGACTTTGCAACTGGTAAGGGCGGAGAAAATTCGAGTGACGAAAAATTCTTGTGCATAGCCTGTACAGAGCCTGCAGTTAGAGCACATGTATTGGCAATCTACCGCGGAAGTTGGCGTGGCCAATCCGGTAACGAATGTGCGTATTGTTCTGTGCAAGAAGATGAAAGAAAGGGTCGTTTGTGAAACCCTGGTACGAAAACATTTTGGTGCAGAGCTGTGCATGGGGTAGTTTGCCTTGCCGTAGATCCGGGGGTTTGATGTGTGTGATGGACGTTGCTGGTTGAACAGTTGGGAGATGCCGCATCTTGGAAACTCATGATGACGTTCTAGCATCCACGTGCGTGCCATGTGCTGATTACGCAAAGACCCGCCTGGGGCCGGAAGATCCAGGGACCGCTATGCCTACAGCGTCGTGCGTCCGACGCGAATTTGTACAAGCTGCTCCGGAATACACACCAAGTTGACTACAGCTCAACTGTGACTGACGGTCGTGCAGGGTTCGGGTGGCAGGAGCAAGTTGCAATTCTGTCCGCAACGACGGTGCAAGTTGGTCGCCAAGAGAAGCTCCAGATACACGCCTGCGAACATAGTGTGACGCTCGCTTGCGTGACTGAAGACGACTAACCGCGCATTACACGCGGAGAAGGGTTGTTCCTGTAAGGTTCCCCTTGTGCGAGTCGCTCCTGGCAGGATTCACAGGAGCTTTCTAGAAGTGGTGTGTTTCCGAGAGATCCCAGCTGCAGGCAAACCTTGACGGAAGAGACTGACTCGGTACTGAATCCGTGACGCTGGATAGTGGACGATGGGTTTAGGAGGCAAGCAGAGCTTCTAGCGTGTCCCCTATTTAGGAGATACAGGACAGACAAGTAGGTATAGCGGACGAGGTGGAAGGCCGTCAGATTAGGGAAGAGAAGCGTCGTTTGTCATGTGTGTTCCCCCTGACGTATTGAGGCTGCATGTCTCCTAATTCGATTCAGCTCGCCAGCGCTCAAGCAGGTATGTGGGCTGTCTCCCTACTCGGCTCGACATGGTCACGGACCGCAAGGTTGGGGATTTGCGATGCGAACGGTCTCTGGCCCGCCATCATGGGCCAACTCACGGACTGAATCGCGTGTAAAGTAAGGGCGAATGATTGACGGGGTGGCGCATGGCTGTCGCTCCCAAGGCTCCCTATTCACGCAAGCCCTGTCCGGTTGGTCGTGGCAGGGGCCCATGTGCCTCCGACGCCCCCCGTGCAGGGATGGCGCGACGTACGTGCAGCGTGCAGCGTGCAGCCATGCATCGGTGCTGCTTAGTCTTGGCTGCAAACGGGATGCTGCAGTCGTCGGGCCTGGTAGTGGAGGCCAGGTGTGATGGAAGCCAGACGGCGTGCTGCGCGATGGTGGGTGATGACCAAGGGCGGCGACGCTGCAGCTGTTTGAATTACGAAAGCTAACGGGCCGGCGCATCGCATTCTCCCCTTGTGCACAGTGCCTCGCAGACAGGCCCGTGTTGGACGGCTCGAATCGCGTCGGGCACAATACCCCGGCTAACGCAGCTTGCCGGTACCTGGTGGCTCTAACCTAAAGGTCCACCCAGCCCGCGGGCTCTTCAACGCTGCTCCGTGTGCTCTCTGGATGCTGAAACGTGCTTGAGGCGATCCCAAAGTGAGGCCCGCCCCAGCCCCGGCCCTTCCATGTCGAACGGTTTTGAACTTTGTTTGTCTGGACGCCGTCGTCCTCACCCACCCCACAGCACACCCAAGGAGGCTTTGGATACGAATCTCTACCTGTTCCGGCTGCTGGGCGACAGATACGACACACAGGACAAGAGAGGCAAGAAGAGAGTCGAGTTGGTCGATTGAGACGTGTCGTGGAGCTCCGGGCGCTCATGTCTTTCCTAGGCCTCCGTCCGCACTCGCGCAGCAGTCACACGACGAAAGGCTTGACGTCGCACACACAACGATCGGACGCGACTCTGGTCAGCTCGCAACCGCCGCCTCGCTCGGGCAGAGGCATGGCCGGGGTCATGGACATGGAGCGGACGCGGACACGACGGGAACGAACCTTTATCGGCAGCGAGTGCTGCGTGTGTGAGGAGAACCTCGAGTACACGCTGCGGGGCGAGCGGATACTGCAGCTCTCGTGCGGCCATGTGTCGCACGAGGCGTGCTTCTACGAGTACATCCGCGAGTTCGAGTCGCAGCACTGCCCGACGTGCGATGCGACGCTGGGGCTCGACAGCAGCAGAGGGGGCAACGTGCTCGACCTTGGTAGGCAGCCCTCGCAGACGGCGGCGGGCAGGCAGGCTGATGTGCGCGCAGAGAAACTGTCGACGATTGTGCGTTCGGTGCAGCACGAGGCGTCGCCGCCACACGCCGAGAGCCAGCGCAGCGCAGCCAACACGCCCACGCCGTGGGACAGCCAGGCTGAGCGGCCGCACGACGAGCAGCAGCAGCAGCAGCAGCAGCACGGGCGGTCGCGCACCGGAAGCAACGCGTCGGCGCGATACCCGCCCACGACACACACACGGCAGCGGGACAGCAGCCACAGTCGCGACCGCGGCTCCGAGCGGGGCGCGTCGCTGTCGCTGTCACAGGCGCAGTCGCGGGCCCACGGGCGCAGCGATTCGGGCGCGACGGGGCTCGCGTCGTCGAGCGAGTATGCCGCGACGCACGATGGGCGGCGGCACGACTACGACGTGCAGTCTATGGAGACGAGCCTCAGCAGCCCGCGCGGCGGCGTGCGGAGCCCTATTCCCGCGCCCACCGTCACCGTCCGCAGCGAGTTCCCCACGCTGAGCCGGTCGCGGCAGCAGCAGAGCCTGACGTGCCTCGTCACCGTCGAGGTGGTCGAGGGCAAGTGGCGGCCCAGCCCCGACGACCTGCCGCGAGCGCCGCCGCCGCTGCCGCCGCTCGCCAGCGTGGCCGAGAGCGATTACGAGCGCTCCAAGTCGCCCGCGCCGCCGTACGAGCCGGCGGCGCTGCTCGACGACATGACCGAAGACCTGCACGCCCGTGTCGACAACTGGCACGGCCTCGACTTCTCGCGCTTCGGCAAGCTGCGCCTCCATGGCCACATCCGCGTTGGCAAGGACCGCCAGTCGTGGCAGGAGCTCGAGTGCTACCTCTTCTCCGAGATGCTCATCTGCGTCAAGGAGAAGAAGACGCCGCCCCTCACCAAGACAAAGTGCACCCTCAAGGGCTCCATCCTCATCAAGAAGCACCTCAACCACGTCGAGCACGCGCCCGACAGCCTCGTCCTGACCCTCAGCCTCTCCGTCGCCGAGCTGCCCGCCTTCCACCTGCAGTTCCACGACCGCAGCCAGCTCGACCTCTGGCGCCGCGCCCTCATGGACATCCGCCTCGACTTCCCCACCGCCGCCCGCCTGCCCGACTACGACCACGACAACTCGGGCCCCGACGACGACGACTACCGCCGCCCCAAGCGCCTCTCCTCCATCAACTCGTCCTACGGCGCCGCCAGGTCCACCATGACCGCCCCGACCGAGTACAGCGCCCCGCGCGCCGCCGTGCCCGAGCCGCGCCCCCCGCCCTCGATCCACGTGCCCGTCGACATTGTCGTCGTCATCCCCGTATCCTCCTCCATGCAGGGCTTGAAGATCAACCTGCTCCGCGACACCCTGCGCTTCCTGGTCCACAACCTGGGCGAGCGCGACCGCATGGGCCTCGTCACCTTCGGCTCCAGCGGCGGTGGTGTCCCCATCGTCGGCATGACGAGCAAGGCGTGGAGAGACTGGCCCAAGGTGCTCGATTCCATCCGCCCCGTCGGCCAGAAGAGCCTGCGCGCAGATGTCGTCGACGGTGCCAATGTCGCCATGGATCTGCTCATGCAGCGCAAGTCCAGCAACCCCCTCTCCAGCATCCTGCTCATCAGCGATTCCTCCACCTCCGATGCTGAAAGCGTCGACTTTGTCATCTCCCGCGCCGAGGCTGCCAAGTCCGTAGCCCCTTCCTCCCACAAATCCGCGCAACCACTGCTAACACGTAATCCAGGGTCTCCATCCACTCCTTCGGTCTAGGACTGACACACAAGCCCGATACCATGATTGAACTTTCTACCCGCACCAAGGCTTCGTACACGTACGTCAAAGACTGGATGATGCTGCGTGAGTGTGCAGCTGGCTGTCTCGGCTCCCTCCAGACTACCTCGCATCAAAACGTCAAACTCAAGCTACGACTACCCGAAGGCTCTCCTGCCAAGTTTGTCAAGATCAGCGGCGCCCTACAGATTACAAAACGAGCTACCGGACGAGACGCCGAAGCCGCGTTGGGTGACCTGCGTTTTGGCGACAAGCGAGACATTTTGGTCCAACTAGCCATTGCACCAGACACCGGCTCACCAGAACAGCTTCCTCAGGACCCTTGGGAGTCGATTGTGTCTGGCCTTGAGGCTCTCGGTGGACCGCTCGACCAGGACGACTCACGCACACTCAGCGTTGAAGAAGTGCCGCTGATCCAGGCAGACCTGACGTACGGTGACATCCTACGCGAAGGGTCTTTGTCACATTTACCACGCCCGTCGTTACTCGCCATCACTCTGCTACCGTCAGGGCCAAAGAAGAGCCCGACTGGAAGACCACCAACACCTCCCATCCCACCTCATCCTCACGTCGTGCAGCGACGCATGGAATTGCTCACCTCAGACATGCTGACACGCGCATTGACGCTTGTTTCGCGTGGGCAACACGACCGCGCACACCACCTTCTCAAGGAAACGCGCAGTATTCTAAAAGGACTCGGAAAAGGAGGTCTGCCACCACTTCCACCTCCAGGTCACCGACGCAACGAACCATCCAGTGCAGCAGGCAGCACTGGATCCGCATCACCGACATTGCACAGTACCAGTGGCGACTTGCGTGCGCGAACGCCCTCGCCTCATGCGGATAGCCCCTTTACTCCTGCAGCAGGCATTGATGTCAGAACCATGTATGCGCTTGACGCAGAACTCGAGTCCAGTCTCGAGTGGATCAACCACCCTGCTGTCTTCGGTAGGGATTCGCGAAAGGCCGTGTTGCAGGCAATCGGTGTCATCTCATCCCAGCGCGCGTACACTTTCCGCTCGCCCTCGGAATCTCTCTGGGCAGAGCGCATTGCTGGTGTCAAGCGCCTATCCGAACGCGCACGCGACTGGCGCGAAACCGGCGACCAAGAAGCCTTGATGGAGGAGAATTAATTGCGCGCAACGACTCTTCGATCTCTTCGCATTTGCTTGCATATACCCTGTATCATAGCGCATCACTCTTTGGTATCATGTTTCCTTGCTTCCATTCACGGCCATATCTTTCTTTTTGGCGATTTCACTGTTAGAGCTGTCATCGGGCTCATCCCACTTGAGACGTCTTGTTTCTCTTTGTTTCTCTTATTGGGTTTACGATACCAACACGGGTCTATATCTCCTTGCATTGGGTGGACCTCCTGGATTTGCAAAAGTAGGACTTGGGCGTCGCTCTCACCACATCTATGCTTTAGAGAGCACCACAGCCGCTTGGCGATTGATTGGCTACACATATGCACTTAGACGCACGAATATCACATCCGTACCATACTCCGTACCGTACTGCATCTGCTACGCTACTTGGGTAAACCGCAACGTTCACGTATGCTCAATAGCTATACCGGGTACAAGCACCCGCAGCTTGTGCTAACCCCTGAAATTGCATCACCCGTGTGTCTTTTAACACGCTGATTGCTGTAAGGGTCAGTCTACACTTGGTCAAGGCAGTCTTGGAACTCCACTGCGGTGAGTTCCGATGGTGGACGCCATGGCTACGAACAAAAGCCGGCAGAGCTACTTCTTCGGTGCGTTCGGGTGCATTACCCCTCACCTTAATCCAGTACCGTTATATATCTATAAGTTTGCAACTATACATCCATACAAGCATTGTTCATCTCGGCATGCAAGGATTCCTACCGCGACTTTGTGCACAAAGATATGCAGCGGACAAGAGCGTTCTTGACCGCATAAATGCGACATTGTTGCTGTGTGCGCTCGGGTCTCTGTCTCAGACTGCCAACGACCACCTGAAACTCCCAGCCGACAGCTCGCTTGGGCGCCAAATGCAATTGGTTTTGTCTTACTGGAACGAGAACGGTGCAGCTACACAAGTCAAAGGTGAAATCGAGGCCTGCATATTGATGCATGGGCTCAGGCAGTCAGTTTATCGTTCGCAATCGGCGAATCCTGCCTGCTGCGGTAACAAATCTTCGCGCTGTACGGTCATGCACGCTGATTTGCGAGCCAAACGATAGAGCACAGGCACCCAGAGCAGTGGGTTGTACCTGACGTGTACCGGCTTCCGTCTTCTTACGCGCCTATCGCACCTGCCATCCGTTGTGAAGGCCTGTTGACGTCAAGCCCTGGAACAAGCCAAGTGCCAACTACTCACCCCACTGTCTAGATGTCCCACTCCTTCTTCTCTTTTCTTCAACAATAACCCGTCACATGCTCCCCAAACGGCACATGCTGAGGTAAACGGCGATGCAGTACTGCCGAAATGACCAGGATGCGAAACGTGTCCTTCCCGTCGCCCCTACTGGCAAATGTCGGCTATGTCCAAGACGACTTTGTTAGACCTGGGAACATCAACGGATTCCTCTGTGGCTGTAGTACACCATGCAATATATCAAGTCTTATTCTGGTGCAGCATCTACAAACGCCTACTAATGCTGCGATTCAAGGGCCACGGCAAGACGCAGGAACCGGTCTTAATTGAGAGGGGCGCGGCGTGGACGAATGCCGCGGAGACATACCGGCTACATCCTGCATGTCGCTGCAGATACAGATGCGGCTGCAGGTGCATCTGTCCCGCTGTAAGAACTTGCTGGCTACATCGAGTATCCCCGGTGTCCATCAGGTTAAGACGCCCAAAAAGCAAACAACATCAGTACCTAGTCCATGGATATAGATCGCGTTCCGACAAGCCAATGAACTCTCATCCCAGTTGACAAGATATGCTAATGTCAAACAGTAATCACTTCCAGGTCGTCTCTCAACCCATGTTTGATCGCTCGTCGCATTGCACAAGGGGCAGCACAGTCTCGATGTCGCTGCGATTGTAGCCATTGGCGGCTCGTCAAACTTTCCCCACTTGCTGGGAAATGCCCAACTTTTGCAAGCCCTTCGCATCTTGACGCACGTGCGAGACCCTAAGGTGGTGTTGGGTGGACCGATGGCATTTCCTTTGCGAGGCGAGCGGGCGGGACTTCGGTTCGATCATTCTCAGCCACATCTCGTTGACAAGGGTATGTAGATGCATGTTACGAATACGCTTACCAAACGGCTATTCCGGTGTAGTTCTACACTGGAGATCATGCTGACATGGGTCTTTAGGCGAGTCTGAAATCCAAAGCTGCATCGACGGTTGGGCTCTGTATGGCCCATAGCCCGCCATACAGGTAAAATAACGTGCTCTTAATGTGGAAGTGATGTCGCAGGATTGCCGATGCTGATTCTTGTTAGACTGTGACTGTTGGTAGCTGACCACGCAGATCCGACGTGCCGTGATCGTGAAGAGGCGGTGTTCTCGACAATATTGCTTTGCTCCGCACTTTCCTTCTTCATGGCCACACACTGGAGCGCATCACCGCTGCCGATCAGACCTATCGCGCTATTGTGGGACCTATGCAGCGGCCATCGAG
>Ga0265797_10011962_pt1 | contig 10759 bp, 9 predicted proteins | sample P2T30metagenome_FD_192433 | JGI IMG/M metagenome (GOLD analysis project Ga0265797, IMG submission 192433) | Plant litter microbial communities from East Loma Ridge, Irvine, California - P2 T30 | ecosystem: Environmental > Terrestrial > Plant litter > Unclassified | place: USA: California... | reverse complement strand
AGATCCTCGCTCCAACTAGGAAGGCAGTTGCTAGCTACAACGAGAGGCTCTTCTAACTGACGGTTGAGTTTGGCTGTGAGCTTCGTGTTCACGAATTGCGAAAGCGGCTCAGCATTCAGTTTGACCTGTTCCTTATTCGCCAGTAGGATGTCGTCAAGGTGCGAGTTCAGCCCGTGAAGTATGCTGAGTAATCGCAAAATACCAGATGTCACAGGGTGTTGATCAAGTGAGGCCGGCATACCCGAAACGTCCGAACGCGACTCTGGCGGTGGTGTCAAGGAGCTAGGCTCGCTTGGTGGAGGGCCCTGCACCCGCTTGAACTTGATGGTATGAATACCGTTCCAAACCGAGCGATGTGATCCGTCCGCTGGTTGCGCCTGGCTGAAGTGCACAGCGCGGTAGATTGTTGTCTCATTTGAGAGTGGCTGGTCGTTCACGCTGAATTCGATATGCCAGTCTTGAGGGGTCGATTGTACAGCGCCAGCATATGACAGAGCGCCCGCCCCACCTAGAGTCTGACGCATGGCAGCCGAGCTCTGTAGCAAGGCAGACAGACGCGACGTTGGAGTTCGGGTTTCGGAAGGTGGCTTCGCCAGCGGTGTGTTTTGTACGGGTGTAGCAATCCGCGTGCCGTCCTCCTCACGAGCCGTGGCTTGCCCTGTCGATGCGACTTCGACACTGACAGCCGATGGATCTGGCATATCCTCATCCAGCTCATCCTCAAGATCATCGACGATGGCATTCAAGGCGCTCTCGTCATCCATGGAATCTTGGTCGGAGAGCTGCGCCTCATCAGCACATTCAACTTGATCTTGGCTGCTGTTCGAGTGAGGCTTGGCTGGAGGTGGTGGCGGGGGTGGAGGAAGCTGCGCCTGTTGACGCCTACTCGATCGACGAGACTTCTCTCGTGTGGCGGAGCTCGGTCCTGGCTGGGATGCGTCGGTTGGGGCTGCCTTGGATCGCGAAGACTTCTTTGAAGCCCGGTGTGACGAATCTGAAGGGGTGTGGGGTGGTGGCGGCGCGCGTCCTTCCGAAACAGCTTGAGCATACATGGCCTCAAATTGATCCCGAGATGGGAACTGGTCGCGAGTCTTAGCCGGGCGTGGCCTATCTGCCAGGCTGATGCGGGGTCGAAGGTAGTCGTCCAGGGCTTTGAAGGTAGCAATGGCGTGAATAGACACCATGATATTGCGGTACGTCTTAGGAATTCCTGAATCGTCATCGGCGACAAGCTTCAGCCTCAATTGCTTAGCCAGCATGGAAGTTGCGCTTCCTCGGCTGTCGTACATATTTTGATGAACAGTAATCACGTCGAAGTGTTCAGACCTGCTCAGCAGATCTTGCAGCTTATGGACCAATACGCTGAAAGGCGTAGCTGGAGACGCAGTGCTCGCGGTCTTGATCTTGCTCTGGCCGCTACCTCCCATGAAGGCTTCCAAGAAGATAGGCCTAGGGTCGACCTTCTTGTCAGATGTAGACATCGAGAACAGCTCCAAGAGCACCTCCACAATCTTCGAAGTCTTGAGCTCGAAGCTTGTGATGCTTTCTAACGCATCGCCTTCAAAGTAAGATGCCAGTCTAGTGAACAAGTTCATACAGTCCCTTGTGGCACCATCAGCAACGCACGTCTTAATTTCACCAGCAAGCGATTTCAAGTCCTCCAGAACCGCAGACGCCTTTTCGCGTATAGGATTATTAGATTCCTTCTCGTGAACGTCGATGAACTTTTTAGCACGGAGCGTGATGATGTCTTCGACGTCAGGCATCGGTAGTGGCTCGCGCTGGTCAGAGGACGACGAAGAGTCTGACTCGTCATCCTCGTCTCGGTTCTGGCTGCTTTCATTTGGTTCATCGTCAGGATCCACGTCCTCACCATCGTCGGACTGCATTTCCACGTCGACACCGTCGCTCGACTGGGCAGGTTCCCGCTCAGCGTCTTGTTCGGCAGTAGAGACGGTGCTAGCACCTGAATCCGCTGCAGCCTCTATCTCTACTGCTGACTTGGGATCCTTGGGCTTGGTTTCCAACGATTTGCAGGGACGGTTCGCCAATTGTGAGATCTCGGATATAACACCTTCGCGGTAGAATTGGTACCGGTAGATGGGCTCCAGCCGCTTAAGCAATAGCTCGGCAGCCTGTAACGCGTATGTAACCAAAGATGGGTGGTCCTGCTGCGTAAAGATCGATGCTAGATGCGAAGCATAGGGTACCGGCCGTAGAGCTTCCTCTAGGATATCGGTGTCCAGATTTGACAACATCTTGAGATGAGCGGTAAGCACTTTCTGGCGTACGCTGAGGTTGACAGTACTTGAGTAAGCGTCTGTCAGAGTAGGCAGAAGGATCACGGCGAAGCGCTTAACCTCTGCCTTGCAATCTTCCAACAGCTCGACGCGTTTCTCATTGGTGGTCTTCTTATTAGTGGAGGAGAGTGGAAGAAGGTCGTCGCCTGGGTAGCCGGCATCGAAGAGATCGTCAAGGTACATCAGGCCCTCGGTCGGGACATCGGGCAGCAGTTCGCAGATAACATTCAACGTCTCGAACACCTGATCTTTGGGCCGGTGAATCAAGGCTTGCATGATGACGACAGAGTCAATTTTAGCTGCGACGTCCTCAGTGCCACTAGGAGGTGAAACACCAGTTAGGATCTGGTATAGAGTATCGACCACGTTCATCTTCAACAGCTCAGCTGATAGACGCGGGCTTGCCTTGGCGGTGTACGCCAGAACCTGCAGGAACATAGTGTGGATGCTAGGTCCAATGAGATTGGTGCTGCCCGGGAGCAGAAGTCGCAGGATAGCTTTGAGAAGACCTGGGCTGACCAGCTCCTCCAGCTTGCTCTCCTGTTGCCGGAAGCTCTGGACGATCCTAGAGACACAGATGCAGCCCTGCTCTACAACCTTTTGATCGTTGTTGTTCAGAATGTTCTCAAGAATAGGCATAACATCGCGCACGACCGGGAAGGAATCCTCTGGGATGTTCCGACAGCAGTTGGCTGCGGTTGTGACAGCTACACGCTGTGTGCTTGTGGCGAAGAAATCGAGGAAGGTCAAGCACGCTGTAAGACCTCCTTCTCGTACAATAACTCCCGGAAACTCAACTGAAATCTTTTCCAGCGTGCTCAAACATTGCTCGGCGAGATCGATGAAGTTGATCTCGAGCAGCTTGGAACAGAGGACGGGCACAGCTCCACCGTAAACAACGTTGGCGGTGGCTTGAGGCAGGGCTTCCATCAGGTTGGCCAAGCATCGGCAGGCGAGCAACATAAGCTCCGGGTTCTCTTCCATTGTGAACTCGTTCGGCTGCATGAGCTTGACTAACTCCTTGACGTAGGCATCGGGGGAGAAGTGACCGGCGAGGTTGTCTTCTGTGGAGATGAGGAGCACTTCGGACAGCTCTTGCAGCGCAATCAGCTGTATAGACATGTCTGGCGATCGCAGCTGGTCCAGAATGCCCCGCAGACGCTGTGTGGTACCTGCCATCATGCCGGTGAGCTGCCTAAGCGCAGACAGGCTGTGTGAGTTGCGTCCCAGGAAGCCGCTGGTGAAGGGATCGTCGTCATCATCGTCGTCTTCCTCATCGTATCGCTCTCCGTGATCGTCGCCGTTCTCGTCATCGCTAGTATGGTCTTCGCCAGACTGGCGCGTTTCCTCTTCGGGCTTGCTTGCGGGAGCATCGTCCATGGTTGTGTCGTCCTCGGCCTTGTTCGATTTGCGCGAGCTTCGGCGGGACGTGGAGGGGCTATCGGCGTCGGGCGCGGCGTTTGAGGACTTCGTCTTGCGGCCGCTCTTGGATCGCTTCGAGGGCTGTGGCGTCGACTTCTCGTCGATAGGATCTGATGGTGGGCTGTCTTCGGTCAGCGCTTGCTCGCCGGCTGGGGCAATTGGCACAGACCCAGACGAAGACATGGCGGCTTTGCCTTTGGCCTTCTTGGTCTTGGTGGCGCGGCGTTTGGGAGTAGACTCAGGGTTGTCTGCTGGGTCGGGGCTGGGGTCGCGCGCTGACGTCTTCCGCTTGCGGGACGCTGGTGCGGGCGGCGGTTGCGTTGCGGTCGGGGGAGCAGCGGGGGGCGAGGTGTCGTTGGTGTTGGCGGATTGGCGCCTTTGCGAGCGAGTGACTCTGGACGACATGAGATTCTGACTACAGGCTTGTGAAATCGAGATGCGCGCAGACTGTGGCCCCGGTGGGTGCAGCACTTCTGTGGGGGCAGAGCAGAGTGAGACTTGGTTGAGGACCGCAGCAGCGTGTGGTGTTGAACCGCGGGGTGCAGAGTGCTGCAGCAGCCAAGGGTCGGGTGGGAAGGTATTTACCTTTCACGAGGTCCTCTGGAGGCCATCAAGGACGCGCCATTAGGCGTGTGCTCAAGCGAGTGCGGTAGGTGCAAACACACGGGGACCGGTAGCGGCGGCGAGTGTGGCGGGTCTCAGCAAACAGAGCAAACGAGAGAGCTGCTCTGGCCGTGCGATGGGTAATAGAAAGAGATGGTAATACTGTCCTGGCGCTGGCGAATACTGGACGTCGATATCTACCTGCATGCCAGAGGGAGCTAATTACGTGACCTGCCTAGCGCCTCTGTTGTTATCGATAGAGCGAGTCGCAGTTGCCGCATCCGACCTGCTGGCCCGCGCCTGCCAGAAGCACCACAGAATAGTGAGGTGAGGTCACTAAGGCGATGAGTTGGCACTCTCTCTTCCCATATTCGATGACTGTGGTGAAAAGTCTGTCAAGGTGAGGGAGCTCATCTGACCATTGAGGTATTCCATTCAGCCCGACTAGGCTGGGATGAGAGAGCATCGCGGCATGGCTTCAATTGGGGTGTCGAGGACTAACTACACAACGTCTTCTTCGACTCTCTACTAATATCCAGCAATCCAGGCCAGCTTCATAGGGAATAGATCTAGCTCCTTCCTGCTATGCTAGCCGCAGCCCTCCGACGTCGCTCCCACGGTTTCGCATCGAGTAATCAGGCCATCTCTAGCCATTCTTAGCGCCTTCTGTCACGGCCAGGGCTACTCAGTACCAAGACAAGCAATCCCTTCCTCTTCACAGCCAAGCACGCGGATTGTTCAGCATATGGATCCCACGGCTCACGCCTAATTGCAAAACACAGTTGGTACCTGTGGGGTCGGGGAAATGCCGACACACCCACGCGCACGTGAGCTGCCCACTTCTCTCTGCGCAGTTGCAGACTTCGCTTGCCATTTGGCGAGTCTTCGGATGCAAAAGGCGTTTCAATTTTTGCGGCGCAGAGCGAGTGGCGCGCCGGAGTTATGGAGTTATGGCACCATGCACGGCGAGATGTGCGGTCGCAGGGCAGGCAAAATCGTGACCCTGGAAAGCCCCGCCGCCCGCGTTCCAGTGCCAAACGGCCGCCTAGAAGCAACCTTGAAAGTGTAAAAGGGCATGGTACAACATGTCCCCCTCTTCCACGGCCGGCTCACCCTGTGCATCTGCTTCCCTATATCCGTCTCACTCACAGTCCACTTTCACAGTCTCACCATCCGCTTTGTCGCGCCCACTGCCTAAAACACTGTCCGTCGGGTATCGCCTCGCTGCCCCCGCGTCATAACCAGGCTCCTATCGACTCACTTCTCACTACCGCCTAGTCTCGTAGTAGTCCCCGGTGACCCCGTTTATCGCGGTATTCGTAAGCCTTTCACTCATAAATGCTCCCCTTCCGCCGGCAATTGACTTGGCCTTTTAGTTTTGTCGCGCACATCCCAGCTGCGACCGCAACCCCACCCCGCCGTCACCTCCGCAGTCCATCACTACATAGCCGCCCGCTCACCCCTCCGAAGTCACCCCTCGCTATCCGCCCGCGCATCGCTCCACGCAAAATCGCCGTCGCTACCATGTCCTCGACGGATAACCGCGACATCCTGCTCGACGCCGGGCTCCCCAACACCGAGGCTATGTCGCTCGCCAACTACACATTTCCCAAGGAGAGATTGAAGAAGACGCTGTCAAACCCTAAGAAGCAGCCCCTCGTGCTCGTATCATGTGGCTCCTTCTCTCCGCCGACCAACCTACACTTGCGCATGTTTGAAGAGGCGGCCGACTACTGCGAGTTCGAGACCGACTACGAAGTTGTAGGCGGCTTCTTCAGCCCTGTCGGCGACGCATACAAGAAAGCCGGACTGGCTTCCGCACAGCACAGGATCAACATGACGAGGATCGCCGTACAGGACAGCTCGACTTGGATCGGCGTTGACCCGTGGGAGCCGCTGCACAAGGAGTACCTTCCAACCGTCAAGGTACTCGACCACTTTGACCACGAGCTCAACGAGGTTATGGGGGGGATAGCGAGCGAGAATGGCGAGAAGCGACGCATCCACGTGGCGCTCCTCGCAGGCGCCGACCTGATCCAGACCATGAGCACACCCGGCCTCTGGGCTCGCGAGGATCTGAGCAGGATTCTGGGTCACTACGGTGCCTTCATCCTCGAGCGCAGCGGTACTGACATTGGTACGTTACTCCTCACATGACACCCTACGGCCGCTAACATGCTACAGATGATGCGCTCGTACAGCTCCAGCAGTGGAGGGAGAACATCCGCGTGATCCCGCAACTCATTCAGAACGACGTTTCGTCCACCAAGATCCGGCTCTTCCGCAAGCGGGGTAAGAGTATCCGCTACTACATTCCCGACAAGGTCGTCGACTACATCTACGAACACGGCCTTTACAGCGACGATGAGAAGAAAGTAGCAGACAAAGGGAAAGAGACAGCATCCTCCGAGGCTACAGGGTCCTCGCAAAGTGTTTCAGTTTCTTGAACGAGCTCACCCACAAAACTGCTATGACCCCTTCGCATTTAGAGGATTGCATGTACCACCACTTCCGACAGGACTGCCGCGCCGCATGCTGCAAGAACGCACGTCCGTCATCCCTGGGTGGCAAACTGAATTGGCGTTGTAGAGGCGGTACTCTCATTAAATCGTCACGATCACCCAAGACCGGCTTATTAGAGAGGCACGGGTGGGCCTTCACAGGCACGGTTGGCTGAAAAGGGTAAAGGGTAAGGACGAGCCCTATGACCATTGGCGCATTGTTTTTGTATATTTCCAGCTATGATACCACACACAGATTCAACAATGCAAGATAATCTTTACGAATTGCACCAAATGACGGAGTGTGACGGGCAGGCTTGTCTATCATTACAGGGGCTATGATGTCATCCGCGGAAGCGAGTTGGCGGCACATCTTCCTTCCCTGCCGTTGCTGATCGCAGGGCGCAGGGACTCAACGGTCTCGTCAAGATTGGGTAATCTGTGGTGACGCGATGGTATTCTTAAGGAAATGCTGGGTGGTATGTGACATGCCATTGTACTCTAGAGGTTGTGTTGTGCACTCTGTTTGTGTTTGTGACACAGCCACCAAGGCATACGCAGCTTTGCGTTACCAAGTACTCCAAGTGTGAGCTGAGAACTTGGTCGCCTGTGATACCCGCCTTGTCAAATATCGATAACCTTCACACAGGACCGACTCCGTGTCCTGTGTCCAAGTTTGTCGCAGTTCCAAGATGGCCATCCAAGCGGCTTGTGGCGCCCAGCGCTCGGCCACGTCAGGCCAGGCCGTCAACACCTCATCACCCCAGCAACGACACGGCATCCCAGCAAGCCCAACCTCGTGCATGTGCCCAGCCGCCGATTATACATATTCGCTACCGATAATCACATGCGCCCGGGTGGTGGCAGACACGATTGAACGCATTTTTGTTATTTGCATGCTTTTGCAGCTATCTTATGAAGTGCATGCCAGCCCCACGTTTCCACACCGCGCTTTCGCTTGACGCACGTATACTTATCACGACCACCCGATCTTTTCGATGAGCGACCGCGAGCGCACTGCGTCGCGTAGACGACCACAAGGCGACGAACGAAGACGGCGCAGAGAATCACACGGCGACGTAGATCCTGAGCGACGGCGGAGGAGAGAATCCCGCGGTGAGGATGCCGTCTACGATCGGGAAGGAAGACGGAGAAAGGGACACAGGGCGACAGACTCTTCAGGCGACCTATTGCCAAAGCCGCCCCGGCGATCGAGACACCAGAGCGACACAGAGCAAGAATCCCCAGCACCCCGTAAAGCTCAAAGATCGCGGCGCAATTCTACAACAGACGGAAGTGGAAGGGGAAGTCGAGGCTCAGCTCCTTTGAGTCTCGATGCACTAGCAAAGCTTGACAAGACCAATGCGAAGAAGGCTGGGGGCTGGGGGGCCTACGACTACGACGATGAATACCTGAAAGAGGTCAGGAAGAAGGAGAAAGACCTGGAGAAGGAGCGGATAAAGCATGAGCGAGCGGAGAAGAGAAAAGAGCAGCAAGAGGAGGAAGCCAGACGACGCGCTGCAGAGAGCGATGCCGCATTACTTGAGGAGAAAGCTAGGAAGCGGCGAGAGGAGAAACGGAAGGCTGCTGCATTGAAGCAAAGCCAGACCGACGATGAGCTCGAGAGGAAAAGAGGCGCATACACGGATGACGAACGGGAGGAACGACGACGCAGACACGAATCGAAATACACCCCGTCAGAGGCCGACGAGCGGAGGGAACGGAGACGGCAAGAAAAGCAACACCGTACAGAACAGAAGAAGCGGCGCGTTATCAGCGGACCCTTGGCCGAAGAGGGTGGCATCGACGACGATTCTGAATATCGGTTCATGATGGAGAAGCGCGGAGGCGCAGGCAGTGGTCCGCCGACAGTATACACAGAAGAGGAGCTGGCACGAAAGAAGAAGAAAAAGCGCATGATATTCGCCATAGTCTGCGTCGTGATCATCCTGGCCATCGTCATACCTGTCGCTGCATTGCACTCGAGCAGAGGCAAGGATGACGAAAGCTCAGGGAGCGGATCCGCCGCCGCCTCATCGGGGCCAAAGAACGACAATCTAGCCGGAAAGGACCGAAACAGCGTACCGGAAGCGGACCGAGGTGGCATATTGGACCCATGGGCGTGGTACGATACCGATGACTTCAATGTTACCTACACCAACAAACTCGTCGGAGGCCTCCCGGTTATCGGTCTCAACGACTCCTGGGACGATGATGTTCAAGCAAATCCTTCCGTTCCTAAACTCTCAGACTCGTTTGAGTACGGCAAGACACCTATTCGTGGTGTGAACGTTGGTGGCTGGCTCAACCTCGAGCCCTTCATTACGCCGTCTTACTTCTCTCAGTATGGGTCCAAAGACAACGTAGTCGACGAATGGACGTTCCTGAGTAAGCTCGGGCCCGCAAAGGCGAAAGACACTATGGAGAAGCACTACTCTACGTTCATCAACAAGAAGACTTTCCAGGAGATCAGAGAGGCTGGTATGGATCACGTTCGCTTCCCATTCGGCTACTGGATCGTGCAGACCTACGACGACGACGTTTACGTACCGCAAGTAGCATGGCGCTACCTTCTCCGCGGTATTGAGTACTGTCGACAGAACGGGCTTCGCGTCAACCTCGATCTTCACGGCGCACCAGGTAGTCAAAACGGCTGGAACCACTCTGGTCGTCAAGGCGCAATCAACTGGCTTAATGGCACAGATGGCGACAAGAACGGCCAACGTACACTAGATGTCCACCACAAGCTCTCCGTCTTCTTCGCCCAAGATCGCTACAAGAACGTAGTAACCATGTACGGCCTCGTCAACGAGCCCCGCAACGTCGAACTCGACACCGAAAAAGTAGTCGCTTGGACACAAAAGGCCATCGACCAAATCCGCGCTGACGGCATAGAAGGCATCATCGTCTTTGGCGACGGCTTCATGGGCCTCGACAACTGGCAAGGCAAGCTGCAAGGCAACGACAACCTCCTCCTCGACGTGCACCAATACGTCATCTTCAACACGGACCAAATCAAGCTCGAGCACCGCGACAAGCTCAACTTCGCCTGCGAAGCCTGGACCCAACAAAGCAAGCGCTCCATGGACAAGAAAACCGGCTTCGGACCTACCATGTGTGGAGAATGGTCGCAGGCAGACACAGATTGCACGCAATACATCAACAACGTCAACACCGGCACACGCTGGGAAGGCACTTTACAGGCCCAAGACGGCAAATCCGGCGCTGTCCTCAAGCCGCAGTGTCCGCTGGAATCATCGCAGTGCTCCTGCGACCAGGCCAATGCCGACCCGAAGAATTACAGCGATCAGTACAAGAAGTGGCTGTACCAGTTTGCGATTGGCCAAATGGATGCGTTTGAAGCTGGTTGGGGCTGGTTTTACTGGACGTGGGAGACGGAAAGCAGCACGCAGTGGAGTTATAGGCGTGGGCGCGAGGCGGGGATTCTGCCCGATAAGGCGTATGAGCGCGATTGGAGTTGTCCTGGTAATGGGGTTGAGGGGCTGGATCAGTTTGAGGGGTTGGCGGAGAATTATAGGAGGATGTAGATGGGGATGGTGAGAGGGGGTGGATGTTTTGTCGGGGCTTCGGCCTGCTTTTTTTTTCATTGAGCATACGTGTAATGAGGGTGTTTGGGTGGGAAGGGGGGGTTATGAAAATGATTTTTGTTGTCGTACATAGCATGGTCTTGTGCATTTCCTGGCGTTGATCATAGTTATTCGGTTCAGTACATAGAATTCGATGCAAATCATTATCAAATCTTTCATCCATCCATCGCGTTTAACGTCTTCTTTTCGAGACCATCAGACAGTATATAAGCGTCACCGGCTTCCATTATGTAGTCGTCAAAGTTCCACTACACAAAATGACCACTGATTCAGCGAGGCTGACAATGACTCCAGGCCCCCCACATCTCATCTCGTCTCGTCTCAC
>Ga0265797_10011961_pt1 | contig 10760 bp, 17 predicted proteins | sample P2T30metagenome_FD_192433 | JGI IMG/M metagenome (GOLD analysis project Ga0265797, IMG submission 192433) | Plant litter microbial communities from East Loma Ridge, Irvine, California - P2 T30 | ecosystem: Environmental > Terrestrial > Plant litter > Unclassified | place: USA: California... | reverse complement strand
TAATCGAAAGCCAAAGGCGTATGTCGAGGGCTTGTTGGCATGGACACCACAACAACATTTGCTTTCTCATCATGTATCGCAAATTGAGGTTTTCGACAAAGCGAGTCTAGCGCCATAAGACTAGGAGAACACGAAGAGACAACATGACTGATAGTGTTATCAGTCAGTTGATCCGGGAGTGTGTGATCCTGCAGCGTGGAGCGGCAGCAATGATGTAATGCCACTGACAACCCACCTTACGCGAGGTAATGGTTTGGGCTTGGGGTCGTGCCTTAGGAGTCTTAGTGCTTGCAAGGCTGGCTGGACTGCGTGATTCCAGAGGTTCAGAAGCGCTGAATGCAACTTAGGATTATGATTCTTGATCTTGTCGCCGTCAGCGCCATCCTCTTTATCCCGGCATAGAGAAGCATCTCTGCGGCGCCTGTTACTATTGAAGGCCAAAATCTTTACATTTTTCTCAACATCCGGTCTTTGTAACCCTGGTAGTGGGATCGCAGCGATTGTATTCTTACTGATTAGAAAAGCTTCGCTACCCACGTGGCTGATGTTAAGACATACGGCAGGGCCTTCCCTGGACAGAGCACATATCTCATCCCTAGAAAGTGGTTGCAAGAAGCACTCAAAGCTAGGCTGCTGCCTTGTCGCTTTGATTACTTGCTGGAGGGCTTCTTCTAATCGTCGGGGATCAATACTGCTGCGCCTTTCTATTGAAGCAATATCAAGCCGTTCATGGTTCTCGAAACCTGGGAACCGCAAGCCCTCGATATTCTGCTGAGCGATTGCATAATCTCTTGCTAGGTAAGAGTGATATTTTCGAAGACTGTCATCCTGATATTTTGTAGCCAACAATCTGCTGGTCACAACTCCACTGAAAGCTTCTAACGTTTCAAGCGCTGTGAAGAGTGGTCTTCGTGCCCGTATTGAGATTGATGCCGAAAATGAAGCCAATCCTGACACTTTATGAAGGCGGTTTTGAAGATCTTCAAGTTGGAGAACAACCGGAAAGGCCTCTGGTAATTCTTCTCTCATCCGAACCAGCATTTCCATCGCTTGTGACTATGATTCCTCTCTGGCTAAGTTATCAACTGCTGTATGACGAACCAGAAAGCGGAAATAAGCATTGAGATCGTGACATGTTAAGGCTGATTGGAAAGCTTGCGTCGATTTTGCTAGATTATCTGCATTCTGGAACATCTGGAATCGGGGTTTAAAGGCATAGCCAAGCTTCCAGAGATGTACTGCCCTACCCCTATATCTCTCCATCTTTATTTCAAAGGTTAGTTGTATGTACCTGATGCCTTGACTAGTGTCTGAGTACAACCGCGTCTGGTATGATCGTCTTAGGAAGAGAGATCCCAGATGCGACAGGAGATTGGCCTTGCACCATTTTGCTCTTGAATCCAGCGATATCTCTGAAGCTCTAACACCAAACTCGATGGCGTGATCCAGCAGGCGGCGGGAGCCTGTTCTCCTGAAATCTTTACAAGTACATTTCGGACATAACCAGAAGATGATCGAAATCACGCGACCATCTCCTATTTTTAGCTACTGTATTGGAGATGAGCAAGTTAACTGCAGGCTAGACTACAAAACAATAAAGAAGAAGACTTAATCAAAGGAGTAGTTATCTAATTGGGCCAAAAAAAAAGAATGTCAAAAATATACAACAGCGGGGATTCGCTAGTAGTCACCCACCTAACTACTAATCCGCCGGTACACTGCTTATATATGGCTGAGCGGACGGGAAGCCTAGTTTTCAGTGTCCTATGGTCGTATATGTTTCCTTGTGATGTTCGCTGCTTTATAGATTAATTATTTTTACTCTAAGATCTTGGTCCTAATTTTTCTATAAATGCCTGCTTCTACGCGTACACTTGTGTCTGTATGGGTTGAAGGAATAGTTCTTGTAGATTTTTAATTTGTTTTAAGCTTATGTTGTGATGGCCTTTTTCTTCGGTTACTCGCTGTTGCCGCTATGGCGGACCCTAAAATCCTGGACCAGAGCTAGAGTTGGGAGTATACGTCATGAGTGATGATGATTTGGGTAACTAGTGTATTTTCTCGAGACTGATGAGTCTAGTTTGTTTGCAAAGGGTTAGATGCGAGTGAGGAAAGGATAGGGACGTAGAGGAAAAGGTAGCTTAGACTAGAGAGAAGAATTGCTCATTTCGCATCAGGTAGACGGTTTACTTTTGATCCTGACAGGTTTCGGTACGTGCAGAGTTTGCAGAGTGGTGGAACAAAGAGATATAGATTGTGATCATAAGAATCTATATCGGAAAAAAAAATCCTAGGGATGATGGGGGGAGGGAAAGCACTATCAAGTTCAAGAAGTGTCAACATTTACGGCTTTTAAGACAAATGTGGGTTGGAAAACCGTAAAAGAGACACATGTTTCTTTACGTGTTGTCGCGCTGGGGAACTTGTGGAATTGCTGATTGAAATAGTGCTTTTCAAGGACTGGAAAACTGTGCATCGAGTGGGGTTTTGTACGCACTGTTGGCAGTGCTGGAAAGAGGCGTGGTCAGGTTGATATCCACTTCTCGACTGAATGCGCTGTTTGCGGCATGGAGGTTGAACCAGTATGCAGGTTCTTTGGTTGAGTGAAACAAGTAAAGCTGTTATGATTAACAAGATGATAAGATATTATTTCAAATCAAGTACGCGGCAGAAACTTCAATCGGTGAGCTAGCTCTGTCAACAACGACGCTGTACGCAAACGTACGCACTTGAACTAGCACTAACTCATTAAACGAGGGTCCTGGATATCTACGCTACGCCACCGACTGCACTGTCGCGTGATCAAAAAAAGCCCATGGCTTAACTAGGCAAACGCAGCACAACTGAGTAAGCCAACATGGGTGCGCTTCACCTTGGCACCCCACCCTGGAAAACAGTAAAGAGAAGAAAAACACACAAGTGTCTATTTTGCCGACAGAAAAACGCGGGTTCATGCTGGGTATATACCAAAAAGAAAACGGGGTAAGAAGATACATATGAACGAAAGTAGTGCAAACCCCGGAAGAGGGCAAACAACCGGTTTCAGCCCCAGAAAGGCAAAGGGAAAAAATGCCCCAGAATGCCCACCAATAGTTGTTTGTGGGGTTGTCGTTAAAGTGTGGCTGGTGTCGGATTGTGGGGGGATTTAGCCTCGGTTCCGGAAGATGTCTCGTACGAGACCTCCGAAATGCCATAATTAGGATGGGCTCCGAGCGGAGACAAATCGTGTTGTTATTGTGCGGTAGCTGATATAGCGCCCGTGTAGGAAGAAAGCATCCTGCCCTTGCTTGATGCGTTAGAGATGCGAACACATGGCGGACAAAGCCACAAAGCAAGTAAAATAAACGCCTCATGCACCAAATGCTGGAAATAGACGCAGAACCCACAGGTCTTTTGTCGCCTCCTTCATTAGACCGTGCCCATTAAGAATTTCCAGTGGAAGTCGTCACAGGTTATGTCGACAGCGGGGTTCATGTCGCGTAGACTCGGCAGCTTCTCCCCTCCGTTGAATGCACCCCCGTTGATCTTTGGCAAGGCTAGGTTGTGTAGAAGAGAGACGGTGCGTCCTGAGCCTGTCGCAAGCTCGAATGTGGTTCCATTTGGACTGCTCACACCTCGTGCATTATGCAGCGCCATTCTCATGGCTGAAGTGATGCGGCGGAAACGCTCAAAAGCATCCTCGCTATTATCCTGAACGCCATGATGGTGAGGCATTTGCGACGATAGCAGATCTCGAAAGTGGTCGAAAGTCCTTGCAATTTGCAGCTCGGTAGGATCCCAGCCCGGCATTGGCGACGCGTGCAGTACCAGTTTGCTCAGGCTTGTAAGAGTGTTTACTAGATTGAGCCAGTCAATCAGTGACAGAAACTCAAAGTGGGTAGAGCTGAGTTTCGTGGTGTTATCGAGGAACTGTTCGACCGACCGCACCAAGGTAACACGAAGCGACAGTTGAAAGCCCGAGGCCCATGGTGTGCTATCTCGATCTAAAAACTCGACACCAGCTGCCGTCCGATATAGTTGGATACGGGCTGCGAGTTGGAGCCAGTGCAAAGTTGCTAAAAGCATGTTAGTACTGTACACCGATTGTGTAATGCTATTTCTTACTGAAGTCATTCGCTCGTAGTTTAACGGCCAACTGAATGTTCTCCCACTTTTCACTCAAACGCTTTACCTGAGTGCGGACAACTACTGCCTGCTCGAGCTGATTTCGAAATGTTTCTTTCACATCTTCCATGTATTGGCAAACGTCCATCAGGATAGGCAGGACGGCGTCTGACTTGTTCTCCCAGGACGCAGCTAGTTCTGAAGCGTAGTTTCCAAGTGTGCCAGTGTGCGACATGGAGCGTGCCTTTCCAGATTGCATAAGGTCTATATTGGATGACAGGTAGTAACATCCAAGGTAGGCTCGCTTTGCTTCTCTTTCCCAGGTGTCATCCTTGTGCATCGGACTTCTTACCGTTCTGGACAGGGTGTCCAAGCCCAGATCATTGGCCATGCCCAGGCATAGTTGAAGGAGCATTGTGATTGACACGGCCTGAGTGTCCATGTAGTGGTGATGCCAGGCGATGAAGACGAGTAGACCTTGCAGCAGATCCAGACTCTTTTCACCTTTCATGATTTTGACCATTACCACTTTCCGGAATTCCTGACTTAGCGTTTGCTGGAGTAATACCGAATCATAGGAAGATACGGTCAACACGGCAAAGGTCAACACGGGTCGGTGCTGAAAGAGGTCCTGGCAGCGGCAATCCCTAGGTAACAGCACAAATGGAAAGAAGTCGACCATACTACGGTAGGTATCGAGCAAGGCTTGCATATGCACCAAGGTGATGGATCTGATGACGGGGTCTAGCCGCCCGAGGTAGGATAGGGTGTCGCTCATGGAATCCCAGAATGGCGATGAATTTTCAGGCTGCGGACTGGGGGCGGAAAGAGCCGAGGCACTGGGAACAGGCGGTATTGACATGGGCCGAGAGACGAGTAGAGTTGGTGAGGTCGTTTGCTGACAGGTTTCCAGAGTGGGCAGCTGAGAGGGAAGGGTGGCCACCGAGGGTAGACTGGGTGGAGCCGGAGAAGGCGGCAGTGTTGCGACGATTGTTGACAACTTGTCCAGCTTCTTGTCAAACTCGCGCAGCTTGTTAGGCAGCGGGCCATCGCCGCGCGCCTTTGCTGGCCGTCTGCGCGCGACATGTTCTATACATTCCACTCTAGCCTTTTGGCATCTGGGCAGGCGTCAACTTTGTTGCCGAGTCAGTTTACAGACGGGCAGACACATACCTCTGGCAAACACTAGGCGTGTCGGAGCGAACGCAACGTACCTGGAGAGAGAGAGAGAGGATGTCAGTGGCTGAAAATACAGATGGGGTCGGACGATGTAGGCCGTACTTTGTGTTTTCGGCAACGTTCGCATGCAAAAGCGTTTCCAATCCTCCCTTCTTTTGTCTCCATGCTGGACGAGGCACCGGTAGTTGTGGGAGAGGGAGAAGCATCGGTCTCCGGTTGCGCGTTCGCGCTCATGTGGGGAAGTCCGATCATGTGCCAAGTCCGGGGGGCCCAGGTTCGAGTGTGAATTGAGGCCCTAGGACGCGCGTAGTAGGTGTACGCGGAGTGACCACGACGCTGAAAAGCCGATAGGCAGCACCGGGAGCCATTGCGCCAGAGCAGACGACGTTCAAATGCGTGGCCCCGGTAGTTTGTCCCATGTGGCGGTGCAGGACAAGCAAGATACCTCGGGTAGTATGGGTGGGCGGTCGGTTGATCAATGGCCCGGCACGGCAGCTTACTTCCGAACCCGCCTGGGCTGGAGTGGTTTTGGACTGTTCCGACGCTCTGCCCGGCGCCATGATCAATTGCAACACCACGTGAAGGCCAGCCGGCAGATGGCAGATGGCGGACGGCGGCTCACGATGCTGGCCGTGGAAGGCGGCCCGAAGCTAACTCGACGGCTTCCCTGCTCTTTTCTCTGGCCTGATCATGGCAACTAACCTCTAGCACGTCAATGCCCGAACAATACGACGATATGACTCCGCACGCTCGCGGCGCCCAAGAGAACGACGGCTGTGCGGGCGAGATAGGACGGGGGGGCTCGTCGACGTCTGCAATGCTTACTGGAGCGCGCAACTAGGTAGTTCGATTGGACACCGGATCCAACCAACCCTGCGCGTCGGCGGCTGCACCCGCATCCATTGCAGAGCTCGTTGCGGCCGCCCGCCAAGCCCACACACGGCTGTTCTGGACGCGGGTTGAGTACACGGAACCAGACAGGGCGGACGCCGGCCTACACTATTCTATACAAACCTACCGCTCCTCAACCTGCTCCAAACTGGCTGCCGGGGCTAGAGCCCGCTGCCGACGACTTGCTCAGCACCAACCGCTACCCGTCCGCCTTGTTCGCGACCCATCTCGCCAGCAGACTTGCAGCCCTTCAACCTCGATACCCAGGCTTATCTGCGCCGTCAGCACGACCGACCGGCTGTGTGCGCGCAACTGCTCTCGACGCCATGTGCTTGGGCTTCCGTCCCATGGTGTGGCCAGACTTGGCAGTTCATGAGTCGCTACCAACTTCATCACCAATCCTCCCATCGGGTATGTAGTCGGCCAGGCCTGCGCCCATCGCTCGCCAGCTGTCCACGATGCCACCATGTTCGACATGAACGCGAAGATGGCTAATGTTGTGTCGGAAGGAAGAGATGGTTGAGAAGCTGAAGCTGAAGGCTGGGTGGGTGGCAGTGACCCCCTCCCGTAGGTATTGCGTGCGCGACAAACAATTGCATTGCACTGTTATCCTCGTCCTGCACACATGGTCACCCATCTATCATCATCTATCATGCTATTTTTTTTTGGTGGCCATGTCTGCAACTTGCATCTCCGAGTTTGCGCCACGTCGTTCAGCACCCAATTCTGCCCCTGGATCATCTGGCTATGGCGCCGGCCCAATTCTCCGACTAGGCCCAACGCTGTATCGTTTGCTGTTCCACTCGAGATAAACGTGCCAACTACCGGAATACACTTTGGTACCCAACTCGTGGTACTGGCACTGCAGCTTCATGGCCGAAGGGGTCACGTATGCCATGGTCACGAGTTCTTGCCCTCTCCGCACAGCTCTTGCTTCACGTCGGCAACTCCCGGACGGGCGGCCTTTGACCCCGCGATCATGCCGACTGGATAACGTTTTTTTTTCCTGCCCAATATCCTCCAGTAGTCTGTGGCTCAGGCCGTCACGTTATCGCTACAAATAACTCACATGGCCGCAACGCCGACAAAGCCTGTCAACAACGCTCATGAGCACCCACAACCATCTTGCCATACCGCGACACCCTTGACGCATTTGCTCCCAGGCACGTCACCACTACGCCCAAAATCACTCTTCACATCGCTATGTTGCCAAGATCGATGCAGTACTCTACCTTCTCCTGTAGTACTAGCGACGCTCCAGACCTCCCGAACGAGCCCTTTCCACGTAGGCCCAAGAGCAAATCTCAGCATGAGTGAGCGAAAACCGTCAGCCCCCGCCCCACACCATGGTCCCTACCCTGGCGGAGAACCGTTACCCGACTGTGTGTGGGAATGCTGCCGATGTCGGCGGAGGTGGCAGACCAAAGAGATGGGCAACATATGCATCGGATGTAGCCACAAATACTCGGTTGAGTGTTGTCAGCTGGCTCAGTAGATTCAGGCTTGGAGAGAGAAGAATGGTGGAACAACAAGACACGAGGCACGTTACCGCCGCGTACTATACGGTCATGCGCTGATCCAGTTGAACAGTACGAGCCATGACCCAGCCACAATCTGGACGGTGCTGATATATGGTCAGTGCGCCATGTATCCAGAGAGAGAGAGGGAGAGAGATGACGTGCATGATTACTAGGAACTTGATCCTTTGCCATGGTATGCATTTCTAGTCCAGACTTTGATTTTACCAGGCTGACTGAAATGGAGATTGGCATGCTGGTGGAATCTAAAACTATCGAGTAAAGAAAAACTAAACTCCATCTTCCATCTCGCCGAATGGTGTGCACTCGTGCTACTTCAGTGTCCAAGTATACCCATTGTTCCCCTCCCTAGCAAACTCACCATCGCAATAATTGGCATCGGTTCAGCAACTAGTCGTCTTGACTCACCCATGGTCTCTTATCGCTCCGTACCCAGCGCCCATGGCATTCTCAACTCGCCTTGACCACCTGTATGCAACGACTTTCTCGGCCTCCACATGGCAAAAATCGGCCTCGGTGTCATCTCGTGCGCACACCTTCTCCACTCGTCGCTTGCCTTTGGTTTCTCACCGTCGAGCGCAATCTTCAACAAGGACTGATATCCAAACTTCTCGTAAAGCGGTTTGCCCATCTCAGACGCCTCCAACCAGCACTCAAGATTGAGTTCATCGGCGCGTGCCACACCCACATCCATGAGAAGACAGCCAATACCGCGAAGCCGATGACTGGGATCGACTGCCATCCAATTGAGTGCTATCGTTTTGTTAGCGACAAGAAGCCGACTGTTTTGCCTCTTAAGAGTGTCGTTTTGCTTTCCGGACATGGCGTACTTGACCAACACAACTGGCGCACCACTTACCACAATGAGGACGCATCATCCAGCTCGTACGCGGCCTGTATATCTGATTCAGGATTGATTCACAGAATCTCCGACATTCGCCTTCGGGCCACCACGGTGCTGCCAGTTTTGGCGTGCCTGATGCAAAAGGGTTTGATGTCGAGACGACCCATTGCGCGCAGCCCACAGCTCGATTAGTGACAGTGTCGAATGCGTAGAACCAGTGGCTAGATGTGTCCTCCTGATGCTGTCTCCATAAGCGTTCTCGTGATTCGGCAATGGCAGCCTCGCGATGAGCAGCCGTGTAGCCAAGGACCGGAAAGTATAGTTGCAAAAAAGGTTCGTATGGTGTGTGGTTGGCAGCCCAGATAACGGTCATGATATCATCGAGCTCTTGCTTCGTTTTCGCCTCGCGCACAACATATCGTTGTCCCATTGCTGCAGACTGCTTGACTATTCCAAGACATGGCGACATCGGATAGCTAAAGTAGTCTGCGCGCACGCTACCTCGCCGCTGTAGCGCATGAACAGCGCAATCGGAGATATAGCTTGTCCCAAGTATTGGGCATCGCAGATTGCCGTGTTAGGGTGAAGTCTCCCAACAAGGAAGGTACCGTTGGCACATTTAGCGTCTTGGCGAGCCGAGCAAGTAACGCACTCTCACCCTAGCACACCTTCTCCGATAGCCCCTCATAACCCAGCCACCCGGGTGACACCTGTATCACGATAATCGCCTGGAAAGGCTTGCGACCTTCCTGGATGGTATGGAGCGGGAAGATGGCCTCTCGGCGATGTAACCATGGACCGAGGCTGATCTTGCCGCAATTCATCACTGGCCCGAGCTAGGGGGGGGCGCGACAGCAGGGCGTTATTTTCGTCGGACAGTAGTTGCGACGTATGGTTGTGCAACTCACAAACTGGACTGTTGTCACACGCATGCAAAGCCTCCATCATGGAGACGCGGGCACCTTGCGCTCTGCCTCCACTCCACAAAGCCATCCAAGATGGAAAGACCCCCAGCCTACCAGCCAGTGTGTCGTGACGAGGAAGAAAACATTTCGGCAGAATCAGAGGATAAAAACGGCATCTCCTGGAACTCCAACAGTACCGAGATCATACCGACCAACACCCGCAGCTTCGTCGCATATCTGTCGCTTTTGCTGCTTTCCCTCTCCGCCAACATATTGCTGGTAATGGACAATGCAAAACTTCGCATTTCACACATTCCCGTTAAGAGTAACTTCAGTAAGTGACAGGCACTTGCTCGCCTGATGCTCACTGACAGAGGGTTTAAAAAAGGTAGACTGGCTTTCGATACCGACACGCCATATCACGCCATGACAGCGTACTGGCACCCCAATGCCAGTGACAGCGAAATGGAGGCAGCGTGGGATGCTATTGATACTAATGCAATGGCCATTGCGCTAGATGATAGATTTGCAGAGCGTGCTGGGCTACCACCTTCAACTCGATTTCCGTGGGACACCGAGCGCAGTGTTTACTATGTAAAGGGCATACACGATGTGCATTGCCTGGTATGTAAAAAGGGTAGATTTCGTCTAGAAGAAGGCTGACCCCGCTAGAAACTCATCCGCAAGGCTATTGCCGCAAAGCACAACGGCAGTGATCAGCCTTTCGATCTTCTACACATTTACCATTGCTTGGATGGGCTTCGACAAGACATCATGTGTACTGCAGACGATACGCCCATGCCGGCTCCATTTGCTCACCAAGCTGGCGATGGCCAAATTCGACAATGCCGTGACTGGGATAAGCTGATTGCATGGGCTACGCGTCCTGACCAGCATGCCTGCTATGAGTTCGACGATTATCGTGATGCCACAAACACCCTGGAGAACTTTGCGTTTTGTCCTCCGGGATCCCCTTATCGTGATTTCCAGCAGGCTTATTTTGATTATCACGGACACAAGGACGCGTATGAGCAGAATGACAAGGAAGATGAGTTTGTACAATTCTAAGCTTGTGATTGGGACAAATACAGGTATCAATGATCTGGAGGCTTTTTCGTTATTTGCTTCACTCAAAGTACAAGCATGATTTCAGTCGGCGTTGATCACGAAAATGAGAGCCAGCCAGCTTTGTATATATTCCGATAAGGGGCTACACCACAGCACTAGCTGCCGAACGCCATTAGCCGGGGGTTATGTGCGCCTAGACCATGGTCGGACTACTTACAAGACATATCGAGC
>Ga0265797_10011960_pt1 | contig 10760 bp, 11 predicted proteins | sample P2T30metagenome_FD_192433 | JGI IMG/M metagenome (GOLD analysis project Ga0265797, IMG submission 192433) | Plant litter microbial communities from East Loma Ridge, Irvine, California - P2 T30 | ecosystem: Environmental > Terrestrial > Plant litter > Unclassified | place: USA: California... | reverse complement strand
TTCACCTAATTACACTGGCGTAAGTAACGATCCGTCAAGTGGGTGGACCAAGTTCCCACTATCAGACCCTCAACCCCTCGATCCCGCCCGACACGCCGCTAAAGATCAGCTTGCCGCGAGGCGTGGCGAGCTCAGGAGATTTTTTATGACCCCGCTCACACTTGGTGGCTCCGCCGCCGACATTCCGCTCACCTACCCCGACCTGCTGGACCTGCTCGAGTCACGACCCCAACCAGCGCTGACCTGGTATGGGACGCCTGCCGCCGGTGCCGAATCGGAGCGCGTCGAACTCTCCGGGCGAGTGCTGCAGAACTGGGCGGTCAAGCTCATCGGGCTCTTCAGTCAGGAATCTGAACTCGAGCCCGGTGACACCGTGTTGGTCGATGCACAGGCGCACTGGAAGGTAGCAGCGGTGGTGCTCGCGGCTGGCGCCCTGGAATGGAAGGTCGTGCTGACGGCATCTCGTTCCGCTGCGCCTGGTTCCTCAGCTTCAGGCCACACCGACGACGACGCCCGCCGCGCCGCTGCCGCAGCGGCCTCTGCCGCGCTGATCATCACCGATCGGCCCGGCGACTGGACGGGTTCGGGCGCGCTGGCAGAATCACTCGGGGAGGCCGAGCTCGCCGCCCTGTCCCCCGGCCTGCTTGACGCCTCCTTCGAGGAAGCCACCGGCGAGAAGCTGCCTGCCTGGGTGCTCGATATCTCCGCAGACGTCCGCCAGCATCCCGACCAGCTCCCGGCCCCGCTGCCTCCGGTTCAACTGGCCACCGCAGACCTCACGACGGGGTCGGCGGGCGCGCAGGGCGGTGCTGGGGCGAGCTCGGCACGCGGCGGACTGGTCCTCGCGGGTGCAGCCCCCAAGGTGGCGTGGCAGGACTGGAGGCTTGCTCGCTGGGACGGCGCTGAGGCTTCGACCGGACCGGGCGTCGTCGTCATTGCGGCGATGCTGGACGCCTGGGCGCGCAATCAGCCCGTGGTGCTCTTCCAGGGCGATCCGGCGGCGCATCCGGAAGCTTGGGAGCAGCTGCTGCGCAATGAAGGCGTGCGCTAGGCGCTGAGAGTCCTCTCCCTCGCCAGTCCCCCATCGCTGGGGCGAATTCGGGCGGAATGATCCCTATAATCGCGATCTTTCCACCCGTTACCGCCCCAGGGACGCCCGGGAGGTGCTCAGGAGGCCGGCGGGAGAGTCAGCGGGAGGTGACCTCGGCGGCGTCGGCCGCTGGATCCTGATCGGAGGGGAGGTCGGCCGGCAAGGTGCGGTCGGTGGTGAAGACCCAGTACTTATAGGCGAAGAAGCGGAAGATGGTCGCCAGTACGAGGCCGATCACGTTGCCTGCGATGAAGACCTCGCTCACCGAGTCCATGCCGAGCACGTACTTCGCAATGCCCACACAGCCGGTCTGGATGCCCAGCCCGATGGCGTTCATGACCAGGAAGAGGACCAGCTCGCGGGTCTTGCCGGTGGAGCGCTTATGCCGGAAGGTCCAGTAGCGGTTCGCCACCCAGGAGAAGAGCGTGGCGACGACGCCGGCCACTACCTTCGCCTTGAGCTGCGAGTCATCCATGGGTCCACTGATCAACCAGAGGAAGATCGCGGAGTCGATGATGAAGGCGACACCGCCCACGGCGCCGAACTTTGCCACCTCACGCCAGAGTGTGAGGAACAGCTCGCGAATGCGCCGATAGAACTTGGTGATCATGGGCGAGGGTGCTCCTGGTCTGGACTGACGATAGTTGTGGTGGCCACGAATGCCTGGCCGTATTCGGCCGAGGACAGCCGGTGGCCGGTGGTTTCTGGGAGAAACGCTGACTCCCCCGGCTTCAGGCTCAGCATACGAGGCGTTCCTGAGTCTGGGCTGCTCAGCGTGACCTCACCGGCGGTGCACAGCAGGATCCCGTGGCCGGGATGCTCAAGCGTGACTTCTCCGGGGAACTCGATGCGCTCGAGCTGAAATTCTTCGAACGGGGCCTGATACTGCATGCGTTGCGGTGCTGAACCGCTGCGCAGCACCGAGCAGTGTGGGACCGGTAGGACCTCGCAGTCGGTGACACTGAGCAGCTCGTCCACGTCGAGGTGTTTGCTGGTCAGCCCACCCCGCAGCACATTGTCCGAGTTGGCCATGATCTCCACGCCGACCCCATGCAGATACGCATGAAGGTTGCCCGCCGGCAGGTAGATGGACTCCCCCGGCTTCAGCGTGAGCCGGTTCAGCAACAGCGTGACGAAGAGTCCCGGGTCCTGCGGAAAGGCGGCTGAGACCTTGCGCAACATCTGGAACGCAGCGGAGCCCTCACCGAAGCCCGACAGCGCGTCAGCGAAGCCCGGCAGGTCCTCAGCGCCGAGCAGTGCGCTGAGCTCCACTGCCGCCGAACTCGCCTGCGCTCGTCCGCTGCGCACCAGGAACTCCAGCGCACTGGTGTAGTCCTCGGCACCCACGTGGCGCTGCAGCTGCTCCAGGAGGCGGAGGACCTGCTGCGCTCCGCCTGAATCGCCCTGACGGTCCCCGGCCTGGGCCACAGCGTCTGCGAGTTCGCGCAGCTCTCCGGCGGTCTCTGCATAGGGACGGAAGCCGCACAGTGCTGAAAACTCGGTGAGCGCCACGATCAGCTCGGGCTTGGAATTGGGGTCCTTATAGCTGCGCAGAGGTGAATCCAGCGCCAGACCGGAGGCTTCCTCCGCGGCGAATCCGCTCTTCGCGCGTTCCTGCGTGGGATGGGACTGGATGGAGAGCGGCTCCTCGGCAGCAAGGACCTTCAGCAGGAACGGAAAGCTCCCGGGGGTCTCCCCTGTCTGCCCCAGATACTCCGGCAGTTCCACCACCTCGGCAGCTTCGCCGGCGGAACCACCTGGGAGTTCAAGTGAGGACGGGTCCCCGGGATGGGCCCCCATCCAGATCTCAGCCCGCGGAGTCGGCGAAGCAGCCCAGCCGAAGAGCTCACTGAACGCGGTTGTGGAACCCCACGCATACTCGCGAACGGGGTTGATCATCCTGAACATCGCAGAAACCTTATCAGCCCTAATTCACCGGGTCGCAGAGGTAATTCGAGGACGCAGCCTCTTGCAGCACGCCCGTCTGACCGTTGAGTTGAGCCTGCACCAAGTACTCCCGGGTCAGCTCAGATCCATCTGGCTGGGTGGGAGGCGGGGTGTCTTCGATAGGTGCTGCGTCCTCTTCCACCGCGCCGGCTGCCTGCTGCCCCGCCTGGGCGGATGTCGCCAGCATCACAGAGAAAACGCCCGACTGTGCGGGAAGGAACCCGGCGGATCCGAACAGGCCGCCGCCGTCGTCCTCACTCTGATGCTCCTCATTGGCGATCAGCTGATCCACGCGCTGCTGGATGAGATCGAAGTCCGGGTAGGTGGAGAAGAGGTCTCCGTCAGACTCGAAATCGGGGGCGCCGAGGACGAGCCGCTGCGGGGTGTGACCCTGGGCGTCCACTGCGAGGTCTAGGAATGAGCCCAGCTGGGACTGCGGCAGATTCGTCTCCACCACGTTCTCCCCAGCCTGCATGATCTCGCTGAACCTGGTCAGCAGGGTCTGCGGGTTGAACTGAGAGATCATCGCCTGCTGGATGCACTGCTGACGCTGGATCCGGTTGTAGTCGGAGCTGAACGTGCGCGAGCGGGCGTAGGCCAGGGCCTCCTGCCCGGAGAAGTTGTACACCCCGGGAGCCCACCAGTTATCACCCCAGGTGCCATCGGGAAGCGGCCCACGGTAGGGAACCCAGCCGCCCGAGTCGACGGAGACCCCGCCCATGGCGTCGATCAGGCTTTCGAAACCACCCATATCGACCATCACATAGCCGGAGACCTCGAGGTTCAGGCTGCCCGAGACCGCATCCATCATGGCCTCCGCGCCGGGGTCCTCTGCGTCTGGGTAGAGATCCTGGTGATTGTTCATCACGTCGGTGTAGAGCGAGTTGATGATGCACTCATCGCCGCAGTCGTAGCCGCTGGGGTACACCGCGCTCAGCGGGGAATCGGCGTTGAACTGGGCGTTCTGGAAGTTGCGCGGCACCGAGAAGATGATGGTCTCGGCTGATTCGGCATTCACGCTGACCACGTGGATCGAGTCCGGACGCGGGCCCTGGCGGCCTTCGCCGGCATCGGCACCCATGAGCAGGAAGTTGTACCGGCCATCCACCGCATCGATCCCGGGACCGCTGGCGAAGATTCCGCCCAGCGCGGCGCGGCCCTCATTGACCAGCTTGGCGCCATAGCCCAGCCCGCCAGAGGTGATCACCATCAGGACCACCAGGACGACGACGACAATCGGCTTCATTCCCGGCGCGAGGGAGGCGAAGTGGATCAGCCGGAAGGTATCGAGCCACAGCAGAAGCCATCCCAGGGCGAGCGCGCCGAGGACGACCGCGCTCAGCCACAGCATGAACGGCTGGGTGAACATCGAGAGCACGAGCCCGCGCATGGTCAGGAACATCAGCCCCAGCAGCAGCGCGGTGAACCAGCAGGCCACCGTCACCGCCAGCGCGATCCGGCCAAGCTTCTTGGAGCCGGCGGCGATCTGCGCGCCTCCCGGGATGAACAGGGTCAGCGCCAGCAGCATGAAAGCACGGCGGGTACGGTCGGTCTCAGAGCCGCGCTGCGGGCTGCGGATCACATCCGGTTGGCTGCTGAACCGGTGATAGCTGATGGCGGAATCGGTCATCGGGCTCGGTACGTCCCCAGTTCGGCGGCTTCTTCGCGCAGCTTGGCTCCCTTGGCGTGGGCCTCTGCGGCCAGTGAGGTCTGGAATTCGAGCAGCTTCTCCCGCAGCTGCGCCGCCTGGGCGGAATCTCCGGCAGCGAGGGTGCGCACGGCGAGCAGGCCCGCGTTGCGCGCTCCACCCACCGAGACCGTTGCCACCGGGACCCCGGCCGGCATCTGCACGATGCTCAGCAGCGAATCCATGCCGTCGAGGTACTTCAACGGGACAGGCACACCGATCACTGGCAGCGGTGTCACCGAGGCGAGCATCCCGGGAAGGTGGGCTGCTCCACCGGCGCCGGCGATGATGACGCGGATGCCGCGTTCGTGTGCGGTCTTGCCGTAGCTGATCATCTCTTCGGCCATGCGGTGGGCGGAGACGACGTCGGCCTCGAAGGTGATGCCGAATTCATCGAGCACCTGCGCGGCGGCCTGCATGACCGGCCAGTCTGAGTTGGATCCCATGACGAGGGAGACCTGGGCGGCGGTTGCCTTATCGGGCTGGCTCACTGGGCGGGTCCTTCCACGATGATCTCGGCGACGTCAGCCGCAGCGCGGCGCACACGCTGAAGCCGAGCGCGGCGGGCTTCCCAGGTTTCCTGCGTGGACTGGGTCTGAGTCAGGATATTGATGTGTCCGATCTTGCGACCCGGGCGGGCCTCTTTGCCGTAGAGATGGATCTTCGAGCCCTGCGAACGGCGCATGGCCGCCGCGAAAGAGCTGTGCAGTGAGCGCTCCCCGGGAGCGGAGCTTCCCAGCAGGTTCTTCATCACCGTGAATCCGCCCGCACCACCCTTGACCTCGGTGGCGCCCAGCGGTAGGCCGAGGACCGCGCGAAGGTGCTGCTCGAACTGGCTGGTGATGGAACCATCCATGGTCCAGTGCCCGGAGTTATGCGGGCGCATCGCGAGTTCATTGATGTAGATGCCCGGGGCGATGCCGGCATCCAGATCGGCAGCGTCCTCGCTGATCTCGAAAAGTTCGACGGCGAGCATCCCTGTGACCTGGAGCTTCTCCGCGATAGTGCGCGCGATCCGCTCGGCCCTCTGGAGATGATCCTCACTGGTGAACGGCGCCGGGGCGATGACCTCGTCGCAGACACCATCGGTCTGGGTGGATTCCACCACTGGATAGCTGACCGTCTCCCCCACCGCTGAACGGGCCACCTGGGCGGAGAGTTCCCGGGTATAGGGCACCTTCTGCTCGGCCAGGAGTCCGGTGGGCGTCTCTGCCGCACGGTCGAACCAGTCCTGCGCATCAGCGGCCTGGTCTGCGGAGTCGATCATCCGCACGCCCTTGCCGTCGTATCCGCCCCGGGGGGTCTTCAGGACGACGGGCCAGCCGGATTCGGTGCCGAAGTCGAGCAGATCCGCGACGCTGTGCACTTCCGCCCAGCGTGGGTTGGACAGCCCGAGCTCCTCAGCGGCGCGGCGCATCGCGAGCTTGTCCTGGGCATAGATGAGGGCTGCCGGTGAGGGGTGCATCGGAACCCCTGCTTCTGCGAGCGCGGCGAGGACCTCGGTGGGGACGTGTTCGTGATCGAAGGTGACCACATCAAGGCCTGCAGCGAAGGCGGTGACGTCTTCGACGGCGGTGTAGTCCCCGAGTGTGGTGTGCGGGATGACCTGCGCGGCGGAGGAGTCCGCGGAACCGGCAAGCAGGTGCAGCTCAATGCCGAGTTCGACGGCGGACGGTGCCATCATGCGCGCCAGCTGGCCGTCGCCGATGACCCCTATCCGGGGTGTGCCGGCGGGGCTGCGGGGGGCGGCTGCGGGGGTGGGAGTACTGTCCTGTCGCGTCACAGTCCCCAATTATGCGTCATGACTCCGGTGGGCCTGCACAGGGAAACACCTTGGGCGAGACCGTAAATTGGCCGCGCAGGGTTCCGGACGGGTGACCGTCACATACGTGTGATGGGTCCGGTAGGGACCTGGACCCGTTGCACTCGGGAGATATGCAGGTTTCGACCCTAGCCTGGGCCCACCAACCGACTCAGGCAAAGGGCGGGCTTGTGATGGAACGTTTTGTGGTGACTTTTGACACTTCTGATTCTGAGGTACGCGAACGTGATGCCCCCGGACTGCTAAGCGCGCAGGGGTTCTCCACCGATATCTACTTTCCGCGGCTCGGGGTGGGAGTGGTGGATGGTGAACCGGGAGCGTTGGAGGCGTTCAGCGGGTTGTGCCGTGACCGCCGAAAGCCGATGAGCTACAGCCGGGAACTGACCTATTACGCGATTGCGGATTCTGATGCTGGTACTGCGCCTGGAAGTCCCGCAGGCTTCGCGGACACCGAGGAGCTGACCTGGGGTTTGCAGGCAGTGCATATTCAACGGGCGCAGAAACAAGGTGTCACCGGTGCCGGGATACGCATTGCGGTGCTCGACACCGGATTCTTCGCGACCCACCCGGATTTCGCCTCGCGCAGTGTCACGGCAGAGTCCTTCATCAGCGGTGAGGGGCCCGAGGATGTGCACGGGCACGGCACGCACTGCATCGGAAGCGCCTGCGGCCCCTGGGAGGCCCAGGCGGGACCCGGTTACGGTGTCGCCTCAGGGGTAGAGATCTTCTCCGCAAAGGTCTTGGGCGAAGATGGTTCCGGTTCTGACACCTCAATCCTGGCCGGAATCGACTGGGCACTGCAGAACGGCTGCCAGGTGATCTCCATGTCTCTCGGAGCCGATGTCCGCGAGGTTCATCCTCCGTATGTGACCGCAGGCCGCCGAGCGCTGGAGCAGGGTTCCCTCTTGGTGGCTGCCGCCGGCAATAACGCCGGGCGCAGTGCCGGGAATCCAGGATTCGTCGGCGCCCCGGCCAACAGTCCCTACGTGATGGCAGTGGCGGCGCTTGATTCCTCGCTGCAGGTGGCGGATTTCTCCGCACGTTCACTCCCCCACGACGGCGGTGAAGTAGATATCGCGGGCCCCGGCGTGGACATCTATTCCTCCTGGCCTAGCCCGGAGCTGCACCGCAGCATCAGTGGCACCTCAATGGCCACACCACATGTCTCAGGTCTTGCCGCGCTGGTGGCGGCATCCACGGGCCTGCGTGGCCAGGATCTCTGGGATGAGCTCATCCGCACGGCATCCCCCGTGGAGGGAGCCGATCCCGCAGACGTCGGCGCCGGACTGGCAGTGGTTCCCGAGGACGTCTCAGCCGCCAGTGCCGACGTGGAAGGCTCAGCATCATGAGCGCCAAGCAATGGATCATCACCGTGGAGGACGATCATCAGGACGGAATCGATCAGGTGGTCGCTGAGCTCGAGTCAGCTGGATTAGTGGTGGACCGCGTGCTGCGTAGCCTGGGTCAGATCACCGGTCACACCGAAGATGCCGGTGCAGAGGGTGAAGTCGATGCGGCGATGGCTCCGGAAGCCCAGGTCTTCTCCTCCGTGATCGGAGTCGCCTCGGCCGACGGCGCCCAGCGGCACAGCATCGCCCCGCCGGACGCCGAGGTCCAGTAGCCGGCGTAGTCGAGCAGCACCTTTTTCAAAGTCCTGTTCGACAACGCCGTGGGAAAGCCTCTGCCGGCCCGGCCCTGCCCAGCTCAGACCGCTACTGGCGGGTATAGGACTCCCACTTGCGGGCCTGGTGCTCGGCGTCGATGATCCGGACTGTTCCGGACTTCGAGCGCATCACCATGGACTGCGTGGTGACCTTGTCTCCCCGGTAGCGAACTCCGCGCAGCAGATCGCCATCGGTGATCCCGGTGGCGGCGAAATAGCAGTTGTCGCTGGTGACCAGTTCGTTGGTGGTGAGGATTCGGCTGACGTCGTGGCCGGCGTCGAGCGCCTTCTGCTCTTCAGCTTCATCCACCGGGGCCAGTCGTCCCTGGATCACTCCGCCCACGGCCTTGATCGCGCAGGCAGTGATGATGCCCTCGGGCGTGCCTCCGACGCCCATGAGCACGTCGACTCCTGAGCCCTCGCGGGCAGCCGCGATGCCGCCTGCCACGTCACCGTCCATGATGAAACGCACACGTGCACCGGCTTCACGGATCTCGTCGACCAGCTTGGAATGGCGGGGACGGTCCAGCACGCAGACGTTGATCTGGTTGATCCGCTTATTCTTGGCCTTGGCGATCAGGTGCAGATTCTGCTTGACCGGAAGCCGCAGATCCACCATATCGGCGGCCTCGGGTCCGGTGATGAGCTTGTCCATGTAGAACACTGCTGAGGGATCGAACATGCTTCCGCGTTCGGCCACGGCCAGGACCGCCAGCGCATTGTTGTAGCCCAGCGCGGTCAGCCGCGTGCCGTCGATCGGATCTACAGCGACATCGGCCTCGGGTCCGGCGCCATTGCCGACCCGCTCACCGTTGAAGAGCATCGGGGCTTCGTCCTTCTCACCCTCGCCGATGACCACAATTCCGTTGAGGTTCACGGTGTCGAGCAGGGAGCGCATGGCATCCACTGCGGCGCCGTCAGCGGTGAGCTTGTCGCCCATACCCACCCAGGCGCCACCGGCGATGGCGGCAGCCTCGGTGACACGCACCAGTTCCATGGCGAGGTGGCGGTCTGGCTCGGAGTCTCCCACGGCCAGACGGGCCGAAAGGTGGGAGAAGTCCTGCGAGGAACCGTTGTCGGAGCGCTTACCGCTGTCTTGCAAAGAATCGTTCATGGGTTTGGGCCACCTTGTCGTCTCGGCTTATGGACGGCCTCGTTGCCGACCCTGCCTCGATCATAGCCGCGAGCCAAGACATGGGTCAGGGACATGTCAGGGGGCAATGACACAATGGAGGGGTGACCGAGCAAGAAGAGACACCCACCCCGCAGCTGACGCAGTCCCAGGCCAAGCGGATGAACCAGCCGATCATCGGCATCATCATCACCGTGGCTGTGACCCTGCTCGCAGTCTTCGCAGTGATGGGGCTGCGGCCCGAGCCGGACGTGGCCTTCACCCCTGATGAGAACGTCGGGGAAGCCGCCGGGTGGATCAACGATGTCGCCGAGTATGCCGCGATCGTGCCGGACCTTCCCGAGAGCTGGAGCGCGAACTACGCGCGTTGGGAGACCAGTCCCGAACTCAGCGTCACCGCATGGGAGGTCGGCTACTCCCTGGACGAGCAGAGCTTCCTGAGCTTCGCACAGACCGATGAGCCCAACCCGGCCTGGGTCAATGCCGAAGCCCAGCAGGCCCCGGTGACGGGTGAGGAAACCGTCAATGATCTGCGTTTCGAGATTCGTGAGAATGAGGAGCGCAAGTATTACGTCCTCACCGCAGAGGAGAACACGGTGGACGGTACCGCGATCGTTCTGGGCGGCACCGGCACCGAGGCTCAGTTTGAGACGTTCCTGGATGCCGCTACGGAGGCCATCGGTGTCCGCGTAGAACCCGAAGATGCTGGCGATTCAGGTGTCGCGCCAGAAGATGAGCAGGTTGAGCAGGACACGACCAACGGAGGAACATCAGGATGACCGCATCGACCACATCCGCGCAGCCACTTCCCGCCGAGGTGTGGGAGCTGCTCAAGGCCGGCAATGAGCGCTTCGTCGCCGGTGAGTCAAAGCACCCCAATCAGAATGCGGCGCGACGGTCCTCGCTGACCGAATCGCAGAACCCGATGGCAGTGATCTTCGGTTGCTCGGACTCACGGTTGGCCGCCGAGATCATCTTCGACGTGGGACTGGGCGATGTCTTCGTTGTCCGCACCGCCGGACAGGTCACCGACGACGCCGTGCTCGGCTCCCTGGAGTTCAGCGTCTCCGAACTCAAGGTGCCGCTGATCGTGGTGCTGGGCCACGACTCATGTGGCGCGGTGACTGCAGCCATGCAGGCCACCGATTCCGGAATCACCCCCACCGGTTTCGTGCGCAGCCTCGTGGAGCGCATCACGCCCTCCGTGCTGACCGCTCAGCGCGCCGGCATCACGAGCGTGAATGAGACTGTGGAAGAACATGTGAAGCAGACGGCGAACCGGATTGTGGATCACTCCCGGGTGCTCCACAACGCCGTGGCTGAGGGCCGCACTGCGGTCATGGGCGTGACCTACCGCCTCTCTGAAGGCCGGGCCGACGTGGTCACCAGCATCGGCGAGGTCTAAGACCCCCCCCGTCC
>Ga0265797_10011959_pt1 | contig 10761 bp, 6 predicted proteins | sample P2T30metagenome_FD_192433 | JGI IMG/M metagenome (GOLD analysis project Ga0265797, IMG submission 192433) | Plant litter microbial communities from East Loma Ridge, Irvine, California - P2 T30 | ecosystem: Environmental > Terrestrial > Plant litter > Unclassified | place: USA: California... | reverse complement strand
GACTGGTGCTCGGCCGGCGTCTGGTGCGGCTCGTACTGCTTGTTCGGCGTGGCGCCGCCGGTATTGTGGATGCTCTGCGTGGCCGAGGTCGGCCCAAGGCGGTCGGTTTCCGTGTCCTGCGTGCGCAGGCGAACGGCGTCGTTGACCATGTCGTTGATTTCTTCGAGTTTGTCTGCGCCTTTTGCATCGGCAAAAATACGCGCGCGTCCAGTGTTCGCGGTGACGATCCAAGTTGCTTCCATAACACCTCCATCACTTGTCGATACGGTGAGATAAAGTCTACGCGAAATACCAACAGCGGCGCGCGCACACTGTGCGGCGCTCCGGTGTAGCATGCGCCGCATACACCTGCTATGACCACCGGAAAGCATCGCCATGCAACGTCTGCTCATCCTTATCGGCGCGCTGTTTCTCGCGGCGGGCCTGGCCTGGCCCTGGCTGCGGCGCCTGCCGTTCGGCCGCCTGCCGGGCGACATCCACGTCGTGCGCGAAGGCTTCAGCTTTCACTTTCCGATCGTGACCTGCATCGTCATCTCGCTCGTTGTCACGCTCATCCTCTGGATTTTCCGGCGCTGAGAGCAGGCCTGCGCGCATGCAGACGCCACCTTCGGGTGGCGTTTTTTTTGTGCGCCGCCTTACCACGCCCCCATGTCCGGAATGTGACAGCGCCTCACGCTCAGCAAGATTTGACAAACATCGCCCATCAACTCGCGACACAATGCCGTCCATACACACCGCAGAGGCGCACCAGCGCCCACCGCTTTCGAGACCGGGTTGGATCGAAACCACGATTGTTTTGGAGAGAACATGAACGAGTTGATGGCACGGCATCACAGCAGGCACACCGCGATCGCGGCCGCAGTCATGATCCTGGCAACGGGCACCACATTGCAGGCGCATGCCCAGCAGACGCAGCAAACGCAAGATGCCCAGGGAGCGCAGGACCCTGCCATGCAGACGGTGGTCGTCACCGGCGTGCGCGCGGCGCTGGAACAGTCGCTGCGCCAGAAGCGCAATGCCGACTCGGTGGTCGAGGTGGTCACGGCCGAGGACATCGGCAAGATGCCCGACAAGAACGTGGCCGACGCCATCCAGCGCCTGCCCGGCGTGAACACGCAGTCGTCGGCGGGCGGCGAGGGCGGCTTCGGCGAGAACGACCGCGTCAGCCTGCGCGGCACCAGCCCCAGCCTGCAGCAAACCCTGTTCAACGGCCATGCGATCAGCACCGGCGACTGGTTCCTGCTGAACCAGATCGGCGGCAACGTCGGCCGTTCCAGCAGCTTCTCGCTGCTGCCGTCGGAGCTGGTGGGCTCGATCGTGGTGCAGAAAAGCGCCACCGCCGACCTGGTCGAAGGCGGCGTCTCGGGGGCGATCAATGTCATCACGCGCCGGCCGCTCGACTTCCGCCAGCCGCTCACCTTCGAAGCCTCGGCCCAGGCCAACTACAACGATTTATCCAGCAAGACCAAGCCGCACGTCTCGGCCCTGGTGGCGATGAAGAACGATGCAGGCACCGCCGGCTTCCTGCTGCAGGGCTTCTCGGAAAAGGCCGCGGTGCGGCGCGACGGCCAGGAGATCCTCGGCTACACCCCGATCAGCGCCACCAGCGCCGCGGCCGTCGCCAACCCGGCGCTGAGCGGCGTGCTGGCGCCGACCTTCATTGGCGCCAGCCTGTTCGAGCAGACCAAGAAGCGCAGCGGCGGCGCCTTCGACGTCGAGCTGCGCCCGTCGCGCGGCGTGTCGCTGGACGTGAACGGTTTTTATTCGGAGCTGAAAGCCGGCCACCAGAACACTAACTGGCTGGCCGCGCCGGCCGGTTCGATCAACAACGCCAACCAGATTCCGCAGAATCCGGTCGTGCGCAACAACACCCTGGTCGCTGCCGGCTTTGCGCTCAACAGCGGCGAGGTCGACAACATCTACCGCCCGGACGCCGGCGGAGAATCCTGGTACCTCGACGTCAACGGCAAGTTCAAGGTCAACGACGACCTGAGTGTATCGGGCCGGCTGGGCAAGACCCACGGCGTGGGCTACGACCGCAACGACGTCTACTACCAGAACAACGTCGACGGCGGCATGGTGTACGCGCTGAACGGCCTGTCGCCGGCCACCGTGAGTTACCCCGGCGGGAACACCATGGCGCCGGGTTCCACCGCCTGGGCCGGCGGCGGCGAAGCGCAGTCGGTCGACCAGGAAAAGTATGCCCAGGTCGACGGCGAATGGCGCCTGCGCGATGGCCTGTTCAGCGCAGTGCGCTTCGGCGCCCGCGTCACCGACCACGAACGCACGGCCGAGCACCCGCTGGAAACGCGTCCGGGCCCGGTCGGCTTTACCAACCCCGGCCCGGCCTGGAGCGGCCAGATGTACCCATCCGACTTCGCGAACGACCTGGGTGGCAACCTGTCCTCGAACTACTTCAAGTACGACGGCGCGGCCCTCGGCGCCTGGGGCGCGGTGCCGGGCAACCGCTTGCTCGACTATGTCGTGCGCCACAACTGGATGGACGAATTCCAGGTCGGCGAAAAGACCGCCGCGCTGTACGGCATGCTGGAAGCAGGCGGCGACGGCTGGAGCGGCAACATCGGCCTGCGCGCGGTGCAGACCAAGCAGACCACGGTCGTGAACCTGCCGGGCGGCCCGAACCCGGTGACGGGTTCCGCCTTCGGCCCCTACACGCCGACCACCTTCAAGCGCACCTACCGCGACTACCTGCCGAGCGCGAACGTGAAGTTCGACGTGCGCCCTGATTTGGTGGTGCGCGCCGCCGTGGCCAAGACCATGGCGCGGCCGGACTACTCGGCGCTGGGCGGCTCGGTGTCGCTGAACGACGACGCCTTGAGCGGCAGCGGCGGCAACGTGAACCTCGATCCGGTGCGCTCGACCAACTTCGACGTCTCGGCCGAATGGTATTACGCGCCGAAGGCGGCGCTGTCGGCCGGTTTGTTCTACATGGACCTGCGCTCGATCGTGGCCCAGGGCACCAGCACCGGCACCTACTACAACAACAAGCGCAGCGCGCTGGCCGAGTACCAGATCACCTCGCCCTTCAACACGGGCGGCAAGAACAAGGGGATCGAGTTGAGCTGGCAGCAGCCCTTGTACGACAACTTCGGCTTCCTGGCCAACTACACCTGGGCCGACGGCGAGCTCGATGACGGCGGCGAGCTGCTGAATTCCTCGAAGCGCACCTACAACCTGACCGGCTACTTCGAGAACAACCGCTTCAGCGCGCGCCTGGCCTACAGCTTCCGCTCGGCGTATAAAGCCGGCGTGGACCGCGGCGCCAGCCAGCACGTGGACGACATGCCGTCGCTGGCGGCCTCGGTGAACGTCAAGCTCACCGAGCAGCTGACGCTGACCTTCGATGCGCTCAATCTCACCAACGAGACCATCAAGATGTATGCCGAGAACAAGGACCGGCCGCGTGCGTTTTATGCGAATGGGCGGACGTTCTTCCTGGGGCTGCGTGGGAAACTGTAAGTCGTGGGCTGACTCTCCGCGGCGTTTCGGGCAAGGCCGAGGCCTTGCCCTTTTTTCGGCCGAAAACCGGTGACGCTGATCTTTGGTGATGACGTCAACCGTACGGTGGGCACCCCGTGCCCACGCGGAACGGCGGTCATCGTTTGCGTATGTGCTCGATGATGACGATGCCGAGTGGCGGCGTCTCAAGAGCGCCTCGCTAACGCCTCGTTCATCGCTAGCGCTGCGGAGCGAATCCGATACGCCGGCGACTACGGCCGAACACGTAACCGCGTGGGCACGGAGTGCCCACCGTACGGTCGCCGCCAACACCGCCGCATTTTTCGTGGTAAATCAAGGAACACAATGCCGATCACACATCCAGGCACGGCGCCCATTGCCATCGAATGGGAATGCCTGAGCAACTTCGCCGGCAACGGCATCTTCGAAGCGCGCCTCATGCTGCGCAATGTCTCCGGCAAACCGATCACCCCCGGCTGGCAGCTGTTCTTCAACGCCTGCCGCAAGGTGATCCAGCACAGCGTCAGCCCTGGCTTCGCCATCGACCACGTCAACGGCGACCTGTTCAGGCTGACCGCCCTGGCAAACGCACAATGGGCCGTGGACGAAACCTTCGACATCACCTACCAGGCGCAATTCTGGGTCATCAGCATCACCGACGCGCCGCTCGGCTTCTACCTGCGGCCAAAGGAAGGCGATGTGATCGCACTCGGCGACCCGCACATCCTGCCCTTCACCCGCGTCGAACAGCGCATGCGCCATGTCGAAGACCGGGTGCCGACCGCGAACCCCGCCCAACGTTACGCCGACAACGCCAGCCTGCACCTGCTACCCGAGGAGCAGGTCGGCCGCATCACGCCACGCCCGGTGTCTGCCCGCTTCGGCGCCGATACATGCCGCCTCGGCTCCAACACGCGCATCGTTCACGGCGCGGACCTCGCCAACGAAGCCGCCTTCCTGCGCACCCTGCTCGACGATCTGCCGGCAAGCGACACGAACAACGCGCACATACTGCTCGAGACCGGCCCCGTCGCCGTGGACGCGCCAAACGGCGAAGCCTACCAGCTCGACATCGGCGCCGGCCAGGTCGTACTGCGTGGCGCCTCCGCCCACGGCGTCTTCAACGCCATCCAGACCCTGCGCCAACTGCTGGACGAAGACGGCAGCCTGCCACGTGGCCGCGTGCTCGACGCCCCCCGCTTTGCCTATCGCGGCATGATGCTCGACGTGGCGCGCCACTTCGCCAGCGTCGAGACGGTGCTGCGCCTGCTCGATTGCATGGCCGCCTATAAGCTGAACCGCTTCCACTTCCACCTCACCGACGACGAAGGCTGGCGCCTGCCGATCACCGCGCTGCCGGAACTGACCGAGGTCGGCGCACGGCGCGGCGTGAGTCTTGACGACAGCCCCTGCCTGCCGCCATCCTTCGGTTCCGGCGCCGATATCGCCGGCTCGCCCGGCACCGGCCACTACACGCACGAGGAATTCATCGCCATCCTGCGCCACGCCCATGCACGCCACATCGAGGTGATCCCCGAATTCAACATGCCCGGCCACGCGCGCGCCGCGGTGCAGGCCATGCGCGTGCGCCACGACCGCCTGCTGGCCGCCGGCGATATGGAGGGCGCCTGGGCCTACCGCCTCGACGACCCCGACGACGCGTCGATCTACGAATCGGTCCAGCTGTGGCACGACAACGTGATCTGCATCGCGCTACCCTCGGTGGACCGCTTCATCGACACCGTGGTCGGCGAAGTCAAGCACCTGTTCCACCAGGCCGGCGTGCCGCTGCGCGCCATCCACACCGGCGGCGACGAAGTGCCGAACGGCGCCTGGGTCGATTCACCGCTGTGCCGCGCACGCATGCTGGAACAGGGCTGGACCGACGTGGCGCAATTGCGCTTCGATTTCGTGGCGCGCTGCCGCGCGATTTTGGCGCGCCACGGCCTGGCCTTTGCCGGCTGGGACGACACCGCGCTGACCCACGACAGCGGCGGCGCCCCGGCCCCCGAGCCGCGCTTTGCCGGACCGGACTTCCACGCCTACGTCTGGAACAATGCCTGGGGATCGGGCCAGGAAGACATCGCCTATCGGCTGGCGAATGCCGGCTACAGCGTGGTGCTGTCGAACGCGGCCAACCTGTACTTCGACCTGGCCTGCGCCAAGGACCCGGACGAACCCGGCTATTACTGGGCCGGCTTCGTCGGCCTGCGCCAGGCCTTTGCCTTTTGCCCGCTCGACCAAAGCGCTGTGCCGGCACATGATCCGATGGGCCGGCCGGTGCCCGCGGCCCTGCTGGCAAGCCTGGCACAACTCGACGGCGGATGCATCGCCGGCCTGCAGGGCCAGCTCTGGAGCGAGAACGCGCATTCGCGCGCGCGCATCGAATACATGATCGCGCCGCGCCTGCTGGCCCTGGCCGAACGGGCCTGGAGCCCGGACCCCGGCTGGCGCCTGATCGCCGACCCGATCGAGCGCGCGGCACGCATCGACGCCGACTGGAACGAGTTCGCCAACCGCCTCGGCCGGCGCGAACTGCCGCGCCTGGACCGCGCGCCGCTGGCCTGGGCCTACCGCCTGCCGCCGCCGGGCGTGCTGCTGCGAGCGGGCCGCATCCACGCCAACGTGGCGCTGCCCGGCCTGGCGCTGCGCTACCGCTTCGACGGCAGCGCACCGGATGCGGCCAGTCCGCTCTACAGCGCGCCGTTGAGCATTCCTCCGGATGCGCGTACATTCAGCATCGCCAGCTTCGACACGCGCGGCCGCAGCAGCCGCGTCGCCACCATCGCCCTGAAAGACGCATCCGATGCCTGAGGTCTCCACCGCCGCTGCGGTCCATCCGACGAAGGCGCCCGCCGCGCGCCATCCGCTGGCCTGGGTGCCGACCCTGTACCTGGCCCAGGGCTTGCCGTTCTATGCGGTGGCGCTGATCGCCGGCCTGATGTTCAAGAGCATGGGCGTGCCGAACGAGCAGATCGCGCGCTGGACCGGGCTGCTGGGGTTTGCCTGGGTATTCAAGGCGTTGTGGAGTCCCTTCCTGGAGCTCGCGCGCAGCAAGAAGCGCGCGGTGGTGAGCTTCCAGCTGCTGGGTGGGGCAGGGCTGGCGTCGGTGGCGCTGGCGCTGCAGCTTCCGGGCTGGTTCGCGCTGTGCATCGCGCTGCTGGCGGTGGTGTCGCTGGCATCGGCCACCCACGACATCGCGGCCGACGGCCTGTACATCGCCAGCTTGAGCGCCAGGCAGCAGGCTGCCTATGCCGGCTGGCAGGGCGCCTTTTTCAATGCGGCCAAGTTCCTGTCGCTGGGCGGCCTCGTGATCCTGGCCGGCTACCTGGAAGACCGGATCGGCACCGCGCCTGCCTGGACCGTGGTGTTCGGCCTGCTCGGCGCAACGCTGGCCGGGCTTGCGCTGTACCATTCGCTGGCCTTGCCCGGCACGCTTACGGTACGCTCGGCGCAGACCGATTCGCTGCGCAGCATTGCCGCCACGCTGCTTGACGTGATTCGCGCCTTCTTCGCCAAGAAGGGTATCTGGCTCGGCATCCTGTTCATCATCCTGTTCCGCGCCAGCGAGGGGCAGATCCAGACCATCGGCCCGCTGTTCCTGCGCGACGCGCGCAGCGTCGGCGGCCTGGGCCTGAGCACGGCCGAAGTCGGCGCGGTGTACGGCACCGCCGGCACGGTGGCGTTTTTGGTGGGCAGTATCGCCGGCGGCTACTTCACGTCCTGGCTCGGTTTGAAGCGCGCGATGCCGTGGCTGATCCTGGCGATGAACCTGCCGAACCTGGTGTTCTGGTACCTGAGCGCGGCGCAGCCCGATTCCCTGCCGCTGATTGCCACCGCGCTCGGCGTGGAGATGTTCGGCTATGGCTTCGGCTTCGTCGGCATCATCCTGTTCATCATGCAGGTGATCGCCAGCGGCCCCTACCAAACCGCGCACTACGCGCTGGGCAGCGGCTTCATGCAGCTGGGCTTCGTGCTGTTCAAGATGGTCAGCGGCGATATCCAGCAAGCGCTGGGCTACCGCCACTTCTTCCTGTGGGTGCTGGCGTGTGCAGTGCCGGTGCTGGTGCTCACGCGCTTCGTGCGGCTGTCGCCTGAAAACAACGAGGGTCAGGTCTGACATCCAGACACGAGCTCAGCCATATCCATTGGCCGGTGGAAGCCGGCCATCGAAACGCTATGCTGGCAAGCCATCCATCAGAGGACGCATGCCATGTCTACCACCCAAAAGCTCCAGAAAAAAATCGTGAATTTCGGCGTCGCCTGGGAAGGCCTGTTCGGCTATGTCCAGGGCGTGCAGGTCAAGGACACGATTTATCTGTCCGGCCAGCTCAGCCACGATCAAGACGGCGCCCTGGTTGCGCCGGCAGCACTGGACGAGGCGGGCAGGCCGGTGGATTTCGGCCAGATGGAAGAGCAGATTCGCCAGACCTACCGGAATGCCATCACGCTGCTCGCCGAGTTTGGTGCGACGCTCGATAACGTGGTCGAGGAAACCCTGTATGTCCTGGATGTCGATGCGGCTTTCACTGCCGGTGGAAAAGTGAGGAAGGAAGTGTACGGCACCGAGCAGCCGCAATGCGCCAGCAATATCATAGGCGTGACGCGGCTGGCTTTCCCTGCGCAATTGGCGGAAATCACCTTCCGGGCGGTAGTGGGCAGCGATCTGGCGCTGGCCTGAATTGCCGGATATAGGGCGCAACGCCATGCTTGAGTCCAGGGCTGGCGAACCTGGATTTGCTGGTAAGGCAGAGCCCGTGTCTAGATGGCAGACCTGACCCCCGTTGTTTTTTGGACCGGTTATCTTTAACGCTTCTTGACCGGCAAGGCCAGCCACCCTTGCCACTTGCCGGCGCCATCGCGCTCGACTTTCTGGATATGCGGCCGCGTGCTGTCCAGCCGCCAGAACGCCTGCTTGTCGAGCCAGTCTTCGTACATGAAGCGGAAACGCGGCCAGTCGCCGCAGAAGTCGAGGATGGCGTATGAACCTGCCGGCAGCACGCGCAGCCCGAGCGTGGGGTCGGGCACCGCATTGCCGCCAAAGCCGAAGTCGTAGCAGTATTCGCGCTCGCCGGTAAAACCCGGGTCTTCGTCGAACACGCCGTACCAGGCGGTGGCACGCGTCGTATCGCCATTGCCTTCGCGTTCGCAGATGAAGTTGTTGCAGGCGATCGACAGCGCCGCGCCGGACTGGCCAAAAAAGCGCTGGTAGCGCAGCGTGATGGCCGGCAGCGCCTGCACACGGATGCGCGCCGCCACGCTGCCGGGTTCGGGCGGGCAGTAGGGCGCCAGGATGGCTTCCAGGTTGCTTGGCTCGGCGACAAAGAAGCTGACGTCGCTCTCGCGCCCGACCTGCTGGTCCATGTAGGTGCGCCAGCCGCCTTCGCGCCAGGCCTTGGCGGACATCGCGAACTGCTGCTTGAAGGCCTTGGCAAAGGCGGCGTTCGAGGGAAAGCCGCAGTCCTGGGCGATGTGCAGCACCGGTACGTCGGGTTCGTGGCGCAGCAGGTGGGCGGCGCGGCGCAGGCGGCGCTTGCGCTGGTATTCCACCGCCGAAAAGCCGGTCAGCTCGCGGAAGATGCGGTCGAAGTGGAACGAGGAGTAACTGGCCGAGGCGGCGAGGTTCTTCAGCGCCAGCGGGTCGCCCACCGAGTCGAGCATCAGGTCCATCACCTCGTACAGGCGCGAGACGCGCGAGGTCGGCTTCATCGCGCAGCGCCACGCCCGCCGCGCAAGCAGGCTGTCGGCGCCGGAGCGCAGGCTGGCAGGTGACGGGGAGGAAGGCGCATCGGGGGCGGCCACGGATGAAATGTTATTCATTATGGCTTAGAAAACGTGCAATAGCGAAATATCGCGCCGCCGTGCCCGAGCAGGCTTGGCATGAATGCGACAGGGACGTTTGCAGCGCTCGCGCCATTTCGCATACGGCCCGTACTTACAGGCTGTATGCAAAACACACATGCATATGCGAACGCGGTTGTTCTACTTGGCAATGCCATGCTTTATGCATTAGCATCCTCCGGTCCCAATTATTCCTATAACGGAGAATCACATGAAGCGTACCCTGTGCAGCACCCTGATCGCGGGGCTGTTCGCCGTCACCGCCCACGCCGGCGCCCATGACGCAGCGGCCACCCCTGCGGCCACCAGCGCACCATCGACGGCGGCCGCCGCCGCGGTATCCGGCGTCGACAAGGCGGCGATGGACGCCAGCGTGCGTGCGCAGGACGACTTCTTCCGTCATACCCAGGGCAAGTGGCTGGAAACCGTCGACATTCCGTCGGACCGTTCCAGCTGGAGCGCCTTCAGCGTGGCCCAGGAAAACGTCGAAAACCAGATCCGCACCATCATCGAGCAGGCCGCCACCGATACCAAGGCTGCCAAGGGTTCGGACGCGCAGAAGATGGGCGACTACTACACCAGCTACATCGACGAGGCGCGCCGCAATGCGCTCGGCCTGACGCCACTGAAGGGCGAGCTGGCACGCATCGCCGCCCTGAAGGACAAGCGCGGCATCGCCGCACTGTCGGCCCACATGGACCGCATCGGCGGCGAGGCGCCGCTCGGCATGTACGTTGGCCAGGACAGCAAGGATTCGACCCGTTATGTGGTGAGCGTCGGCCAGTCGGGCCTGGGCCTGCCGAACCGCGACTATTACATCGCCGACGAAGCGCGCATGAAGGACTTCCGCGCCAAGTACCAGGTGCACGTCGAGAAGATGCTGGCGCTGGCCGGCCACAAGAATGCCGCCGCTGAAGCGGCCAACATCGTGGCGCTGGAAACCGAGATCGCCAAGGCGCAGTGGAGCGCCGTCGAGAACCGCGATCCGGTCAAGCGCTACAACAAGATGACGTTCGCCCAGCTGAAGGACCTGATGCCGGGCTTCGACTGGACCAGCTGGACGAAGGACGTCGGCGTGGCCGGCAAGGTCGATTCGATCATCGTCAGCCAGCCGAGCTACCTGGCTGCGCTGGACAAGATCATTGCCTCCACCCCGGTCGATACCTGGAAATCGTATTACGCATTCCACCTGATCAGCGCCTACGCGCCTTACCTGTCGCAGCCGTTCGTCGACGAGAGCTTCGCCTTCCGCGGCACCGTGCTGTCGGGTACCAAGGAAAACCGTCCGCTGGACAAGCGCGCCATCGCACTGGTCAACCGCGAGCTGAGCGAAGTCGTGGGCAAGGTGTACGTCGAGCGTCACTTCCCGGCCGAGCGCAAGGCCCAGGTCGAGGCGATGGTGAAGAACTTCGTCACTGCCTTCAAGGAAGGCATCGAGAC
>Ga0265797_10011958_pt1 | contig 10762 bp, 10 predicted proteins | sample P2T30metagenome_FD_192433 | JGI IMG/M metagenome (GOLD analysis project Ga0265797, IMG submission 192433) | Plant litter microbial communities from East Loma Ridge, Irvine, California - P2 T30 | ecosystem: Environmental > Terrestrial > Plant litter > Unclassified | place: USA: California... | reverse complement strand
ACATGATTGAGCTACCGGATTTGCTGGGTGTCAACTGAATAAGTGGATGCGAGAGAGGTATCTCATTGAAGGCGTTAGTTCATCGGGTACAGCCCATGATGACCAGTGTGTATACTTTCTTCGTCTCAGACTTACTGGGATATGAAAGTCCATCTTTTGACCATCCACTTTTGATGTTTATACTATCAGTGGACCAAGACCTTCATGCCTGTTGAACTTTTACCATTTGAAAGTTTAGTACAACATCCGGGTACCATCTCAAATATCCCACTCGCCTTCCGTCCAGAACTGATCATAGACTTCCTTGAACCTTTCGTCTATATGACTGGCACCAAAAAACAATGATGAAGATAGAACGCAACCAGAATTAAGGTACCTCTCCTGATTGATATCGATTCCCCGGCGGACAGCTGATTCCTGTTGTGCAGATATGGTGGATAGTGTATGGATCGCAACCAAAAAGACTTTCAGAGACGTACGATTGACTACGGAGTTGCCAAACGCATTCAGTGCGATTGTCGTACCTGTCTCGACATTGGCGCCCTTCTTCAAAGTGATGGCCCAGATACGATTCCAAGCAGGCCCCTCGTGGCGAATATGAAAGTAGTATCCAGATTTGCGGACGAAGTTGACCAGAGCACGGGCTGCTTCTTCCAGTGTACCACCCTTCATGACATACCCGTGTTTAGTGAGGAGAGAGCATATATCGTACGTGCACGTGGGAAAGGCAGCCTCAAATTTTGTATGTTGGTTCGTTTGGATGCGAGAATACCATTCAGAGATTTTCTTGAACGGTCCCTTCTCGGCTCTAAGAAAGTAAAGAGCTCGAGTATCGACTTCAATTCGAGGTGTTATGAAACCCATGAGGTAAATATGACTCTCGTTGACTCGAATGGGATGAAGCCGCTGCGTAGTCTTGAGGATAATCGCTTCGGCTTCATTCTTAACCATCTTGCATGTAGCAAGCATGGCTGTGGGTGCAGTATATCTGATGATTGTAAAGCTACTCGTAGTGTCTCCATTGCTGTTGCGCTTGACGTATCGGGTACGAAAGGTGTAATTCGGCATGAGCTTGTAGATCATGAGTCGCAACTCAGCCGGTAAGTCAAGAAAGCGGAAGGACTGAGAAGTCTTGTTCGCCATGACTGCGGCGACCGCTGTCTAGGAGAGGCAGTACTGCAGAGGCGAAGATACGAGGTCAGTATATGTCTCCCCTACGTTTCATACAATGACATCTTACCCTGTTCTGGTCGACGTACTGGCGGTTGAAGGCCAGATTTCGATTGCGACCTCTGAAGGTCGAGATGAGGTAATGTAGTAGGAAGTAAGCTGTGGCAGAAGAGACTCTGTTTGGAGTAAGTGCAAAACGCACGGACCGTTGGTTACCTAGAGAGACCGAAAGTAAGTGAAGGTGGAGGAGGAAATCTCGAATAGAGAGTATGTGTGGACGACAGTGAAGTGAGACTACCGTAAGCGAGAGAGATGGTGAGAGGAAATTGGTGCCTGCCCGTGGGTGGTTCTTATCAAGGCACGATGATCTTGTCGTCAAGACGCTGGACACTAGAAGTGACTAACTAAGTGATTATGACTAAGTTCAATAATTCTTCCTATCTGCGTGGTATCCAACGTCGAACATGCAAGCGCGCCTTACTCCAAAGAGCCTTCCAATTCCCCCCTCCTGATTGTACTCAATATCCAACGACGGAGTGACTCCAAAACGGCCACTATGCAAAAACCAAACGATATAACGCTAAACTCAACATCCAATCCATGCAATTTTCCAGACTCTTCGTTCTTCAAGCGCTATACAAACGCTGGGGTGAGAAGAACCCTATGCTCGAGATCGGTCGAGTTCTACTCACCGTTCACTTCTTCGGCAACATTGCCGTTTGCACGGTCAGCGCCCATATACCGTTGCATGTAGGTGATGTAGTCAAATTTGGGAATGTCGCGGTCTTCTTGCATATCTGGGCCTTGGTGCTCAGGCATAGTGGCGATTAGGTCGTCAATTACTTCGTCCGGGACGAGGGAATGTCGAAGGTCGAGTTCTGTGACGTATGGCTAATGGGATGTTAGTAGCTGATGATAGAAGAAGGGATGTAAGAATATGGACCGACCTTGCCATCAGCGACCTCTCTGAAAGACTCAAACACCTGCTCCGCGGTGTTTTGGTCCTCTGTTTCATCTACCATGAAACGAATGAATTGCTCGAAGGTGACATAGTCTTTACCACCACTAGTTTCGCGGAACCTTTCATGCATCTCTGCTTCGTCGTAGACCAAGCCCAAACTTGCCAAAGCGGCCGAGAATTCCAGTTCGGCCAGCGAGTTGGATACATCGCGGTCGAAGTGCCTGAAGACTGATTCAAACTCTTCCAGTTGTATGGGAGTCAAGTTGGTCATGTTACGCGCAACCATTTGGTTTTCCAGGAAGGCAAGTTTCTTTGATACGGAGTTGCGGACCAAACCCAATTCGTATTCTAGCTCATCGTATGTGTACGTTGTGAAGTCGTTCTCTTCGATATTCGCTTCGGCGCATTGCTCATCGATAGATGCTATGAGGTTGAGGTATTCGTCCAAAGGCGCAAGCGACTTGCTGATTTCCTTGGTATGCTCCAACTGGTCCTCAACATCGCCTTCCAACGCTGATATCGATGTAGAGAGTGTGTTGAGGGCCAAAGCGAAGTCGTTTGCTTTGTCGGCGAAGGATTTTCGTAGAGCGTTCTTGATGTCTCTGATTGTCTCGTTGATGATTTGGGAACGTTGCCGCTCGGCCTTCATCAAGCCTGTCCATGCTGTGTCTAGTGCTTCGAGACTCAGCTCTGCAGGTGGGTCATAGGGTCGCAACCGATATGTTGCTAGCTTCGTCCTGATGTTTCCCAATAGGCCTACTAGATCAGACTTCTCAGCTACCCATGTTCGTTTGCTCTTGCGCTTCCACGCTGTGAACTCGGTTGACTGGTTCCTAGCATCTGCGTATGTTCCGTCGAACTTGGCGTCCTCCCATTGTGTGCGCTGCTTGGCGATTTGGTCCAGCAGCTCGCGCATGCGTCGCTCGAAGTCGTTCTGCATCTGCCACGCTCCCTGCATGTTTGCCACAAACTTCTCGACTCTTCGGCCGGCGTTCTCTACGCGCTCCATCTGCGAGAAGGCGTGGAACCAGTAGGCAATGTATGTCATGAGCGAACGCTCATCGGGCTTCGCTACGTCGCACACATCCTCCACATCGAGGAGGTCGGGAATACCAATCTCTTTTGAAGCAATGTCGAATGCAAGCTGCATGTTGCCGCGGTGGTCACTCTTGTCTAGGCTGTCGTAGTCGATGAGATCGGGACGGTGGATATCGAGCAAGGCACAGCTGTGTAATGTTAGCCCGGTCCTTGCATGTAGAATGTTGCACCCACAATGCAAGTCCATCGTTCCAGCTGGTGGAGAAGTCGCGAACTTCGACTTCATCGTAGCAGGCCGTCTTCCTCTGACACCACAGCAGCAGACCCTCCTTCGCACTGAGACCCTCCTCGTTGATGTCGCTGATGGTGAATCGCAGAATGAGGGTCCATATCAGACCCAGGATGATCTTGCTGTTACCATCGACGACGTCCTCGGCACCGGTATTGGTAAGCTGGATCCTCCTGCTTCGGATGAAGTCGAGCGACTTGTTGACGTTCTCAAACTTCTGCACCCGCAGCTTGGGTCGGGAGGCATAGCGGCCGAGGGACTCGTTACTGAGAATCTCAAGGAGGTGTATGAGTATGATCTAAGGGGGCGTCAGTGACTGGATGCGGGGAGAGGCCATGTCGGGGGGCCAGGCGGGGTGGCACGTACACCGTCAGAGAGGTCTATGATCAGGTCGTTAATCTGTACTTCGCGGATCTTGAGCTTGCTGTTCAGCCTGCAGTGGTGTCGTCAGTAGCGTAGGGACCCGGGGCAGCGGTGGGGGTGGCAGGCAGCGTACCACTTGGTGAATGTCTTCTGCTGGACCTTGACCCATTGCTGTTCAAGCGGCGCCATGATTTGTGTGCATCAGCGCTCTCACACGGACTGGGCGCATGCAGGTAGGAATATCTAAGCTGGGTGGATACGCGATGCTTGCTGGCGATTGCTCAGGCGTGTTTTCCAAAGTAGTCTTGGGCCAAAACAATGAATGGCTGACTGACTGCGGGCGCGGCTTCGGCTGTCGCTGCACCCTGGTCCTCGTAGCGGGGCCCCTGGATCCACACGGCCTTGGACCGCCCACCTCTGCTCTGGTTGGCCGCGACTATCCTGGTGTCTTCTTGGTAACAAAACTCTTCCGTCCAATCTTTGTTGCTGACACGCAAACAATATCCAGAGGACGTCCGAGGTAGCGCGTGCTCTTGGTTAATCTGCAAACTCTTGTCCACTTGCCTCGTGGCCGCATAGAGCCAGTTCCAGCAGGCGTCGCACGCATATTGACTGGCCAGCGCCCTTGCCTGCATCATGGCTGTAGACGCGTCTCAAGATGCCGCGTCGCTGCCATACCACGAGCCAGGCATCGTTGTCATTCTAGTCCTCGCGTCTTTTCTTCTTCTCCTCAATGTCGTCAATGCTGCCCTTGATCGAGTGCTTTACTGCGGTCTACTAGGCCAGGTGTTGGTCGGCATCGCATGGGGCACTCCAGGTGCGAAATGGCTGTCTGAGAGCTTAGAAGAGACGGTTGTGCAATTAGGCTATCTTGGACTGATTCTGCTTGTCTATGAAGGTATGTCACCTGCTTCATCACCCAACTCATTTTCACTCCTATGACGTCGCTCTAACACACCTCAGGTGGTCTTTCTACTTCATTCCAGTCTCTCAAAGCGAATCTACTTCTCTCTTCTGGCGTCGCTCTTACTGGAATCGTAATTCCCATCGCTCTCTCCTACACTCTACAAGGTCTGTTAGATGCTAGCCCTGTACAGGCCTTTGCTGCTGGTGCAGCACTGTGTTCCACCAGTTTGGGCACAACCTTTACGGTTCTCGGCTCAAGTGGCTTGTCTACCACTCGTCTAGGCGTTGTCCTTACCAGTGCGGCTATGATGGATGATGTCGTCGGCCTGGTCATGGTGCAGGTCATCTCCAACCTAGGCGGTGACAACTTCAGCTGGGTCACGGTCGTTCGCCCGGTGCTTGTTTCGGTTGCTTTTGCTGTCGTTGCTCCTATTGTTTGCCTTTTCGTCGCTAAGCCCCTGACCGTGTGGCTGAATACGTACCGCGAAGCTCACCCAGGCGCACGGCTAAATGCTCTCCTACAGCGTACACAAACGGCTTTCACAGTCCACACGCTAATTCTCATTGGTCTCGTCGCGGGGGCTACATATGCAGGCACGTCGAATCTGTTTGCTGCGTACATTGCAGGAGCTAGCATCAGCTGGTGGGATTCTGACGTACCTCACCCTGCCAGTACTTTGGCCACAACCCCAGTGGCTGAAAAGAGCCCAGCAGCTTCTGGGTCAGTTCTTGAAAGCTCTGAAAGCACATCTCCAGATGCCTCCAAGACTCGAAGCAAGCAAAACCAGGGCGCGCTTTCATCCCAACCCACCAAGATCGAGAAGGAAGAGCACGTGGACGCAACAGGTGGTGCAGCCATCTACCACCACTACTACCACCCTGCAGTGTCCAAGATTCTGCAGCCTTTCTTCTTCGCATCCATTGGCTTTTCTATACCAATCACGCGCATGTTTAGAGGTGCGATAGTCTGGCGAGGTATTGTTTATGCCGTCCTTATGGCATTTGCCAAGGTGGTGTGTGGTCTTTGGCTTGTCCGTTTCTCGGTCTCTACGGGTAAAAGATCTCCTAGCAAGATCCTGAGCAAGGTGCGCCTGCCGTCGGTGCCTCACTTGTGGGGTAAGAGCAATCACCCAGCACCGTCTGCGCAGGCAGGAGCTACTACACCTCAGGTAGGAGCCGCACCACCACACACAGAAGCTACCCCCACACAGACACGCCCAGCAGCTTCGTCAGCTGGCACCGAAAGCGAGGCGCGCTCTTCACCCAACCCACCAAAGCCCTTCTCGCTACACCCGCCGCTTATTCTCGCCTTTGCCATGTGCGCCCGCGGAGAGATTGGTTTCTTAATTTCCGGCGTCGCTGAATCTCAAGGAGTGTTCGGGGAAACTTCTGGTGAGCCAACCGACATCTTTCTCGTCGTGACATGGGCCATCGTTCTGTGTACTATCCTCGGCCCTCTGGCTGTTGGGTTATCTGTTCGCAGGGTGAAGGAACTCCAAGCGCGTAAGAAGAAACAGCACGAGGGCGCCGAAAGAGACGTCTTGGGCGTTTGGGGGGTAGAGTAGGTTAATCTCCGGTGGGAACCAAAGCTGCTAAAGTGTGGTCGCTGCGCAGTCCGGGCAGACTGGTTGCGGTTGAGCTCGAGGTTGTGCACATCCGCCCCCTGTGGTTATGACGTGCATGGTTGGGTGTCTGGACAGGGATAGTGGCTGTATTGGTGGGGTCAGAGGCGGGCACCATGCAAAATACGGTTGAAACATGTTGATTTGTACTTGGTGTATCGAGCGCCGTTGGAAGTGAAACAATATGGCAAGAGATATAGTGTAAGCGATCGCCACACCTTCCCAGATTTACGTGGCGATGTATGGGTCGGGAGGGAAGGGAAGTGGGAACGGTAGCAATAAAAACAGACTGCAATGACACTTTGACACAACGTGGGTTCCCATAGTTTGGTAGAGCACCCTTCTTTTGAACAAGCAGCCAAGCAGCCGAACAGGTAGCGAGCGGCACGAAATCTAAATATGCCCATGTGGCGGCCATGGAAGGGTTCTGGTGGCACGCAGATGGGTTTCAGACGTCGACTCGCTCTCTCCTGAAACGCTGAGCGCGATCTTGTACTTGCAGCCGCCGGGCGATCAAGCCGGACCCTCTGCCGTTGTCGCGCCTTTCCGCTGATGAAACGCATGCAGCGAAATGATGTTGCTGACGATCTCGAGCCCTTGGTGTTGCAACAGCCAATGGGCGCACACCGCGAACATTACTGCAGCGGCGTCTTCCTTTCAGGCTCGACGTCCGAAGCAGAGTCAAGTGCACGTGAGAGAAAGTTCCGTGCCGATTTAGCGCGCCATTGCCCAAGGAGCCCCAAAGCCAACCAGGAGAGGGCCCACTAAAGACACTACCACGACTGTCTGTACCAGACACGACCGCGCTCTCGCCCGCCGCCTACCAAATTCTCCTATTTACCCTGTTTCTGCACTTCTCGAATGCGGCTTTCTCGCTGAACGACTCTCGGTGCGACGCTTTGCGACTTGGATTGGCAGCAGCGCCCGCTCGCTTTCAGGACTGGTATCCCGCTGTGCTGCAGCCCGACCGACCTCGCATTGCTGCTTACTCGACGCGACCCCCGTCCCAGGACTCCCCGTCCTCGACACCACCGCCGAGGCTCCTGTCTCACTGAATAGTCACCTACCACTCGCTGAGAGGCGCCTCCGCTACCTGCTTGCTCACTTCATTGAGCACGGTGCACCCCGCTATTCACCACATCACACCCCGACTGCCTGGCCGCACTGGAGGCAGTGAAACGCTCACGCAGCTATTGTAGCTATTGTATAATTCCCATCGTTGTTGTTTTTGTTGTTGTCGTGTGAACAATAGTCCACCCATGTAAGTACGCAGGAGCTCTTCGCCTGGCTGTCACTGCTGCCGTCTGCTGCAAACACCACCCCTTCACCCCCACATGACTGCAGCATCGCCTGTTTCGTGTCAATCAACCAACCACCCGTCGATCCGTCCGCTGACCACGGTACTTTAGCATGTATTCTCGCGAACAATTCATGAACCCCGGTCCCGCACCTCGACCACCCACCGACCGCCCCCGCCTCGCCCTCACCCCCAACACCAGCAACACCTTGCCAGGCAACATGGCTGGCCTGAGCATGCAGTCGCCTGCCTTCAACAACGGTTCGCAAATGTCGCTCATCCGCACCCAGACCGAGAGAAGCGTCTCGTCGACGGCTACTGTTAAAGAGGGTATGGTCAAAGTCAAGGATGAAGGCTTGTTCAAATCTTTTGTCTGGGCCGACCGGTGGTTGGTATTGCGCGAATTTGAGCTCAACTTCTTCAAGAGCCCTAATGCGTCAAAAGTCTCCAACACAATCCAACTGCGGGACATCCTTGGTGTCGAGCGATCAGATACGCAGCCGCTATCTTTTGAAATCACCCGCGCTCTCAACAGCAGCAAAGGTTCTTCTCCACCTCGTGATGGCCCTACCAAGATTATTACATGCAGAGTCGAAACCGACGACGATGTCTATTCGTGGATCGACAGCATCTACCAGCGATGCCCCAGCATGGGCGGTGTCAGCAACCCCACAAACTTCACTCACAGAGTACACGTAGGATTTGATCCCAACAGCGGAGCTTTCGTCGGCCTGCCAGTGGAATGGGAGAAGCTGCTCACTGCGTCCGCGCTCACCAAAGACGACTATGCGAAGAACCCCAAGGCTGTCCTTGAGGTCTTGGAGTTCTACACTGAAAAGCTTGTCAAGCGATCCGAGGACCCTCAGCAATACCCAAGTCTCACCCCGACCCCACCAACGAATGCTGGGATGGAGAAGCAGCTTGGATATGGTGGTGGCGGCAATTCCGTGGCTCCCCCGCGCCCAGCGCCGCCAGGCAGCTATCAGCGCAAAGACAGTTACAGTCAAGGCTACGGCGGTCAGCAGAGCGCTTCCTCGCAGCAGGATCGTTACGAGCAGGATAAGAGAAGGCAGGAGGAGCAGGCCAGACTACAACGTGAACGCGAACGTGAGAGGCAAAGAGAGGAATATGAGCGACAACAGCGCGCAGAACTGGATGCGTACAATGCTTCGCTACCTCAAAAGAAAGTTCCCTTGGCCCAACAAGAGATTGGTGGAGGTGGTTACGATTCGCGAGATTCGAGCCCGTCAGGCCAAAGGTACAACCCCAGTCGCCCTGCACCATCAACTCCGGGCGCCGCAAGAGACCCCCGGCAGCAGCAACAGCAGGCGGCACCACGCCAGATGGCTGCGCAGCGCCCTGCACCTCCTGCACCTCAGCAACAGAACAGTGGTTACAGCACTTCTCCTGCCAAATCATCCTCAACTCAACAACGACCGCCAATTCAAACAAACAATAGTTATCAGAAATCGAGCAACCAGGTCCCCAGGGTCGCTAATGGTCAGAGCCAACAGAAACAACAGCCATACCAGCCAGGTGCTGCACCCAAGCCATTGAACGTTGCTAAGCCACAGAATGCTCCTGTCAGTGACGCAGTGAAGAAGGCCGAGCAGGCTCTCACGGCTAAGCCTAAAGAAGAGCCAGCACGAAAGGATGTGCGCATGTCTAGCATGTCCGAAAGCGAGGTCATGGCGAAGCTCCGAGAGGTTGTATCCAAAGAACGACCACTGGACTCGTACAACAAGCAGAAGAAGATTGGTCAGGGTGCCAGTGGTTCCGTGTATGTTGCACGTATCCGTGAAGGTGCTACTTCACCCATGGCCAGAAGGGTCATGCAAGAAAACGGCCCACGTGCACAGGTCGCTATTAAGCAGATGGATCTCCGCAACCAGCCACGCAAGGAACTTATCGTGAACGAGATTATCGTCATGAAGGACAGCAAACACCCCAACATCGTCAATTTCCTGGATGCCTTCTTGCAAGAGGAGCAATCTGAGCTTTGGGTGGTCATGGAGTTTATGGAAGGAGGTGCTTTGACCGATATCATTGACAATAACCCTTCCATCAGCGAAGACCAGATCGCGACCATTTGCTTCGAGGTAAGCTATGCAGTATGCATTTTGGATAATTTGTTCTGACAATCACCACAGACCTGCAAGGGACTTGAGTATCTCCACAACCTGAACATCATCCACCGAGACATTAAGAGTGACAATGTCTTGCTCGACGGCCGTGGAAATGTCAAGATTAGTACGTATCCGCCATACATCCTCTCTTTACAGCTTGCTAACCTTTGATAGCCGACTTTGGTTTCAGTGCGAAGCTTACCGAGCAGCGCAGCAAGCGTGCGACTATGGTCGGAACTCCATACTGGATGGCCCCTGAAGTTGTCAAGCAGAAAGAGTATGGCAACAAGGTCGATATCTGGTCTCTGGGTATCATGGCCATTGAGATGATCGAGTCCGAACCACCGTACCTGAACGAGGAGCCACTCAAGGCTCTGTATCTCATTGCTACCAACGGCACTCCTCGTCTCAAGAAGCCAGATAAGCTTTCCAAGGAACTCAAGGCGTTCTTGTCAGTCTGCCTTTGCGTCGATGTTAAATCACGAGCGAGCGCGGGAGAGCTCATAAGCCACGACTTCCTCAAGAGCGGATGCAGCTTAGCCAGCTTGTCCCAACTGCTGAACTTCAGAAAGAACGGAGGCCATTAATATCTAGTGACACGTGCAATCACAGCATCAGAGGGCTATCCGATCGGAGCCAAAAGAGTGACGGTGGGCAGTTTCATGAAGCGTTCTGGACTTGATCGATACCCTTTTCGTGTACATTTTTCCGGCTACGTTCCAAACCGGTCGATATCCGGCCTTGCCAATCGAGCGACGACATATCCCGAAACCCAAGATTTCGATGTGCTTGAGCAATATCAGTTTGGTCGTCTGGAATTTTCACGGTTACTACGGAAACTACTTTCATTCGTCTCTTCTGACTCTTCATCCTACTCTAAATGCTCTGCCCGCCTTTCGCTCTTTCGTCCATTTCCGGGGAATCGTACACCGAATATCCCGCGGACTTCTGCAGACGCGGCTCAGGAACGATTCAAGTTGGATATGAACG
>Ga0265797_10011954_pt1 | contig 10766 bp, 7 predicted proteins | sample P2T30metagenome_FD_192433 | JGI IMG/M metagenome (GOLD analysis project Ga0265797, IMG submission 192433) | Plant litter microbial communities from East Loma Ridge, Irvine, California - P2 T30 | ecosystem: Environmental > Terrestrial > Plant litter > Unclassified | place: USA: California... | reverse complement strand
CTTACACTGCTGCGATCAAATACAGGAAAGGATATTTTTGCAGTAGGCGAATATTGGGCGCCTGGTGAATTGCCACTGTTGGAAGCTTATCTGGATTCTACAGAAGGCTGTATGAGTCTTTTCGACTCGTCACTTCATCATAATCTGCACGATGCTTCAAAAAATCCGGACTATGATCTCCGTAATATCTTTAAGGAAACCCTTGTCAGCTCCCATCCGGACAAAGCGGTTACTGTTGTAGATAATCACGATACACAACCATTGCAAGCTCTTGAAGCTCCGGTTGAAACTTGGTTCAAACCTTTGGCTTATGCGTTGATATTATTAAGAAAAGAAGGGTATCCTTGTGTTTTCTATCCTGATTTGTATGGTGCAAGCTACAAAGACAATGGAAAGGACGGTAACGAGTACGAAATATTCCTGGAAAAGGTAGATTCGATTGAAGAGCTCATCAAAGCAAGAAAAAATTATGCTTACGGAAATCAAAAAGATTATTTTGAAGACGCTAACTGTTTGGGATGGATCCGCGAAGGTGACGAAGAGCACTCCGGCTGTGCTGTGGTTTTGAGTAACAAAGATGCCTACCACAAACCAATGGAAATAGGAACAAAATACGCCGGACAGACTTTTTACGATTACACAGGCCACCTTGCCGACAAAATTGTAATTGATGAAAACGGCTGGGCCGACTTCCCTTGTCCTGCCGGGAATGTAAGTGTCTGGGTTGCAGAATAGTCTTCAAAATTATTATATTTTTCTAAATTTGTTTAATAAAAATAAGTAATAGATAATGGACGAATCTAATAAAACGCCGAAGGTAACCGGCATTGGCGGCATCTTCTTTTTGTCGGACGATCCGAAAGAGACAAGAGACTGGTATTCGAAAAATCTGGGAATTGACACCACAGAATGGGGAGCAAGTTTTGAATCCAGAAATCATAACGATCCGGATGTTACAGAATCTATGCAGTGGAGTCCATTTAAAACTGGAAGCAGTTATTTCCTTCCTTCCAAAAAAGAATTTATGATCAATTACAGAGTTCAGAATATCGAAGCTCTGGTAAGAAATCTAAAAGTTGCAGGCGTAACCGTACTGGACGAGATCGAAGATTCTGATTATGGTAAATTCGTTCACATTTTAGATTCAGACGGCAACAAGCTTGAACTGTGGGAGCCAGCTGACAGTAAATAAAAAAATATTCTAAAAATATAATGGACGAAAAATTAGAATACAGACTCATCAAACCCGATCAATCTATTGGTGATTATGTGTACTGTTTTTCGTCCCTTAAAAATATATCCAGCCAAAAAGAAGGCGTGGTTATTCCAAATGGGAAGATTGATCTTTTGTTCTGCAAAACGAATGACAACCGGCTTCAAATAGTTTTAATGGGTTTGGAGACAAAGCCCAAACCAACACCTCAGCTCGACATTGAATCTTTCTTTGCAATCAGCTTTAATCCGCTGGCAACCGAGTATATTCTCCGGCAATCGATAGCGGAATTTGTAAACAGCGGGATTGCTCTTCCAAGCGATTTTTGGGATTTCAACATTGCCGATCTGGAAAATTTTGAAATGTTTTGTGAAAAAGCAACGCAGAAAATCCGCTCGCTTGTGCCGAAAGTAATCGATGAAAGAAAACTAAAATTATTCAATCTGATCTTCGAAACTGATGGAGAAATAAACGTCAGGGAACTTTCAGAAAAAATTGGCTGGGAGGGGCGGCAGATTAATCGGTACTTTAAAAAACAATTAGGCATTTCATTAAAATATTATTGCAATATCCTTCGCTTTCAGGCTTCTCTTTTTCATATTAAAGACGGAAATCTCTATCCGCAGCTTAATTTTACCGATCAGTCACACTTCATTAAAGAAATCAAGAAGCTTTCCGGCGTTTCTCCGAAAGAATTATTCAAAAATCACAACGACCGATTTTTACAATTTCTGGTTTACCATACCAAGTAATTTTGCAGCATAAAATTTAAAAATATGCTTATTGATAAAAAATCGATCGCCATTGTAGGCGGCGGTCCTGGCGGACTTACTTTGGCGCGACTACTGCAAATGAAAGGTGCCCGCGTAAAAGTGTACGAAAGAGATCTTGATAAAAATGCGCGAGTGCAGGGTTCGCCTCTGGACCTTCACGAAGAGTCGGGATTGGCTGCCGTTCGCAAAGCTGATCTTTTAAAGGAATTCAAGGAAAATTTTCTTGCAGGTGCAGATAAAACCTTAATAGTTAACGAAAAAGCGCAAATATTCTATAGCGATCACGAAACGAATCTTGAGCAAAACTTTGGAGACCAATATTTTCGTCCGGAAATCGACCGCGGCACATTGAGGAAAATATTGCTTGACTCTCTCCATCCGGAAACGGTTATTTGGAACAGTCATTTTGTCTCGCTGGAAAAGGAAGATGACGGCTGGAAATTAAACTTCAAAAATACCGAATCTGTTTATGCAGACATTGTGATTGCGTCGGATGGTGCCAATTCTAAAATCCGGACATACATTACGGACATCAAACCTATTTATTCCGGAATTTTAATGCTGGAAGGCAATGTTTATCAATCAAAAATAAAAATCCCTGCTTTCCATTCTTTAATCAGTGGCGGAAAACTAATGGCTTTCGGCAATGAGAAAAACATTTTGATGGGACAAAAAGGCAATGGTGATTTAGGGTTTTATGCGAGCTTTAAGGCTGAGGAAAATTGGGCAGTCAAAAGTGGTTTGGACTTCAATGACAGATCACAGATTCTTAATTGGTTCAAAACCAATTACTTTGAATGGAGCGATTTTTGGCATCAGCTTTTTGAAAATGCAGAGACACCTTTTGTTCCGAGACCGATTTATTACGCACCTTTGGACCAAGTTTGGAAAACACATTCTAACTTAACAATGATTGGCGACGCCGCGCATGTAATGCCGCCTTTTGCTGGCGAAGGTGCAAACATGGCAATGTTGGATGCGCTGGAGTTAAGTGAATATCTGACTTCAGAAAAATATGATTCTTTAACAGAAGCTATTTCTGAATTTGAAATTAATATGCGGAAAAAAGCCTCAGAAGCGGCAAAAGAATCTGTCGAGAATGGAGAAAAGATGCACGCTGAAAATACTTTGGAAACAATGCTCACATTTTTTGGTGGACATTAGCAACAAAAAAACCTCCCGAAAATTCATGGGAGGTTTATATTTTATAGTAAGATTGAATTAATATCCGCCTTCTGTCGAGCCTTCGCCGAGAAGTGCTTTTGCTGCAGAAGTTCCGATTCTTTGGATTCCTAGATCGATCATTTTTTCGGCATCTTCAGGTGTTTTTACGCCACCTGCTGCTTTTACAGGAAGTTGTCCTGCATTTTCCAGCATAATTTTTACGCCATCAAAAGTGGCTCCATTTGGTTTCCCACCTTCGGTAATATAAAATCCTGTAGAAGATTTGACAAAGATTTTAGAAAACTCATTCTGACTGAAATTTACCTGTGCCCATTTCCAGATATTGGCAGTTAGATCTGCAATCTGTGAATCCGTAAGTGCCGCGATTTCTATAATCCATTTGACAGTTTTTCCGAAATGCAAACCAAGTTTGGAGCCTTCAACAAATTCTTTCTCCACCAGTTCAAGCTTTCCTGATTTGTAAGCTTCGTAATTGATGACATAATCCAACTCGTCGGCACCATCCAGAATTGCCTGGTTCGCTTCTGCCAATTTCTCTTCCAGACTGTAGGTTCCTTCGTGGAAACCAATCACAGTACCTACCAAAACACCGGAGTCTTTCGAAATCAGGTAGTCTTTTATCAATTTCACGTAATTGGGACGGATCATCACTTCTTTGAAGTTATATTTTATAGCTTCGTCTGTGAGTTCTCGTACGGTCTCAAAGGTTTGCTCCTCTGTCAATCCTGATTGTTGAGGGGTCTTGAGATATGTTGAATCTAAATATTGATTAATTTCCATAAGCACAAAAATAAAAAAAGGATACAAATAATTTGCACCCTTTGATGATTATATCAATTTTATCAAACTTTCAGCTGTCTGCTGATGCTTTGCTCAAGCGAAAGAATCGTTTCTGTTCTTGTCACGCCTTTCAGCTTCTGAATTTTGTTGAGGATCTCCATCAAATGATCGTTATCCTTACAAAGTACTTTTAGGAAAATGGTATAATTTCCTGTGGTGTAATGTGCTTCCACCACTTCATTCACAAGATTGAGATTTTTTATCGCATCCTGATAATGACTCGGCTGATCCAGAAACACACCAATGTATGAAACCACTTTGTAGCCGATTTTTCTTGGATTGAGGAAGGAAATAGAATTTTCTATCACGCCAGCCTGCTCCAGTTTTTTGATTCTTTGGTGGACTGCTGTTGTAGAGATGCCCACGTGTTTTGAGATATGCGCAAGAGATGTTTTCGCATTGTCCATAAGCATATAGACAATTTCCTTGTCTACACCGTCCAGATGATAACCCGATTCAGATACACTTTTCATAATAGTATAATTGATTTTTTTTTGATTTTTAAATATAAAACAAAATATTTTATATATACAAAGAATTTTAATCCAATTTTCAATAGAAGAGTGATCACGAACCAACTATTTAATTGAAATAAATGTTTATTCTTTTTTATTTCACGGTAAAAATAAAGATAATATTATGAAATATAAAATTATAATGCTATAAATATTCCACTTTTATATCAAATAGATGTAAATTAAATTTTAAATAAATCTTAATTAAGTATCAAAATTGGTTGCTATAAAAATGTCTTATAAAGAATTACTTTAATTAAAATCCATTATTACAAATTTGAAAATCAATTGTTTAACTGAATAATTGACGACAAAAAAGTTTTTATTTGCTGAAAGGTAAAAAATGATATATTTAAAAACTTTATATATAGACCAATGAAAAATTTTTACAACCTGATCGCTTTCTTCATTGCGATTACAAGTTTTGCGCAGCTGCAGACGGTTACATCGTCCATCAGTCCGGCTGCCTTTAATGAAGATGAATCTATTACCATAACATTCAATGGCAGTAGCATTAACGAATCTACCTGGGGCGTTGCCAACAACGCACTTTACCTCTGGGCCTGGTCGTACGACACCAATGATGCGAACAGCATCAACAGTCCGTCAAACGGCGAATGGACGTCTTCCAGCGAGACGAACAGACTGACTTACAATGCAGGCAATGACACTTACACCATCACTTTCGTTCCGAGAACATTCTACAACAGAGTGGGAATTGGCAAAATTGGATTTCTGATTAAAACAAAAACCGGAAACGGACAGTCTCAGGATATCTATTCGGAAGTAGGAAAATTCCAGTTTGCAACCAATTCTCCAAAAAACGGTTCGGTTAACTTTATTACTTCCGGCAGTGGTTATCCTATTTCTTACAGCACATCGTTGCCAGCCAATTATGTTTTGAAGGCAAATGGAACTACTGTTTATACAGCAAACAATGTATCGTCGATGTTCACAGTTTACAACATCACAACAGACAGCCAGATGGAACTGACTGCGACAAGCGTTGCAGACGGAACCGTGCTCACATCTAGATTCAGCATATCGCCGACACCAAGCGTGCAGTCTGCTGCCATTCCGTCTTATATGAGACAGGGTATTTCCTATGATCCTAATGATCCTACGAAAGTTGGACTGGCCGTATACGCGCCATTCAAAAGTTATGTACACGTGATAGGAAGTTTTAACAACTGGCAGATCTCATCTAACTACATCATGAAAAGAGATACAAATAACACCAATCTTTTCTGGTTAGAAATCAGCGGACTTACACCGCAGCAGGTTTACACATTTCAGTATAGAACAAGTGATGGCGTAAAAGTGGCAGATCCTTACTCTACAATGGTACTTTCACCGGATGACGATCCTTATATCAGCGCTTCCACATATCCGGGCCTTCCGACTTATCCATCAGGGCAGCAGTATGACGTATCTGTCATTCAAACTGGAAAACCTGCTTACAATTGGACTGTTACCAATTTCCAGAAGCCAGCAAAACAGAATTTAATTGTTTACGAAGCATTGGTAAGAGATTTTACTGCTGAACAAAACTGGCAGGCTATGATTGATAAAATCCCATACATCAAAGGCTTGAAAGTAAACGCTGTCGAGCTGATGCCTGTTATGGAATTTGATGGTAACAACTCGTGGGGTTATAATCCCGGATTCCATTTGGCTTTAGACAAAGCTTACGGAACCCCGGAAAAATTCAAAGAGTTTATTGACAAGTGCCACCAGAACGGTATCGCCGTGATCCTGGATGTTGCCCTTAATCACGCAACCGGAAGATCTCCTCTTGAAAGAATGTGGTCTACAAGCACAGACGGAAGTTATGGCGGCGTAGCATCAAACAATCCATACTTTAACCAGTTGGCAACTCATGCCTACAGTGTTTTTTATGATTTCAACCATTCAAAACCAGAAACCAGATATTACGTAAACCGTGTTTTGGAACAATGGATCAGCGAATATAAAATAGATGGATTCCGTTGGGATCTTACGAAAGGATTTACTCAAAACTGTACTGCATCGGACGAAAACTGTACCGGCTCTTACCAGCAGGATCGTGTGGATGTCTTGAAGTTATATTCCGACTACCAATGGTCCTACGATCCTAGCTCTTACATTATTTTTGAGCATTTAGGCGGCAATCAGGAAGAAAAAGAATGGGCAAACTACAAATTGAACGAAGGCAAAGGCGTGATGATGTGGGATAATTTAACTGGTCCATTCGGACAGAATACAATGGGTTATGATTCTAACAGCAATTTTGGCAGAATCGATTTCAGAAGTCACGACTTCAGCGAAAGAAGAAATGTAAGCTACGGCGAAAGCCACGATGAAGAGCGATTGATGTTCAAAAATCTTTCATACGGAAACGGTAACGTGAAAACACTGGCAACCGCATTGGAAAGACAAAAAGCTTTTGGTGCAGTTTTCTTTACCGTTCCTGGACCAAAAATGATCTGGCAGTTTGGAGAACTTGGCTATGAATTCAGTATCAACAGATGTGAAAACGGAACCATCAGCAACGACTGCAGAACATCTCCAAAACCAGTCGCATTCTCTTTAGGGTATGACACAAATGCAGATAGAAAAGCAATCTACGAAACTTGGGCAAAAATATTGGAAATCATATTATCCAGCCAGGTTTTTGACACCACAACTTTTACAGTTGAGTCTGGAAATCTTTTGCCAAGAATCTACGTTTGGAACGACGCACTACCTGCAAGCAGTCTTAAAAATGTTGTTGTTGTAGCCAACTTTACTACCACAGCACAAACTGTAACGCCTAATTTCCCTTACGCCGGAATGTGGTACAACCTGATGGATAATTCATCAATGTCAGCTAGCGCAGCTACAACAGTCGTTCTTCAACCGGGAGAATTCAGGATTTACGGAAACCAGACAGCTTTGGCAACAGACGAAACTAAAATTGATGCCAACAAAACATCACTTCAAATCGTTCAGAATCCAGCAACAGAAGGATTATTAAAGATCAGATACAACAAAGCGAAAAACGGGCAAATCAACGTTTTCGACATCAACGGAAAACTGGTAAAATCATTCGGACTGAAATCTGCAAAAGGAGACGACACATTCTCTGTAAACGGGTTGACTTCCGGTGTTTATATGGTTCAGTTGAAGTCAGACGAAGGTTTGGCAGTTTCAAAATTAATTGTAAAATAACACAACCTCAATTTTCTAAAATGAAAATCGCCCCGAAATTATCGGGGCGATTTTTTTTTATTTTTCGGATAGCATTTTCAGTTTTTCGAGACCTTCCGAGAAGGATTTTTTCATTTGCCAGGTCATCAGCGGTTTCATCGGTTTGAACATCGTTTCGATTTCATAGTCAATGGTCCAGGTAACTTTCGTTCCAGCAGCTTCCGGTGCAAGAATAAGGTCAGAAGTAGCCCTATCATCCATTGGTTTGATGAAATGCATGCTTGTTGCCACTTTCTCGCCGGGAACAACTGCTGTGATTTCCTGTTCACCTTCGCCAACATCATCATTACCTTTCCAAGTATAGCCGTCACCAACTTCGCCAGCAGTTCCTTTGTATGCAACCTTTAGATTCGGGTCCATTTTCATCCACGGATTCCACCTGTTGAAAGCTTTCATAGAATTGACATTCTGCCACACCTTCGCTTTCGGAGCGTTGATGGTGATCGATTGTTCGTTATGACATTTGCTGTCCACAACCAACATCATAATGGCGCAATACGCCACAAAAATGCCAAGAATGACACCTAAGATTTTCAAAAATTTTTTCATAATAAGTATAGTTTAAGTTTAAAACAAATCTAAAAATAATTTGAACACAAAAACTTTTACTAGGACAATTTTATTTTGGGCGCCTTTATCCGCCTTCCACTCCCGCTTTTTTGTCATTGCGAAATACTTGAGGTCATCAGTAGAAATTTTCTGAAATCGCAATAACAAAAAGAGCTCCGCTCAAGTCGGGGCGCAATTTTGTCACACTTTCAACTTTAGGTATCAAATTTGTGATTTCAATCGAATTAGAAAAGGCTCCGACTCCGCTCAACCTGACATTAATATAAACAGTAAGTATTAAAAGTGTCACTCTGAGCGGAGTCGAAGAGCTTTAACATTAAATCATAAAGCCTTGTCAAGGTTTGAAACCATCAACTATCAACTATCAACAAAATTATGAACCCACTATTAGAAAAATTCACCACAAAATATACCTCATCACCTTTCAGCGACATCAAAGAAGAACATTACCTTCCCGCATTTCAGGAATTGGTAAAGACCGCTGAGAAAGAAATCGACCAAATCACCAGCAATCTGGAAGCACCAACATTCGAAGATACAATCGAAGCAATGGCATTTTCCGGTGAACAACTGGACAGAGTTTCCAACATATTCTTCAACATCAATTCTGCCGAAACAAACGACGAAATCCAGAAAATTGCGCAAGACGTTTCGCCACTTTTGACCGAATTCTCTTCCAAAATTTCTCAAAACGAAAAATTATTCGAAAGGATCAAAAAAGTTTATGATCAAAAAGACACTTTGTCATTGAACGAAGAACAACAAATGTTGCTCAACGAAACTTACAAAGGTTTTGTGAGAAGTGGCGCTTTATTGAACGAAGAAGACAAAAAGAAACTGGAGAAAATCAATATGGACTTGTCCATCAAGTCTCTTCAATTCGGACAAAATGCTTTGGCTTCGACCAATGCTTATTTCAAACACATCACAAAAAAAGAAGAATTAAAAGGAATTCCGGAAGCGATTCGTGAGCAATACGAAGAAGATGCAAAAGAAAAAGGTTTGGAAGGCTATGTGATTACACTTCAATATCCGAGTTATTTGCCTGCGCTGACTTATGCGGAAAATCGTGAACTCAGAAAAGAATTAGCATTAGCAAACGGAAAAAAATCCTTTGACGGCGGCGAATTTGACAATCAAAGCCTCATCAAAGAAATCGTAAAATTACGCCAGGAAAAAGCGGAATTGCTGGGTTATAAAAACTACGCAGATTTCGTCCTCGAAGAAAGAATGGCAAAATCGCCGGAGAAAGTTTTCGAATTCCTGAACGAACTTCTTGACAAAGCAAAACCTTTCGCTCAAAAGGAAATCGAGGAATTAAAATCTTTGGCAAAAGCCGACGGAATTGATGAAATCCAAAGTTACGACCACGCTTTCTACGCCGAGAAATTAAGGAAACAGAAATTCGATATTGATGATGAAGAACTGAAACCTTACTTCCAACTGGAGAAAGTTCAGGAAGCGGTTTTTGGATTGGCCAGAAAATTATTTGGTTTAGAATTCAAAGAAATCAATGATGTTCAGAAATATCACGAAGATGTGAAAACCTACGAAATTGTTGAGAATGGAAGTCAAAAGATCGAAGATGGAAATTCAGAAAGCTTCGAGAACCTCAGCCTAACAACTAACAACCAGCAACCAACAACCAACTTCAAAGCCCTACTCTACGCCGATTATCATCCTCGAAAAGGAAAACGTGCCGGCGCTTGGATGACCAGTTATAAAAATCAGTATAAAAAAGACGGTGAAAATTCCCGTCCGCATATTTCTGTAGTTTGTAATTTCACAAAACCAACGAAAGACACCCCAAGTTTACTGACTTTCCAGGAAGTGACAACACTTTTCCACGAGTTTGGACACGCACTTCACGGCGTTTTGGCAGACACGCAATATCCGAATCTATCAGGAACATCAGTGAAATGGGATTTTGTAGAATTGCCTTCTCAGTTTTTAGAAAATTTCTGCTACGAACCAGAATTCCTGAAAACCTTTGCCAAACATTATCAAACCGGCGAAATCTTACCAAACGAGAAAGTCGAGAAATTGTCGCAAAGCAAATCCTTTATGGAAGGTTACCAGACGATGAGACAAGTTGGTCTTGGATTGTTGGATATGGCTTTTCATTCCAGTGTTGCGGAACACGAAGTGACGGATGTCAAAGCGTTTGAAAATCATTTCACAAAAGCGACACAAATCTATCCTTCGAATCCTGAAACTGCAACTGCACCGAGTTTCTCACACATTTTCCAGGGTGGTTATTCGGCAGGATATTATTCTTACAAATGGGCGGAAGTTTTGGATGCTGATGCGTTCCAATATTTTAAAGAGAATGGCATTTTTAATCCGGAAATTGCTTCAAAATATAAAGTTCTTCTTTCATCCGGCGGAACCAAAGATCCGATGGAATTGTTCAAAGCTTTCCGTGGAAGCGAGCCGAAAGTG
>Ga0265797_10011953_pt1 | contig 10766 bp, 5 predicted proteins | sample P2T30metagenome_FD_192433 | JGI IMG/M metagenome (GOLD analysis project Ga0265797, IMG submission 192433) | Plant litter microbial communities from East Loma Ridge, Irvine, California - P2 T30 | ecosystem: Environmental > Terrestrial > Plant litter > Unclassified | place: USA: California... | reverse complement strand
CCCTAACCCTAACCCTAACCCTAACCCTAACCCTAACCCTAACCCCTAACCCTAACCCTAACCCTAACCCTAACCCTAACCCTAACCCTAATGCGGTGAACGGGCTGTGCGTCGCCTGGTCGTCGGCTATCTCGTCCCCGTCTTCTATCGCCTCCTCGTCTGTGAATGCGCTGCCGGACCGCACCCACCTGCGGCTGATCGCAATGGCGATGTGTCGATACGCGGCGACATGAATCTTGTGGCCCAACCCGGCTTCGGTGGCTCGCTGCAAATGTCTCTTCATCCGTTCTGTCGTCCATTGTCTCCCGTCGACTCCCGGCCCCCATATGTGCTCCGACGCGGGCGCCTCGGACCACAACCACGACTTCATGCGCTGGACGAACGGCACCACCAACCATCGATACCACACCACCAACTCGCCCACTTCGCGCGGCAAATAACGGTGGATGATCTTCACGTTCGCCTGGTACTGTTCTCCTTTGTGGTACTGCGTCACGAACACGACCATGCCGTCCTCGATGAACAAATTGCGGAACCGGCCTTGCGCGGTGTTGCTGTGCCTCACACTCAAAATTTCTGGTCCTCGCGCGGGCTGTCCGCCGGTGATGTGCATCAACGCCAACAACTGACCGCGGAAATCGTCTATCATCTTCATCCAATCCCTCAACTTGGCTTCGTTGACACCGTTCGCCGTCTGCTCGCTCGCGAATCGTCGCCTGCACTCGGGACGGTTCTGAATGCGCTCGAACAACCATCGGCGTCCGTCCACGGGCCACGGCGTGCGGGTGTCGTCGACAAAACTCCATCCGTCGCTGTCGTTGCTGGGGTCGTCGAACAAATCATTCCACGGCACGACGGGCACGTCTTGCTCGTCTGTTGCGAACATGATCTCCATCAATTGCTTCCGCGTCGTCCTCTGCAACTGGTCGACCATGCCGCGGAACTGTGCCATGCTGAAATGGATGTCTTTGTATTGCAAAACGTCGCCGTTCCGCCAACCGACGTGTCCTTGACTCGTCGTGTTGAACGAAACCTTCATGCCGTACGCTCTCAAATCCAACATCCACTGCATCGGGCTGGCCGTGCCGCGCACCATGAATGCGTCCATCATTTTCTTGACCCACTGGAAACTGCTCCTGGTGCCCCGTCTGCGCTTCCGTTGTCGTTGCGGTTGCTCGCTCTCGTAACCGCTGTCGTCGAACGTGCACGGGCTCTCTATCGCCGCCCACTCTTCCTCGCAAATCTCGCCGGTCACCTGCTCGGCCTTCAAAACGACCATGAAATGCGCGATCTTGATGATGGACGACAAAATCGACGGGAAAACCTCCTCGTCACGGAACCCCTTTCCTGCCGGGCGGACGCCCAACACTGCCAACGCGCACACCAATGCCATTTCCGTCTCGTGCCGCTGCATTGCTTGATTCAACAACTCGATGCAAAAATCCAACGCCGCCAATTGCACCGTTTTCATCCCCCCGGGCACCCTGTCGCGCTTCTTCGCGTCTTTTGTCCTGGCTTCGTCCATCGTTTCGATCTCCTCCTCGCTGCTGTCCTCTTCGTCTTCATCATCATCACTACTACTGCCGCTATCGCCCTCTCTTCGGGCGACCTCCTGCTTTGCGGCCTCCATCAATCGCTGGAACGCTTTTTTTTTGACGATTGTTGAAACCATACGGCGGCGTCTGCCACGTATTGTCTTGCTGCGTCCGGACGAAAAATATCACCATCTGCTGCCATGGCTGGCACTCTTTGCGCACTCGCTCACGTTCCCGGTACGGCTCCAACGGTGCGTATCGCACCTGGTCGATCTCGGTGCGGATGGCTTCGAAACGCAACATCACCCCGCCGCGGCGGACGCCACTCTCTGCCATGACGGCCATGTCACCCACTGCGTTCCAAACGACGCCTGCAACGCCCTCTTCCCGCTCCTCGGCATGCTCGTCTGGCCTTCGGATCGCTGCCAACAAATCGCCCTGCGGGCACCCTGTCAAATATGGAACCCACCCGGTGCGACGCAACCACGGATTCACCTCGTCACTCTCTCCCGGCCGGATGATGTCGCACTTCTTCTTTTGCTCGTAACTCGCCGACGCTGCTTCCCATGCCATCTCCCATATCTCGGCACCGCCTCTACCATTTTGTGTGTCGTTTGGCTCGTCGTCTGCAACTTTGACCTCGAAATACTGCGAATGCGCTCGGCTGCGGAAAAACCGTTGGCACTTCACCCGCTTGCTGGCTTCCTCAAAACGTCTCTGCGCGGCTTCCTGCTTGGCTGGGCCTGATCCACCGCGACTTTGCTGCACACTCCACCCGTGTTCGATGCGCCAATGCTTCTTCAATGCCTTCGTTTCGCGCGTGATGTATGCGCATTGGTCCAATCGACACTGCCATCCGTCGTCAAACAATGGCAATTCCTGGACTGGCTCCGCGACGAACGCCGGCACGTCGAATCCGCTTGGGTACTGTATCACGCCCTGCCATTGCTCTACCTCCTCCCTGATATTGTTGGCGAATTTTTGTGTTCGACTGTGCTGTTTGTTGGTCAAATGCGCTGCCACTTCGGACGGCCATACTGCATATCTGCACTGCTTGCACACGATAATTTGCCAATTGGGCACATGCTCGAAAAAAAAATCTGCACGCTCCATGGTCCTTCGGTATTTTTGCCAACCTATTGCGATATCTTGTTTTCGTTTCTGTGTGCGATGTTGTTTATTGCTCTACCTCGTTATTTTCCTCGATGCCACTTGTCGGCTTCTAATCCCTGCCGACTTTTTTCGCAATTGGATTTCGATATGTTTATGCTTCCATCGCACGCAACTTCACCAACATGGCTCCTATAAAATTATTTCCAATACTAATGATTTTGCAATTCGTCATGGCTATCCAACGCTCCCACATATGGCTATATCTGGCAATATTTTCTGAATCCACCCTACCCTGAATCCACTGTACCTGCTTTTGCCCCCCGCGAAACCTTATTTGTATGGGCGTCTGAATCCACCCAACTAACGGTGGATTGAACACTTTTGGATCGATCTACTATCTACCTACCTTTTCTCTAATTCTCTTACCCTCTCCTTACTTTATCTATTTCCCTCTCAACCTTATACTCCCTAACTTCTATATACCCTAACCCTTACTACTACTCTTCCTCTCCTTATTTCTATCCTCTCCCTACCCTTAATTATTATCTTTTACTCCCTACTTTATCTCCTATTTCCTTTTATCTATAACTTTAACCCTCCTACCCTCCCTTATCCTTAATTATCCTTAATTATCCTACTATTCCCCTCCTTCCTCTTCTTCTCCTCTAATACTCTCTCTATTATCCCTTTAACCATCCTTAATATACTATTCTACAATCCCTAAATCCCTAACCTTAATATACCCTAACCCTCCTCCCTTTCTCTCTTTCCCCTCCTATTATATCCACTCCTTTACTTCTTCCCCTATTATCCTCCTCTCCTTTCCTAAATCATTTCCAAATCACTTCTACTATTTTAAACATATTTGTTTACTTATCTATAAACCTTTATATATTACTACCTCCTACCTCCTTAAATATATTACACCTTATAATTCTTCTATTCTTAAATCTCTTCCCCCTTCCTTCTCCCCAAACCTCTTTATCTATTTCATTTCTTTTTTATTATTACCTACCCTTCCTTTTTTTTTTCTCTCCACAAAATCCTATTATTTATATTTTTATTCTTTTTTTCCAACTCTATAACCTACCTATACCACCCACTCTCTTTCGTTTACTCTCCTTCTAATTTGATTTTCATCTTATCTTATATTTAAACTCTCCTCTTCCTGTTCCTGTTCCTGTTCTCGTTTTATGCTTACGTTCATCCATTCCGTCTCCTGCCTGCCTATAACTATTTACCTTCATATAAATTTTCATTTCTTACCTCCTTCTTTCTCTCTATATTTATGTCTCCTATCTTTTTGCTCCTTTCTTTTGTTCTTCTGCTTTCGACTTTTGATCCATTGTTTAATTCCCTATTCTTATCACCGACTCTGTGACTTTTGCTTCTATTCATCTCTTTTCTCCCCTTTCCCCGATCGAACATCCTACCTTTACCCTCTACCTTTGTATAAACCTTCACCCAATTCGGAAACTCTATTTCCTTATACTACGTTCTTACATCTTCCCTGATTGTCCTAATCCTTGCTATCTTTGCTAATCGTCGCCTCCCTACCTTTACCTTTCTCATGCCTTCGACCCGGTCGTCTGGCGCCGCCGTTGCACTAACGTATCTACATCCTACGCTTGTATTCACTATACCTGTCCGCGCCGCTCCCCAACCGCTGCGCTAACGGCTGTCTGCTTCCATCCTACGGATCACATCTCGCTTGCCATCTGATTTGTGTCCTTGTGTGCTGGCTTCAACCCTAAATGCCACTCTCCCGTCGAACCGAAAATCAAATTAACCCTAACCCTGCACTGACATCCTCTTTCTCTTCCTCATCCCACTCACTCACTCACTCTTTTGTCGGCTGCTAATGCGTGTACTTTTCCCTTTTCACCTTCTCCTATTCTGGTCTCCATCTGCCTACGATCTACTTCTTGTCCCTCGCACCCACCTCCTACGCACTCGCCACTCCCATCTTGCCCATCTTGCTGACTCATCTTCGCGTTCACGTCTTGCTGACATAATACGCTCTCTTATTCCACGATATGAACTTTCGAAATTTTGCCCGGGCCTTGCTTTTCGACGTCTTCTGATACACGGGAACCCATGTTCTGTCATCGATCACATGTTCCTTCGCTCTTGTTATCCCATCATGCCACTTCGTGCCGTCCTATGCCTTCGTGGGGCACCCCACCCACACACCCAATCCTCACCAACCTGATCCCCTGTCAACCCTCACCCTAACGCTTCCGAATTCTTTCGTCCATGTCCCCCTTGCCCGTCATGCCACTTCGTGCCGTCTTATGCCTCCGTGGGGCACCCCACCCACAACCCTATCCGTACATTTCGATTCTCGTCGGCACAACACAACACTGATTGGCGCTGGGGCTGATCCGTTGCCTGCTTGCTCGATCGTTCCTCGATACATATGCATCTGTCAATACGTCCACGAACCCGCCCAACTGCTCGGGACCCCCGCTGATGCTTCGCATTTTCGCTCCGCCCACTGATAAAACAACCACACCATCCCGCTCATCTCAACTTCATCCTCTTTGATCGTCGTGCCCAACCATTCCCATACCTCCATGTTTTTCCCTGTCATCTCGATCTCGTCGAACATCCACGTCATGACTTCGTCGTCTTCGGCGTGAAACATGATGATCGCGACTGCCTCCATCAAACAACCCTTGTACTGACATTTTCGCTGCTCGTTCTTTCTGTACCCCGTCGGCCCGTGCTCGTGTACGGCTTCCCACGAATGGCATATCGCCCGTGGTGCCCAACACTGTTGACATGCCGTCCACGCCGCCTCCCATCGTATTGCTCTCAACCAATTGCACGCCTTGTCGATTTGCTCTCTGTCCTCTGCCGATGTGCATCCGCACAACCGCCAACCCTTCCTTCCCGCAACCCTCCCGTTCACCCGGCATATATTGCAACCTACCCTCCAACGATCGAACAAATCTACCAATCGATCCACCATGCTGGCGTGTTCGACGTTGCGGTGCTGTTGTTCTGTCTGCATCCCTTCTCGTTCTCGTTGCTCCCGCATCCATATCGCCTCGGCCATTTCTCTCTCCTGTGCCTCCTTGTGCTGCTGCTGCGCTTCTCGTTGTCTAACGCTTTCCACCTCTTCTCGCTGAACGGCCATATGCCATGCCTGCTGCTGGGCTGCTTGGCGGTGTCTGGTGGGGGTGACGTCTTGCAATCGTGCCCTTTTGGCCTGGCCTTCCCCTTGCCCGACCTGCACGCGAATCCGCTTCCGACCTTCGCCACGACACACGTCGCAAAACTGCTCGCCTGCGCGACAACTCGTCCGTGTGCCGTCACCGTCCATATCGGCGTCCAACACCGCCCTCCGACAACGCTTGCCCTCCAAATACTCCGTCATCTCCGCCTCCTCCCCTCCCGTCCTGACCATATACGGTTGGCCTTGTTGGTTCTTCTTCTGCGCCTGCAAAACGATGCTCTCGCTCGCGGTGACACCGTCCCGGCCTGCTCGCCCGCTCTGCTGTCCGAAATCGTCCAACTTGTTGATGCCACCGACGTGGATGACCACTCGGATGGTGCTGGCGTCGATCCCTTCCCCTAATGCACTCGTCGACCAAAACAATCGCTCTTCACCCTCGGTCAACATGGCCATGATCTCTCGCTTTCGCTCGATCTCTCCCACTCCGCTGTAAAACACGGCGCCCCCGATCTCGTCGGCGTATGATTGCATCTCTTTGATCTTGTGACAATACACCACGATGCGATCCTCGGCGGGGTACTGGGCCATCTTGCTGTCGATGATATGCCGCAACGTCTCCACCTCGCCGTCGTACGTGATCACGCTGTACCGGATGTTGGGTCGCACGGTGGACTCTCGGATCATGCAAACCTCGCTGGGCTGCATGTTCATGGTCGACATGAACGCTGGCTCTCGCCGTGGCGGCAACGTTGCTGTCAAACACACCACCTGTGTCTGTCGACTGATCAATTCGCGTAACTGTAACACCCTTGGGCGAAACTTCTTGGTCGACTGCAACACGGAATGGCACTCGTCAATGATGACTCGTTCCAACTGCTGGTTCAACATCTTCGCGTTTACGAAATCCGCGAACGACTGTGACACCGCGGATTCTGCTATCACGAACACGATCTGTGCGTCGTACGGCGGCGCTCGACCGTCGCTCCAAATCGCACATCGAATTCCATCCTTGCGGCATCGGTCGGCCATGTCCTCCTGCAACATGATCTTCGGCATGACGACGATCGTGACCCCGTCTCGCGACGCTGCTGCCGGCAACATGAACAACAAACTCTTGCCACCGCCTGTCCGCATTACGACCACGATCCGGGGCTGGCCGCTGACGATGGCATCCAATGCCTCTCGTTGCTTGCCACGAAACTGGGCTTGGGCTCCATACATCCTCTTCAATTGACCTTCGACGTCGATGTCTCGCATCTGCTGCCATCGTTCGAATTTGCGGCTGTCCTGCTCCTGTTTGATCCTCCGCTTGATGTCGGGGCTGACGTTCTGTATCTTGTACGACGACGGAAATTGCATGAACCGGTGCCAATCCACGCTCACCTCGCGGAATGCATCCTGCTCCCGTCTCATGGCGAACGGGTTCTGCTGCAACTGCCGTCCGTATATGCTCTCTTCCATCTGGGGGCTGTGGCCGGACTGCCTGGCGCGGATGGTCTCGCGCGTCTGCTCCTCATCCATTTCCATCCCCTGCTTGAACGGATTCTCGTTGGCGTATATGCGATTCAACGTGCCCACGATGTCCTGGTTGATGGCGAACTCGCGGTGGATTTCCGGGTACGCTTGCCGCCAATCCGACGTTCCGATGGGCACCCCGATCCGCTTCTCGCTCTCCCTTCGCATCACTCGGCGGATTCGATTCGTCTCCCAATACCCATCACAATTGCGTGCCATCATCGGCGTGGACTCCTGCTGGACGAAACGTGCTTCGGCACTACGATCCTCGGGCACTTCTGGCAAATCCTTCTCCCCTTCCCCTTCGTCTTCTTCTGCCCACTCTTCTTCCTCATCTCCCCAATCCTCTTCCGGTGCCGGCTCCCATAACCATGGACTGGCTGTCATCTGGCCGCGACTGCTCTGTAAAATGCGGACGAATGGCTCGATCAACCACAAATAATATACCACCAATTCGCCCACCTCTTGTGGCACGAACCGGTGTACGCACTTCTGGCTCTGACTTGCGCTGAACCCTTTGTGGTACGACGTGATGAATGCCACCATGCCCTGGTCGATCATAATGCCACGGTGACAACGTGCATTCTCACCGTTCACCTGTTGCACGCTGACCAACTCTGTGGCTCTGGCCGGTGCCCCCGCCGACATGTGTACCAACACCAACATCTCCTCCTTCCATCTCCTCACTTGCCGCAAATACGACTCGACGGCGTCGGGGTTGAACGTCTGCGTTTCGGCATCCTGCATAAATCTTGCTCGAATGTGCGCCTCGGTGAACAACCGCTGTCCCAACCATCGCTTCCCCTCTACGGGCCACGGATTTCGGGCGTCATGGATGAAATTAAACCCTTCGTCCATGACGCTGTGGTTGTCAACGATGCTGGCTATGTCGAATCTTGGCATGTCTTCTGCTCGCCAATCACCGACCCCCCGGACCATGAACATCAACTGCTCTACCAACCGCTTTCGGGTGGTGGCTAACAATCCGTGCACTACCGTACGGATCTGCCCCATACCGAACTGCACTTTGCGTACCACGATGACATCGTGGTCGGCACCGGCCCATCCTACCTGTCCATCGGCGTTTGTCGTGTATCGAATCTTCAACCCGTACATCTTCTGGGTGTGTATGGTCTGGATCGGGTGGGGCTGCCCGCCGAACTCGGTCATGGTCATGAACTTCTCCACGTCTTGCTGCACCAATCGATGGATCACGGGCGCATCCTGTTCGGCCACGTTGCGGTCCACGCCATTACTTATCTGTTGCTGGATGTAATCCATTCGGGCACGCCACGCTCGGCGGATGATGACGGCCCGCATGCTGGTGATCATCGCGGCTAACGTGGGCGTGTAAAATATTGCGGGTACCCATCCGTTCTTCTCCCCACACGTTCCCAACACGGCCAATCCACTCAATACCGCGTTCTCGTATTCGTTATCCTTCAAATCGTGGTCGAACATGGCAACCCAAAATTCCGAACTGGCGCGGATGATGCCCTCCCGCTCGTCGCTGCTCGACACTCGTCCGGATGCTGCGTCTTGTAATCTTGCCAATGCCCGCTGCTGCGCGATCGTCAATCGATACTCGGGTCTTCCGGGTACATCTGCCGTCCTCCAAATGTATCTCAATATCTGCGTGAACACGTTGGCGTATTTCCGGATTGTCTGCACCTTCTGCTTGCCGTAAAATGGCTTGTCGTTGTTCGGCGCGCCGTTCTCCCGTCGATTGATGCAATGCAATGCATGTCGCCCTACGATCTCAACCCGGCTGGCCTGGAATGAACGGCGAATCAACAACACGGTACCCTCGCATGCACGGGATAACGCTTTCTCCTGGTCGGGCTTGAATCGATCTTCGTCTCCCCCTAAACAATCTTGAACTTTCTTCGCATTGGGTTCGGCTTTGACGAATTGTGTGATCCACCGTCGATGGTTGCTGTCCAAATGACGCTCCCATCCCGTGTGCTCCAACCATGGATTCGGCTCATAACGGTTTCGTTCTGTGCGGATTCGTTCTTGCTCCTGGTCCATGCCGTTGAACAAATCGTCCATCCACTCATTGGCCTTGGCGACGACGTCGACGGCGGGTGCTTGGCCTGATCGCGGCACCACCTGAACGGGGAATATCTTTTGCCATTTGCCTGTCCGAAAAAACCATTGACATGTTTGGTTTTCAACCCATAATCGACTCTGATCGGTCTCTTCGTTGGGTCGGCCTTTTCTGCGTGGATTCTCGTACCCGTGCGTCTTGCAATGCTTCTGCATCCCGCTACGTTCTCGGCATGTGTAATTGCATTCTCGCCCCTCGACCTCGAAAACACACCGTAAACCATTCGCATATACCGGTATTCCTGGGACGGCTGGGCTGCTGGCGTCTGGATATTTCACTTGTGCTGGATTCCACGCGACCTGCGATAAACGACCGATAAATTCGACGACTCGCGCGCATTGTTCTTTGGTGACTGTCTTATGCTTGCTCTGTATGTGTCCCTTTGCATTGGCTGGGTTGACCGCAAACTGACATCGCTTGCATATGATTACCTGGCATTCTCGGTGATGTATAAACAATTTTTCGAAAACATCCATCTTATGGGTGCCACTAATAATAATAACAATAATGCACGTCTCTTATGCCGTCATGTCTCTCGCTGTACGCGGATTAACGGTCGCGACTTTCGCGCGCGTGCACTGGCCGCGCGGGGTGATCTATGCGGGAACTTCACCTTTTTCTTACCTGTCTTCTGCGGTATCGACGACATCCGCAACCACAACTTTTGCGATATTTATCCTATTCGGTTTGGTCGTAAACACTTACGCTATCTTATGATATTGATCTTATATCTATTCCTCCTTGGCATTAAAATGTGATCGACTAAATGTGATCGACTAAATTCGGGTTATACCCGTATCCTTTTCGGGTTAGTAAATATATGTGATCGAGTTGATCACAGTTGACAATTGTGGGTAGCTCTTTATTCCTTCTATTCTATTTCTTCTTCCTTATTCCTTTTACTATTCTATTCTACTTTCTTACTTAGTATTCTCTAAAATACTTATTTTATCTTTTATATAGGCTAAGTTTATTTAGTTTTATATTATATCTACTTATATATTAAGCTAGCTATTCTTTTTACTTTTTCTATTATTCTATATCTAATATCTCTTTTACTAGTTTTATATACTAGGCTTATATTATAAAATAAAAATCCTCTCTATCTATATATAGGCGCTCTTTATAAGGAAAGAATATAATATTAAGGATATAATAGATATTATACTAAGCTAGAAAAAAAGAAATAGAACTAGTATTCCTAGATAATAAACTTCTTCTATTATAAAGTTTCTCTTAGAATAATACTATTTAGAGTACCTTAGAAGAGAATAAATTAGTTTTCTTTTACAAACTTATTCTAGATAGATTG
>Ga0265797_10011952_pt1 | contig 10767 bp, 6 predicted proteins | sample P2T30metagenome_FD_192433 | JGI IMG/M metagenome (GOLD analysis project Ga0265797, IMG submission 192433) | Plant litter microbial communities from East Loma Ridge, Irvine, California - P2 T30 | ecosystem: Environmental > Terrestrial > Plant litter > Unclassified | place: USA: California... | reverse complement strand
TATAAAGAGAATATGAACGTACTTTCTGCAACAATTGGCTCCCCACAACCGATCATCGCCTGGTTTATATCTCGCAGTTTTGTACTCTACTAATCTTGCAACATAGTATCTGCCAATACACGTATCGTCTGGTGCATATGAGCTAGGTTGCGAGTTCGATGCAGAGTTATCTCTCTCAGCGCCAACCGCTACCCAGTGATAAGTGCAACCTGACGGCGCCGTGAAAGATGTTGTGAGGTGCTGCCATGGTAAATAGAGCGGAAGAAATTAACGAGTACTGAAATGCGTTGAGTGATACCGGGGTCCGATAAACGAGATGTAAAGTATTGGTGCTTTGGTACTTTCCAAGTACAGCCATGCGGGTGTCAACAGGCTCTATATTCGTTATCAACGTTGTCAACACATTGCATGGTATGCTAGTGCTTTATGCAAGGCGGATTCGTTCGACTTGTAGTTGTGACTACGCCGTGGACTCGCCGACCGTTGGATAGTAGACTGTGCCACACCCACAATCCTGCACTTTTGACCTAGGCTTCTCCTGATCTAGGCGAGGTTTGCAGGCTCACGAGGCAGACAGTAGCTTGTGGAGTGCATAGTGCTAGGAGGGTGCTGGGCTCTATCGTACCAGCCTCGCTTTGATGCGTAGTCTTTGCCGAGACGTCGAAGAACAAGCAACTGCAAAGCATCGGCGGCGCACATGTTGTGTGCGAAGATGAAGGAAACGATGAATTGAGGAGATGTGCCGCTCATTGCATCTTCCTGGGCAGGCATAACGGTCTCTTGCTGTACGACTCAGTACAGCCCGCCCCGTTTTTGGCCCCCATGTATCGCGTGACGCCTGGTGGGCCGCAGCAATAAGGCAACTAGACAAACATGGTGGTCGTGTCAGACCATGCTTACCAACCTCGGGTCTTGTGTTTTGCCGCCCAGGCGTTCGAATGGCAAGTGGAAGTGGTGAGCTTTAATGCAAGTACCAGAAGAGAAGCAAGCTGACGTCTGGGGCCCAGCGCACATGTCCAGACCTCGGAGAACTGGATAGTGGCTCGGGACGATCGATGCAGCTACCCGTAGACAAGCTTCGTCGTCGCACCATGCGCGACCGCTCTACAAGTGCCTGCTGCTCACGCGCCTACACCTATCGCATGTAGAGACACACACTACTGCATAGCTCTTAGCAGATGGCATGGCCTCCCGAGAATCGCGCACTTGGCCAAGGTTGCACGCCGAACACGAAAGATAGAAGTGCGACGGCCAGGACGAATCCACGCAGCCAGGACCGTCGCAATCAGCCGGAAGATAGTCTAAGCAGAAAACGCCATTCAATAGTCAGTCCTGTTGAGCGCCGAGGCGCAACAATGAGCTGTCAAGTGTGAAGGACAGCGGCAGACGTGTCCTCGAGAGGTGGGCTGTAGTAAATTGGACAGAGGCACAAGATTGATTGAAGAGGAAAGTCATTGGTTAGTAAGCTTACCGGTATGCGACCACCCGTTCCAAAGGAGGTATTTTTTTTTGCCGGTGTGGCTTGTGGCATGATGGCGTATGGCGTTCGCTGGCGTCAGCAGCATGTGCAGCCGATTACGGACGGAGACAATTGTTATTTTGACTCAGACCCCACTAAAGTCCCCCAGAATTCCCTCACACTTCACCACACCAACCTTCTCACGAAACACGCCGTCGACTAGCAAGCTGCCATCGCAATCACACACGAACCGTTGATAGTCCAGGACATCTTGTGTTTGAAGCTGAATTGGAGACCAAACGACCCTCTACAAACATGTCGGCAGTCACAAACGGGTACGCGCACGAGTCGGAGCGGATAGCTCACACGGAAGAAAAGCATTTGCCGGGCGGATGGGTTGTTCTCAAGTTCGGGGGCACAAGTGTGGGCAAGTTTGCGGAGAACATAGCGGGCATTGTCAAGTAGGCGCAAAAAAACCTCGACTGGTCATATCCGATCAAAAGTGCTGACGGGGGACACAGAGCTGGTCTCAAGACGAACCGCGCCGCTATAGTGTGCTCCGCGCGCAGCAGCAACACGAAGCTAGAGGGAACCACCAACCGCCTCCTTCGCACCGCCCGCGCTGCCGAGAAACCAAACAACCGGGGCTATGACGAGATTGTCGAGGCCATCCGTGTCGACCATATCCAGGCTGGGAGGGATATCCTGAGGAGCCCCGAGATCCTGGCTTCCTACACTGCAGAGGTGAATGCCGAGTGTGAGGGTTTGACCAAGATCCTCGAGTCGGCGCAACACTTGGAGGAAGTCACCTGCCGTGCCGAAGACAAGATCATCAGCAAAGGCGAGAAGCTGAGCTGTCGATACATGACTGCACTGCTAAACGACCGCGGAACGCCTGCACAGTTTGTTGACCTGAGCGATGTCGTCAAGTTCAATGCGCTTACCAAGGGGGGCCTCAACGACAGCTTCTACAAGGACCTCGCCGAGGAACTGGCCAAGGAGGTGGCCGCCTGCGGAGACAAGGTCCCGGTCATTACGGGCTACTTTGGCAACGTGCCAGGAGGCCTGCTCAACTCCATCGGACGTGGGTATACGGATTTGTGCGCTGCTCTGGTTGCTGTCGGCACAAAGGCTCAAGAGCTCCAGGTGTGGAAGGAGGTGGATGGCATCTTCACCGCAGACCCCCGCAAGGTCCCCACGGCCGCCTTGCTTCCTACTGTGACGCCTGCCGAGGCCGCTGAGTTGACTTTTTACGGCTCCGAGGTCATTCACCCCTTCACCATGGAGCAGGTCATTCGTGCCCGTATCCCGATCCGTATCAAGAACGTCATGAACCCGCGCAATGCCGGTACCGTCATCTTCCCGGACAGTCTGCACGATATCGACGATCGCGCGCCTCTAAAAGACTCCAAGCTCTTTCGCACCCGTTCTGCGAGCCTGCTTACTCAGCTCGAAGGCCCCAAGCGCCCTACTGCCGTGACCATCAAGCACAACATTGTCGTGCTCAACGTGCACAGCAACAAGCGCACTCGTGCTCATGGCTTCCTCATGAACATCTTCAGTATCCTGGACAGATGGCACCTTTCTGTTGACCTCATTTCGTCATCTGAGGTGCACGTGTCCATGGCTCTGCACTCGGAATCTGCCCTTCTCAGTGGCGGCGGCGAAGACGAATACACGATCCAGGACAAGGATCTTCAGGGCGCGGTCAACGACCTTAGCCAGCTCGGTGCCATTGACATTGTGCCCGATATGGCCATTGTAAGCTTGGTGGGCAAGCAGCTGAAGAACATGATTGGTATCTCCGGCAAGTTCTTCAGTGTCTTGGGCAAGAACAATATTAATATCGAGATGATCTCCCAAGGTAAGTCACAAGGCTTGGCAACATGGTCATTTGCTAATTCATCGCAGGTGCCAGTGAGATCAACATATCCTGTGTCATTGAAGAGCGAGAGGCAGACCGCGCTCTCAATGTTGTACATACGAACCTTTTTACCTTCTTGGACTAGATGTCATATCTGCATCAGGTGGAGTTGGATACCACTTAGACAGAATTTCCCATATCAAATCAATCGTCATTTGCTGCTTCAATGCCACTGCATCGTCTTTCAATTGTCTGCTCATGGAAATCATGTTTCACGTCGAGTTGCGCGTTTGCTGTAGTGAGGGTGCTTGCGCGTGACCGTAGTGACGCAAATACAACAACACCACCTGCGCGCCCTCGACTCTTCACCTTACACCCGTCGGTGAGCAACCCGCACGTACAATAGGAAACTACTTATGGCTGGCGAATACTCTTAGGCTCACTCTTTGAGTATCGATACTCTTCATCCACGCACCACCAATTTCCGTCTACTGGTCACGCTCCGGCCACTGTCTCGACATGGCTGATCAAGTTGACTTGGTAGTACAAAACGAGAAGATTTCGCCTGCCACTGGCAAGCCGCTGAAGAAACATGAAAAGTCAGGGCTTAAATTTCTCAAGGAAGAGCAGGAAGATAAGTTCTGGGAGGAGGTCACATACTGGAACGAAGAGTGGTTTTCAGAGCCCAATTGGAAGGAGGAGTTACGCCGGATAGGTCAAGTGGCGCAGGAGCATAAGCTCATCGAGTTTGGATGGCACCCACCTTCACCTTCAACACCAAAAGATTCAGAGCCCACATCCGGTGGCCGCCAACTACTTCTCCAGAGCTCTTCGTCTCTCACAGCACCAACGGGTGCTCACCCACTGCGTCCTGTGCATCTCCCACGTATCGATACTGGATCACCCACCACAGCGCGGCCACGCTGGGATGTCGTAGTCTCAGGCCCCATCACTCCGCTGTCCGCCACTGCAGGACCTATCAAGAATGCATTTGCCGAAGGCGGCTTCTGGGCTTCCCTCACACCCAAGACGTCGTCACTGGCGAGCAATTCGGTTCCCGCAACACCCATGACTGCTATACCGCCCGAACGTGTCCCTTCTCCACCCATCGATCTCGAAGCGCGAGCCGCATACGACTCGGTCAATCAAGATGTTACTGCCATGGCGCTCCAACTCTGTGCGAGCCGCCTCGCCCTTCGCCGCTCCCCTTGTGTCGAATACGACGTCATCCACCCGTCCATGGTCAAGCCACGGGACTCACGTCTTGCCGCAGAGTTCACCTTGTCTACTCTCCCATGCCCACCTTTCTCTTTGAATTCTGCATCTCTTCCCGAAAAACTGCACCGCTTTGGAGAGGAAGAGTTGAAAGTGCTGCGACAGTACAGCATCCCGAGTATGGAGCATCTACGAGAATTGGATACGTGGTTGCTGTTGGATTATGACACTGCATCGGTCGGTACGATCCTGGAAGTGCAGCGAGAGGCAGTGCACATGAATCGATATCGGCGAAAAGAAAAGGAGGTAGCTATTGATGAGCAGGCGGTTCGACTAGCATGGGCGGTCAAGATACTGGAAGACAAGGAGAACTTGAGGGGAGGCGAGGACAGTGACGAGGATGAGGGTTACGAGTACGGCAACATTATGAGAAGCCTGGAGATTGAGACGAACACGACGACGGATCCCAAAGATGGAAACAATGGTGTTCGAATCAGAAACGCTCAACGCTCAGCCAGCAGTCCAATCAAGCCTACACCCGGCACCCTACCACTCGCCCTACGGTCCCGACAAGCCAGTCACACCTTCTCTAATTCTCCCCGGCCCGCGCATCGCTACCCAACGTCCTCGGGATCGCTTGCACGTAGTTATGCAACAAAGAACCGCCCGGCACACCTCAGCATCAATACTACCACTCTCGAAACTCGACCCGAACAGGCGCTCTCTCCTCAAGATCGCATTGTCCGCCATATTGGCCCCAGCATCGAGGATCTATCTTCCTGGGCCCACGAACTCAAGCTGATGGAGCGGAAGCGCACTGAGATGAAGTTGGCAGGACGGTGGAATGCGGGTGGAGATGCGTTTAGTCGCCAGCAGCGGTTCCGTGGCAGTATGGGTGAAGCTGCAGTCGTTGGAGGATGCAGTTTGCATCCTGCATTTCGATCCTGGCATGACCATCATGATAACGGCGATGGAGAAGACGAAACAGAAGAAAACGAAACCAGTAGTGGAAGCAGCGGAAGTACCAAAAGTTGGGTATGCAAGACTGCAAAGACGATTGAGCGTAACGCTTGTGCTCTTCATCAATGGGAGCAGGGGCAGAAGAACGGCGACGACGACGAAGATGAAGATGAAGACGACGATAAAACTCTAACTAGTCTCTGTTCTACACCTACACAGCAACGCCCACAATCACCCTCATCATCTCATACCATCGACCTCTCACCACCCCAGCCTCATCCATACAACCGCCTTGCACCTACCTCGTATCAACGCCGCTTTGCATCATTGCCATCTCGCACCTTACGCCACCAGGACCACACCACCTCGCCCCACAACTTGCAGCAAAACATGATCAATCCCAGCAGTCCCAGGACCATACGTAAGTGCAACGACGACTTTCATTTCAACTCCCATAGAAGCTAGAGCTGAAGCTGATAGTATGGAGTAGATGCGTGGGAGACGGAGTTGTCGCGCATGGCGGATGTCGAGCGATTGAGGCAGTTGGGTGGGCTACAGTGGGGGAGGATGGAGTGAGGCCAACTGGTGTGTAGCGCTGTGAGGGGGGTTGGGTACAAGGCACGGTTTATATGATAGGGCTGTTGGACGGGGAAAAAGGTCGGTGTTTATTATATCTTGGCTGCGAATGAACATGCCTTGTCTTCTACTGTCGCGTGCGCAAATACCATGTATAGTATCTGCGCAAAAGCTACTCTCAATTCTTGGTTAATCTACGTCTTCTTCCTCTTCCTCCTAGTCATGCCATATAGGCAAGCAGAACAACACATACTTTTGCGATACCCACAAACGTGTCGACAAAAGTAGAGAAAAGCCTTCAAAAAAGTTCTTTATATTCTCACTCTCATTATAATTCCCAAGAATAACATGTCATTAATCATACAAGAACCAACTACCTACATCATATCAACAAAACATGCAACATCCTCCTCCCTTCACAATCTCACCCCATCCCATCCCACCGAACAATTCTGTATCCCACACTGCCATAACAAAAGCAAACAAAAAACTCCGGGTATACGTCAACCGCCAAACGCCAAACTCACAACCGGACATTTCAGTCCAACGTGAGCAAGATGGATTATCTGGTTGGGAGTTTCCAACATCGTCACCGTAAGACCCTCAGGGCACCAGATAACTAGCTAACAATGCAAAAACAACAGCAAAACGACCCCGCAAGATCCCTAACGTCACAGCAGTGAAATTAGTATCTCGTGTATACGCCATGAACAGATATATGCAATGTCTACATGACAACGCACTTATCCCTTTCCTCGGAGCCATTCGGTGGCACCACACCACCTGGTCCAGTGGCACTCTGCCGTCTCCCAGGCCGGCCGGGAATCATGTTTGGACGGCGACCTCCGGAACCTGGCAGTGGGGGTAGTCCACCGCTAGTGGCTTGGTATGCACTTCCCTGGGATATTGGCGCTTGTGGATTTGCGGGATGGCCGGCGGGTGGATTATACTGTGGTGTTGTGATGGCTTCTTCGTAGAGTGGCGGGGGTGCGGGTTCGTTGTTTGGACGATGAGTTGTGATGTTGTTACGACGAGGTGGAATAGCGGGTGTTTGCTCAGGACGGCGATTGGGCGATGTCGGCGGTGGAGGATTCTGCGATAGCGTAGTCGAGGAGAGTCGACTGTCCCGTTCTCTTTGCTCGGTTTCGCGTCTTTGGCGGTCCTCTTCTTCCTCTTGGAGCTGCAGTGCTAGTGCGAGGTCGTGGTCCTCTTGCTCGGCTCTGCTGAGTCCGCTGGGAGAGGTGGACTCCGTACCTTGCGCAGCATCTGGTTGCTGTTGTCCGCGACGACCTTGTACCGTAGTCCAGCCTTGGCCATCATCGACATCAAGTTGGCCTTGAGACTGCGGTTGCCCATGTGGTACCGCAGACATGTCGCTGTTGTCGACCGAGCGGAAATCACCCGAGAAGAGTTGGCTCCCTTGACCGTTGACGTCCGTCAGAGACTCCCAAACGATCTCGTCGTGGCTTGAGTAACCTTGGTCGGTGACTAGGGTGACGAGCTGACCATTGCGGGGGTTCTTGCAAAGTGTGGAAAAGTGGTCGTTCCTGAACAAGATGGCGACCTGGCCGAGCTGAAGGTTGTCTCGGATCACCCTTAGGCCATATTCGCTCAGCTGTGTTGGCCAGGTCAACAAGAATTCCTTGATAGCATGTATGTCTGTGAACATTTGCTGCTCTTCTTCGTTTAACGAGTCGCCCGAAGCCAACTTTGTGTTGAGTTCCTCTTCCTGGAATTGAACAAACTGCGATGTTTCGTAAGAAGGCGCTATGCGGTTGAAGGCGGCAAATGCAGGGGTTCCAGCCTCTGGAAGCCATCCGTGCATTAACGGAATATTGAAAGTTCGGTACAGTTTCATGTCCTGTGTGTTTTCGAAGGCGCCTGCGCGGTTCGTAAGCGCAGCAGGACCACTTCCCGGATTGGTATCCGGGACAAACATTGGATTGACATTAAGACCAGTATGCAAAGCGAGAAGGAACTTGTAGAGTTCGCTGACATCGGGTAATTCCTGCGCAGCGTCACCTCGTCGGCCAGACATTAGCTCTTCAAAGACAGCATCGAGTAGCAAGCCCAAGCTAACAGTCTCGCGCGTCCGAAGCGTCTCGACCAATGCAGTTTCAAGCCTTGCAGGAGTTGAGAGTACGAGTGCGTTGACTAGGGCAAGCAGAGGACATGGCCCATTCAGATTTTGCGTCAAAATGGGCGAAACGCGCATTTCCTCGGTGTTGTGATCTAGCCATCGGATGTGCTTGATCTGGTAGTGTTCTTTCCTCTGTCTGTTCATCCTTGTATTGGGAGACTCTACACTAGATGCAACCGCAGAGCCTACTGCGGTATCGATGGGCCTTGGAGGCATATCAGGTGCCATGTCCTCACGAGACCTTGGCGGTAGCGCAGGAGGTTCTTCCTCCAGGGACGCTGGACTCTGCTGTGTTTGAGGAGCTGTAGGGGCTTGCTCCACAGTATTGATATCGTTTGATTCAGTCCGATCTGCTGCTCGGCTGACAATATCGGTATGTGCTGGTTGCCAAACATTGTTGGGGCGCCGTTCCGATGCAGGCTCCCACGGGTTTGCGTCTAGGGAGATGTTTGCATGTTCAGACTGTGGAGTGGGCGAATTTACCTCAATAAGAGGTGGTTCATATGGTGGCGTAGGGTTCTGCTCGTGTGAGCTCTCTCCCAACCCTAGATTCCGCATTTCATGGGAGGGTGTGCTTGGTGTCTGGTACGCTGGCAGCTCCACGGGCGCCTCGTACTTGGGCTCGTATTTGCGGGCTTGACCTGGCGCATCGCCCCAAATAGCCTGACTGCTCTCTCCATCCCAGCTATTCTGGCCTGTTGTCTGCATCTTTAGGTATGGGTTGTTCGTCTGGAGTGGAATGGATCCGTTCGACTGCTCAGACACGGTGCTAGCAGCGCCATACGATGCTGAGCTGGCTCCAGTGGGTATGGGTGATATGCGGCCTATGGGATTCTTGATGGGCACTCCGTTGGCTGGCCCTACTCTCAGGGCGTCTGGTATACCGCCATTCTTGGGCACCGGTGGCATCTTCCCCCTACCAGGTTTCAGTACATCGGGCACATCGTGAGGGTCGACGTCTTCAAAGTCGTCATCTATCTGGTTCCACTCGTCGTCGCTCAAATCTGAGTCGATGTCATTCTTGTCATTCGGCAGCGGTGTCGTCTCTGGTGTCTTGATATTGAAAGCTGGAGACTTGCTCGGATCGGGCGCATTCCCTACGCTGCCCGGCGTAGAGGGAAGCACGGGTACGGGGTCTTCGGTAGGCGAGGTGGGATATGGGGGATTTGCTTTGGAGAGCGGCGCGGGTACGAGGGGATCATGGTCATCGGGCTTCCGGAGTACCATACTGGGCTGTAGAGCTTAGTAGTGAGATACGATCGAGCTCTCCCTGTTGCGCAAGCGGGCTTGGCGGCTGTATGGAAGTTGTCGAGGATGTCGAGAGAGAACAGCAGTAGAACCGTGACTTTGACGCACACAGTAAGCGACGATGTAGGTAGGCGGCGGTGTATTGGACCCGAGTTGCACACGCGGCCTGTGGTAATAAGAGATGCGGACGTCGCGAAGGCGATGACGTGAAGTGTGGCTGAGCAAGCTGTGGCTGCCGTGGGCTGAGGCTGGGCGTGGGGAAGCTTGGTATCCCTGCAACAAATTCACTTAGTCCCGCAACTTTCGATCTTACCTTGCGCCCGTCACAAAAAAACTGTAGTCTTACGCATGGGATAGTGACGTGAATTGTTGGAAGGCCCAGATTCCGCCATGCATTCCTATATTCGCCCCAACACGCATTTGGCCTTGCGGCTGCCCTCTGGCCTCTGCAAGATAGTTGAACTCACACCGAATACGTACGTCGCATAGCTGGAGTGAGCCCTCCGAGTGAATATCTTGTGAAGGCCTTACTAAGTTATACAGCAACATCTATCTTGGCAAGTTTGGTACCTTCAACTCGAACCTCCTCCTTGGCCGGCCCTACTATCTGACGTACGAGCTTCTCGACAAGGACGACGGCAAGTCCAAGACGGAGCTGCGCGCTGTGCCTGCCTCTGAACTACATGCCGAAACTCTGGGCGAACAAGCGCCGACTGCCGACGCGAGCGACGAGAAGGCTGAAGGCGGTGCGGGCTTTGATATCGTAGGCGAAGATGGCCAGGTCATAATGCGCAATAACCGCTTGACGGTAGATGATGCCTCGCGCCAGGCGCTGTCCATGGCCGAGATTGAGGAGCTGAAGAAGGCTGGCGCTGGATCTGGCAAAGAGATAATCGCAAAAATCATGGCTTCACACAATGCTATTGACGAAAAGACGAGTTTCTCGTTGGCCAAATATACCCTGCGCAAGTCAAAAAAGTACCTAAAGCGCTTCACAGCGTTGCCCATGGATATTGGCCTGCTGACAGAATATGTCTTGGAGAAGGAGGCGTACAAGATCATGGAGCTAAGAGAGGACTTGTTAGGTCTGATCAACGCATGGGCCAACGTCCACTCTGGAGCGACAAGTCAGGTACTCATAGGAGAAGACGGAGTCAGCCAGATAGGCGGGGGTCGGTGGCTCGTAGTGGATGATACTGGAGGTCTTGTTACAGCAGCGCTTGCAGAGAAGATGGGTATACTCTATCCTGAAGAAGAGGACGACGAGTCGGACGAAGAATCAGACGCTACAGAAACCGTGAAAAC
>Ga0265797_10011951_pt1 | contig 10767 bp, 8 predicted proteins | sample P2T30metagenome_FD_192433 | JGI IMG/M metagenome (GOLD analysis project Ga0265797, IMG submission 192433) | Plant litter microbial communities from East Loma Ridge, Irvine, California - P2 T30 | ecosystem: Environmental > Terrestrial > Plant litter > Unclassified | place: USA: California... | reverse complement strand
TCAACGATGAAATGTTCGAGGAGATCAAAGGTTCTTGTGGAGATGAGAAGATGGTATGGGTGCGCACAGATAAAACCAGAACCGGCGAGATGCCGGATTTCAATGATCACGAGGCGTATGGAAAGGCGACCGGAGCGCGGCTGAAGAAGTGCTTGGATGAGTTGAAAGTTGGGAGGGACGGCGGTCAAACGGAAGGGGTGTGGTTCTTCTAAGTAAGATTCGAGTATATCGACACGAGCAAGTGCATGGCATTCCTACAGTCATTTTTGTTGTGGGCACTATTTCAAGGGGCATGCGCTAAAGTCTCTTCCGCATCAGCCAGTACGTGTCGTTTTTTGGTTCCGTTGAAGAGAAAGAATGTGGGATACTAAGGTCAAAAGAGAAGACTTTGCGTACTTCTACAAGTACTTCAGTACCGCTGACATGTGATGATTTTGGCTATTTTTCAGCATGATCCTTCTACTCGTATGTTGCTCGGTCTGCGCTGTGTTTGTATCGCCACATGCCTCTGGATGAACAAAATCGGCCATGACATGTACTCATGCAATTGATGTTTCAGGGAAGCGCTGGGGCTAGTTCGAAACCATATGATACTTGTATCTAGACTTTGGAGTACCAATTCCAATGGGCCTTCTTCATTATATGTCTCGCAAGGGCAAGAAGTCGTCTCATACGGCGTTGTGGGCGTAATTTCGAAGAAGTACAAAGTGGTTCATAGTAAATTTTGGAACATTTTTTTAGAATGCGATATTATAGAGATACAAAGAGGGCGCAAATCAGGATGCGTTTTATACCCCGAGTACCGAGGACAGTACGGACAACGCATAGCGCTGGTATTCGGATGTTGAAATCTCTTCCGTCAATCAGGTCATTCTTTTACTGGCATTCGTCTTTCGAGCTCCTCAATCATGATCTCGAGACCTCTCATCTTTGGTGTAACGATTCGAGAAACGAAATACGTTCTTTGAAGACACCAAGTCGTCTCCAGGCATACACCGTGAATTGAGTATTTTTTGTTTGGAAGAAGAGCAAGATTCACACACATAGAAACTTTGTTTCTACATTTTGGGAAAATCTAAGCAACTGAGTACGCTATGAGAAGGCAAGAATCTTCATGAGAGAATGGAAGGATTTATATGTTCACCGATCTAACCCAGTCTCAAGTACTTAGCACGACTATGCAGCTTGGATACACTCGATTCAATAAGGAAGTTTTGTCAGAACCATGTCTCCTCGCGAGTGCCAGCGCACATATTGCATCTTCGCTTTGTGTTCTTGGTTGTGTTCGAGAACTTGGGGATCTCACGCTGTATCTAAGACAGTCGCAGCAACACACCAACATCGCGTGTGATCGTAACCATTTTAGCTCGTTCCCGTGAGTGAGGCCGTTTGGAATTTGGGCGGAAAAAGAAGGAAAAGACATGCATGTTGCTGTGGCGCACTTTCAAACAGCAAACATACCATAAATCTTCAGCCTTTTCGTACTTGTGTATTGCAAGAGGGGCTGATAGAAATAACTGCTCACGAGACGTGTAATGTGCCTACATTTAAGAACCAACTGGAGAGAATCAAGGTCCATCCTTTCTTTGAACACGTTTTCGAGAGGCTTGTGAACGTGAGAGCAGGTTTACGACTCGTGTTTGGTTTCTGCAACATGGAAGAAACAGTATTGGTCTTTTGAAAGTCAAAACGAACAGACATACAGCATAGACATAGCAGTTTTTGGTGTTCATATCTTTGTGCAGAGATAAGAGCACTAAACCACGGCGGAAGATTTTAGGTCCAGTCCTCAGCGCTGAGACCATAGTAGCGGTCCTAACAACATTTACAAAGAGCACGCTAAAAGCTCATACGATGTTCGTCCAGTATTTTTGGGATCTTGAAACATGGTTGAGTAGAAGCCTGAGCCGTCGAAGGTGTAGTAACTTTTTAAGATTCGGTCGCTCACACCACCATGGCTTGAGTTGGTCTCTTTTTTTGGTACCTGTGCCTTGACATGTTCTCCGAGTCCAACATCACACCATCTTCACCATCGCTGCGAGCTAGACCAGCCATAACCCAGGCCGTTTAGCCTTTTTGTCCTGCAGCAGATCGACTCCCTATGGCCAACCTTCGAGTTGTTTTGAGGATTTAGACTTGATTATGAGATGATGCTGTGAAACCTCCAAAAAAGGAGACCTTGATCCACGATCGGAGTTGTTGCAAATGTTGAGCGAGGAAATCAGAACAGGCCATGCCCCGTATCTTATGTCGTTTTGGTATTATGTGGGAAATGGTTGATATGCGAAGAAGTAGAATGGGAAGGCGAGCGTATGGTTTTATACACTTTTTAGTACCAAGCTCGGAATCCGTGCTCAATCTGTACAGTAATGTCAGCCTTAAAATCATCTCAAAGAACATCCATCTGTTTACAAAAAACCAACACCACGTGGTCATGGGAACATTCGAGAATTTTTTTGAATCTTTCATTATTCTTCATTAACACTTAGCGCTTTTACCGCGCAAGGTATCTATCATTATCCACCACATTGCTCTAGTACTTGTTCCAGTACTGGCCGCGACCCCTCCTCTTGCCCTTGACATCGGCCTGCTTGACAACAAAGACACCACGGTCAATGGTGTTGATGACAACGTAACCAGATTCAAAGGTGTAGGCAGACCAGGTACCAGCGTCCCAGAGAGCGTCACCGCCGCCGGGCTTGACATCATCCGGAGGGTAGACATCGAAGTAGGCAATCTCCTTGACCTTGGAGCCGTCAGGAAACTTGGGGATGCTGGAGACGTCAAGGATACGGAGACCGGCCTGGTAGTTGGATTGGTAGTCAAGACCGTCGTAGACGTATTGGTTGTGGTCGACAGAGCGGGTGGTGGTCTTGTAGTAGCCGGTGACGACGGGCTTCTCAAGGTTCTGGATGTCCCAAATGTAGGTCACAGCGAAACCATCTTTGGCGGGACTGTCAACAGCAGTGCGGTTGGGGTCGATTTGGCCCTCGTCAAGCTCATCGTCCATGACGATGTGAGTTTGCCAGTAGGGGTCGAGAACCCAACCCTGATGGGTGTAGGAAGCTCCGACGTAGGGTGTGCGAGAGATGATGGCACCAGCGTTACCGAAACCCTTCTTGTTGGTGACGTCGTAGATGGTCAGGGTGTCCTCGTTGTAACCGTAGCAGATGTCACGGCCGTAGTACTTCTTGTGAGGTCCACGGTAGACAATGCATTGAGCGTCGTGAGTGTAGCCGTCCTGGCCGTTGCAACCCTCAACGTAAGGCTTGGTGGGGTCGTCCATGTTGATGAACATGGGTCCACCAGCACAGGTGTCGTTACGACCGGGACGACCGCCAGCACCGCAGGCGACGGCATAGTTCTTCTCATTGTTGGCGACGACAGTGTGGGTGCGGCCCTTGATACCCTGGTTGATGTCGACAAGGGCAGTGTCTTTCTTGATGTCGAAAGTGAAAGGCTTCTTGGGAGAGAGCTTGAGCAGCTTCTTCAGGTCAAAGACCTGGACGTGGTGACCAACACCCTCGGAACCAACAATGAGGCTGTCACGAACGACCTTGATCTCACGCCAAATAACGGAGTCGTTGTTGGCGGGAAGGCGTCCAAGGTACTCCAACTGACCGTCCTTGGTAACTTCGGAGAAAGAAGCACCGTAAGTCTGACCGATGGCAATCTAATTGGAATTAGTTTTGGTTCGCTTTTATCCAGAGGATAATTCGGTATAACAGGGATTACTTACGAAGTCACGGCCCTTGTGCGACCAACCCCACGAGCCACTTCCCTCGCCAATGGCATCACCGAGCTCCTCGTGCGTCTTGAAGTCGTACAGATCGATGTTCTTGCACTGTGCTAGTGTTAATTGGGAATGGTTTTGGTGGAATGATCTTTCTTACCTTGTAGGTTTGGTCGGCATCTCCCTTGACAGCCTCAACACGGCCGTGCTTGCACTCAATCTTGTTCTTGTTGGAGCGCTTGTGGGAGAAGCCATTCCAGCGCTTGCTGTCGTAGTTGCCAGCAGCGCGTTGCTTAGCCCATGCCATCTCCTTGCCGGACATCATGAGGTCCATGACCTCTCCAGAGGCATATTGCTGGTGGGTAAAGCCATGAGCGGCGACCAAAGGCAGCAAAGCCGTGGTGATAGTAGCCCACTTCATCTTTGCGAACAAGACTGCGGATTGACGGTTGGCAGTTGATGATGATCCGAGAACCTGGGAGCAGGTTACAACACTTTATATATCCTCCCCTCTCTGCACCACCCTCTCGGAAGCACCGACCTGCCATGATGCCGTCGCGTGCAGGACGCCGTAGATGACTATCATGAGCAGACCTTCCTATCGCAGGTACTCCGAAAAGTTAGTATAAGCAACCAAGGCCGTATAGAAGCAACGACAGCGGCCGTTGTATGCAGCAAGGTCCTGGGCGAACCTTGGTGAAGTCTTGGGCGTGATTTTTGCAGGCAATCGTTCATGTACGCCGAGAATAGTGTGATGCTTGGCAAGCATTCCGCCTTGGATTCGAGCATGGGAGCATGGAACTACGGCTGGTGTACCCCAGTATACTGCAGGGCATGCTGGTCGAGGCCATGGCGGGGCTACACAGACGCAGTGCAACCTAGGGTGGGCTCTTCTTGAGCGGAGATGGGGATTGGTAGATAGCGTAGCCTAAAGAGGAAGCTGCTTTGCTTGCCAAGAATGACTGGACCCCATGCGCGCCACGACCAAATAACCGTGAGGAGCTTTGAACCTGACTATTGATTCTAGAGAAGGTGGTGAACTGGATGGTGTAAGCCGACGATAGACTTTAGCCGGATCGATGCTGTGCGTGGATACACGAGGACATTCCAGGCAAACTTCCGTCAAGAGGATGCTGCGTGTCAGATGTCGCCATTCCGGTGCTCAAGAGTGTGCTTGAATCCGACTAAAAATGGAAAACCTCGCTCTTCCGATCTATGCGGTAGGCAACGGAATGCAAAAGAACGGAAGTGGAGTTGAACCGAAGCGCGCCTATCGGCAGACGTTCACCCAGGCACCAAGGTCCTTATCTCGACTAATACGAATTCTGGGAAACCGAAAGGGCGATCTCCACGGTTGGCCTTGGCATTTTACTCGTTGAGTCGAGCAGCATAGGTAGCGGAGATGAGGCGGAGTATGTGGTGGCGACTGGCAGAAGAAGGAAATCGATGTGGTCAGGAGCGCGGAAGGGACAGCCTCTTGTACCATACTCCTTCAGTGCCCACTGAGCATGATTGAGGTACACTTTGAGCACAATTGAGGGTATTCTAGAAGGCCTACATATTGACAGGGTCATTGGCGCAGCGCATGACGAGCCGCATGCTTCGCGTACTTCCAAGCTCTAGTAACTTGACAGGACCACGGTCATGGTACTGCCATGCCTTTGTGCCTAGGTGATGGACAGGTACCGCCAAGATCTAGCAAGACCGTCATCTGGGATATTCGAATCTTGGAAAAAGCTCAAGTAGATGAAATATTTGATGTTATCAGGCAGAAGAGGGTGAAGGATGCGACGCTGAAGGACCGAAAGGCAGAGCGGAAAGAAGGCGCGCGAGGCGCCTCGGCTGGACTTGCCCTGCAGTCGCGACATCACGTCCCTTCTCACCACCCAAATCCTGGTGCCACGCTCCCAGCCCCAGCTTCGGCCAATCACCACGACCATGCAGCTCACCGAAGACGACCTCTATCGCAACTCTACGCAGTTTAGAAATTGGTCTTTCACCGCGCCACAACTAGCCGCCCAACGGCTGAAGATCAACGTTCAAGCCACCGAGCGCGTCAAAGCGAATGTTGCGCGTTTACGAGCCCAGCGCGGCAACGACGCCGTGGACAATGATACTGTTGGATCTGGCATAGACAAGGAGAACGGGAGCGGGACTAGCGGAACCAACACTCCAGATGGGCGAATGCAAAGCGTAACAGAAATAAACTGCCTCACCGCAGAGGAGGAACTGAAGATAGTAAACGAATTCTGCGAACGCGCAGTCGCCCTGGGGAACCATTACAGCTTCCCCTTGAACGTCGTCGTATGTCTAACTACACTTCTCCTGCTCTTTATACGCCTCCAGCACTTCATACTAGGAAATAGATGAGAGATGGTCACTAATGCATCACCAGTCAACATGTATCCAATTCCTCCGCCGCTTCTACCTCTACAACTCTCCCATGACCTACCACGTTAACAACATCCTCCGCACAATAATGTTTCTCGCCACCAAAGTCGAGCTCTTCCCCATCCACGTCTCGCAGTACGCTGAAGGCGCTGGCCGCAACGTGACTGCCGAAGACGTCCTCGCCCCCGAATACATCATCGTCCAGAGTCTCCGCTACAACCTCGACGTCCGGCATCCATTCCGCGCTATCAAGGCTGGTCACATGGAAATGCTGGAGATGGCGCATGGGAAATACCAGGGGCCGGCGCAGGGACTAGGATCGAAGGAGATCCAGGCTAAGATTTGTTCTGTTCCGGTAAAGGTTGGAGGTCCGGCGATGAAGATGCCCGAGAAGAAGGTTGAGGAGAGGATACATAATGCGTATGGTGTGGCGACTAACACCCTCCGCACTATTGCCGTGTTGACAGATGCGTACTTCCTGTACACGCCCTCTCAGATCTGGTTGTCCGCCCATCTCCTCGCCGATGAACCGCTCACGTTGTTTTACCTGTCACTCAAGGTGCCTACGTCTAATCCGGTTTACGACAAACTCCTGAGCACATTGCGGAAATGTGCATCTCTTATTTCAAGCCACCGTCTTTATGTCAATAATACACTACCAGCGCCAGAGCGGGAGGCGAGGGACGCGAAGCATAAGGCGGAAATCAAGACATTAATGCAGAAGCTTAAGAACTGCCGGGATCCAGACAAGGCCGATTTGGTCAAGTTGAATCAGGCGCAGAAGAGGGATGCAGTGCAGGGTGATGCGCTAGAGGAGAGTAAGGCCAAGAGGAGAAAACTGGCGAGGGAGGGGTATGAGAAGGAGTCTGATGCTTTCTGGGGGCCTGAGCTTAAGAAGGCGGAGTAGTGCGGTCGTGATGGTCAAGGATATGCATATAAATTTGGCGTTCACTCGTATCAGGCGACATTGGGTGGCGTTATAGGTGTTCCTAAAGATACCAGTGTGCTCATCAAGCGAGTAGCACAAGGAGTTTCAAGAGGGTAAACAAAATCATTTCACATTCTTGCTAATCTGGCTATGCAAGATTCCAGATCAAAGGCCGTGGCGTGCTGCCTCCTATTACCAATTACCCCGTCATGTTAATAAACCGACGTCTAACCAACACTTTGCCTTTTGAAGGCCTTTGCATGCTCCCAGTCATTAACCTGTCGCGTGTATAAACCGACGCCTATCCAATGTCTCACCAGTTTCGTGAATATTCAACCAAATCGATGCCACCAAATGCCCACACCGTAGCAAACTACCCAAATCTCGCCTGGATTCCGCCCGGAGACTCCTCGTGTCAATCAACAATGCGTTCAACGTGATTCTTCAAAAACTTGTAAGGAATCCTCTCCCCCGAGGCGCACCCGTTCGGTTTAGCATCAGTTACCACGCCCGTAAGGAGGTGTGTTGCCTGTCCTACCCTGTGCAACACCATTCCTCGGATCTCTTCGGCTGCCGTTCGGAAACATTGGCGCCACCGGCGCGATGCTTGCTGGTTTCTTCGCTCCTAGGACAGAGTTGCCGAGATGGTTGCTGGGAGATTTGCCAGTATAGTTGCCGAACATGCCGCCATTGCTGGTACCCGGACGTCCAAACTTTCCAGAGGAATCGCTCATTTTGTTGGCTTTCTCCTGCGCTTCATCTTTCTTACGACCCTCAAGCAGAGCCTTCATCGACTCGAGGGCCTTGCGGTGCTTCTCCGGGACTTTGCTCATGTCGTTTTCGAAGGTAGTCAGAATGTGAGCCTCGCGCTCCTTATACTTCTTTTCGAGTTCGACGATGGTGTAGCTAGAGATGTCGCGCTGCTTCTTCTTCCTAGGTTGAGGCGTTGAAGCAGAAGTCGGGTTTGCGGTCGGGCCATCTTGCAGTTGTGGCGTTTGTTGATCGAGCTCTGAGTGGGAATCGGTCTCCGCAGAATATGCCTTGGTGCTGGTCGCGTTCTGTGTAGTCTTAGGAGTAGCTTTATCGACGGGCGACTCTTCGTTACGCTTCCTTTCAACGGAGGATGAGTACGCCTCACGACGAGATCCTGATCGTAATGTAATGAGGGGAAGATCTTCAGCATCGTCGTCGTCGACGTGCTGCTCTCGAACTTTCTTCACATGTGCGTGATGATGATGAGCGTACTCTTGGCCTCCAACATGGGTTTCTGCCATATGATGTGAGCCAGGTCGACAAACTTCGCTGGGATATTCGGTCGTGGGAGCCAGATCTGGATCCACAGGAGGTACTTGGTCGTCTTCGTCATCGTGTCCGTCTGAATCTTCCGTGCCGTCACCTTGTTCAGCAATGCCCTCTTGCACCTGCGCCGCTTTGTTAGCAGTGGTATCGCCAACTTGATTAGAGTCACCAACTCCTCCTTGTCCCAAGACAGGCACATGATTTTCGAAGAGATTCCCATGATGATCAACGTCATCGTTTTTGCAGTCCTTGTAACGCTCCTGATCGCGCCTCCCGTTACGATCTTGGGTCCCATCCTCATCCGTACCGTCCCGAGAAGGTCCACCAAAGTCGTCCCTGTATTTAGGCGGGGCTCGATCAACGTGCTGACCAAAAGACTCGTCGAAATCCTGGAGGACTCCTTTGAGATCGACCATCGCCTTGTGAAGATCTGGAAAGTCGCTACCGCAAGCCGTATAGATTGTGATCACGTTCCAGGACGCAATCATCAGGTTGTTAAAGTTTGGGAATGCTGTATTGACAATAGAGTTGAACAAATCTACTTCGACGTGGCTCGGAATTGTGTCGAAGGTCTTGCGCTTCGCATCTTCAGGGATTGTATCGAGACCAACGCATTTGCGCTTGTTGGAGACATGTTGAACGATCTCCTCATTCAGTGCTTGCTTGCGTGACTTCGTCACTACCATTTCGTCAGTGCTGTATTATCATAATGACTAAAATGATTACCACGAGTAAGAGTCCGGTCCTGCTCAGCCTTCGCTGGATCGAGCCTTGCGAGTGTCTGTACCCAGTCAGCAGGAAGTACTTGGTCCACGCAACTTATGTTCGAAAAGATGTCTGCAGGGGACCTGACAGAGTCCATAACATGCTAATGAACATACCTCTCCTTCATGAAACAAAACTGGCGCCTGGTTAGGCATGTTGTAAGCGGCCCGCCTAGCCTCGTTGATCTTGTTCATCCTCGCGAAGATAACCTGGAATTTTTCTTTGAACATTGGTACCATAGTCCTAGCAATGAAGCCATGAATAGGTTGGGAGTCAAGGACGTTTTCATCTTGTGGCAAAGGATCCTCAGTCTGCATCTGGATCTGGCCATCTTCTACCACTAGGTAAACGCGGTATATGGAGTTATGCTCTTCCGGTAGTTGTACGTTGCCAAGATCGAAACGTCTGGCTTCTTCTTTAAGTGTGGCCAAGACCAGTTCAGGCTTGATGATACTGTTCACTTTGGTGTAAGTAGGTGGCTCATCGTTACTGATACCCTCAATGAACAAATCCAGGTGGTGCGGATCATGAAAGCGAAGTTGGTCGCGGAGAATGAGCGCGCGCTTCTGAGCCTTGTTGAGCGAGATGAAGGTGGGTGCCTCGATCTCCATAGCGAATGAGGTGTCGAGGTCGTGTATAGTGGAAGCAGTCGTATTCTCTTGGGAGACACTGAGCGCAATTGCCCCGAAGGCGGCGACAATGTGAGGTCGTCAATCCAGAATCCAACTTTAACTGGTTATTGTGGTGGGGGAGACAAGATATCGAATTGGGTTTGGTAAGCGGTTTTTATATCCCTGGGGAGACGAGCTAGTACCGGTCTCTCACTTTTGCGGACTGTATAGCTAGCCCTTCTACTTAAGTGAAGGCAGTAACACCGCGAATGCTGAGGGTTTTAGTACATTAGATCTCGGCTGAAATTTGCCTGTGTGATGTGTCGCCAATGTGATGACGCTCCTTCCTAATACTGAAAGACCATAACTCAGTCAGGACTGTGCGATGAGGAAGACAAGGCTATATAACCAACCGAAGCCTCTTTGCTGCCCAATTCGACAGAGCCATTTACAGAAGCCAAAGAAGATAGCGCAACATGGCGAGAAAGATCGCGAAAGGTATGCGACGAGGTGACTTCCCTTGACCCAGATCGGATGACACAAGCGGTGCACGGTCACGACTGAGACCAGGAGCATAGAAGGAAGGTGCTACTTACTAGGCAACTTGGAAAGCTTTATTACGACAGCGGGGAACTGTCAATGGTGTAGATGCGTCAAATAGCTAGGTCTGGGGTTGTTGTAGTTGCCAGTCCATGACAGTTCTAGCAAAAGAACAAAGTTTCATTGTCGACAGGCTCACGAAAACATCACAACAGAAGGAAAGGTTTGACTGACTGTGAGTACTGTAAACCTGTCATGATCAGGTCGTTCATACGTGCAACTTCTACTGATACACTTGCAAATAGCTCTTGAGTGTTGAAGATGATATCAGACCTCGCATGCTTCCTACGCTTACAAATACAAGCCCTCGGGTTCACCCTCAGTCTTCGTCTTAAGAACACGCTCCCTTGCGGTACGGAAGTCCTCCATGTTGACCCGCATACGACGCTCGCGGAGCGCCATAAGACCTGCCTCGGAGCAGATGGCCTTGATGTCAGCAC
>Ga0265797_10011950_pt1 | contig 10767 bp, 8 predicted proteins | sample P2T30metagenome_FD_192433 | JGI IMG/M metagenome (GOLD analysis project Ga0265797, IMG submission 192433) | Plant litter microbial communities from East Loma Ridge, Irvine, California - P2 T30 | ecosystem: Environmental > Terrestrial > Plant litter > Unclassified | place: USA: California... | reverse complement strand
TGACACACTTGCACACTACTACCCTCAGACTGGTCAGGTACCCGACCATCCCAACTCCCCGGTCGAGCTTGATCCCGGACTCACGCCGTCATTCGCCGACTGAACGCGCTACTTGTCCCATCGCTCCTCCTTGTTGTAGGAGCGACCTGCAGTTGTTCATACATCGGTGCTAGGGAGCCTTTTGAGGGTTTCTCGGCATCGCCGGTCTCGGTACTTTGCTAAGGTACTTTGCTCCCACGCCCGACCTTGAACGTTGCCTGCGTCCGACCTGCAACTGATCCACAACAGGTAGTGAAGCTGTCAAATTCGTTAACAGGTCCCTTGGTCCAGCTGCGGACTAAAGACATCCCGGATCGACATCTTACGACCACAGCTGTGTCACTGGAATCCTTCGTCAGCTGTTTGCAACTTCCGCTGGACCTGGCACTTTACCCGGCGCTGCTGCATTGTGGCACTTAGTCGATCCGGATTCGACAACGTCGCTTTTGACGACCTGATCGATCACCACTTTCACACAACATGGACCCCAGCGGCCGACCTGGACTATCTGCACAATCGCCGAGTGCAAACAATCAGGTCGCATACGAATCATCAATATCATCGCAGCCGTCACCACAAAGCACATTACAGTCTACCCCAATCGGCTACACGTCTGCCGGTGGTCCATACCCGACACTACGAACGGCATCACCTGGTCATACTCACGTACACATGCACACCAACGGGATGGCACCGGGATACCCATATCCACAAGCCCAAGGGCCAGCTCTTGCCCTCGCTCCGCCTCCATTGATGCATGAACATTATATTCCAAATGACTCCGCAATGTCAACTCCACCCGGGATTTCTCCCACGCACCCGTCTGCGGCAGCGGCAGCAGCTTTGTCGGCGCAGAAGCGTGCCTACCGCCAAAGACGCAAAGATCCTAGCTGCGATGCCTGCAGAGAACGAAAAGTCAAGTGCGACGCGACGGACATGTCCAGCTGCTCGGAGTGCTCAAGCCGCAGCGTCAAATGTCAATTCACCAAGGAAACTAACCGACGCATGTCGTCCATCAAGCAAGTCCAGGACCTCGAGAAACAATTGGCTTCAGCGAAACAGCAGATCAGTCAGATGAAGTCTTCAGCCCAAGAAAGCGGTGTAAACGACAACGATGCGAACTTGTCAAGCATACCTTCATTGAATCTCCCAGAGACAGCGTCTCGAGAACCGAAAGCAGCTCCACCGATCATGAGTAACTTCGATAGCGTCCGACACAACCTGCGCAACTATAGCCGCAGCATCTTCAAACCGCCTACTCCTTATCGTCAAAACGGACCGGCTGCTAGATACCCTCACGATGACGTTCCGTTACCGCAAAAACATACTGCCGATCGACTTCTATCACACTACCACGGCTCCGTACACGTTTATGCTCCGCATCTACATTGGCCGACATTCCAGCGAGAATACGAGGAGATTTATCGCGCAGGCACACTCAAAGGCTTAGAATACGTCAAAGTAGCCCTTTTCTTCGCAGTGCTAGCTTGTGGTACTCTAATGGACCATCCTGGAAGCACTACAGCGCCTGATACGGAGGGCAAGAAGTTTATACAGCTCAGCATGAGCAGTATCGATTTTACAAACGACGAACTAGATCTCGATCACGTACGAGTAAATTTGCTTTGGAGCATATTCTTTATGGAGATGAACCTTCGATCGACTGGACGGGTACACGTGGCATGTGCTATGAATATTGCGCAGGACCTCGGGCTTTACAGCGATCGTGGACCATATGGGCCGTTCGATGCAGAGATGAGGAGGCGCGTCTGGTGGGCGCTATACACTTGGGATAGGTAAGAGCATATTTGGATATTACAACGGAGGAAAAAACACGCATGTACTGACCAAGCCTCCAGAATTGTCTCCCTCGAGACAGGCAAGCCTTTGCACATCTCAGACGAAGACTGCGAAGTTGCTGAGCCCATGCCTGTAAGCGACGAGTACATCCAGACTAATGGCAACATCTTACAACCACCCTCCCAACAAGCACCCAACGGTATGATCGCTGTTATACCAGTCGTTCGCATTACTGCATCGATCAAGAAGACCCTCAAATCTCGCACCATCACCGCCGGCACTCTCAACACCTATGACGAGCATTTCAAAGCGATTATGGCCTCTTATCCAGAACCTTTCGCGATTCACTCAACCGCCGATCTCGACCCACGTCTCCTAACAGCCGCCTGCGCTCTACAAACCTCCCGCTTCCTCCTCTACCGCCACAACCTCTCGCCTTGCTGCCGGCGCGCAGAACGACGCGACGCTCTCGACCGCTTGGTCTCCGTTGCAAAAGACACAGCTTCCTATGCACAACGATCGTTCAATCCAGCACACATGGGCAGCTGGGCCGCGCGCCTGCGCACAATGGCACCCGCGTTCTTCTGCTCCCACGTCTGGCGCTGCGTCCTCGTCCTCACTTTCCGCGCCGAATACGCCGCCGCCCTGACTCTCCTACAAGTCTCCGCCGCCGTGGGCGATTTGCGCCGCAACAACATGGCCTGCGGCCGCCACCTCAGCTTCTTCCTCGACAAGCTCGTCGAGCGCTTGCGCGTCGGCGCGTCGCAGCACCAGCTCGAGAACGACGAGGAAATGCTCGCTTACGTGTCCGGTGACATGCAGGGGAACTCGGACAACGCCTGGGTCTGGACCGGCTCGGATCCGCAGGCCGTCTCACCCGTCATGTCCAGCGCCAGCGGCAATGTCAAGGTCGAAGCCCCTGCACCTGCGGGCAATCAACTCTCAAACCGCGAGCTCCACGAGTGGCCAGGCTGGGACCACATCCAGCACGTGCTTACATCCCTGCTGCACGAATCGCAAGCGCAGCAACAGCAGCAGCAACAGCAGCAGCAGCAGCGCGGCCCACCACCACCTTCGTTCAATGCACCACCGCAACAAGCCTACTCTTCTACAATTCCCGGCGGACCATTACCACCTCTCCAACAGCAGCAGCAGAATCCCGGCCACCTAGCACCCACGCCCATGCAACAGAGCGGATCCGTCAGCCCAGCGCCAGGAAGCTCGCATTCACACTCGAGCGGCAACGGAAGTGGAGGAGGAATGCCAGGAGGAAGCAGCAGCCGGATCAGCATCAAGGACATTATGTGAACAAAAGAGCACGAAAAAAACTGGAGGGAAGGGCAACAACTGGAAGATGGAAAAATGTAGGGCGGAGGAAAATGGGACACGGGATACCAATTGATTTCAATTTCTGAATCTGGAGAACCTGGCGAGGTAAAACTGGCAAGATGGCATGGCGGATCACGCATTCATACGCACATCAATATCCGGTTGGGAAGCGAAGGAAAACAATTCGATAAGCCCCATTTAGCGAGGTGTTTTTTGGAGTGTGTGTTAAGAAACCATTTGTTGGGAAATTGGGTGCTGTTTTGCGTTGTAAGAGAGAGATAGGAGCTGGCATGCTGGATGAAGCTCGATGCACATTGGCGGCATTCTGCTGAGACCGCTCACATTTGAGCGAGCGATAGAGATGTAGAAGAAGGAAGATTGTTGACAGACACACTCAAAAGCATACTAATAAAACAAACAAATTCTTGGTCATCAAAAACATGTCGGAACTGATGGGCCGAAGCCACCGATTTCATGTATCATCAAGAACGTTATGTCATTTTGTGCCCTAAATCATTCAATCGTCAAGCCGCCGAGACTAGTCTTTTGTTCCCAATCCACCACCAACCGTCTAGCACACGCCGTGAGTCTTTCCATGCTTGCCGCTAAGACTGTGCTTCTCATCAGTGAAGTGGTCATTGGTCTTGCTCCTGCCCGTCCGCGAGCCGTGGTTCTTCATGTGGTCCACATAGTGCGACAGCAACTTCTTCTCGTCCATCTTAATCAGCTCGCCGAGCGCGAGTTTCAAATCCGACACCAGCGCATCGCACCTGCTGCGCGAGAAGTCCTCGCGCACGACCACGCGCATCATGCGCAGGTTCTCCGAGTGCGGCGCCATGGTGTAGGCCGGCACGACCCAGCCGCGCTCGCGCAGCTGGTGCGCGATGGCGAACTCGTCGAAGTTGTGTTTGCGTGCTGGGTCGAGGCGGAAGGCTACGAGAGGTAGGCCTTTGCCCTTGGTCTCCGACATGAGGATGAAGCCCATGGATTGCACGGCGGCGGCGAGGTAGTCGGAGGTGCGGGTGAGGTTTTGCATGATGCTGCGGTAGCCGGTCTTGCCGAGACGAATCAGCTGGTAGTACTGGGCGATGACTTGACTAGCGCCTCGCGAGAAGTTGAGCGTGAAGGAGGCTTGGTCGGCGCCTAGGTAGTTGATGTTGAAGATGAGTTCTGGGAATGTTAGCTGTGTTGTGGATTAAGTGGTGGCGTTTTGGTGTTGGTGATACCTTTGGGGAGGTACTTGGGGTCGCGCCAGACGACCCAGCCGACACCAGGGTAGACGAGGCCGTACTTGTGACCGGAAACGTTGATCGAGACGACCTTTCAGTGTGTTAGTAATCGCTCAGTTGCAGAAAGACTCGTTGGAAAATAATACCTTCTCAAGACGGAAGTCCCACTCCAAGTTGGGGTTCACGAAAGGTGCCACAAATCCACCAGAAGCAGCATCAACGTGGATGGGGCAATCGATGTTCCTCTCAACCAAAAGGTCGTTGATCTTCTTTGTATCCTCATACTCGCCAGTGAAAGTCGTGCCGAGAATGGAACAAATACCAATGGTGTTCTCGTCAATCAGGTTGACAGCCTCTTCAGGGTCGATCACATAGCGGTCGGGAGTACAGTAGACGTACTTCTCCTCCACATCAAAGTAGCGTGCAGCCTTCTCCCAGCAAACCTGCACAGCAGAGTTCATAATTATGTTCGGGCGGCTGTAGTCCTTGCCCTCAGCCTTGCGCTTATTGACCCAGGTCTTCTTCATGGCGAGAGTGGCAAGCATGATGGCCTCGGAAGAGCCGATTGTGGATGTGCCCATGGCATTGGTGTTCTCGTCGTGGGAGGGAATGTTGAAGAGGCGGGCGATCATGCTGACGCAGCGGTTCTGAATGTCGGCGCTCACAGGGTACTCTTCGTAGTCGATGAAGTTCTTGGAAAAGGCGTCAACCATGAGCTTCTCGACCTCGGGCTCCATGTAGGTTGTGACGAAGGAAGCAAGGCTGTGTCATGTCAGAAACAATGTACACCTGCACCCAGTATTCAATGCTTACTTGAGTGTTGGGTTGCCGTCCAGAGTAAGGTCGTCCTTGATCAGACGGTATGCCATTTCACGAGGCATCTCACCGTCAGGCATCTCATGCCTGGGAAGGTCCTGGGCGGCGAAGCGAGAGCCATAGACGCTGGTGGTGATCTCGTTCTGGTCGACAGGACCTAAGTCGAGGTTCTCAAGCTCTGGGAGTTTGCTGTCTGCGATCTCGCGGTCTGTCTGGACCTTACCAAGATGGACCATGATGGCGGCTGTGAACTTGTGAGTAGGTCGTGAGATTAAGAGGAATCAACTGCTATGTCAAGCTGGTTGCAGACGAATGGCGTCAAGTAGATGAGGGGACAGTAAAGGAAGTCAACGAGCGACCAAAGAGTTGTTTGGGATGAGCTCCCAGGAAATCAACACGAGCCCGCACTTGCACACATGCATGCAGGTTGCTGAGGCATGATGACACAATCACCACGTAGCCCTTGCCTTGCTGCTGCAAGAGTCGGTCAGGCACAAGCTGCTGCTGGTAGCTCTCACGGGTGGCTGCTTCTTCGTGTCGACGCCTCCACGCCACGGCCGCGCGGTCACACTTTATCCAAATAGACATGGAGAGCCATTGGGATAGCACGGAAGACGTTGCATGGGCTGGACGCGCTTGTTGACGTGTCTTGATGCAAGCTGCATGTCCCTCGAAAGCAAGATTCGCATGTACGGCAAGCAGTAGTACGAACATGCAGAAGCGAATTCAATAACAGCCCCCACTATGACCACGACAATGACCATGACATCCGCGGCGTGCGAGGCCAGACCAGACCATGTGGGCCCGCCTTGTAACGATCAAGCTCAAAGCTTGTTTGTGTTGGCCTTTTGCTCTTGTCGTCATGCATGGAGGATGTGCACTGGCCTGTGGAATGTGCTGGCCTGCGGACTGTGCATTAGCCGACACATCCTGTTTGTCCCTAGTGTCCTTAGCCGACATATCCCGATTTCCGATCGTATATTCCCATGTCTCGATCTAGTCCTCGCATTGCCTTGGACCATTGCGCGCGAACCCAGCAAGGATTCTCTCCTCCTCGAAACATGCAGAGCGAGAGCAGCTTGCACACCAAGTCGCTTTTGGAGAGGACTTTGCGCGATGTTGTCCTCCAGCAGTATAGGGACAAGACATGCCAACCAGTGAGAATGAGGGGTTGAAGGCCATAGAACAGCCGTCGCCTTCGCCTGGACCTCGGCAAGAGGTCGGTGAGTGAAGTGAAACACGTTCGCAGAATGGCAACTTCCCAACACGTATCATCTGCACAATAATACATACACATTATAGACAACATGGCGGAACAGGAGGCAAAGCAAGAGCCCTGGCGTGATATCGCCGCTCGCAAGAAGGCCGAGCAGCAAGCTCGCATTCCAGAAGCGTGGCGTTTGCCTGAAACCACAAACTTCGAACAATCCAACCTTCTTAAGGTACCTCGTCAGAGCGGCATCCTGACGGACGTGGAGCTTCAGATCACCGAGGACTACAGTGCTACCGAACTGGTAGACGAGCTTGCAAAGGGCAACCTGAGGAGCTCAGACGTGACTACAGCTTTCTGCAAGCGTGCTGCCATTGCACAACAACTCACCAACTGCCTTACCGAGATCCTTTTCGACGATGCCATTGCTCGTGCCAAAGAGCTCGATGCTTACTTCGACCGCACTGGACAGCCATTTGGCCCTCTCCACGGCCTGCCCATCTCGCTGAAGGACACTTTCCAGATCAAGGGCTATGATGCTTCCCTCGGTGTGGCCGCTTTCTGCTTCAAGCCCAGCACAATTAACTCTGCACTCGTTGAGCTCCTACTCTCCCTCGGAGCTATCTTGTACTGCAAGACAAACGTCCCTCAGACCATGATGTCGTTGGACAGCCACAACAACATCTTCGGCCGTGTTCGCAACCCGGCACACAAGGACCTCACGGCAGGTGGCAGCTCTGGCGGCGAAGGAGCCCTGGTATGCCTCCACGGCAGTCCGGTTGGTGTCGGCACTGACGTGGGAGGAAGCATCCGTGTCCCGTCGTTGGCCAACGGTCTCTATGGCATCAAGCCTTCACATGGTCGTGTGCCATACGCCAAGCAACAAGGTGGTCTTCCTACTGGCAGCAGCAAAGTCGGCATCGAAGCCACCGCTGGGCCCATCGCCCACAGTGTGCGAGACTGCGAAATGCTCCTTCGCGCTATCGGCGACAGCCAGCCATGGCTGTTCGACCCCGATGTCTTGCCACAATCCTGGGAGCAACAGCTTTCCATTTACAACCAGCTCTCTTCGCCACGCGGTCGACGAAAGTCTCCCCTCCGCGTTGGCATCGTTCGCACAGACGGCCACGTCACACCACTACCACCAGTCCAACGCATGCTCGACGAAGTGGCCAAGACCCTCCGCTCTCAGTCTTCCATGCACCTGACACCCATCGAGGTCGTCGAGCTTGACATTACTCCTCTGATGAGCGAATGCATCAAGACCGCCAATGGTATCTTCTCTCTCGACGGCGCAAACAGCTGGCTCGACATCCTCGAATCCCACTCCGAGCCCCTGTCCCCCTGGCTCCAAAGCCGCGTAGCCCGCAAGCCTCGCAAGACCATCGAAGAAACAGTCCTGTTGCACGGGCAAAGAGTCGGTCTCCAAACCCGCTCTCTCGACATCTGGCGCGAGAGCGGTGGCTTCTGGGTTCCCACTCAATCCTCACCAAAGGCAAAACAATCCCTCTCGCAAGACCGCGAAATCGACGTCTTCATCTGCCCGCCTGCACCCCACCCCATCGCGCCCATCGACCGCTGGAACGACGTCAACTATACCGCGGCGTTCAACCTTCTCGACTTGCCGGCGGGTATCATTCCTGTCCGCTCTGTGTCCAAGGCGGATCTCGCTTGTGAGCTTGAGGCTAGCGAGCCGCTGAACGGCTGGGACAAGACCAACCGTGCACTGTGGGGCGAGAAGGAACGGGCGCTGTACGAGGGCAGCGTGTTGAGCGTGCAAGTTGTGGCGCCCAAGTTGATGGAGAGGAGACTCGCTGAAGCTATGGCTCTCATTGACGAGGCGTTGAAAAGGGGAAAGAGGAGGAGGAGTAGCAACCAGAGTGTGCTGTGAGTGAAGTTGCATACATTGAGTGTATAGAAGCCTGCATAGCATTTCGGACATCATCCTCAACATCGACAACACATCCCCCCAAAACCCCAATCACTCATTCCTCCTCGGCTGCTTATCAACAAGTGTAGTAGCATACAACGCCATAGCCTGCATATTCGCCTCCGCCGGCATCGGCTTCCCCCTATCCCCCATCTGACTCAACAGCTTAAAATAGTTAATATAAAACGACGGCGTGGACGTGAAGAACAATTTCGCCTCCTCATCCGTGGGATTGGAGAAAGTGTGCGGCGAGCGGATCGGCACCGTCATGTAGTCGCCGGCTTTCGCGTCGATGATTTCCTTGTCTTTGCCCGGCTGCGAGGGGTCCGGGACGTGGAAGCGGATGGTGCCCTTGGTGATGTAGAAGGTCTCGTCGTGCATTTCGTGCCAGTGGGGAGGGGGGCCGGGGGTGTGGGGTGGGAGGGTTAGTTCGACGGTGCCGAGGCGGTTGTCTTGCGTTGTTGTTAATGAAGGGGTTTGGGGAGGGTTAGGAGGTTAGATGGATAGATACCTGTGTTTGAGCCATCTTCGAGGATACGGCAGGTGATTTGGCCAAGGTAGATTGTTTCGCCTGCTTTGGCTGGGACGAAGTTGAGGGGACGGTCGGGGATTTTGATGAAGCCGTCGAAACCGATGCCGGCGGATGTCATGTTGTGAGATTGTTGTAAAGTTTGTCAAGTGATTCTTTTGCGATACGGATTTTATTGAGAGCAGACTACGGACGATAAAAGCATACCGAAAGAGCAAAACGTGTTGTGTCGACGTGCATGATCGAGGCTCCACTGATTCTCGGAGCTGAGCTCTTGCGTGGCGGGGTGCCGATGGATGGACTTCATCGCTTCCATTCTGGTGCTCTTTCCATCATCATCGCCATCATATAATAACTTGGCAACTCGGCATGTCATTGCAGTACACGATTCATTGAGGAAAACGGTCTTGTTACGCAGATAATTTTGTGAAACCTTCTCGCCTACTTGCTAGGAGTCTCCCTCCGCAACTGCCCATCCTTGCAAACTGCACAAACCCTTCCGGTATTCCCATCGAATCCAATCCAACTGTACGACCTTCGGGTGGTGAGAAGTGTAGCACTGCCCTCACGCTTAGGTCCCTTTAGGGAACAGTGTGCCGTCGAGATGTTGAATGGGTTACACGAGTGCCTCAACAGTGTACACACCGCTACCGTAAGGTACCGACAAAGGATACGAGCACCTTCCCTTCGAGATGACTACCATATCCCACGGGCAGGCTTATGTTGGCGGAGTGCTATCCCACTATCCGAAGGGACGATCCAACCAGGAGGCCATCTAGAGCCGCCCGAGCCGCTTGACCATTATCTTGCAGCTTGTGTGGGCAAGACCACAAAACATTCCACCTCCATCCGCGCTCAAAAGATTTTGAGCGCCTCCAGCAGCGCCGCCTTTGCCATAGGGCTGAATATGCCTCCTGTGTCCAGCAGCAACTTACGGCACCATTCCTCCTCGACATGGTAGCAGAACCTTGTATCAGGAAGCCGTGGCAGTGGAAGTTGTGCAACGCTTTCGGTTGGACAGAAAGGGTCCTGCACATGGGAGCCTTCCCAGTGCTGATACGTGATTTCGGTGAGGTGCCAGGCCGGGTAAGTCTGTAACTTTCCTCTTTTCTCCACTTCGGGACTGGTGTAATCAAATAACCAAGGTGAATCGCTTTGCTCGGCGATTAGCTTGCACAAGTGGACGTATTGAGCGTGATCACGGTCTCCGGGCTTGACCTTCTGGGTTGCCCTGTTCAAGATCCTTGAGTAAGCTCGTACATAAAGGCTCGAGCGTTCTGCCTTCGCTCCGGCGTCAAGGTTCGAGATGTCCCGTTGCAGATGCATGAGGTTGCGGGTGAGGTCCATCCAACGCGACATCTCGTTACGCCGACTCTTGTCGCGCTTCGTCACACCTCGACTGACCCATTCGTGAAAAGGCCTGTACCACGATTTGCACATGTAGTCTGCAAGACCGCGCTGGGCGACCCAACAGCGAAAAGAAAAAACGTAGCCAAACAGGTCCGAAGGTTGCATCCGGCGAAGAATGTCGATGCGGTGCTGTAGATCGGCATCCTCGCGCAGGATCTTGAGATGTGCGATGTGGTGTTCGTGGCGGTCTATGAAGTCCCGGAGTTCTGGACACACAGCGCGACAAACGCTTGCGACCTCTCGTGCCGGCACGAACGACAATGTGCGCGCCTTGAGCTCTTCTGGGAGTGACAAGAAGCCGAGTGGACGAGATGTAGCGCTGTTTGAGATGGTTCCCGACGGCGCTGATGTTGCAGCCTGGGTCGGACGGAATGCTAGAGCGAGTGAGCCAGAGCCCATCATGGATGACGCGGGCGCGGTTGTGAGTGACGGAGTACTGGAGAGACTTTGGATCTGATTGATGTTTGTATTCTGG
>Ga0265797_10011949_pt1 | contig 10768 bp, 6 predicted proteins | sample P2T30metagenome_FD_192433 | JGI IMG/M metagenome (GOLD analysis project Ga0265797, IMG submission 192433) | Plant litter microbial communities from East Loma Ridge, Irvine, California - P2 T30 | ecosystem: Environmental > Terrestrial > Plant litter > Unclassified | place: USA: California... | reverse complement strand
GCCTGACCCCGATCTCGCGCCTGCTGATGGACGAGATCGACATGGGCACGGTCGACTCGCAGCCGAACTACGACGGTTCGACCACCGAACCGCGCACGCTGCCGGCGCGCCTGCCGATGGTGCTGCTCAACGGCGCCTCGGGCATCGCGGTCGGCCTGGCCACCGAGATCCCGTCGCACAATCTGCGCGAGGTGGCGGCGGCGGCGGTGGCGATGATCCGCAATCCCAAGATGACCCACGCCGAACTGATGACCTTCATCCCCGGCCCGGACTTCCCGGGCGGCGGCCAGATCATCACCCCGGCCTCGCAAGTGGCCGACATGTACGCGGTCGGCCGCGGCTCGATGAAGGTGCGCGCGCGCTGGAAGATCGAAGAGCTGGCGCGCGGCCAGTGGCAGGCGGTGGTGTATGAGCTGCCACCGGGCTGCTCGTCGCAGCGCGTGCTGGAAGAAATCGAAGAGTTGACCAACCCGAAGGTCAAGGCCGGCAAGAAGGCGCTGCTGCCGGAACAGCTGGCGCTGAAGAACACGATCCTCGGCGCGCTCGACGCGGTGCGCGACGAATCGGGCCGCGAAGCCGCGGTGCGCCTGGTGTTCGAGCCGAAGTCGAAGAACGTCGACCAGAACGAATTCATGCTGATGCTGCTCGCGCATACCTCGCTCGAGAGTTCGGCCCCGATTAATATGGTGATGATCGGCGGCGACGGCCGTCCGCGCCAGAAGGGCCTGGGCACGATCATCCAGGAGTGGATCGACTATCGCTTCGTGACGGTTCGCCGCCGCACCGAGTTCAAGCTGGGCAAGGTCAACGACCGCATCCACATCCTGGAAGGCCGCGAGACCGTCCTGCTGAACATCGACAAGGTGATCGCCATCATCCGCAATTCGGATGAGCCGAAGGCGGCGCTGATCGAAGAATTCCGCCTGAGCGAACGCCAGGCCGAAGACATCCTGGAAATCCGCCTGCGCCAGCTGGCGCGCCTGGAAGCGATCAAGATCCAGCAGGAGCTGGCCGAACTGCGCAGCGATAAAGAAAAGCTGGAGGACATCCTCGAGAACCCGTCGTCGATGAAGCGCCTGATCATCCGCGAGATCGAAGCCGACTCCAAGCAGTACGGCGACGACCGCCGCACCATCATCGAGGAAGCGCAGCGCGCGATGGCCGAGCAGAAGGTCATCGACGAGCCGGTGACCGTGATCGTGTCTGAAAAAGGCTGGGTGCGCGCGCGCACCGGCATTGGCCACGATCCGGCGCAGTTCACCTTCAAGTCCGGCGACTCGCTGTACAAAGCCTTCGAGTGCCGCACTGTGGACCATCTGCTGGGCATCGGCGACAACGGCAAGGTGTATTCGGTGCCGGTGAACGCGCTGCCTGGCGCGCGCGGCGACGGCGTGCCGATCACGACGCTGGTCGATTTGTCGGGCGGCGTGCGGATCCTGCACTACTTCGCGGGCAATCCGGAGACGCGCCTGTTGATCTCGACCTCGGATGCGTTTGGCTTCCTGACCAAGGCGGGGGACATGGTCAGCCGTCTGAAGGGTGGCAAGTCGTTCATTACGCTCAATGAAGGCGCGGTACCGCTGCCACCTCGGGTCGTCGCGGAGACCGCCGGCGCGATCGCCTGCCTGTCCGAGAAGGGCCGGGTACTGGTATTCGGCATCGACGAGATGAAGGTACTGACCAATGGCGGCCGCGGCGTGATCCTGATGGAGCTGGAGCCGAAAGAGAAGATGCTGGCGGCGCAACCGATCACCCAGAAGGGTGTGAACGTGGTTGGCACCTGGTCGGGTGACAAGGCGCGGACGGTGGAGCTGTTTGCGTCGGGGTTGGAGCCCCACTATGGCAAGCGGGCGCGCAAGGGCAAGGCGCTGTTGGCGAGGTTGAAAGCGCAGGATTTGGCGATGCGGGCGGCTGAGGGAACCTGATTCAGATTTCCGCGTATTCATAAAAGAACGCCAGCGTTATCGCTGGCGTTTTTGTTTTTGAGATGATCGCAAGCCAAAGCATCACGCCGAATGGATCCCTACACCTATAAGCATGCGCAGATGACTTAATGACGGGCACACTTGCAATCAACCAACCGCCTTGTATTTAAACTCCCAAAAACCATTAGCTTATTTTCTTTCGCACTCTTTTTCTCGCCTCACCTTCCCCGGATTTTTGACAAAGAAGAGCTTTGCACTCATGCTCCAAAGCCCTTACCCTTCGAGCTTGAGCCAAATTGAAACCTATTTGCTGAAAGAAATATGATATGGCTATCGCCGCCGGGACCCCCACAAGAAAAACGCTAACCTCGGGAAATATATTTCTCAAGGAAAACCCCGTCAGCATGGACAAGACCATGATGACAGAAAGAAACGCCGACAGGCTTTTAGGAAGGAAGGGGACATAGAGATCAGGGGAAAACTTCATCCATAAAATCAGATTATCCCAGTCAAGAAAACCATCCTTTCTTTTCAATATCGTGACTCGGAGACTATCTTCCAACGCGCTCCACTTCCTATCAAATATCCTAAACGATTCGGCGACATTAGACGCAATCAACCCGATCAACAGCAATACCATCATCAACTTAGTCTCCCAACCAACAATATCCACCCATAACAACGGGATAAATAATGCAGCCATAAACCAGCATAGAGACAAACCGAACGTAGCGAGAAATAATAAACCGAGGAATACCCTTCCCCTCATGCGGATATATATCCCGCATTGAACGCAGAAAATTACCGCCGTGACCGTAGCACCAAAATACAGAAACTCAAGATCTTCCTCTGCTCCATTTAATTTTTCGACAATTGCCCATCCACTTACTGTTCCAACAGATAATAAGGACAAGGAGAGGAAAAGCAGTCTAAGCGAAATATTGGAGATCATTTTGCCCACTCTGCAACGGTTTTCTTTGCCCCAATAGCATTGTCGGCCGTGTCTACCAAGGTTGCTGCAAAATAAAAGCCGGCGACCACAATGAGTGCGCCCACCAAAACTGGAACTCCCGCAGTAAAGAGGACAGCAGCACCAGCTAATCCAATTGCTGCAACGAGGCTGCCTATTGCGGCGGTCGCACCAGCCTTTACGATTGACACTCCTGCTCTTCCAAGAAATTCCGAAAAATCTTTACTTCCGCCTTCTTTCAAGTAAACATCGTTCACATCAAGCATGATGTCGATGACTGTGCCAATCATCTGAATTTTCGCTCCTCCGCGAAAATTTTCGGCAGCGGTCAATATCATTCTTTTGGCACCTCCATATCCAGACTTACCATCGCGCGCAAATCCCCCATCGAGAAATGCACTACTTTTACTCCCCATCGGAAATCTCTGATGAATTGTTTTCGCCTGAGCGCCAGCCATAATCACTTGGGCGGCAACCTTACTCAGAGGCTTCCCTTTGAAAACAACCTTATACTTGCCTTTAGGTTTTTTCTCGACTCGCACTCGCATCAATATCTTATCCAGGGATCGCCAATTCTCCTGAAGATATCCTGCAGATTCCTTGAACCAGTTCGATGCAATAATTTCATTGCCAGAAATATATGCAATTGACGAAGCAAGAGCAATATATAATCTGGACGGGTTTCGTTCACTCGAAGGAATGTTAAAGATATCACTAACATTACCTTCCACGGCAACTCGACTATCCAACTGCCTTAGAATACTCTCCTGTAAGTCACTGCTGACTGCTTCTGTAACGCACACATACTCGTTGATCTCAGGATCTCCGCGCTCACAGCTAAAATCTTGCCTTGCTCCATAATCCCGCAGTATCGCTATCTTTGGGTCGTAATCAGGGTTGAAATAATTCTGGGTTCTTAATACTCCATATGGATCATCAGGCTCCAGCGAGATTGGAGACGATATTTTCCGACTGCCCAGAATTATCATCAAAGGCTCTGGCTTCACCGCAGCATCCGAACCATATTTCTCCGCATCAAGTATCGCAACGGCATAATTCCCAATGATCGACGACCCTTGCCTTAGAATTAAACTCCCACTAAATTCGCGTCCAATCCAAATATGCAGCCGCTCACCATCCTCGAACTGCACCCTTCTCATTACTTTTTTAAAACGAGGAACGTAGAAATCAGACCTGGATTCCACCGTGTATGTTGTCCCAGCCATGAGATTAATCTCAAAGAACACATCTCGATGCTTCCTCAAGATTATTCTTATCTTTTCACTGGACCGCCAACAGCTCACTGCCTCCCCTGGAAGATCAATGCATATGTCCTGTTGAGCCGGTCGTTGTATGACACTACGCACAGTATTCATTAGAGTTCCCGCTTGCGTCGTGGTTGATCTGCGCGAAGCGGGCCAAGGGGCGCATCCCTGACGATTGCTTGCCCATTCGCGTTTAAAGTAACGGCTTTAGGTGACTTGTGCTGGAAATGCAGGCTAATAGGCTCATCCTTGAGGGCATTCCCGTCCGCATCTACATATTCAATGACAAGATCGCGCTTGAGATTCAACTCATGAACCTTATTAGCGATCTCCTTGCTTGAAACGCTGACAGGCCCGCCTAACTCCTTCTTGCCAGCCTTGAACTCGACCGTGCCCGGCGCATGCAGCATGATGTTGCCACCTTCGAGTTTCAGAACCGCCCCCTGCGCGGTCATCAGCAAGTGCGTCTTCGCCGAAGCCAATACCGTTTTCGTGATGCTCGCGACGGTAATTGCCTTATCAGCCGTAATCCGCGTCGCATCCGACTGACTCTGACTACTCACCTTGCCGCTAGCGGCATGCAACTTGATCCCGGTTTCCTGGTTAGGCTTGCTGCCATTGCTCGCCTTCCCATAGGTAAACAGACTGATGCCGTTCGCCGTGACGTGATGCCAAGCGCCCTGCGCCGCGAAATTGATGTCCTGTCCAGCGCTGATGTTCGAAGTCAGGCCTGCAGAAAACACGGCGTTCGCCGACGTCACTGCAACAATCCCCTTGGGACTCGACAACTGAAGATGCGGCTCCCGATACGCTACCGCCTGCCCCCGCCCCGCCTCATCGCCGGCCGAACCATCGAGGACCTCGACGGTATGCGCCAGCTGCGCGATAGCCGGCAGTTCCTCTTGCCCAGCCTGAGCGCTGTCGCCGTCCTGCTTGAGTACAGCAAGATGCTGTTGCGCAGTCGACGCCAACGCCCGCTGCAGACTTTCACTCTCCCTGACCTGCGCCAGCGCGGCACTGGAATCCATCTGCGCCATGCGCGAAACATCCGTCGACAACAGCATCCCGCCGCCAGCGCGCAACGCCGCCCCATGCCCGGTTTTCAGTTCGCCACCAAGCCCCACAGGCTGCAGGCGCTGGTTATCGGTCTGATGCCGCAGATGCCCCAGACTGAACTCGTCGCTGTCCCTATGGGCAGCGCCTTGCCGCTGCAAAGTCAACCGCGCCTGCGAAGCGCTGTCGTCGAACACGAGCTGGCTGTAGGCGCCATGGCCATCCTGGCTCGCCCCCATCGCCTGGCTTTTCAGGCCCGATAGAACAGCCGGATGCCCATGCGCACCTTCGTCTCCAGAAAACCAGGCCGGCGCATTCCCGGTCGACGCCCCCGGCCCGTGAACGGCCTGGTTATGCTGGGCGTCCACCGCTCCACGGCCGTTGTACAGCGCCCCCACGACGACCGGCCGGTCGATATCGCCATCGAGGAAATCGACCAGCACCTCCTGCCCCACACGCGGCACGGCATGCCCGCCCCAGTTCGCGCCGGCCAGCGGCGCCAGCCCGGCAAGCACGCGCACCCAGGTGCCGGCCGTGTCGTCGCCCGGGGCGCCGGCATGGCCGTCGGGATGCGGATGCTCGAGGCGGCTGTGGCTCGGCTGACCGGCACGCCCCCGCTGCCAGTGAAACTGGATCTTGACCCGATGATCGCGGTCCGTGTGAACGACGCTGCCGGGCGGCCCGACGACGATGGCCGTCTGCTGTCCGTGAATTGTGGGACGCGGATGCAATAGCAGCCCTTGCCCGTCAAGGCGGCTGGCCCGATAAGTCACGTGAGCGCGGACCGCATCGATGCGGTTCCTGTATACCGGCCGCTCTCCGGCATGCTGGCCGACCGCATGCAAGCTGTCCTTCTGTTCCGCGGCGATGACGTCGGTCAGCCGGGCATTGCCGATTGCCTGGGTGATCCCTGCCTTCATCTCCGCCGTCAGGTTGTTGTGCATCAGGTGGCGAACCCGCGTCACGAGAAACCGGCCCGCGTCCGCGCCTGTTTCCGTGTCATGGCAGGCGTGACCGCCCAGCCTGAAACTTGTGCCAGGCGCCAGCGTGCGCACCGTGCCCGCGCCAATGAAACGTTCGCTGCGGGTTTCCAGCGCCTCCATCTGGTTGTCGGCGATGCGCTGTCCCTGCTCCCGGTTCGGGTAGGCATACTGTCCTGGCGCATCGCTGCCGACCATGGGCACAGCGCCCGCCTGCATCCCTTCCGACGAGACCGGGCGCTTGCCGCCGGAACGATAATCCCAGCTGTGCAGCGCGACACCTGTGGAAAGAAGCTGCGCCTCATGGCGCCAGCGGTCCATGCTGTCTTCGCGCATGACCGCACCGGGCCGGCTGAACCGTACATCGGCCTGGGCATTCGCCTTGAATGACCCGTTATGGTCCGCGATGACCAATTGATGACTGCCCAGGCTGCGGCTGGCCGGGTCGCCCTGATGTTCGAAGTAATAGAACAGCCCTTCCTCGCTCATCAGGCGCTGGGCAAATGCCCAGTCGCTCTCCTGATATTGCGAGCTCAGGCTGCGAACGGGATAGATGCTCCTGTCCGCGATATCGAAACGCCATACCGGCGCGAGCGTACCCTGCCCCTGCCAGGCGCGAAAGATCGCCTCCAGGATGTCGAACACATTCGTGTTCTGGAAAATCCGGCTGTCCCGGCCCTGCTCGAGAAAGGCGCACCAGGGTTGCAGCACCAGCGTATAACGCGCCATGCCGCCGTTTGCGCCGTTGAACTCGACCGATGTCAGGTGGCCGTGAAACGGTCTGCTCCCGGCGCCGGACGCAATGGCCAGCTCCAGCAGCGCGGGCTGGCCCAGCAAGCGGCGCAGCGACAGGCCCGCATCCTCGGACAAGGCGCTGATCGTGAACGCATAGTGCTCGCTGAGCGCTTCTTCCCCGCGTACGCATTCGGCCAGCAGCACATCCGTTCCCAGCGGCGTATGCAAGCGCAGCAGGCGGCTGGACTGCGTGAAATGCAGGAGCAATGACTTGACCTGTGCAAGCATGAAAGTTCCCGGTGGCATCAGACATTTGATTTGATACCCACTCGGAAATCGACGGCTTGCGCTGTCGCATGCCTGCCAAAAAAAATTCTCCGCACAATGCCAATGCAAAAAGTCCCAGCACCGTCATGCGGTACTGGGGCTTCGTGCCCCCGAAGGCGCGGTGTCAGCTAGATGCCGCTTAGTTGCGGGCAGCAGCCTTGTGCACGTCGGCTTGTGCTTCAGCACGCACCTGCTCGGTCTTGGCGGCAGCGGTAGCCTTGTCGGCTGCTGCATCGACCTGTGCCTTCAGCACTTTTTCGTCGGCCTTGATCATTTTCTTCTCGGCTTTCAGATTAGCGTCAGCCACTTTCTCTTCAGCCTTGGCCATTGCCTTGGCGCGGTCTTCCGGATCGGCCTTGGCCACTTTCGCAGCTGCGTCGGTGTGCGACTCGACCAGGTTGGCATGGGCCTTCGACTTGGTTTCCATTGCCTTGGCGGCGGTCTTGTTCACTTTTTCGTCCGCTTTGACGGCGGTCTTGATTTCTTTCTGTTCTGCCTTGATCACGTCTTTCTCGGCATTGGCTTCGGCCTTGACGATGCGATTGTCAGCAGCGGTCGTGGCTGGCGCGGTGGTTTGAGCGTGAGCAGCGGTAGCCATCAGGCCGGCGATGAGGGTAGCGATCAGTTTGTTCATGATGTGTTCCTTTCTGGTTGGTCTCTGCACCGTTGCCGGGCAGTCGTTGTTGTTCTTCAGTGATTCCAGAATAAGCCGATCGCAGCGCCGGGTCTGTTAGGCAGCCCACAGTCAAATTGTCAGAGTTGTAAGCAAAGATTACCGCTGAGTAGGGCCGGCATAGAGATCGATGATGTCGCTGATGCCGTCCTGGCACACCGGACAGAACTTGTCGCTGCGGTCGAACATCAGGCATTGCATCGCCGGCCGATAGTAGCCGCTGGCCTCGTAGTTAGCACCTTCGAAGGCGCCGATCGCATGCCGGTGCGGCTGCTGCGCGAACAGCGCATTCGTGCGCTTGAGGTCTTCATGGAACAAGGCGCTCATCTCGGATTCGGGGCGATTGTCGGCGCGCAGCGCGGCGCGTTTCTTCTGGTAGGCGCGCGACTCTTCTTCATACTGCGCCTTGGGCCACGGCGTCGGTAGCGGCGTGCCCTCCTTCACGTGGCGCTGCCATTTAAGGCTGGCCGGGTCGCGCAGCGCAGTGACGTTCGGCTCCCACGGTTCCATGCGGCCGCTGGCCGATTGATAGGCCACCGGCGAGGTGTAGTACTCGTCGGCCAGGCCCGCGAAATGGTGGCCGAATTCGTGCACGAACAGGTAGTCGGCCCAGTGGTTGCCCGCCGCTGCGGTGCTGAACTGGCCGAAGATGCCGCCGCCACCATAGGTCTCGTTGTTCACCAGGATCTCGATGAATTCATACGGCGCGTGCTGGGCGATGTCGCGCAGCGCGCGGTTGTCGAGCGTGAGCACATAGCGCTCGCTGCCGAAGATGTCGTAGCGCGTGCCCAGCGCGGAAGGGTTGTGCACGCCGGTCGACGGCCGGCTGATGCCCGATTTCCCGGTCGGCACCGCCATCGCCCACACATTGAAATCCCTGGCGCGCTCGCGGAACGGCGAGACTGTGAACAGGTGCTTCGTCAGGCGCCGCGCATCCTGCTCGAATTTCTTCATGTCGCCCTGGGTATAGCCATCGCCCAGGATCAACAGGTCGACCTTGTCGGGCGACGGTCCGCTGGAGTGGATCGCAATCGGCTTCGCCGGGGCCGGGCCCTGGCGCCGGATGACGTCCTGCGCGTCTGGATCGACTTCGACGCTCCAGGCCACCGAGAACCCATTGCGCTCGTCGCGCTTGAGGATGCGCACCCGCACCGGTTGGTCGAATTGCGGGAAGCGCACCGATTCCTGGAACGAGCGGCTGATCCGGTTCGCTTCCTCGGTGGTGCGCCATTCGCCGAACACGGTCGAGAAGCCGCGCGAGTACAGCAGGTCGCCGGTCCTGGCATCGACCACTTCGACCCGGTTCTGGCCACGGTTGGTCTCATCGAGATTGCGCGCGAGGTTGCCCGGCCACGGCAGCGGCTCGATCACCACGCGCTCGATGGCGTAATGGTCGGACAGCGCGTTGCCGCCATGGGTGTAGTCTAGACGCACCGTGGCCGGCTGGGCGGCACTGGCGATGGAAGCAAGCGCGCCAAGCAGCAGCGCAAGGAAGAAACGGAACGGGCGCATGGCGATCCCTAAAAAATAGACCGGGATATTGTAAGCCGATCGCCCTTGCGCCTACCGCCGCGCCGCCGAAGTTTTACTGGTCGCCGTAGCGGGCGACCAGCACCTGGAACCGGACATCGTCGCGCAGCGCCACCCACTCGGGTGCGCCCTGCACCTCGGCCGGGCGGACCTCTTTCTCCTCGAACGCACGATGCAGCAAGCGCACCGCCGCGTCATGGTCGCCGCTACGCGCAGCGCCCAGCGCGGATGCATAGACGCTTGCCGCTGCGGGCGCCGGGACAGGATCGGGTGCGGGAGCTGCCACCGGCGTGACCACCGGCGCAGGGCGATGCGCCACGGCGACAGGAGCGGCCGCGACGACCGGCGCCGCCTGCGCCATCGCCAACGCGGGCACGCGCTGGTAATAGATCCGCTCGACGAACGGCAGGTCGACATACATGCGATCGTCGCCCTCCAGGTGGAAGGTCAGGCCAAAGGACATCGGCAGGTCGAGCGTGATCTCGCTGCCATCCTGGCTGATGCCGCCGATCGGCACCGCGATCTCCTCGCCAGCCTTGAGCGTATCGCGCGAGATGCTCAGTTCAGGGCCGATCGGCACCTTCAGGCTCATCACCTGGAAGCGCTCGGCGCGCCACTGGCCGATGATCTTGCTGCCATCCTCGCGCGCGCACCCGGCCGTCAGCAGGGCCAGTGCGAGGGCGAGAGTCAAACCCGCAAACGCCTTCCAGACCGGGTGCGCAATCCACATCTCAGGCGCCTTTCGGGCGGTACTGCTCCACCAGCTTCACGAAGCGCGGATCCTTGCGCAGGGCGGCCAGGTCGGTGTCGGCATCCATTTCCTTGAAATGGGTGAAGCCGGCGAGGAAGGCGCCTTCGAATTCCTTCAGCGCGTCGTCGGTGCGTGCCTGCTTGAGACGCAGGACCGCCATGTTGTAATAGACCAGCGGCTGCTTCGGCGCGCGCGCGCGGGCTGCCAGCAGTTCCTTCTCGGCCTCTTCCAGCTTGCCCTGGGCCATCCGTGCGATGGCGACCTTCATCATCTCGTTGGCGGCGGCCTGGTTGCCGGAAGCTTCCGCCTCGCCGGCCTTGCCGTCCACCAGCTGCTTTTCTCCCTGCTGGCGCAAGATGGCGGTATCGGCCTCGGATGGCGCGATACCGAAGCTGGCCGGCTGCACTTCAGCTTGTGCGACCGCGCTTTCCGCCACCACGGCGGCCGGCGCCGGCGCGGCCGCGATCTCTTCCACGGCAGGGCTGGACGGCGACTGCAGCAGCAGATAGCCACCCAGGCCGGCCACCAGCACCACCGCCGCGGCGATCGGCGCCCCCAG
>Ga0265797_10011948_pt1 | contig 10768 bp, 6 predicted proteins | sample P2T30metagenome_FD_192433 | JGI IMG/M metagenome (GOLD analysis project Ga0265797, IMG submission 192433) | Plant litter microbial communities from East Loma Ridge, Irvine, California - P2 T30 | ecosystem: Environmental > Terrestrial > Plant litter > Unclassified | place: USA: California... | reverse complement strand
GCCCTGGACCTACAACTACGGTATCATGATTGCCGGAGCTGCATACGTAAGAGATCATCACGTGTACAATTTACGATCCGCATACTAACATATCGCAGATGTACAACTACACCAACGGCGCCGAAAAATGGCGCACCGAACTTACCAAATTCATCAACAAAGTCGCCATCTTCTTCCCTGAAGAAAAAGGCGGTGTCATGGTTGAAATTTGCGAAGCGAACCAAGTCTGCGACGCTGATCAAGAATCCTTCAAAGCCTACCTCGCCCGCTGGCTCGGCATCACCATGCAAATGGCCCCTGAATTCACGCCCCAGATCCTGCCCAAGTTGCAGAAATCCGCCGTCGCCGCTGCTCAAACGTGTGAGGGACCGTCCCAACACAACGGCGGGCCCCATCAGTGCGGTATGAAATGGTATGCCACCGGTTTCGATGGCATCGGTGGCGTGGGCCCGCAGATGACGGCGCTCAATGTCATCTCAGTGCTGAATGCCCAGCGGGTGCCGCCGCCGTACAGTAGGGATACGGGCGGTACTAGTGAGGGCAATCCGGGCCTGGGCAGTGGCAACGACGATGATCGTCTGCCCAAGTTTCAGAGCGAAATTACCACGGGGGATAAGGCGGGGGCGGCGATATTGACGATTTTGATGTTCGGCTTGTTTGCGGGAGGGGCTGTGTGGATTTTGATGTAATAAAGGGTGGTGGAAAGATGGAAGGACAATGGGGCTCCTTTTCTTTTTTTGGTTATACCCCCATTGCAAGATATATGCTGGTATGATGGGATGATACGTGTGTGTTTGTTCTGGGCTTAATCTTTTGCGATGGCTCTTTTATGGCGTTATGGGTGGGGATGGAATATGTGAGTGCGAGATTCATGTGTATATTTGATTATCTGAACGCAATATGATTGAGCATTCTCATTTTCACGCTAGAGAAAGTACGGGTGGAAGGTGAGTGGTGTCAAGAGCTGCGAGGTTATGAGATATGGTTATCTTTACTATGAGATGGTGACACTAGGGGACTGTTGTAGTGATTGGTATGTCCACCACCTCGTCGTTCTACTGTGTAGAAAGGTATTGTGGTGATGGTGTTACTGAACCGTTTGATGCTGGTAAGATGCTAATATGAGATACTGTATGAGTCACTGTTTAGAAACGGCAGGAAACATATTCTTCGTGTAGCCGAGAAGGGAGAATACCCTATCACAAAAGTCTCAAGATAGAATTCAGTCGGAATACCTCTGTCATTCGTTCCGAGGTGGATCTAGATACCAAACCCCTTGTACCATGCCCTCAGGTCACCTACTACACATTTGTTACCAAACTGTTATGAGGCAGCCCACGTAGACAGCCCAAGGCACACAAGACACCTAGACACACCCGCCACTCCTCTAGGTACCCTTACAGCCGTCTGAACGAAAAGTTGGGCCCCCCACCCTCTCCACACGCGTACAGCAGCTGTCCGCACCACCCAGAAACTGGAGGCAAGTGTTGTGAAACTCCGGGCCTCGGATCTTCTGATTGTATGGCTCAGCGACGCAATCTTTGCCATCTAACAGGAATGAAGATTAGTTCCTCCCTTTGCATATAAACGGACCCCGGAGGAGAAAGTTGATCAGCAACTCAACTCACCAAATGCACGGTTGTTAAAGGCGGCGCAGGCCTTTGTTGTCGCACACGAGTTTTGCACTCCACGGACGTGGCAGAAGCAGCGATCCCAGCTCTCGGCACTGGCAAGAGTGAAAAAGCCCAGACTTGGAAGGTCTTTTAGTGAATAGAGGGATAGATCGGGCTTTTGGGAATCTTACAAGGAGAGTTGGAGTACGGTGGTGAGCTTCATGATGGTTGGCGTTGATTCCTCGAAGAAGTAGATGTAGTGCCGAAGAGAAATACAATCGGAGTAGGCTGAGGTCCAAGGTTGAAGAGCATGTAACTGTGTTTATATATTTCTATCTTTAGCGAAGCGCAAAAGGGCTACATGTGTGTGTGAGTGTCTCAAGGATGAGATGATAGCTATCAAAGTCTAATTTTGAGTACCTTAAACACTATTGTAGACTGAGGCTGTCGAAGTTCCCATTTTGTTAAAGTTTGACTTGGATCTGTGCTTACAATGATGGTAATTATATGTATCACTCCGCTGCTAGCTCCTGGGCATGCTAGGCTTTTAGTTAGTGCTTACATCTTGTTGGTAGCGAAATACTGCTTCTACGACTAGACCCTCGGTTCTAGCAGATGATATGTTTAGAAGTACTGAATTCAGACGCGTTGAAAACAGGCCTGGCCTACTAAGCTTCAACAATATATCTTCCTACTTGCTGTAGATTATCAGACCCTCCAAATGCAAACTGCAGTCTGAGTCTCCCGAACCTGACTTTGGGTTTGATTCTAGATTCTAGTACGTTTTTACTTTCACAACATATTTCGATAATCATCAACTTTATTACGAGCACGGAAGTAAGGTTTTGTTCAGCAAGGCGAGTCTTATCAAAAAAGCACCGCACCGTGGCTTAATCAAGCCAAGACACCCGTTGACAGGTGTCAAGAAATCAGGAAACAGAATGTCAGTGTACAAGCCTACATGTTAGTGGTAGAGCTCGGTCTTGTCTTTGCCTTCATAGTCTTTCGGCTGCTAAACCTTGCGGTCCATCAACGATCCGCTCTTACGTCCGTAAGTAGAGCTTACTCCTGCAAGGTATCTAAATGTTGTACAATGTTCGGTGTTTTCCAGTGTTATCTTAGTTCAGTCAGCTTGTATTTCAATTTGAGTTTGAGTAGTCTGAGCCTTGGAACTATGTCACGCCCAGTGGCTGACTCAGACAAGGATGCATCTCAACACATCTCTTTGGTATTTACCTAGTATATAAGTCACTGCGAACTCCCCTCAAGAGAATATATCAAACTCGTGCGTTCTTAATCAATCCTGTCTTTTGCAATCACGAGCCATGAAGCTCTTCTACTATGCTCTTCTTTCAGCCGCAACTCCGCTGGCCTTATCTCTCGGAATTCCCAGGTAAGACAGTCGAACATTACGAGATGACGGAGCTAATTCCAGTCCCCAGCGCAAGCTCTGAGCAAGTCAACCAACTTACTGCCCGAGCCGATTTGTAGGCTCCCCTGACGTGGAGAAACAATGCCTTACTAACAGCACCTTAGTGACGCTGCCGATTCGTCTCTTGTCGACGGCGCCCTTCCGAAGAGGAATCTTGCGAAAAGAGACATCACGGGCATCACTCGCCAATGCTACGGAACGAACGGGAAATTCAAATACATCTTGCAAGGCGTCCTCATCACTACTTCTATAGTCGGCAACACTTTGCACTATACCATCACCACTTCTCTGGCGGGCTCGAGTCTCAAGTCGGTCATCTTTGACTTGGGTCACGGATCATATGAGTTGTTGCTAGGGGACCGGGGAACCTTTGAATTCGCGCAAGGTGCGCTGAATATCTACGCAGGAAGACGCTAGATGGTGGATGATGATCACCTTTCCAAGACATGCCTCATGTGATGGTGTAAGCACGCAATTAGAATGCCAACGCGGGTAGGCCACAGGCGAAAGGTTGGACAATCTGAAGGGCTTTCATAGAGAGTCGCGACATACCCTAGATATCACATGTTATTCAATCGCGAGTTGATATCGAATATGGCATCGTGTGACTTGCTGTAGACTAGCATGTAACGGAGCACCATCGAGGGTCTTAGCATATTGGCTCTCTATCAGCTGTAACCTCTTATATCTTTCAGACCGATTCATATGCCTTTTGCGTAGTTAGGCCACGGCTCTTTCTTTCTTTTATGGCGTTGCTGATTAGGGTAGGATATATAGGTAGAGATCTATGTGTATGTTCAATATCTTGAACGCAATTCAAACAAGTATTTTCTTTTACACTACTTTAATTGTGTATAGCTATACGAGGTGTTAGGTAGACGAGGTCAGGCTAGTTCTTATAAGTGCGTAGCTGGTCTTAGGAAAAAGTATAGGTGGAGAAGATTCTTGTTTGAAATACAGTATTAATCACTACATCATAACTTGTGCAATGGCTTAGGAGGTAGTCGGATACATATGCCACTGGAAGCTGATCAATTTCCGCGCGCGATGAGGACGAGCCATGTCTCGCGTCATCAGACTTCGGAGTCGTGCTGGTTTCAAATAGACTTCAAACACAACGTCTATGTGAAGCTGTGCTCACACATGTCACGCATGTAGTGGTTCATGGTCTCGGTATGTCTTGGAATTAGTCGGTGATGTAGGAAACCAGCGACTAACGCCCTCTCGTCGGGTGTCTTGAAAGAATATGTGTTAAATTGTTCAAGACATTGAACTATAAGCTATAGCGTTGAGAAGATATAAAGACTTAGGTCTGAAGAAGACAGAGATTGACTAAACTAGACAAGATCACATATTTGAACGATGCCTCTAAATGCTACGAGCGACGAAACTGTTGGTCAGGAGAAGGATCACTGGGAAGGTAAGATTACACTCCACTCCTTCCACCGTTGCATGACTAATTAGACACACGACTATAGACCTACGAGAGAACAATGTTCCGCGATTCTTATTCCGAATGTTCCATTGGCAAAGCGGCGGCGGCCCGGGGCTAGCAATCAACAACGCAACCGAGATTGTACCTCGAGGTTTCATGAACGGCAATAAAGGATCTAGTGTCTATGGTAAGACCGAGAAAGAAATTTACAGCATGGTGAAAGACCATTTTGATGGCAATTCAGAACTTCTTACAGAGTTTAGCTCTTGGGCAGCATCTCTCCATGCGGTTCTCTGCTTCGCCCGAGACACACGAGCCGACTGGAACCCTCATGTCGCTGTTATCGATCGCACGAGATTAGAAGGCGAGGTTCTCGTCTGGTGGGTGCCAGATCTTCTCGGTGCTAAGCAAGGTGACATCGAGTATCTGGCGCATGGATGTATACGGGGTCGTGGTTATACCGCAGTGCCTTTTGAGCAGCTTGTCACTAATGGGCTTTATAGTTTGTTCCCCGAACTTAAAGCTTGGAAGAATCGCACGAAGAACATGGCCTTTGGCCGTAAGCTACGGAAAAGGATGTTTGGCCGCGCACCCGTTGATATCTCGACCGAGGACATTGCGATTGCTAAGAATATAGGCATCTTTTTTGGAGAGCTTGCTTTGCCGGTCATGGCCGCGCTACTTTGTCTCCGGCCGCGGGAAGCTACTGGATTCAAAGAGATGGCAGTTCGGGTGATTGAATCACTAGGTACTAGACAAGTAGAATTCGAGCTTGCGACAGGGTTTTGGGCGCATCCGGGAGCAACTTACACACGCAAAACGAGATACCGTGATACTAGCAGGTGGTATCCAGATATTGAACAGTGGATCAAATTGCTTCGTGCGATCAACAGCCATGACTTTCCTCGAGACGACACAAGGAAGCGGAAGAGGGCTGAATCCGACACGGTATACGAGCCTGATACTGAGGATTACACTAATCGGTTTCGGAGCTATTACAATACGCGAAAAGGTCCACGGCTGGATTACACTAGAGTAATGCCAGCGCGATTAGGCAAGGCAGAAGATTTTGTCCAGTTTAGTTCCGCGGGGTCGGATGAAGGAGAAGAGGATGAGACTTTAGACAAGGAGGGAGACGAGGTGTCAAATAAGGACACGGACGAAGTGTTGAACGCAAAACAGGATGAGGACATGAACAAGGAGGAGCAGCATACAGCGATGCAACGCGAATTTATGAAGAGATGGTTGGAGACGTGTTCTGAGTATTTAAAGACATGTAAAAAAGGCCTGTGAGATGAATGAGCAATAGCCGAAATACTTACACCATGTCAATTCATCACCAGCGCCACACACTCGAATGAACATTGCGCCAACGCTGCGCTATCAATAACAGATCTGTCCCTTCTTCAAACTGCTGATCTGAGTCTCGAGCCCGAACCCAGCTCTCTGACGATCCGATGTCTTCTCTCCCCTCCATTGATCACCATCAGACACCCCAAATCTCAACTTTGTCTGCATGACATCTTTCCGCACTGAGTCGCCTCCTAATGACGACCCGACCATGATCTCATCCAACACATTATTCCTTGTCGTGGCGACGATAGTAGAGAAGCTTGTGCGGTAGCTGATGCCGTTGTGATACAGCGCGTAAAAGCCAACGCCAAGGCTGAAGAATGTCACGGCGATGGCGACACCGTATGCTATCCAGAGGTTGTGGGCGTTGTAGGCGTAGATATTGATCTGAGTTTCGGTGGTAATGTTTGTCGTATAAGTAGTGTTTGCCCTTGCGTGGAGTTAGTATAGAACGACAATTATGACATGAGGCGTGATGTCAATTACCTCAGTCTAGTGTCGCTAAAAAAGCTCAGCGTCACATTCCTAGAAAGTTCCTCGACCATTTCTCCAAGAGTCTTGTTCTTTGTCAAGGCCAGATCTGCGGCTGGGAGCTTTACATAATTTCCTTGACCGGGCAACTGTGGATCTAGTGCCTCATTGACCAGTCCCATCAGCGCGGTAGCTCCGATGGAAGTTCTGGCAGAAAAGAGATACATCATCGTGACATCTTGATAGCCACCGCCCCTGCTGGCGGTGAAGTAGTAAGTTCCGGTCAGGATGTTTGCGATCGCCATGCCAACGGCTCCATAAGTCATGTCGTAGGATGGATCTATGTCCTGCGAATTGAAAGAGACAAGCTCTAGTGATGTTTGTTCTGTCGAAGAGCGGAATTGAACGTTGTAGGAAGTGTTTTTTAATGCGCAAGTATAGTCTTCTTTGGCAAGCCTGATGACGAGCGGGTCGGTGCGTCCGAGGTTTCTGCTTCCGTTTTGGTAAACGAGGTTCAGATTTCCTGGTAAGAATGTGCAAGTGGCACCACCAAGGATGCATTCGTCTGCGAAGGACGCGAAATCTGTGGTGTTCCCGGAGTAATTGGCATAACCAAGAAAATTTGGAGTGAAAGCCATGTACGCTGATTCACTTCCAACGTTGCCTCCGACCCTCTGCTCAAATGCTTGCGAAACCTGGTCAATAGCGCCACGCAAATCAGGATTTGGTTCTTCGCATTTCAGGGACGGACCATTGAAGCTCATAATGTATGTCGAGTTTGGGATCCCTGGCGGCATCGATAAGATGCTCATACTGGATGCAGCAGCCATGGAAGTCCTGGTCAGCAAAGCTGATGGCATACTATTCCACAGATAGATATTGCTGCTCTCCGCATCAAGCACAGGAGAGCCGGTACCGCTGCCCGGCGGAAAGTATATTTGCGGAACTTGACTGGACACTGTGTCGCTGACTAGGACGGGAACTATTGTTAGTGTTGCGGGAGTGATCAGAGCCGACAGAGGAAGCAGCCTAAAGGTATTGTTAGTTGGATTTTAACGATTGTGGCCGAAAAGTGAGATATAACTGCACAAGTGTGACGTGGTTCTACTCACCAGACAAGTGCCGCAAGCAAAGCGGCGACTTTTGACCTCAGTGTTAAGTCAGCACTTGCGAACGCAAGTACATCAGATGTAGCGTTAAACATCGCATCAAGACCGGAGATAGAGTATGCTTTCTCACGGCAAGTGGCCCAGATATGCTGTGTGTATGCGATAGCGATAGAAGTCGCCAGGCAAGTCTTTGCGAGGAAAGCAAAAGCGGTCCCGAACCGAATCTTCCATTCTTGACGATCGATGTCCCACGCTGATGCTGCAATGTCGGTTGGCATCACCTTGGTACCTGCGAGTGATCGATAGTAGCAGTGGTGACCTACTGCCAGAGCGATACCTGCGATGAAGAGAGACAGCATCTTCGCTGGGGCCAGCCAGTATATTCCCCATTTGACCATGTGGGCAGGTCTGTTGCTCTCAGGCGCAGGTGTCGAGTGTATATGCTTATGAAATGGAGACAAGGCTGATGTTTCGCTGGAGCTGACAGCGACATATTTGGGGTCGACCATAATCTTTCGAAGGTTCAGATGGAATTCGCTTAAGCCGTATCGTCGATTGTAGCTTGATGTAACGGAGAAAGAGCCACATTATCACTTCTGTATCAGTTTTCCGCTCGGGTAGAGACGAGGCTTGCCAAGCGTACACAGCCAGCTGGACTCGGTGGAGGCAGTGCACGCACCCCGCGGCCGTTACCTTTATTAGGCCGGATGCATTGCCCTCGGTGGAAGCATACTGCTCCCTCTCGCAATTGATATCAGCATAATTCGACACAGTATTCCGTTGGTCGAAGAACAGCCGTGAACCAAGACCATGCCTGCCCACGGTGATGATGATGATGCTGTCCGGTCAATGCTACGCACGGGAAAAACCACAAAACTGAGGTTAAATTGGCTCTTTTCTCGACTTGGTGGGGCAGGATCAACGATCTGATGATTGGTGTAACGGACGCCACAGCGGAAAAAGCAACAATCGTGATACGACTTGCAGGACGGCGGCAGCCGTACGGGAGTGAAGCGACGAACTTTCCTGCTCCTTTTCCTGGTCAGCTCACAGAATAGAAGGTAGAGAGATAGTATAGTATCCAAGTAGACAGGTCTATAGCAGACTGCAAGTCACAATAGTGTTGAACCTAGAGGTAACGCTTGTTGTTGCATTCTTGGTGTGGTGACGGCGTCGCATCAGGCTGAAGGCGGGGAAGGCGTGGCTGAACGTGCGCGTAACATGTTAGCTGCAAGGCTATCCCGCAGCGTTGAGAGCTGCATTCCTAAGACAATAGGTGGACCTGTTGGCGCTATACACACAGTGTCAGAGCGCTGGGCTGCCTGCATTATGATCAGCGAGAAGAAGAAAAGTGTCTAGGCGCACAGCGGGTGCGCGAGGGTGGACGCTTAACAGCCGGTACACGCCACTTCGAAATGTTTCTTCGCGTTGCGAATTTCCAGATTCTACGATGCAAGAACCAGAGATCACTGATTGTAGACATTTGAGATGTTGCCTAGTGATGATGTGATTGGACAGTGGTGGTGCTAGAAGCTGTGCCAATGCATGCGCATGCAGCGGGATAATGTCTTTATGTACCTCAGCCGCATCTCGGTATTTTTGGCAGTAGATCTCCGTGGAGTTAGGTAGGTAGGTAGTTCAGGCCTCATACGTCACCTCGTAGACTTCTCACAAATGCACAGGCCGTTGTAACCGCCAATCATTGTGTCTTTGAATGTCACAGCCCAAAGAGCTTACTTATGTTCGAGTGCAACGCGTTCATGATTAATGAGCATCTAATCTTAGTCACCACTAGCGCCCTGAATCCCTTCCATCGCCTTTTGTAATACTTTCTTCGTATCTTCGTCCACCACGGTCCTCTGTACCTCCTCTATGCGTTCGACCCATAGCCTCCATCTCTCTTCGTTAAAACCATTCCAATCTTCGCCAACAACATCGCTACCCTGCTCAGCGCCACGACCACCAAATTTCCTTCCCTCTTTACAAAAGGCGTACAGAACTTTCCCCGCATATATGAACCATGCCGCAGCTGCTTTACAGCCTTTGTCCCCACTTTTACTGTAGATCTGGCTCGGTATAGAGTCCTCCAACACGGAACGCAGCGTCCAGATCGCGTACATAGAAAGATCTACTAGATTAGCTGCTGTAAGACGAGCCGCAAACGCGTTAATGTTGAATGGTTCTGCGTGTCGCTCTAGCGAGGAATTAGTAAATCGACGTTTGCTTCATGCTTTCACAACGCATAACACTGATAAGGTAGGGTCAAATACCATCATCCCAACTCTCTCGAATGGCGGGTCCAAGCAACGGAAGTTGCTTCCAAGTAGCTTGCTTGCCCCAGATTTCGAACGTAGCCGGTTCTTCTAGGTCAGCCACGGCTTTAAGGACCTCGATCACCCTGTCGAGCTCATGGGCTGGCGTTTGAGATGCGTATTCGACCACTTGGTTCCAGATATCCCACAAAGCAGCCTCACCAGCCTCTGAATCACCAGCAGCAAATGCCGACTCAGCAGGTGCTACAAGAAAAGATGCAGCAGAAGAGATCGGCATAGAATCATCCATAGCTCGCAAGATGGTTGGAGAGGGACGCGGTAGACTTCGAACACCCCCTCCGCGACCACCTCCACGACCACCTCGTCCTCGCATTGAGAGGCTCATGTCTTACGCGGCGAGCTGGCAGGAACAGATGATTTACTCTGCAGGTAATCTTAACTGAGACGTCCAAATTATCTGTTCGTGGGAGGATTGAGACTGTACCTGAAAAGTTTCGGGTCTAATGTGAAGTTCGTGGCCACCTTTTATCCACTGCTCTCGTATTAGCAGTGGAATGATTGGAACTGGCGAGCTTTATATTCGAGATAGCAAAGCGGGAGGTGACGTACACCAGTCACAGCCTTGCGCCCTTGCTCGGATGTGTGTGGCTGCTGAATCCTAGCTAGTGTCTAGTTAGCGCCTTCGCATGAAGGATGTCGGACCTTATTTGATGAGACACGTGCTGTTCTGACTAATCAATAGTCGACCAACCTCTCACACTTGGCAGGCTAATAAATACGCATTAAGTTCCAAGACTTTGAATTCAGAGTTGTGGTTGCCAAGCGCTGTATGTCGGGCCTACAACATAATCATTTCTCAGTTTACGAGCCATAACCGCGCGGCGAGACAGTGCATATCGTGTAGCTTGAATGCATCCCACAGTATATGGTTATTGAAAACATGGATCGCCAGAACGCTCTGTCTTTTCATCTAACAAATCAACTCGAGATTCGGACTTGAAACAACGGCACTTAATTGTCTAAACATAGTACTCAGGTACAATTGAGCGACTATTTTGACCTGAGCAAGCCTTGTAGATACT
>Ga0265797_10011945_pt1 | contig 10770 bp, 5 predicted proteins | sample P2T30metagenome_FD_192433 | JGI IMG/M metagenome (GOLD analysis project Ga0265797, IMG submission 192433) | Plant litter microbial communities from East Loma Ridge, Irvine, California - P2 T30 | ecosystem: Environmental > Terrestrial > Plant litter > Unclassified | place: USA: California... | reverse complement strand
GTACTGCAATTCGCCCCTCGGACACTTGTTATGTACAGATTGCATGGGGTGATGAGGAGGAACACGCGCTTGCGATTGCTTTCCCCTTGTTCGTATGGGGAGAACTCTGTGGCTTACATGTCGATGTCGCGTCTCGGGGTGCGCGGTGCGACTCGGGTTCATGATAATATTCTGTATGCGATTCTCCATATCTTCACGGAGACTCGGGAGGAGACTTGGGTCTTCAGGCGGAGGCTGAGGGTTTGTTGGTGTACTCGAGCTTGCTAGATTTATAAAATCCGCATCTAACTTATGTTGGAATCAGCATCTAAGCGAGAGGGCTAGGCTCTTACGAAGGTAGACTTCATTCTACTGACACATCTGTTCCACCGGGTCTCCACTAATCGTCTAACGTCCCTCCCTGGAACCCGAAACTGCCCCCATGCAGAGACGCTTTCTCTTCTAGACTATTTACATCTTCTGTCCACGCAGGTATAAACACATCGACCCTCTCTTGCTGATTTTTTCCAACTCTTTGTCCACCAGAAAATCCATGCGCGACGATCCCATGTTCCCAATAAACTGTACCATCGACCAATGCGTCGCTGCTGTCTACCTTCGCCTCGACTTCTCGCTCCGCGCAGAGACGACCAAGCGTGCCGGGGAGGTCAAAACAAGGTGTGCTAGGTTTGTTACGGCGAGCGGATTACCCTGAACCCACATGCATGCTGTCAGTGGCCGTTGGTCGTCGTTGCGTTGTGGATATAAGCGCTTACGAGCCGTTTCGATCGACAGCTTCCGGCTTCGCTGGCTGAAGCTGCTTGCCAAGAGCCGACCGATATCGTTTGCAGTAACATCTATGATTGGTAAAAACGTATCCAAGCGGAAGCGCGGACGTGCCGTCGCGTAGTGCGGCTTCCCGGTCCTTTCGACAGAAAAATGTGTCTTGGCAAGCCGCAACGGCGAGGCAGATTGTAACTCAGAGGCTTCGACGGCTTTCAATAGCCACTCTTGTCGAGCGGGCTTGCAGCTGGCACTTCCACAAGCTTGACCGACCACTCCCACGCCGTGTTGCGGCCGGTACAGTGCATGTACCTCTCTATCACAAACGAATCACCGAAATGGACAAAGCCAGCCAGGTTCTGGCGCAGGGCCCTCCCGTCGGCGTACCCAGATCGCATCGCGCCATTGCAGATCACAGCGGGGTCACCCACTCCACCCTCCACCACCGTTGCCTACGGCCGCCAGTCGATCGAAGAGAAAGCCGATAGTCAGCGGTACTTCACCCCTTTCGAAGAGAAGGCTGTGGTAGATTCCATCCTAAAGATGGCCGAGCTCGGCACTCCCGTACGAATCAAGTATATACCCGCTTTAGCGTCCCATTCCACTCGCCATAGGCCCCTGCCTGACAGGCCGCTAAAGCCTCCTGGCAAGAACTGGATCAAAGCTCTTGAGAAGGGCGATCCGGAGCTTGTAGCGAGGGGGATCAGGGCGATGGACTGGAATCGTCACGACAAGAATACCTGTCAAAAGATCGGACACTGGTTTGAAGTGATCGGCAGAGTATTGGAAGGCCCGGCCATCATGAGAGAGAACGTATATTACATGGACGAGACCGGGGTCATGCTCTCCATGCTCGGATCTGTGAAGGTCCTTATAGGCAAAGCCGACCTACGGGCTTGGCGAGTTGCACGCGTCAAGCGAACAATGGTGACTGAGAAAGAAGCCAACAAACTTGCCAAGAAAAGGCGAGCCTGCGGCCGGAAGCCCAAAGATAGTGCACTCGAGGTCAGCATGCCAGGGCTGGTGGGTGACGTAGCGTGCATCGGGAGGGCTGGAGCCGGCAGGAGTACCAGATATGGAAAAGTTTCCTCCGCCTGGAGTTGGAAGAGCACCAGTTGCACGGATGTGCTAGAGTGCCATACTAGAGGCGAGGCAAGCAACCTTCGGTTGGTCCAGAGAAGATTGTGCGAGCTGTGACGCTCTACTGCTTGATGTTCTGTCCCAACTTTTGGCGCATCGGATCATGGATTATCAGCACAGATAGAGAAACCCAATGCAAGAGCCCGGGCTTCCCAATCTAGAAGCACGAGGGCACAAGTCTTGCGACACCCGATACTGTAACGGCACAGGAGGATCCATTCATCTTCTTGGAATGCCTGGGGATCAAAGATCGCATGCAGCTCTGCTCATTCCCAACCCGTCGCAATCAGGACTGGGACAGCTCCATCTGGTTATACAGGCCGTGCCAGAAACAAGGATATCATAGATTCATCCTTAAGTACGAACGCAGATAAGGCCCTCCTCGGATTCTGCAGCAGTCCATCCATCGCCCAAGTTCTCAGCATCTTTGATATCCACCTCGATCACATCTTCGTCAACATCGTCCTCGTCCTCGTCCTCGTAAGCGTCACGCCTATCCCCTTCCATGCAACACCACTGTCGGGTTTTCGACAATCTCGAATTTTCAAGAGTACGTCTGGATAGCCATTTGTACTTTACTTCGCGGTACTTGATGGTGCATATCTGCTCGCCGGGAGCAAAGATGCGCGTTTCGTTGCCTGCAAAGCTGGCAAACCCTCCTTGTACAGAGGGATCCATAAGACCGGCAAAAGGCACCACAGCACCTGCCGCTGCGAGGGAGAGACTGACGGGAGCTGTGGCTTGACCCTGAGTTCCTTGCTCTCCGGCAGATATTTGAACAAATCGGGTGTCCGTCATGGTGCAGAAACCAACAATCATATATATCTTGCGCCCACGAATGGCAGCATTCTCGATCCACTTTTTCGTATCTGGGAGGGCGATAGCTCTATCGAAATGAGCCTCCGAATTGTCGAGAGCGTAAGCATTGAAGCAACGCGGTTCCACACGTACTTGACTTGCAGCACGCTTCGAGAATATCGCTGAAAACAGGGAGGTCATAGAGGCTCTAAAATCCGCTCTCGAACTTTGCTGATCGCGCTCGGCATAGTCAAACCTGCTCACGATTTCCGTCGGTGGTGTGGCTAAAGGAGGCTGATGGTACCCTTCCAGTGGCTGATCGATGCTTGTGACAAATCTTCCGAGCCTAAGAGTTCCGATTGGCAGCAAAAGTGAATTGGGAATGATGGCGAGAGGCATGATGTCGGGAAAAGGAAGTATAATAAACAATTGTTTGCCACAGGCTGCGCAATGGTATATCTACTTTTTCTATTCTTAAGAAAGATCGGTAGCGACCGCTCAGCTAATAGCAGAGGAGCCACCGCTGGCGCGTCGGTTGTGCAACCCCGGTCACACTCGATATGTGCCATCATTCGACACTGCGCTATGAAGAAGCAGCGGCTTAGCTGTAACGTGGCGCATGCATCACGATATATGGTGGGCTCCGGATTGGCCAGCTTCGCGCGAGCGGCAGCATAGTGTTCACCGGTTATACTCACGGCGCTTAGCGGAGGTTGTTGAGGAATTTGCGATGCTTGGAGTGAGAACGTCAGAAGCAACACACCTAGTTACTGAATAGCATGGTATATAGGCCGAGAGGTACATCGATGATGTGCAGCACTTCTTACGGCACATGGTTGGTTTGGTAGTGCAACGCGCTTCAAGTACTTCCTACCGTATTAGGCAACAGACGTGTATCGAGTGCTAAGTGACAAAGCTAGCTTGCGGGGCTGAGTCCATCCCCGCATCCCATCCCGTCCCACGCAATTTCCCACGCGATCCTCATGGAAGTTGAAACACGGATCCTTGTGCAAAGCTGCTGCCGTCGCGGCAGGCAGTGATGCCTTGGCCGATCTGCTGGCTTGGAGCTGCAAACTGCAGCGTCCTCCTAAGACCAAGCTCAGTTGGTATCTATCCTTTAGAGCATGGTCTCTTTTGTTGCACGCACCTCTGCCACACCATTGCACTCGCGTTGAGTTTCTTACTCTTTTACCATACTACAACAGGAACAGTCTCTGCAAAATCTTACCGAGTCTGGAGCTGCTGAAATGGATTATGCAGATTCGAAAACAAGGTATATCGTGCATACTGGGAGTGACGAGAGGATCGCTCAATATTGGATGGCAGAGGGGATCCGCTCTTACAGAGTATATGAGGAATCGGGGGAGCTTAGACAGCTCGACGATGCAATCGAATATGCCAAAGAGGGATCAGGATTGACTGTCCAGAGCCATGAGTCCCGTGCCGAGTTCCTCAGTATCATTGGTATATTTCTAGGAGTACGGTATGAGCGTACTGGAGAAATGAAAGATATCGAAGACGCTATCGACCAAGCTCGTCGTGCGGTGCAGTCGACTCAGCCAGATCACCCAGACCTAGCAGGCCGCTTGAACAACCTTAGGAACTGGCTTAGAAGTCGGTTCGAGCGGAGTGGAGAGATAAAAGACCTAGAAGAGGCTATCGACATAGCTCGCCATGCAGTGCAGTTGACTCCGCCCGACCACACGAACCTAGCAGATCGCTTAAACAACCTTGGGAGCTGTCTTGGAAGTCGGTTCGAGCGGAGTGGAGAAATAGACGACCTAGAAGAGGCCATCGACATAGCTCGTCAGGTAGTACAGTCGACTCCGCCCGATCATCCCGACCTGGCAATATACTTAAACAACCTTGGGAACAGACTCGGGAGCCGGTTCGAGCGGAGTGGGGAGGTAGAAGACCTAGAAGAGGCTATCAACATAGCTCGCCAGGCAGTGCAGTCGACTCCATCCGATCACCCGAACCTAGCAGGTCGCTTGAATAACCTTGGGAACTGGCTAGGGAGCCGTTTCGAGCGGAGTAGAGAGATGAAAGACCTAGAAGAGGCCATCAACATAGCTCGCCAAGCAGTGCAGTCGACTCCGCCTGACCACCCCGACCTAGCAGGTTGCTTGAACAACCTTGGGAACTGGCTAGGAAGCCGGTTCGAGCGAAGTGGAGAAATAAAAGACCTGGAAGAGGCCATCAACACAGCTCGTCAAGCAGTGCAGTCGACTCCATCCGACCATCCCGACCTAGCAATGTACTTAAACAACCTTGGGAGTTGGCTTGGAAGTCAATTTGAGCGGAGTGCAGAGATTAAAGACCTTAAAGAGGCGATTAAGACGGCTCGCCAGGCGGTGCTGTCGACTCCATCCGATCACCCGGGCCTGGCAATGTACTTAAGCAACCTTGGGAGCTGGCTCGGAAGTCAGTTCGAGCAGAGTGGAGAGATAAAAGATCTAGAAGAGGCCATCATGACGGCTGGCCAGGCAGTAAAGTCGACTCCGCCCGACCACCCGAACCTAGCAGGTTGCTTGAACAACCTTGGGAACTGGCTAGGGAGCCGCTTCGAGCGGAGTGGAGAGATGAAAGACCTAGAAGAGGCCATCAACATAGCTCGCCAGGCAGTGCAGTCGACTCCGCCCGATCATCCAGACCTAGCAATGTACTTGAACAACCTTGGGAACAGACTTGGAAGTCAGTTCGGCCGAAGTGGAGAGATAAAAGACCTAGAAGAGGCTATCGTTATAGCTCGTCAGGCAGTGCAGTCGACTCCGCCCGATCATCCCGACCTGGCAATGTACTTAAACAACCTTGGGAACAGACTTGGGAGTCAGTTTGAGCGGAGTGAAGAGATGAAAGACCTAGAAGAGGCTATCGTCATAGCTCGTCAGGCAGTACAGTCGACTCCGTCCGATCATCCAGACCTAGCAATATACTTAAACAACCTTGGGAACTGGCTTGGAAGTCGGTTCGAGCGGAGTAGAGAGATAAAAGACCTAGAAGAGGCTATAAACATAGCTCGCCAGGCAGTACAGTCAACTCCACCCGACCACACGAACCTCGCAGGTCGCTTAAACAACCTTGGGAGCTATCTTGGAAGTCGGTTCGAGCGGAGTGGAGAAATAGACGACCTAGAAGAGGCCATCGACATAGCTCGTCAGGTAGTACAGTCGACTCCGCCCGATCATCCCGACCTGGCAATGTACTTGAACAACCTTGGGAACAGACTCGGGAGTCAATTTGAGCGGAGTAAAGAGATGAAGGACCTGAAAGAAGTGACAAAGTGCTACCTAGGCGCTTTTGATTGCACTAGTGCTGCCCCTCTCGATCGTGTGAAGGCCGTTGCGCGTTGTCTCAGTAAGCTAGCAGATCTAGGCGAAACTCACAGAGCCGTAAAACTTGGCCGAGAGGCTCTAGATCTACTGCCTACCGTGAACAACCGCAATCTAGATCGCAGCGATCAACAATTCGTCCTTACTGGCTTTACGGGCATCGCCTCCGATCTCTGCGCCCTGCTGCTTTCAAGACACTGCGTCCATGAGGCTGTCGAATGTCTCGAGCAGGGCCGTGCTGTCATCATCAGTCGGTTGTTAGATGATCGCAGTGACCTCTCTGAGCTGTGTCGACAACACCCAAAGCTAGCCCAGCGATACCAGTCTCTCGTCGCCGAAGTCAATACGCCCTTTGGTACCGCTGAGGATGATTCTGCTACAACCGCGAGAGTGATGCGGCGTCGTGAGGCAGCGACAGAGCTCGAGGACTGTCTCCGAGATATTAGAGCCACTACTGATCACGATCGATTCCTCCTGGGACAAACTGTTGCACAAATGCAGGAAGATACATGCGAGGGCTGCATTGTGATGGTTAACGTCTCCACGATCAGGAGCGACGCGATTGTGATGACTCAAGATACCTTACAAGCAATCTCTCTTTCAGATTTGAACATCGAAGATGCAAGGCGTTGGCTACATACTGAATGGAAATCTCAACGATCCGAGCTACGGAAAAAGAATGACAAGTTCCTGGAATATCTCACCTGGCTCTGGCGTACCTGTGTGGAACACATACTTAACCACGTCTCTACTCTCTATAGGGGACATCAAGGCTTTCCTCGAGTCTGGTGGATCGGATGTGGACTTGCAAGCTCCATGCCCTTCCATGCCGCAGGCATTCACACTAACGCGTCACGAGATAACGCCCTCAGTAAGGTGATATCGTCGTACACCCCTTCAGCTAAGGCACTCAGTTATGCGCACAGCCAGATCAAGCGTACCCAGAGCGGTCGACCCACCCGAGATCGAATGCTCATCACGCTTATGCCAGAGACGCCTCAAGGAGCTAATGACAAAACACGTTTCAAGCCAATGAAGGGCGTCCCTGCAGAAGAAGAAAAGATCGCCGAGATAGTCACCCCACATGTGAACCTTATTCGCACCAGACCCGACGCAGACGACGTCTTGGGCCGGCTAGAGGACTGCCAAATCTCGCATTTTGCGTGCCATGGCATGTCGAGCCTGATAGATCCGTCTAGCAGTGGTCTCGTGTTGCAGCGACTCGCCTCTGACGGAATGCTCGAGCAAGACTACCTGTCAGTCTACCGTATCTCGCAGCTGCGGCTGAGGCATGCAAAGATTGCCTACCTCTCGGCGTGTTCGACGGCGGAGAACAAAGGGGCGCGACTGCAAGATGAAGTAATTCATATCGTGAGTGGCTTCCAAGTAGCGGGGTTTCCTCATGTCATAGGGTCACTGTGGCCAGCCGGAGACAGTGAGTGTGTGCAGGTGGCAAGTAGTTTCTACTCATCTCTGTTCGAGCATGGAGGCGTGCCAGACATAGCAGGTCGACGGGTGGCATGGGCATTGCAGGAAGCGGTAATGGCGGTACGCGCGCAAGACATGGACATGCCGCTGAATTGGGCGCAGTTTGTGCATTTTGGTGCCTAACGTTCTCAATTTGACCTAAGGTTATTGGAAGGAGAACGAACCTAGACTGCAATGGCGTTACTATCATACAGATGTCGCATCGTGCTGCTACAACAGTGCAATAGAGCACGTATGCGCAATTCCATTGCGTAAAAGTATCTCTATCCCGTCATGAAGCTAGAGGAAGAAAGTCAAAAGCGAACCTAGAGCGTCTAATCTTGACCTCACTAGCACACTTACCCGTCTCTGCGCGAGGCGAGAAGTCGAGGCAAAGATGGACAGCAGCGACGAATGGGCGGACGGTACGGTCCACCCGACACATGAGACCACTGTAAACAAATTACCCGATGGAGAAAGAGCTGGAGAATAGTCAGAGATGGTTGATGTTTTTATACCTGCGCGGATGGATGGTTTACGAAGCCGGAAAGAGGAAGCATATCTGCATGGGGGAAGTCTCGGGTCCCAGGGAGAGACGTTACACCCCTCGCACCACTTCTTCATTGTTGAATCCGTGTGGAGGAGATAGGTCAGCAGTTGGGGCTAGTCATGAGCAGTGAGACTCGAAGTTCTCCTGCGACCCTACACATATGTGTCTCGGGTCGTATGTGGTGTTGGACTAATGCGTGTCGCATGTGTCGGTAGGGTTTGCAAGCCTGAAGAAGACCAGCGGCCATCTATATAATAACACATAATATGCACTTGCACGGCTGGAGACGAGGCTGTAAACCAGCAACTCGAAGGCTGCGCCGAGATAGCTGCCTTGCATGTGCAGCACAGCCCCGCAATACCGTACGGATTGGACAGAGGAGCTTCTTCGACCTGAGAAGTCGAACAACGTTCTCATCAAGGCGAAAAAGTCCAACTGAACCATGCCAACGACAAAGCTAACACCCCCTTTCCAGCCCGGCTCGCAACTCATTACCGACAACAATGTCAGACTACCGCGTGCCTCCAGCACGACAACCGAGCGCAACCAACTACTTCGCACTCTCCGCGACGAAGAATTAGAGTCGATGCACGGCGGACTATGGTACGCCGGCAGAAAGGGCAACATCAGCCCGCTCCACCACCAGCGAGTGCTGCGCAGGGACATTGTCCTGACAGAAAAAGCCCGGCTCCACCTCACCTGGTTCGGCACGGTGATCTACGTCCAGCGGCTGCAAGACGAGCTTCTGAACTGGACCTACGTTGCGAACGTCGTGAGTGGCGACTGGGTCCTGCACCAAGCCGCGACGCGCTTCCTGCTCTCCTACGCCCGGCTGGTCGAGTACCCCTCCGATCTCGACATCGCCCAGTCCTGCGGCCTCATCAACAAGAGCATCTCCTGGCAAGCCTGGCGAGACTTCCGCGCCGAAGTCCTCGAGCGTGTCGCCGACCGACAAGTCCACGACCGGTTCGAGTACGGCGAGCTTCGACTCGGCAGGCTCAACCAGATTTATCGCATCAAGGGCTTCGGGCTATCGTACTTCACCGTTCATCGCGAGTACTCGAGCTACTTCGGCGCCAACTACATGGCGCTTGTGACCTTGTTTGCACTTGTCTCGGTCGCTCTGTCTGCAATGCAGGTCATGAGCAGTATCGACGGGATCTCGGCGGTGGTCGCGACCACGTCGTATCGTTTTGCGGTTGCGACTCTCTTGGCGATGAGCGGTTGTTGCGCAGGCATGCTGGGTTTGTACTTTGGGCTTTATGTGTGGAACTGGTGCTTGATTTTTGTTAGACGGAACTCTACCGAAGGGGGGCGACGCCCTATTGAAAGGAGTATCTCTCAATCGAAGGGGGCCGTACTTAGTTGAAGGGGGCCAGAGTTCTATCGAGGGAGGCTGCACTCAATTGAAGAGGGGCAATATCCTATTGATGGAAGTAGCGCTTAATTGAAAGAGTGGAGGCGTCCGATCGAATAGGGACGGCTTTCGATCGAAGGGGGGCGGAACTCCTTTGGTCTGGTTTGCCTTGATGCATCATCAGCCCTGTAGACGATCACTCGTCAGGCATCCACCTCGCTTCACATTCACCCTCATCGTCAGCGATCCGATAGGACCGCCTTCAGACTTTCTTCCTCGTTCGATCCCCCTGACAGCTCCGCCATCCTCGCCCTCCTCCTCTGCCACCTGGGTTCACTCTGATCGCCATTCCTCTCTCCGGTCATTCCACCACAGATCCCGTCTTCGTGAGGCCGTGGCTCACGTCACTGAGAACGCACGCAACCTCCGCCATACTGTACGCCTGGACTGGACTCAATCGCAGTACGAGATTAAGTCGGTACCTAGTGTGAAAAGCGTTTAAGTTAAAGCGCTGCGCGCGGTGTATCGGGGGCGGTGAGGTGGTAGGAAGGTCCCCTTCCCACCGCCCCCCCCCCACTCACCATCTCTGGTTGTTGCGCAGGCATGCTTGCTTTGTACTTTGGGCTTTATGTGTGGAACTGGCGCTTGATCTTTGTTAGACGGAACTCCCCGTAGACTCCAGGTTGCGAAAGGTGTATTTCAACGAAGGCATAGAAGTTCCCTCTCTCCAAAGCACAATCAATGGTACGTATTTCACCAAAGGCATAGAAAGTGCGCCTCTCTCCAAAACACGATCAATGGTTCTGTAGATTGTTTTGAGTTCGGGTAGATTGAATACAGGATTGCAAAAGCGCCTTCTCGTGGGTATCACAGAATGGAAGAAAAATAGGAAGAAATGATAAAATCGAGGGAAGCCGACCAAGCATGGATCAGATCTCGGAATGGATCACAAGCCACCAGTCCCCGACCCCGACCCAGTCCCGGTTCCAGCTCCAGTACTTCCAGGTTCGACAACAACAACGGGCGCCGGCCCAATCCCCGCGTCTTTGCTGGCCGCCCGCCGCCTGCTCAAAACGCTCTTGAACGCTCCCAGCCATCGGTTCAGGCACTCCTCATCCAGCGCGCAGAACCTGTAATTCCGCTCCTCGCTGATGACTTGCAGGCAGTACTTCTTGCTCCTGCTGATGGGGTCGATTTCGACCGCGTCGATGATGCCCTCAAAGGGCAGGATGAGCAGGGGGCGGTACTCGTTTTCGTTCTTGTACAGCGCGAGCGCTCGCGGGCGCACGACCATCCACACTTTCTTCCACTGGCGGACGCCGCGCTTGGGTCGCAGGAGGAGGATCCAGTTGTGGTAGACGACG
>Ga0265797_10011944_pt1 | contig 10772 bp, 7 predicted proteins | sample P2T30metagenome_FD_192433 | JGI IMG/M metagenome (GOLD analysis project Ga0265797, IMG submission 192433) | Plant litter microbial communities from East Loma Ridge, Irvine, California - P2 T30 | ecosystem: Environmental > Terrestrial > Plant litter > Unclassified | place: USA: California... | reverse complement strand
AGGTGTAGCCCCGAAGATGGAGTAAATGAACGTTACCCTTCGACTACAGGCTGCACAGCTCGAGAAGGGCCGTTCCATGGGGCGTGGAAAAAGACGAGGACGGGCTCTTTGGAACTCAGCACCTCTTGCTCGAAGTTGGCGTCTGTGACTTCGAGGAGAGTCATCGTCTGTTGTGTGCAAATAATCCTCGAGGGCTGTCGGTGTAGTGGTGTCTTGGGTAATGAGATGAGATGAGGAAACAAGGAGGAAGAAGCTATCTGGCCAAATACTTATATCCTGAACCTCGACAGCCCCACCTCCTTGAACAGCTCCAAGTATACGAGGACTTGACCCACCATGTCTGGGGGTAGTTCTTCTGTTCTGCAAGTGGATGGGGCTTTGTTGCGGTTTTACTCGTGGCTAGCAGTTACCTGATCGAATCCACAGTTCTGCAACGTACTTCAAATGATGGCACCGTACCAATCTGAAGCCCGTCCGGGGCTACATCGGACGTTTTGAATGCTGTGTTAGGTACTGATGATCGAATGATTCCACGCCCACGCGTCCTTGTGTTACTGTGTGGTCGAGCATATGATCCATGTCAACCCGAGTAATCGGGTGCATCGTCGCCGTAGAACGTAATGATAAGTTGTATTCTAGTGATCAGCGATTTTGCTATGCCATGCAAGGAGCGCCGTGCGTCGATCTTGACGGTGGGTTTGATATCTGTACCGGCGGTTCCAGGGCCTTGTCCAACATGGCAAACATCTCCGTAAATCCAGCGTAGCCAGAGTACTCCGAGAACTTCTTTCCACCCGCGAAGACCACCCAGCACGGAGGATTTTTGACGTCGTCTCTCTCCGCGAGCTCTTACTCTTCGTTCATATCCACAGTGGCGACTTTTGCTTTGCCATCGTAAAAAGTGGACACTCTGATTGTAGACAAATTAGTGCCACAGCCATGAGAGGCGGACGGGAACGCTTCACCTGTAGAGCCTTGGATCCATAATGGAACCTGAGTTGCTCTCCCTTGGCTGGAAAAAGACTAGGGTCGGCTCTTTCGAGTTGATGACTCTCTCTTCAAAGTCTCCAGACGTAATGTCGAACATCTTGGTATAGGAGAGATGGGTGTACAGATAGTGCCGGTGTGTTATGAGTGATGGGAAAGAACGATCAAGGTCTGGAATTGGGCGCTTGGCTGGAAGGATACCGTCGAGGTCTTTGCCTTGCGGTGTGTGATAGTGTATACTACCAGGTTTGCTATTAATACAGTCGTCGCCTGATCATGTTACGTACATGCAGGGAACTCCACTCCGTCTTGTATTGATGGAGGCTTGAGTACCGCGAGGGCTAGCTGACGCACCAATACAGCACGTGTCCGCTATAACTTGTTCACTGTGGTTGAAAGATGCCTCTCCAATGATGTTCCAGAAGTCGATCTTCAGACCTTTCAAAAGAGCCGGTACGAAATTCGAAAGCCCGGTCAGGATGTTCGATGGCTGTGAAGATGGGTGACTTCCAATTTCTGCCTTGAAGTAAGCGATGTGAAGCCATGACGGCTCGCCGTGACCAAGTCATCGCTCCATACGTAGCGAAGAGTGCACTGCTTCGAAGACAATTGGTCGTGAAAGTCAAGCGGCTGGATGCTATCATGATTTCCTCAGCTCTCACGAACAGATGCCGCAGAGTAGTTTGCTTGACGTGGGCTGTGAGCGTCATCAGCTCTCATTGCTAAGCTCTCGGAGATGTGTTCCACCTTTGCACATACAGCAAGTCAGGTATCAACATGGTTGTTAGTTGTATTTAAGCATGCAGTTCCGCCCTGCCCTGCATGATCAGGTGCTTTGGTAGCCTGGAGACGAAGATGCAGGTCTTGCGTACAGTGCGTGTACATGGCGAGGTATCACACGGTGCAATAGTGAGATCTGATATGACCGGATTGGGTTGCAGATTGAGGTCGGCCTCGAAGCCAAGGAAAGATCACATGATGAGATGAGTAGCTAAGGTTGTCGGAGCGTTAGTCCCTACTCATGGATTGAGTGTTGCGAGGAAACATGGGAAAAGTGGTTGTATGATTTGGATGAAACAAGAGATTGGCGGTGTTTAAAAGTGGCCAGCGATGATGTCCAGTCAAACATTGATGCTTTCGGGGGAGAAAGCATCGAGCAGCGGGCAGAAACGTGCCGGGGAAACTTTTGTTGCCTCCGTCGAAGCGCCAAGCAATAAAGTTGGGCGAGACGAACACATACTGCCAGTGACCCCTCATCGAGACTGCAAGGCCACTATACAAACAACACCTGGATCTACTTGACGAAGAGGACATATCTGGATCCTCGCAAACTTCGAATACCACCACTTTCACACGCGCAAAAGCGCTCCAAACCCCACCAAGATGCAGGCCCCAGTGATGTTTGTCAGTAAGTGATTGCTCTTTCTACATCACAGCGACAGCAGTATGCTAACCTTCTAAACAGACACTGGCAATGGTGAGCGCCAGACCGGCCGCCAGGCTCAGATGTCCAACATCACCGCCGCAAAGACCGTCGCCGACATCATCCGATCATGCCTGGGCCCCAAGGCTATGTTGAAGATGCTTCTGGATCCCATGGGCGGCATTGTCCTCACAAACGACGGTCACGCCATTCTCAGAGAGATCGAGGTCGCTCACCCTGCGGCGAAGAGCATGATCGAGCTGGCCAGAACACAGGATGAGGAAGTGGGAGACGGCACCACCACAGTCATCATTCTCGCCGGAGAAATGCTCGCCCTTTCGCTACCACAACTCGACCGTAAAATCCACCCCGTTGTGATCATCCAGGCATACAAGCGCGCGCTCGCAGATGCGCTCTCAGTCATCGAGGAGGTCTCCATTCCCGTGGACATCGACAACACAGAACAAATGAGACAGCTCATTGGCTCTTCGATCGGCACCAAGTTCACCTCGAGATGGAGCGACCTCATGTGCGACTTGGCCCTCACGGCTGTGCGCACAGTGAGCCACAATGCTGGCGGTGGAAAGCAGGAGGTGGACATCAAGCGCTATGCACGTGTGGAGAAGGTGCCTGGCGGCGAGATTGAGGATTCTCGCGTTTTGGACGGTGTCATGGTGAACAAGGACATTACACACCCCAAGATGAGGAGACGGATAGAGAACCCGCGCATTGTGCTGCTGGACTGCACGCTGGAGTACAAGAAGGGCGAGTCGCAGACGGCCATTGAGATCACCAAGGAAGAAGACTGGAACCGCGTGCTGCAGATTGAGGAGGAGCAGGTCAAGGCCATGTGCGACGCCATCATCGCCGTCAAGCCCGACCTTGTCATCACTGAGAAGGGTGTTTCCGACCTTGCACAGCACTTCCTCCTCAAGCACAACATCACCGCTCTGCGTCGCGTAAGAAAGACTGACAACAACCGTATTGCCCGTGCCTGCGGCGCGACTGTGGTCAACTCTGTCCACGATCTGACTGAGCGTGATGTTGGTACTGGATGCGGCCTCTTCGAGATCTCCAAGATTGGAGACGAGTACTTCACTTTCCTCACCAAGTGCAAGGAACCCAAGGCCTGCACCATCCTTCTTCGCGGCCCCTCAAAAGACATCCTGAACGAGATCGACCGCAACCTCGCCGATGCCATGAGCGTCGCAAGGAACGTCATCTTCCACCCCTTCCTCAGCCCTGGTGGTGGTGCCACCGAGATGGCCGTCTCCGTCCGTCTGGCCCAGAAGGCAAAGGCCGTCGAGGGCGTCGCACAATGGCCCTACAAGGCCATCGCCGAGGCCATGGAGGTCATCCCACGCACACTCATTCAGAACGCTGGTTCTTCGCCTATCCGCGTTCTCACCCAGCTCCGCGCAAAGCACGCCGAGGATGCCAACAAGACTGGCGCACAGGGCGGCGGCACTTGGGGTATCGACGGCGACGCCGGTAAGGTGGTCGACATGAAGGAGTTCGGCGTTTGGGAACCCCAGGCCGTTAAGCTGCAGAGCATCAAGACGGCCGTTGAGAGCGCATGTCTGCTTCTCCGCGTCGACGACATCGTCGGCGCGAAGCAGGCGAGGACGAGCGGCATGGGCACCGGCGGTGGTCAAGACGAGGACTAGTTGCTTCACGATGAATAGAATCAAGAACTTACAAAGGGAACGAAAAGCGCATTCCGCCTGTATGAAACGCGTAATATGTGATACTTTCCCATCCACTCACTTCATCCAGTGTTGCGCGTTGTATAGGGAGTTGTTCGTTTGCGAATCTACGGTTCGACAGGGCGGATCAGACAGGGTTACCGTGTTTGATCGCCGGACTCGGGTAACTAGAGTCAGGGCAACACTTGCCGGTGGTCGCCAACAGTCCGAACCGCCAGTCCCATTCGAGACACTGCACTACACTACCGGGTAGGAGGGTTGAAGGGGCTGCAGGGTCGGGCAGGGGACTGGCGGGTATCTCAGAAGCCTCACTCCTGACTCGCCGCCTTCCTGAGACCCACCACCTACCTACCACCAGTAGTGTTCGTGCGACCTCACAACGCACGCGTGCGCACGTGAGAGCAAAGACGGCGGGACGACGAGACGACCTGCCACGTTTGCCTGCCAATGTGTCGCCAGCCGAAGAAGCAGATCCATCACTGATAAGGACGGCGTCTAACGTGCAGGAAGATGGCTCACAGCATTAAGTGGCGTGGAAGAGCTATACTGACACGATACACCAGTCGTGCCACCTTGAATGTGGTATAGCTGTTGGTATAGCCGTGCCTCCACAACTGATCCAATGCTGTTGCTGGGCCTTCTCTCCCGGGCGACAGCTCACGTTGTCGTTCAGCACGGTATCTCTCTGAGCAAAGGTGTTTGACACTGGCCTGACTTACGCATGTACTGGAAAAAGGAAACCAATATGAGCGTGCTCCTCAGTGCAGACACGCAGGACATCGGACGACGACACTTTACAGCACGCGGACGCAGACGCCGAGTTTCAACGCCCACTCCATCCCCAGACCGCCTATATGTGTCGCCAGATATATGCGACTTTGTACCCTCACTTAGCCCACATCGGGTCTAGAGCCGGGCTGGACGCGCTACAAGAAACTCTGTCTCAGATGAGCAACTCCCTCTGGCCCTGGGTGGTGGACTCGTCGTCGTCGTCCACCAAATGGCTGGGCTTCACGAACAATGCAATGCAAGACTCCTCCCGTGCTCCACCGCAACGCCTGAAAAGCATGCGCCAGCGTGCAAGCGGTGAGTACGGGCCGTTTGTGGTTGCATGGCTGAGAAAGGCTGGTATATACCCGCATTACCCTGCTCTGAAGGCGCAACGGGCAAGGTAGGGAGTGTGCTGTCCTACACATATAAGCGTTGTCCGCAGGCGACGACCCTAGTAAATGGCTTCCTCCATCGACTTTGATATCCAATCCAAACCCGTCTTCTACGACTCCACCACTGCCACTACCAACACTACCAACACCGGCTCCCTCAGAGACTACTTCGACCAGACCAAACGCAAGCTGACCGAATTCTACAACTCCGCACGCTCTCACGTCGACTTGTCCAACGCAATGCACGCCACTCTCCTCATCGGCACCATCCTCGCGGCAGCGACCGCCGTCATGGCATATCCCCGTGCCTCACAGCGTCCCCTCGCCGCCACAGACAACCCCAGAGACACCTGGGACTCGTCATTCAGCGACACGTGCTCCAAGGAAGGCTTCTTCCGCTCGCCCATCTCATGCCAACAATTCCACCGCTGCGCCAGGACGATCCCCGGCAGCTCCGAGCTCGTCCGCTACCAGTTCGAGTGCCCTGCGGACCAGATTTACTGCCCCAGCCAGATCGCCTGCGTGCACCCCTGGGCATGCTCAGAGCCCTGCCGCGACTCTGACCTGCAGAACAGGGGCGGCAACCGTCCGTCGAGCAACATCATCAAGAAGGGTGGCAAGACGTGCAGGCCATTTGTCTGCGAGAGGCCCGGTACTTTCGTCGACCCGCTGAACTGCGGAAGGTGAGTCCCGACCAACTTTTGACCTCCAATCTGCGACGACAATGCTAACATGTACGACTCGCAGGTTCCAAGAGTGCGAGAGCATCTTTGTCGATGGCGACATCAAGCTGCTGCAGACCCACGGCGACTGCCCCAAGGGCGAGATCTTCTGCTCCATCGTCGGCGCTTGCGGGAAGGAAGAGGCTTGCCCGCAGAAGTGCGACAGGACTTGCACTGTTGTGTGAGCGGGACAATGTCGCGAAAAAAGATCAATTCACGGCTGTCATCTTGACTGCAATGTTACAAATTTTAACCTCGACGCTTTGGATGGATGGATGGGTGGAAGAGGACTCCATCCACTGTCTGGTTGATAGGCGGATGCATCATGTTTCGACAGGTTGGGCGTCAAAACAACACAACGCGGCCGCAGGGAGGTCCTTGTCGCGACGGAGTGAGGAATCGGACTGGTGATGAGTTCCCGAAAGCACACATACGCGCACCATGGTGGTGGCGAACCGGGCGGGATGCGAGAATATACATACACGCTTATGACTGAATGTACGAATTATATGGAATTTTGTTTCACCAGGGTGTCGTTTTCTTTGGAACTGTTCATTGTATCACTGTTTTCGCGGATTGCTTCGTAGTGAGGATGCAAGGAGCTGATGGAACTCACATGTCCTGGAAGTTCCTTGACGTTTGATGGAATGTCTGCCTTTCAGTGGTTCTTTCGTGGAATTTACGATTTTTTCGATTCTTAGTAGGGCCAAAGTGTAGCTTCCATTTGATGTTGTGATCCATCAATTGCGTGTATCGCCTCTTCGCAGCTCTGGCTCGGCCGTTCCTCGCAGCCATCGTATCGGTGCTTTGCTGCCGTGGAGTTGCCATAAGTAGGACAGGCAGGAACAGTTTTGTAAGTTTGAATAAAAGTCTGATGCTTTCAATGGAGCCAATGTCTTCGCCGACCTCAAGGCGGACGTGGTGACTGAGAATATTTCGGATGTCGTGTGTTTTGTCGGCAAAGGAAGCTGTTGGGGGCGGATGAAGTCGGGGTCGGCCTACACCTAGAAGCAAAAACGAGACTTGAGGCTTTTAAGTTTGTGATCAATCGGCGCGCATCTTACCACAACACTTCTGACAAACTATGGTAGAATTTGACCTTTCGCATGGGCAGATTTTCGCTCGGTAAGCCGCGCGCGCCCTGTCGGTCGAGTTCGAATTAATTTGCCCGCGTTCTTTGTACCGCCGCCGACCTGGCCATACGGTTTTCTGCAGCATATAGAGTTGTTCCAGGCCCAACCGCCTTGCTCAGCTTCTCTCTCTCTTTCGTTTCGTGTGATGCCTCACGCGAGAACACGCAGGCACCAACTGGCCAAGATCTCCGAAGAGAGCATGACTGTCGACGAGAGGCAGCCTTTGCTGCACCAGGTGAAGAGTCGCGAGGATGTCTACGAAGACGCCGATTTGCCGGAGGATTGGTGCTTTGCGTACAAATGGGGTGTTGTTGCTTTGCTTGCGTTCATGGCATTTACTGTGTGAGTTCTTGTGTTACGTCTTTAATGTCAGTCCGCACGATCTAATCTTATCGCAGGACTGTCACTTGCATCTCTGTCGTGCCCATCGCTGGCCACATCATTGCAGACCTGAATGGTGGACACGAAAGCAAGACTGACAGCATTCTTCTTGTCACTATCTGGGAACTTGGAGAAGCAGCTGGACCTTTGTTGATCGCGCCACTTTCTGAAAGATACGGCCGCTACCCGGTCTTCAACATCGCCAATGTGCTCTTCATCTGCGGTAGTGTACTTGGTGTGCTCAGCCAAAGTGTTGGTCTTTTGATCTTCGCCCGCTTCTTTATCGGAGCCACCGTTGCTTCCAACGTCCTGAACCCGGCCATCATCGGCGACATCTTCCCGTCAGAGCAGCGTGGTTCGGCCATGTCTGTCGTCATGCTCGCACCTTTACTGGGCGGCGCAGTCGGTCCTGCGATCTCCGGGGCTATCGCTGAGACGATGGGCTGGAGACAGACCATGTGGCTTGCCATTGGACTGGCCATTGTCTGCGAAGTAGCATTCCTAACTCTCTTCCGCGAGACTTATAAAGTCACTGTGCTGGCAAAGATGGGCAAGCCGATCGCAGAAAACACCGACACACCGGCCCCGGAAGACGAAGATCTCGGACTTGTCGCCTCCATCACCCGGCCGGCCAAGGTCTTTTTCAGCTCCTTCATCCTCCAGATTCTGTCCCTCTATGGCTCTCTGGTTTTCACGTTCTTCTACGTCATGTCAACCACTCTTCCGGACATTCTACAACACAACTACAACTTTTCACCAGCGATGATTGGCACGGCGTTCCTCAGCTTCAGCGTCGGTTCTATTCTCGGGCTCATCGTCTGCAACCTCTTCCTGGACCGCATCTACAAGAAGTTCGCAGCCGCAGGCGATGCGAAGCCCTCTCCGGAAAACCGACTACCGCTTCTCATCATCAGCAGTATCGCACTTCCGTTCGTCGTCGCCATGTACGGCTGGGTCGCTCAGCTCGTTCTCCCAGTGTGGCTCATGCTTCTCTCGGTCGTACTCCTCGGGGGTTTCGTGATCCTATCGATGGTGCCTCTGATGGCGTATGTCGTTGACGCTTTCAACCTCTTTTCCGCTTCCGCGATGACGGCCGTACTAATCACTAGGTGTCTAATGGGCACTTTCTTGCCGCTCGTCACGGTACCTTTGACAGACAAGGTTGGCTACGGGCTTGGCTTTACGATTTTGGCAGGCGCTTGTTTGGTTCTGGCTCCTGTGCCATTCTTCATCTGGCGGTATGGCGGCCAGTGGAGACAAAAGTCTGAATTCACGAAGGATTTATGATTGATTGATGGATGGATGGATGGATGGATGGATGGCATGATTGCATTTTCTTGTTTGGATCGCGTTGCGTTGGAGCGATAAAAAGCGGATGTTGGTTTATCTTTTTTGAAGTTCACTCAAGACTTTATGTATATATGTGTAATGGAATGCTCGACCTGTGGACGTGCTCAACGTTTTATCGAGATACATTCTTGGTGTTTCTTTACATGCAAGAATCGATTGTAAACATCATGCCAAGCTTTGGCCCTGGACCCACTTTTGGCTTCAAAACACAAAAAAGTTCGTCGACGACGCACATCATCGCCCGCAAGCCGAGCAGCGTTCGATCAACACTGCCAAACATGTCCTCAATCGATGCCGTAATCAACGCAGGGCCGTCCGCCCAGCAACAAGAAATCGACGAACCGGTCGAAAAATTCGACGCCCTCAACGTCCGCGAAGACAGCGAGGGCTGGAACGATGTCGAAGACGACGCCGAGGAGTTCAACGTGCAGTGCTTGTTCTGTAACGAATCGGCCACTTCTCTTGCCCAATCTTTGGCCCACATGAAATCCGATCATGACTTCGACCTCGTCGCGTTCCGTTCTCGTCACGGTGGGTAGGTTGTGGAACCGTTTCTTGTCCTTGTCTACAAGGAGAGCTATTTTTGCTGACTTTGAGGTAGGACTTGACTTTTTCGGTATGATCAAGTTTGTCAACTATGTGCGCTCGCAGGTCAAGGATGGAAATGCGAAGCCGGAGACTGAGAACCCTGCTTCGTGGGACGACGAGAAGTTCATGCAGCCCGTGCTTGAGGACGACGCGCTGCTGTTCAGCGTAGACGAACTGGAGTCGATGGAAGCCGGAGACGCCAACACTGGCAAGCAGCCCGAGATTGCCAGCTCGAGCAACGCCACGGACGAAGTCGCCCAGCTGAAGGAACAGCTCAGCAAACTGCAGTCCAAATTCGACGTTTACCGCGAGCAGGTCAGCGAGACTCTGGAGAAACGCTGGTCCGATGCTCCGAGCAAAGACGACGGGGCCGCAGAGGCAAAGGCCAAGCGCTACGACGACTCGTACTTTGACAGCTACAGCTTCAACGACATCCACCAGGTCATGCTCCAGGACACGGTCCGCACGGAAGCCTACCGCGACTTCATCTACGAGAACAAGCACCTGTTCGCCGGCAAGACCGTCATGGACGTCGGCTGCGGCACCGGCATCCTGTCCATGTTCTGCGCCAAAGCCGGCGCAAAGCAAGTCTTCGCCATGGACAACAGCGCCATCATCGACAAAGCGCGCCAGATCGCCATCGAGAACGGTCTGGACAAGCAGATTACTTTCGTCCGCGGCAAAGTCGAGGACCTCCACGAGCTGCCCGGCGGCTACAAGCACGTCGACATCATTGTCAGCGAGTGGATGGGCTACTGTCTGTTCTTCGAGAACATGCTGCCCTCGGTCTTCTGCATGCGCGACCGCTTCATGAAGCGCCGCGCCGACGGCTCCTTCGACGGCCTGATGGTGCCCAGCCACGTCAGCGTGCACCTCGCACCCCTCGCGGACCCGGACTGGGTCTCGGACAACGTCACATTCTGGAACGATGTCTACGGCTTCGACATGCACTGCATGCTCGAAGGCGCCTTGGACGACGTCGTGGTCCAGCACCCTCCTGCGAAGACCGTCGTCGGCGCCACCGCGCAGAAACAGCCGGTCGCGGTCTGGGACCTCCACCAAGCGACGGCCGAGGACTTGCAGTTCGAGGTTCCCTTCGAGGTCAAGCTTGACCAGGACATCGACTCGATGGATGCGTGGTGCACATGGTTCGACACCGTCTTCTCTCCCGCTCCAGCCGCTGCTGCTGGCGCTCCTGGTAGGATTGAGCCGGCAGAGCAAGAGAAGCTGTCTGCGCAAAAGGGCGCGGTGACTTTCAGCACGAGTCCGATGACCAAGCGTACTCACTGGCAGTGCGGGACTTGCATCATCGACCGCAA
>Ga0265797_10011943_pt1 | contig 10773 bp, 7 predicted proteins | sample P2T30metagenome_FD_192433 | JGI IMG/M metagenome (GOLD analysis project Ga0265797, IMG submission 192433) | Plant litter microbial communities from East Loma Ridge, Irvine, California - P2 T30 | ecosystem: Environmental > Terrestrial > Plant litter > Unclassified | place: USA: California... | reverse complement strand
TCGAAGAAAGTATGCCACATCATGGTCGCCCTTTACACTCATTCGGACTATCGCGGCCACTTTTCCAACCACGACCAAGACGCTAACACAGTCGTAAGTCCGAGACACTGTCACACTCATACTGGTCCTGCGCGTGTTCTCAAACCCGCCCTCGGTCAGTTGATGTACGTCTCGTTGGCGAGCACGCTAATATCAACAGACACGACCTGCTACGCTTGGCGCCGTACCGCCGAGATACCAATTGGATCAAATGCTAATTTCTATAGCTGTTATGCTATCGCCATCAAGCATGCAACTCAGGAATGTTGTAGAAGTCGCCGAGAGTCTTGTTTTCTATCTTTACATCGAACAACAACCGTCCCTCGACCCTGGATCGAAAGCCTTGCCAGCTTTAAACGGCCCTACTGGAAAGGTTTCTCATAACGCTTCCATACAACAGTAATGTACTTGCGCACAGCCGCAAAAGCCAAAAACCTTGAAGACATCAGGAACGACCTCCCAGGCTACTGAATGCCTCCTTCAACCAGACCACCGTCCTATGACAACAACCAAGAAATGCCCAGAAGACCAGCATCCCTCAAGTCCGTCGGCATCCTTTTCCTCTGGTGCCACAGACCACAGTTCATCCCTTCACTGCAGAACTCCAGTCTTGCGCAAAATCTCCCCCTGAGCCTGGACAGCGTCTCGGTGAGCCTCAGCCTTGCTCGTCTGGAGCTGGAAGTACTCGCCATCCTTGTCGTCACCACACTCCGCTGCCTTCAACTCGAACTCAGCCAAAGCCACGCCACTGTTAGCTTGAGCCTTTTTCAGCACCGCTTGGAGAAATTGCACATCGTCCCTGGGGCCTTCGTGGGCCATCTGCTTCACCTCGGCCTTGGTCACTCTGAACACCGCGTAAGCCTTGATCACTTTGAAGTCAAGACTATCTTTTCTTTCGGAAAAGAACTGCTCCTCGGCCTCTAGCACCACCAAACGTGCTTCGGCGGTGCCCGTTTTCAGCTCGCGATACTCTGCGTCTTTGTTGCCATCAAGCTGAGCTTTCTTCAACTCAAGCTCGGCTTCGAAGACGTTGTAGTGACTGTAGGCTTTCTTCAGCAACAAACCAAGATATTTGCGGCTGGACTTGTCGGTCAGCTCTTGGGTTTTGGCGTCATCGACGTCGAACGTGGCTTTGGCCATGTCGACTCCGAACGCGAGGCGGATCATGTCTTTCTCGCGATCGGATTCGAAGGCTTCGTGCGCGCTGCGCTTCAGGGTTGGCGTTCCAATGTCGTCGTTCCCATGTGCCCGGGTTGGGGTGGATCCTATGACCGAGCTTTTGGTGGCTCCTCCAGTATCTGAGTCAAGACCCGGTGTCCTGTCAGAGTCGATGAAGGTTGCCGATGGTGTGGCAAAGGCTTCGGCTCCTTCACTGCCTGAAGCACCCCCACTTTGCGACAGATTTGCTTCGTCGTCTTTACCGTTGAGATGAGCTTGGGGGAATTGTTCGTGGGTGGAGTCAGCGTCACCGGCAGCTCGCTTCTGACTACCTGCCGCGGGCTCGATTGTGGGCTGAATGTTGTTGTCTTGGTTTCCCGGTGAGACCTGGTCGGAGGAGCTTCTGGCCCTGGTTGGCTCCATCGGTTTTTCTGTGCTGCTTGAACCCCCAGTCTGCTCGATGCTCTTCGTTGGTTTCGACTTCGCGGCCGTCGCGGGACGTTTGCGAGACACCGGTGGCGGAGTTGGGGATGCATGCTGCATACCACGTGTAACCCTCCTCTTCGTGCTGTCGTCGATGCTGCGCCATTCAATCTCCACGATATATGGCTGATCTGCTTCGCCGCTGAGAGGAGTAAACACGGGGCTGGGTTCATCCTGATTCCTACGAGTGACAGAGACCAACACAGTGCCTCTGTGAGCTTCGCTTCCCTGCACAGCGAGCCAGGGGAAACCGGTGGAATCCTTAGGCTTCTTGTCGTGCGTCTTCTTCAAGATTGCGCCGAGATGAACTTGCTCCTTGTCGCCATCTGCAGTCACGACATGGAGCGCGAATTGAACAGCGTTGCTTGCGAAGAAATCGAAGTTTCTCACAATGGAAAGCTGAATCATGAGCAGCTCCGCGCCGGTCTTCCGCAGAACGAATGCTTGGTTGCGGGCCCCGGTGAAGTTTCCCACATGCGTGGTGGTCTTGTAGGCTTCTCCTTGGCTATTATCCGAGACGCTTACGCTGTCGTAGATGGTGAGCCACTCATTCTGGTGTGAGAGCGAGATCTCAAACCCGTCGTCGTGGGCGATCTTTGGTGGCATTGTTACTCAGCAGGCTGGTCAGGTTTGTTTGGAAGGTGCGGGTACCTCCTTGTTGATTGGTCGGTGTTCTCAGGAACTAACTGAGGTTTTATATGCATGTTTAAGACCTGTCATACACGTTTCTGACCAGTGAAGCAATCGAACACTGGCCGAAACCGCGACGGCGGAAGTATGCCTTCACTGAACAGATAGAAAGAAAGCTTACCTTTCTTCACTTGTGGGTGGCAGGCAGCACTCGTTCCTCCAGCTGAACCAAACCTTTTGTTCCTTAACAATCTACAGCTGACTTGTTCAGACTGCGTGCATGCGTACGCCGGCCAGTACGCCGGCCATCACTCAGTGCGCGAGTCTTCCAGGTATCGAATACGATGCCGATCGCAGACGAGAATAGTTCGGGGTGCTTTGGGCAAAATTCACCGATCGTCTCTTGTATTCTGGCATGGCCAAAGCTATGGTTTTCGACTCTGGAGTATGGCCAAGCAGAAACATGTACACGTGATCTGATGTGATGGAAAGAAGTCGAAATGAGATTTTTGCCCGCCACGCTCCCTCAGCCCTATCAGACTGCTGATACTATTAGGCACGATACTCTGAGACATCGCGACTGCCACCGAAATGTTTGCCGTTCTCTCAGAGGCAACCTCCACGCACTTGTCATACCAGTGCTGATGAAGTTATCACGACTCTCTTGGATATCTCATAGCAGCCGTCACAATTTGAACCACCAGCAGCTTGTGTCTTACTATCTGCCGTCGGCTCGACACACATTCGCAAATACCTTCGGATGTGGATTAAAGAACCCCGAGTCCGCCACCGAGATACTACGGATGATGATGTCTAAAAATCCTAAAAAATAATCTTGAAGTGGTTCTGACACTGTACACCACCTAAGGGACCCTTTGAACTCTAGCTGATCCTCGCAAGAATCACAGGCAAGGTGCACCAAGACCCTTGCTTATCCAGGTGTGACCAACGAGTCAGGCGACACCCAATCACAGTGGAGCCGACTTTCTCAGAAGTGAATGACTTCTTCGAGTGGATTGAGGACAGCGTTCGACTCACCGTGGAATGCGAGGTCAGAGCTCAGAAGACTCTTAGGTGAATTCTCTCGCAATGGTTCAACCAACTGCGCCAGCCGAACGTTTTGGAAGTTGACGGTGAGTGCCGCTTATAATATATATAGGCTAGCTTCTGACAAGCCGGACTTGGCCTATCGTTACGCCCGAAGTGATACCGGCATAAGTGAATTTTGCACACGAATGCTGTCTAAAGATCTTGACACAACCGAGCCAAACCCTTCGGACTTAGGCCCAGATATCCTCAAACCCGCTACCGAGATACTATCGTCATGATTTGAGCATCATAAGTACACATGTGCTAATACTGTCGTACACAAACACTAAGACCAGCACGACTTCCGCGGAGATGCATGCGATGTTTCAGGACATCTCATCCAAATGTATGCAAACACTATCATACGCAGATCTCATGATGACTCCGACCGCCGCAGAGATATACCAAGCATCTCAGTATAGTATATGCGGATACTGTCAGGCATGAACCTTCTAAAATCCGTTACTGCCGCCCAAATACTGCAGGAGATTCTGGCTCTTTCAGTATCATCCAAGCAGATATCATAGGGAGCAAAGTAAGTATCATATGTGTTCTCCAGTGAGGCATCATCGAAAATGCCTGAACAATCAGTAACAAACATGCTAATGTCATCGGGAACAGATCTCAAAATTGTCATACATGCCAGTAAGACATCATTTATAGCGTCTAAAGCATTATCAACCAATGTGCTAATCGTATCCGAGACAGAGCTTGTCATGTTCCTGTCTGCCATTGAGATGCGGTTAGCGACATCGAAGTATCCCATTCACAATTTTACTGGTACCATCAGAAGTGGATCTCGTAATTGAGATGCCCACCAAGGAGATACTGCACGCAAGCTTACAGAAGAGAGGTTGGCCAAGTCATTTTTGGATTTCCATTCTCATTTTCTCATTTTCTCATAAAGTCATAAACTCGCTCTCGCTCTCTAAAAACTGCGCTAATCATTGCTTGTCCTCGCAGCTCAACTCTGTACGCTCGTCGCTCTCATAATACAATAATGACCAGGTTGCTGGGTGTGCGATGTCGGTTCCCATCACTCATCTCGTCTATCGCTCTTCACTTGAGGCAGCAGAACGTTCAACGCCTAGCTGTGCCTCCCTGCTGCTCACGGAGCTCCTCAACGAGAGCCCTGAGCTGAGCGTTCTCTTCGCTCGTCTCCTCAACTACGCAATGCAACACCTCGTTCTCCGACCGCAACTCATCAACCGAAGACTGGAGTTCGGCGATCTCCCTTGCCTTCTCCAAGTTGCCATTGTTGTCCTTGAGGGTGTTGTAGGCCTGAGCCACGACTTCGAAGTCCGTGTTGAGCGCCTTGTATTGCTTTTGGCCAAGGATAGGGTGCATCGCATGACCGCGAAGTCTCAACCGCCCTGAAGAAACTGGCGTCGGCGCGTGGATTGTGGGTAGTGCTGAGACACTGCTAGTGGTTGGGGGAACACTCGGCGGGCCTCCGTTGCCCTGATTGAACACCGACTTCTTCTGCACCTCCTCGAACGCCTTGTCGAACGCCTCGAAGGATTTATCTGACGATGCGGCAACCGGCGCTTCGGGAATGAACAGGGAAGACTCAAGGTCGCTCTCAACATTTTCCAAGTGCGTGTCTCGAGCCTCCAAGGTGTCGTTCTCCGCTGCCTCTTGCACCTGCTTGGGCACATGGTCGTTATGGTTTCTGCTGGTCTGCTTCTTGCGCTTCTTCACCGGCTGGTACTCGTGGGCAACAACGTTGGAAGACTCGCCATTGGCCGAGGTTGTGTTGGTCTGCGCAATTTTGCGCTTGGGGGTTGTGACGCTGTTGGACGCAGCGATGCCCTCGAACGTAGCACCGCTCTTGGACGCAGCAACGCTCTTGGGCGCAGCGACGACGCTCTTGAATGCAGCACCGCTCTCCGGTGTTGTGGCGCCCTTGGATGATGTTATGGCACTCTTGGATGTTGCTGCGCGGCCGGACGCGGCGGCGAGCTTGCGATGAAAATAGCTGCCCTCGTCACTATGAGCTGTGAGCACCTCAAATATAACAGCGATCACGGTACGGAGATTGAATCCGATCGTGCCCGCTCCAAGGAACTCCATAGGGAAATCTCTCCTCCGCTCGTGAACGAGGCCAGCAGCTATCTTGATGAGGCGAGTCAACAAGACCTCCTGGCTCGCACCAGGGTCGAAGCTACCGAAAGCGTCTGAGTAGAGATAGTTCGCCGCTTGAGTCGCGAACTTGATGACATCCGCCTGGATGATGCCTTTGTCCGTGCTCAAAAACTTCGCCGCGATCTCGCGGGCAGCGCGGCTACTCAGACCAAGCAAGTTGATCTGCGAGAATAGATGTGAATGTTCGAGGTATCTGCGGGCCGCCTTGATCTTGTTGGGGTCGTCTTGAAGAAAGAGGGCCACTTTTGGTGTGAATGGCAGCATGGTGCTGCTGCTGGGTGACGGAGAGATGGGACTGTGACGATTGCCGGGCAGACCAATGGAGAACTTGCGGACGAAATAGCCCTCGTGCGCACCGTTATGATGGTCGAGCATCGCCTCGAAGATGATATCGATGAGCACACCCGAGTCTATGTTGTGCTGTCCCCGCACCCCGACGAACTCCTTGCTGTGAGCCTCCTCTCGCGCCATGACTACTTCGAACGCGACTATGGCAATGCGGTGAGACAAAATGTAGTCGAGTTTATTGACTCGGTCTGGTTGTGGCTGGAGTTGCTGCTGGTGAGCGTCGGCGGCTTCTTTCGTCTGCTTGCTGTCGGCTGCATTTCTCGTCTTGATCAGGTTCTGTGCGTGGAACTTGGTGTTTCTGAGGAGTCGGTCCTTGTTTCTGCTTCTGAGCAAGTTGGATGCTGCGACCATGTTCGATTTGTTACCTAGCTCCAGCATGGCGAATTTTGCCTGGAGGCTGCCATTGCCGGTATCGCTGACATATTTGTTGACGATTCCAGTCCAGTCATGAACCAGCGTGACCTCTTGGGCGAAGGTCGGCGTGTAGGGCTGTACCTCCGAGTCGGCAGTGTGTGACGGCATGATGTCCGAGTGCGAGGCGTTCAACACAGGGAGGCGATGATACACTGCTCGATTCTGAAGTGTCGCTGGTGGACCTTGGAAGTTCGGTGGAACTTTATACGAGATCGTGCGCGCGACTGGACTTGCAAGCAAAGGCCCGAGCTCATGTCGTCGAGGCACCAGCGCTGGCGGGTTGACTTCACTTACACCCTACATCCTTCAACATGAGTGGAGGAGCCCTCGTCGACGCGGGGAAACGTCAGCCAGGGTTCATGCCAGCCTTCACTAAGTGAGAAAAAGTCCAAGTGACTGGACTTGCGCACGAATAACGAGTGCTCCTGCTTAATCATAGAGAGTATGGATGGTCAGTCACTGCATGTTCAAGGGCCTTGGGGCTGCCGCATCAACCGACTTGCTCGCAAGCGGTGGCATGCAGCGTGACCAACTTTTGTCTCCATGAATTCCAGAATCGACTCTCTCTAAATCTCGGAAGCTCAAGGACAGCTACTCAGACGACCTTGAATGACAGCCGGACCAGAGTCGCTCGATGCCTTGGCGTGAAGCAAAAGTGGCGATTGATCTCCTTGTGGCGTTGTGATTTGCTTACGATATGTATCTCGTGGCTCAGCTTCCACTGCTATCTGAAAGAAATGTTAGTGCTCTGGATGATAGACGCCTCGCAAGCTCATGTCGCCGGCAACTTCCTGCTGCGCCGTAGAGACTATCGAGGCTCACATACTTCACCGGCCATTGTGGGAGTCTCGAGACTCACGACTGGCATTGCATTCCTCCGTAGGTACGAAGTGTAGGATTTGTCTCCAAAGATCTCTCGTGTGACGCGAGTGCCAGAAGAACTGCAAGTTGTTTATGAGTCGCAGGGTGGGCTGTGTAGTCGTCATGGTAGGAAGTACAAAGTTCGTGCAGAACCAAGGTGCATATGTATCGTTGTTCAGTTCTCGCGCAGTTTTTCGCCAACTGCTTCAAAGAATCTCTATTCCTGCAGGTCAGCTGGTACGCTCACGCATAAACATCTGCAGTTGCGATATAACCAATACTCTCATTATGGCTTAGAAGAGGTGAAACTGCTCGGGCGCAGGCGGTAGCATTCACTTACTCCGGCGTCATCTCGGGGGTGAGCGGCTTGCTGGCAGTTAGCCTGTATACATTCCACTCACCGTCATAACCGAAACGCTGTCTACTTAGTGCAGTTGGTAGCGCGCTGGAACCCATTTTGAGGGAATTTACCTGAGAGTCATCTGAACACTGACCTCGCATGCCATATACGGTTAGTCGAACGCTGGCCTCAATCCAATTCTAGGAAACTTGATTCACTTCCGAGAGAGTTGGCTCCACCGTGATTGCGTGTCGAGTGATCACATCGGGCAAGCAAGGGCCTTGGTGGACCTTTCCCAGGTGGTTGCGGGCATCAGCCAGAGTTCGAAGGGTTCCTCGGGTGGTGAACAGTGTCGAAGCCACGGCAAGTCAGCAAGTACACGCTCTATCATTTTATACCTTCACCATGTTGTACCTGCACCACATCTATGCTCTCACATACTCCAAGATTAGGAGTTGCCTAATTTTTTTTGTGGCCACATGCCTTCTTCATCCAAGATGAGAATGTCGCTTGCTTGCTGACTTGCAGATCAATTGTGTCTTTCATTAAAAACCATTCTGAAAGTGGCTTCTCGTGGTACTCCTGAACACTGTTAGCTCATCAGCGCAGGACAGCATCGCCGTGAATGTCTCAATGCCATACTTTTGCTTCCTTCGCTGACTCTACGCAAAACGGCGTCATCCTCGAAGTCCTTGCTGATGACCTCGGCCTTGCGCCACCTCTGCCACTCACATGCCGGAAAACATCAGGATCTGTAGCATAAGGGCAGAACAACCGCAAGATCTTTCAGAGTTGCACAATATGCTGTGTAGTCGTGGTCCGAAGTCCGTGTAGTACAAGGGTGTATGTATCTCGTCATTCGGTTGGTCGGTCCTCGCACAGCTTCTCAACAATTGCTTCAAAAGCATCTATCACCGCAGGTCAGCTGTTGCGCTCACGAATCCTGAGATATCTGTAAATGCCAGAGAGCCATACTCTCATGGTGGCGTAGACGAGAGGGAACCGCCATGATCGTGCGCTTGCATTTCTTTTCGGGCGCAAAATTCACTTACTCCGGGGTCATCTCGGGATACCTCCCTTGAGCGGCTTACCGGAAGTTAGCATATATAAATTTAAAGCGGGACTCACCGTCAAGTTGCAAAACGTTTCGCTTGGCGCAGTTGGTACCGCGCTGGAAATCATTTCGAGGGAATTTATCCCAAGAGTCGTCTAGAGTCGTATCTCGCATTCCACACGGGTAGCCGGACGCTGTCCTCAATCCATTCTTTCGGAAGTCATTCACTTCCGGGAAGATGGCTCCACCGTGATTGCGTTTCGAGCTTTCACATGAGGTCAGCAAGGGTCTTGGTGAATGGCACCTTTGCGGCTCTTACGATGATCCTCAGACGTTCAAAGGATCCCTCGAGTGGTGTACAGTCGTCAGAACCCCGGTCAGTGTACGTTTCTGTCCCCACATACTTCACTGTTGAAATTACATGTCTTCAACTCAAAGATTCTCCGGAGAGTCACTTAATTTTTGTCGCTGCGCGTCTTTATCATGTTCCGCACGCTCCTGGTTTGCAAGATGAGAGTGTCATCGCTCCCTTGTGTGCAGACAGCAGCAGACTATTCGCGCTCGAAGCGTCGTATCGTATGACATTCTGGTCGCAGCTTCAGATGGTATTCCTGGCCGCCATCAGCTGTAAATCTCTCAGTGCCATGCATGTACTTCTCCTTCCTTCACTGGCTCACTCGTCCATCCTCCGGGCCCTTGCTGGCGACTTCAAACTTGCGCCACCTTGCCACTCGCACATCGCAAACACGGACACCACATTTTCTGCCAAATCTGCTGCACAACTCTTCATCAAACGGTACCATACAGCCTGCAACACTTCTGACGCCACCAACCCCTCACCAATCAACAAAGATGATCGGCGACTGGGAAGACCTGGCATACAGCCACAACCCAGCGCACGAAGAGCACGACGAACTCAAAGCCTGGCTCCGCTCGCAAACCCAAGACCTCGAAACCACAGTCTCAACCAACTCCCACCCTCTCGACATGCTCCGCGCCGCACTACAAGCCGCCACCCTCGAGATCCGCGACAACCTCGACGAACAAATCGCCTTGCTCGTCAAAGAAGCCGCCGACTACAACATCCGGGTGCGCCAAGCTGACTATTACAGAACCCGGGCGGGCGACTGGGATGGCATGCTTCCGACAGAGATCGACGAAATGGGCGCGGTAGAATGCGTTGGCATGATGCGCGCGGCGAGGACTGAGATTGCCTGGCTGTTGAACGAGATCAGCAGGCTTGAGTGCTACATCTCGGTGGAGAAGCAGATGGAGAGGCATGGCGTTCAGGGAAGGAGGACGATTCTACGGCCGCTGGAGAGGAAGAACGAGCAGCGTGGTTGGAGAGCCAGCATGGAAGAGGACACTCCTATGAAAGGCATGGATTCTGTGTTCGACTACTCTCCGACATCTCCAGCGGCTTACTGAGCGGTTGGCACGGCGAGCCCCGTGGAGGGACGAAGAGCCGATATCCTGACCAAAGGCCGTGGCCGGCGACAAAATCGAACACAAAGCCTTGCTTCAGTTAAGGCGAAGCGAAATGCGGGAAGTGAGTGAAGTGAATCACAAATGAGGATTGGAGAACGAGCAAGTGAAGTTGAGGCTGAGGTCGGGCTTGCGGAGTTCACCGCCGAGTGGGCGTCTGGCGGTCAAACCATCACCAGCTTCAGAACGAGCGTTGAATGCGAACTTATGGCTGCATGAACAAACATGTGATTTTTAAGATGTATTCAAATCTTGTACGCACTGCTCTTCGGTTTCAAATATAAATTATCAACCTTGTTTGATTCGTCTATCTTGTTTGCGAGAATTTATAATTGAACAACACCAATTGATAATCGATACTTCTCTGTCGCATTACTTCCTTCATTCCGCTCATACAACAACCGTCACATGATATTCTCATATATTCATGTGATACACTAAAGCAGTGATTCGTTCACATGTATCTCACTGAGCTCATCGTTCGCAATCTCAATGCTTCAGACGGATCGACATCACATGTCGAAGCTGCCATGTGATAACAACATTGGTGCCCTCCTGTTGAATACTTAACCCTGCTCCATCCTTACAACACTACTTTCCCCCCTTCACACACATACAACTCTTCTGTCCTTCCGAAGTCTGCAAACAGCCGACAAGAACCAAACATCACAACAGCATCATATCATTCTGCTTTACCTACACGCGAGCCTTTTTACCTATCACTGCA
>Ga0265797_10011941_pt1 | contig 10773 bp, 10 predicted proteins | sample P2T30metagenome_FD_192433 | JGI IMG/M metagenome (GOLD analysis project Ga0265797, IMG submission 192433) | Plant litter microbial communities from East Loma Ridge, Irvine, California - P2 T30 | ecosystem: Environmental > Terrestrial > Plant litter > Unclassified | place: USA: California... | reverse complement strand
GAGGGTTGTCTTCCATCTCAGCCAGATACTTTGCATATGTACTGCGCCGCGTGCTGGCATTGATGCTTGCTCTCATCCAGGCTCGAAAGTAAGGATCGACACCGTATCGATCGATATTGGCACTTAGGACCTCCCGCTTACGAAGCGGGACAGCGTTGGGACAAAGAGGATATGGCTTCGAACGATCTCGAATTTGTGCGTGGTGGGGGATGAGGCCATCTGCACACCTGATCGTCTCCGCCGCAGACATTGCTTGACGCCCAAGTGTTGGTCTTGGTCCAGACTCAGCGCATGGAAACACATCGATGAAGGACAGACGCTGACCCATACGCTGACTCGGCTTGGCTGGAGGCGCAGACATCAGTGCCGCTTGCAAGGTTTGGTCGCGGTCGACATGGAGAATCTGGATATGTGACTCTGAGACACGAGAGGGCGCGAAAAGCGAAAACGAATGCACGCAAACCATCACCGAAACGCCCCTGGCTTGGAGATTCCATGTTATCTCTTCAAGTAGCTGATTGAGCGCGACAGCCTCTTGCTGGTTCTTCTTCAGCTGTTCGGTTGTATCCCAAAATCTGCCGCATTTGCCTGGCTCGTGCTTCTTTCCGGAAGTCTTGCGTTGACCGGCTTCAGCAGGGGATGCCACGACCGGTCCAGCACATTTCCTTCTCCTTACTCCCGTCCAGATCTTGTTCAAAAAGTCCCTCAGCGCAGTTATCAAGCGACAATAATCTTCATACGTAAGACCATGGTCTGCTAGCGCAGTTGTGTACTCTGTAGGTTCGCAGAGGCGAAAGGATGTCACAAAATGCGCTTCGGATCGAGCACATTGTTGACGGTCGGAGACCCCAGGAAACAAAATCCCGATGTCGTCAACGAAGCGTTTCTCCGGCTGTTGAGGAGGCAAGCGGAAGTCGCTTGTCTGCACGACGGATTTGCGAATATTCTCCAATGTCGAGTGCCTTATACTAATCGTCGATTTCAAAAGGCTTCTTGCTCTAGCTCCAATACGCTCCCCAAGGACGCGGTGATCGCCTGAGACGCAGGCATCAGGCCGTGTGGCTGACGAGATTAGGCTGCTCTTCGGGTACGAAGACCCCGACTGCAGTGGCGGATCTGCGATTGTACTCTCCGAGCACTGTTTCCCAGACGACTGCGCATAAAGTGCGCGGCGATACACTAGCGAGTTCGCGTCTTTGATAACGTGAGAGTCGCTATTGGATTTGTTATTCGTCGCGACATCCAGATCGGGCTTCGTGGTTCGAAAAGGTATGGGATCGGTGTGCCTGCGAGATAGCACAGGCCTTGCATGCTCGTCCTTTCCTTCTCTTTCCGCACATTCTATGTCTTCCCTCTCGCTCCCCAAGGTCGTTATACAATCCACCGACAGCCGCTGAGCCATTTTAAAGATCTAGACGTCATGGGTCTCTTTCTCCCGTGTCTTTCCGTTTGTCATACAGTGTTGACGGTGTATTTGCTCGTCGTGAGCGGATAAACTGGATTCGCAATTCTCTTGAGGTGTTTGAAACTTGTTGAGGGCGCTGGTAAACATGATCGTGGGCAACAACCCACTAGATATGGACAGAAGCGACTGCCGGCTGCTAAATTTACAATTGTGGCAGCTCGGCAATGTTTCTCTTCCTGCAGCGCGATTGACTCTGGACCAATCCGCACTCACAAATGTCGGCCGAAACTGAGGGCAGGGGCGTATGCGAAGACAAAGGGCTGCAGCAAGGGGCTGCCCTTTGCGCATGTCTTAGACCACTACTTCAACAAGTTTCGACGCACGATGACATTCGAACACCACAAGCATTAAGTCTCCACCCAAAACGGTCGCGTCCAAGGATCTACTGATTACACGGTCCATGGTGAGTTGCTCCGCGGATCTAATCTGCTCTGCGCCCTCCCATTTAGGTGAAGTCTTCAAGCGCAAAATACGTGGCATTTCAAGTCGGGCTTCCGTCATCGCTGCGATCGATTTAAACTCTGGGGTCCAAGCTCAATGCGATTGTTGTTGGCCCCAAAGGTGAGGGCATCTGGCGGTGGCGCAAAGGATCAGGCATTTCATGCGCCTGAAAACGCGCAATCTCATGGGCCAGGATTTGCACGCATCTTTGCAGGGTCTCTTCCTCTATCCGATTCAGCCTTCTCAGCCGATATCTGATGGGAAGTAGAACATCGGAGTCATACCGTTCGCGTATTGTCGTACACCAATGCGTCATACGAGCAGTCACACGAGCGGTCATACTGTGCTATGGTATGGCAACCGCTCCTCGACAAGCCCACTCTATCCTGCGAGAGAAAAAGCTCTTAGCCGCACACCTCTGCACACTGAAGTACTCACCCGTCTTTTTGACAGCTTCGATACCCTGACCGAATGTCAACATGTGATGTCCGTCGCGCCATCCAGGTCAAACACCGCAAGAAGACCAACAACTGGCGCAACACGATATGACAGTGTAGGTCATGTGATCACAAACATGGAAGGCTTTGAGTCTCAGAGCTACTGCTTGCGTAGTTTTTAGCATCTACTGACACAGTGTGACTTCTTTTCTATGACAGACAAAACACTCACCGAATTCGACATGCGACTCATTCAGCGTTTCTTATAAATTCGACATTCCAGTCGGTCGCTTGATCTACATTCTTATAGAGTCGCACAAATACATCGGCGGAATCTCTCAGCGATAAATCATGAGCGAGCGGGAGGAATTCACGAAAAAGCTAACTAGCTACTTTTACGACCTTTTACGCAAGGCAAATTGTCCTTCAGAAGACGCTTCACTGTATGCACATCACGCCACGAAGATCCACAGCCATTATTATTGGGATCGTGGAGACATTCACGAGACGGCCTTGCATCACGCTCGAAACAGTATCAAGAAACATCTCCGTCCAGCCAAACATTCGGTCCATCCGGGAGGTAGTCTTTACCAAGAAGAAGTGGCGAAGGAGCGGAAAACCCAGGAAGCCTTGGTAGATGTCCACATTCCTACTCGTGGCACATCCTCACACCCTTCGACCTTCCACTATGCCGCTGCCACTGCTGATGAAGACATTCAAGGTTTGTAACTGCATAAGACGAATCGTGTTCAGCTTCACTAATTTGAGTAAAGATCATGTCAGATGTTCAGCATCCTCGAAAGCAGCTCCCACTAGCACTTCAAAGCACCGATCCATCGATAAGACTAATCAGGAACACTCAAGTCAAAAGCCTTCCCAAGTTAGACAAAAGGTCATTTATCACGGTGGTGAGAGTCTGCACGCCGCAGATGCTCGACAGAATGTCGGTGCGCGCACACCGATCCATGATCGATCGACACACCAGGTCCATGATCCACCACTGGTGCACCCCCTACATACCGGGGGATCAAGTCGGCATACACAGTCTCGCAAAAGTCACGGTAAAGACGTCTCAGGCCGCGACCGGTCCCCAGTACGAGGAGCCGCCAAATACCAATCCAGCGCCTTACATAATACGAGCAAAGAGCAGGACGCGTACTACGTTTCAAAGAACTTCGACATACGAATCGATTATAAGAAACCTTCATCCGTTGGCTCAAGTCGCAGACCACATAAACACTCACAAACTGAAGGAACTCATCAAGCGGATTCTCCTTTTGCGTCCGCTGCTGATCATAAGCCAAGCGACCGTTCTCATACTCCAACAAAGTTTACGAAGGACAGTGGTGGGCCAAAGGTCAGCGAGACTGTGTCAGAGCAACCCTCAGACGAGGAATTCGCTAGAGCCCCATCTCCAGGGCCTCAGCAGTCGAGACCGCCGAGCATATCGAGCGAATCCCCAGACGAAGGTATGGCCCCCGGTCAAAAGCCGCCGGAAGATCTCTACAAGTTTCTACGCATCGCACGGTCGGCTGATACAGCGGCGGTCAAGGACGCCTATCTCAAGATGATCAAGAAGTGTCATCCAGACAAATGGAACTCTTTGCCGGACGGTGATGAGGTCAAAGAGGAGAACCAAAGAAAGGCAGCGTACCTTAATGCTACAAAGGATGTACTGCTTGATGCAGATAAGAGGGCCTTTTATGATGAGACCGGGCTTATGTCCTGATCTTGCTTGAACTAGTGTAGGAGCTCTTTTGGGGGCAAGGCAGCAGCACTAGATAGAGCTATAGAATATATCTCAGTGGGCAAGCATTGTTCTGAATTTTTTTCCTAACAATGAATAGCAGCGTGTTTGATGCGCCACTGCAATTTTGCTCATGGGTCAACGTCGGTTGCCAGCCTCACACCGGAGCGCTTCATCAAATTGCCGGTCACCTGTAGACATGCGATTTGCACAGTTACAATGTACGCTATATCTTTCACATCACCAGACACCTCTAAAGGAGCTCTGTATGGGTTCATGTGGTCTCACCGTTTGGTCTCTTCTTCATTATCTGGTGACAAGCACATTATCAGAGTGATACGATTCGTCTACAGTCATACACCAGTATGCGTCAAACAGAGACGCAGCATAAACAAATTCTTGACGCAGTTGCTCTTACTCTCTCACAGATGCGTCAACGACCATGAGTCGTCCAAGTTGAGCCAGTCACTCACTGCGGTGGACTCATTTTGACGTGATATAAAATATGTTGGACCTTGAGAAGCTCTACTGGACATCTCCACACCCACCACTATATTCCCGAACGAGGCGCCATGAACCGCGAAGCATATGAGACCCATCTACGAGCATGGGAAGAATACCGTAATCCGGGGTCCACGCATGCGGAGGCACCGAGACGGCGCCAACCTGTTGAGCCTCGAACAGGGTCATCGAGAAGGTCTCTTGTTGGCGATGCGCTGCTAGATGATCCAGAACGCGACCGGGTACGTGAGCAGCTCAAAAGACATGATCGTTTGCGAAACAAAACACACGAACGAACCACATCCGAAGAACGGTACCCTGAGACACTGCGTAGGACTCTTTGGGATGAGGAAGATGTCGAGAGATACCTTGGCACACAACGAGAGAGCATTGGGTCAAAGCGGAAATCGATACCCAAACAAGAAAGCCGAGTCTTGACTTCAAGCAAAGCTACTACTGATGAAGAGACGATGAAATGTCATGGAAAAGCTCGAGCTCCTCTCTCAACAGATCGGCATGCTGTTGACCGCGAGCGTGACCGTAGTAAGCTGTCTGTGCCTTTAGTTCTTACACATATCGCTGACTACGTTGAAGATAGTAACAAAGATTTCGATTCAAGACAAAGCTACGCTCGTCCCACTTCCATAGACTTATACAGAAAGGAAGAGGAAAGGAAGAGAGAAGAGATCAAGGAAAACCATAGGAGGTTATGCAAGCTCCGCAAAGAGGCTGATGCAGCTGCTCTCGCCTCAGTACAAACACCAAACCCACAACCAACTGTCTCAAACGATAAAAATAGTTCGCGGCGTCCTACACATTCCACCAGAGCTCATAAACCAAGCGTCTCAGCCCACACTCGCGCCCAACCCTCACCGGCCATATCTACTCTTGATGACAGACTGGAATCGATGCCGAAGCACACCAAGAGAGAGCGCAAACCTCCAGACCAACGTCCAATCTTGGTTCAGCATTCCTGGCTTTCCAACTACCTTTCCGAAAACAAGATCACGCCGAGTGCACCTCGACCATCATCGCATAGTGGAAGCAAAAACCGTCATGAACGCCCATACGCTAGTGTGGCCGACGAGATGGACTCTTTGCTGATGGAAGTTGGTCCTGAGACCGAACCACTGCCTTTAAGGAGAGAAGATGCGGCGTAGGAGTGCGACTTCTGGATCTAGTTGAAGAGAGATGTCATTCTGTCCGTTGGGAGCTACGCCGCGATGTTTGACTGCTTGAGTAGCAGTCCAGTATCGATGGATTTCAACTGGCTTCTCTGCCCATGCTGGCGGCTCTTGTTCGAAGAGGCTAGTGATATCTTGAGGTTGTTAGTTCTTTGATAATAGTAACAAAGCTGACATCAAGTCGAAAGCGTTTACTTACCCGACTGTGCTGACGGCTGAAGTTTGCGGTTTCGAAATGTGAGTAGAGCGGTGGCGACATCGATTGATGCAAGCTGAGGGAAGCAGGTGCTTGCCACCTGTAGCGCGAACTTGATCTCTTTTTTGCTTGTTCCTCTTTCTTCTGACCACTCTCTGCGCAATTCAAGTACCCTATTGGCCGATCGTGTTCTACCCTCAGCGTCCTCGAACTCCGGATATAGTTTGAAGAGTCCAGCTTCTTCCAGTCGCTTCAGGGAGATCACACATGATCGATCGGCAATGCTCACCGCTCCTTGGGAAAGGTATTCGCCGTTGTAATAGTCCACAAAGTTCAGACGGAAGTTGAAGAATTTCTGCGCTTCATACTGTTCCACTCCATCGGACTTGTACCTTTGAATCAAGCAGATGTCTCGTGCAAATTGTCCTTGGGGGAACTTCCTGGTGTCTACGGCGCATATCTTGTACTCAGATGCATTGCCTTGTCCGCATTGTCGCCTGTAGAGTGCGTATTGGATGGCGAAGAGCAAAGAGCTTGTCCAGGATGTCAGGTTATCTGTTTCCCGTGAAAAACAGGTTTTTTCAAGGTGTGCGTGTAGCAAAGTCGTTGCTCGGTCGTTTTTCAAGGACAACAAATCGGTTCGACTGTTTCCATCTGGTTCGATGCTGCTCTCGATAGAACGCACAACGCCATCAGTTTCCAATATAGCTGCGTCAAAGGTCCGGAACAGGTATCGAGGGATGTCTTCGAACTTCAGCCAGTGGCTGTCGAAACTTGTCGGTGGATAAAACAACGTTGGTCCGTTGGGTGCATTGTTCAAGATTGTGAGCCAGTAATTGACCCAAGTCTGTTCTTTCTCCATACGATCCTGGCTTTTGTGCTCCCGTTTGCCTTCTTCCAGAGACTCGAAGTAATTGCTGGCGTGAAGACTCCCCGAATAACTGGCGGCTTGCTTGTAGCACTCTTCCGCAGCTTTCCATAGCAAGTTTTCGTCTTTGGTGGTATGGAGAACCTCCCTAATGATTGCTCTGATCTCTCCATCAAAATGTGATAAGAGGTCAACCCCAAAATTTGTAGATTGAATTCCGCGTAACTTCAGAGTCTCGGGGATTATGCATTCTGTGGCCTCTTCGAGTATGCTGGTAGCCTTGTCCAGAAGTTTGGCAGATTCGACAAACTCTTTGATGAGATCACGGTGCGAACAGACCTCTGTGGTGGACAGAATATTGGAAGAATCTGCCTCGCCTTTTACAGACTCGATATCTCGTGTATGGAGGTTGATGACTTCATTAGTTCGAATAAGTGAGCGAGACACTTGCGGAAGGGAGGCTACATGGTCGGACGCGTCTTCGCCTAACTTAATTCCACCAACACGATCTGTTATATCATCAATGTCGGTAGTCATCGCGGAGTGTAAATTGGAACTGAAGATATGCGATGGCCCTTCCTATAATCGAGGTGGAATGGAAGCGGGGTTCGCGTCTGCGCCTGAACCTCAAGATCAGCCAGGCTGTATTATTGGCTTTCCTCCCGCAGGGATAAGTCTCAGTTACGGGCTGGAAGAATACAATGACATCGTCTACTCTAACAAGAAATTCAAGCTGTCTGCGATGGAGAAACGATCGTTAGATACAAGGAAGTACAACATCAGGCGTACAGCAAGCTGCTTTACGCATCAGCTAAATCTCATGGGCCAGAGTGAAGATCAACGAGGCTTCTATAGTTTTCATCGCTTACTACGTATTTGGGAATTGATCCGTCAGTTTGATAGAAGCAAGTCCACAGCCTCAGTGTAGCGTGACCGAAAAAGATATCTCGCCTGAGAGCAAGCGCTCAACTGTTACGGATTTCACCTCTGTACCCTTCGAGTCAAGCCTCGACGTGAACAGCATAGCACAAGCGGTAAATGAGTCTAACTGCCAAAAGACTAGGCACCAACCTAAGCCAAAGACACACTAGCACTTCTCAGCTTATCAGTTTCCATGCGCGTGACAGTGTATCGCAAGCTGGATTGGCTCGGCCTGGTTACACAACGCTTATGCGCTGCGATATTAGCAAGGGTCTGAACGGTGTAAGCAGACTGTTCCAGAAAATTCCAAGGATGGCTTGGCAATCAAATATGCCTATATAGTGTACGCTTCTGCAGCTCGGGGTCCTTGTGTTTTGCAGCGACCGCAAGGACCTTGGGATGATGGAGAAGACGGCGAGGAGGCAAGATGGGGAGATGCAGTGGGTCAGACGATGGAAGGTTTCGCAGAAAGGTGGCAGTGCTAGTGGCGCGAGGAGGAGCAAGAAAAGTGTGAAGATGCACGCTACCATTAGCAGACCGCTGTCGCCTTCACCAACGGGGCATGTAGAGGAACCTTCGAATACTGAACGTGCTGGTGAGTGGGGTGTCTGGTAGCAATGAACAGAGTCCTGTGTTTAGCGACGGGAAGGTCGAGATCTAGTCGTTGTGTGGTATTAGCGTTCATAGTGGTGGTTGCAGGGCTAATGGATGTGGTTGTAGATGAGGCGACAGCTGGTACAAGCAATGGAGAGCAGTCTTTCTTGTGCACTGATTGTGGGAGGAGTGCATGATACCGATGTTGCAGAGGGTGTGGAAGGTTAGAGTGTCCTAGCTGCAGGCAGTTGCCGTGCATTGGCTTGGGCTGCGAGGCGTATGGTCGATTGTTCAGTGGTGGGGCTAGTGTCCATGAACTTCCCTAGATGCACACGATTTGGGAAGCCTCAGTGGTATAGCGATGGGGTAGGAATGATCTTAGAACACAATTGGAAGTATTCGTGACTTCCAACATAATTTGGTTACTACCCACTTCACCTACTGGTACTGTGACGACGCAGAGCGATAAGCCACTCACGATTTCCGCAATACATCACCATTCCACGCGAACAGAAAATACTCTCGAATCAACGAAACCATAGCTGTCAGGTCTTCGCACGTTTTGGGCTTTGGGGTTCATTGCCGCGGGTAACCGCGTAGTATAAAGACTAATGGTCAGTGAATTATGCGGCGATTTCGCCCTCACTGCTGTGTGAACACCAAATGGTCAGCCACCACCCAAACTTTGCGTCCCATTGCACCTTCCCTGGACATAAGTAGGTCGCTTTATCCTCTTCGGAACGCTTCCTCACATTCTAGTAGCAGCAACTCGACGCATTACAATAGAACTCATATCCGCACCTACAAACCATCAGTTCCACGCAGCAGCCAGAATGGAGTAAGTATATCCTACAGTCCATGAATTTACTCACAGTGACTAACAGATGTAGGCCAGCCGACATGATCATCCAGTTGGTAGTTCCAAGTTCTGCTGGCGAGACAGTACGTCTTAGCGTTCACCGCGGTGTCCTCTGCAAGAGCTCATCATTTTTCCAAAATGCTCTAAAGCCAGAGTGGACCACCCAGGAAGAAAAAGTCGTCAACCTTCCTGAGGATTTCGCGGGCACGGTCAGCAACTACATCAAGTGGCTTTACCATGATAAGATAGCAATCGCACTTTACGAAGCTGGGGACGACAAGATTGAAAGGAAGGCCGAAGAAGCGGAGAAAGTGTTCTGTCTGCTCGCCGAAGCATACATCTTCGGGGAAAAGATCCTTGATACACAGTACAGGAATGCGGTAGTGAAAGCCATTCATGACGCCCAAATGAGTTCACACTGGAGTATGGGACCGGAGAGTGTCAGCATCATCTACGAAGGCACACTATCCGGATCTCCTGTTCGGCGCATAATTGCTGACAGATTCGCGCACTCAGCCTACGATGACTCAGAAAACGAATATGGCTGGGTGCAGTTCATCGATGGATATCCGCAGGAGGCTTTGGCTGATGCAATGAAGTTGCTTCTGCGTCTTCGTAAATCGGACGGCAGATCTCCGCCTGACATCGAATCATATCTTGAGTAAGAGTGGGTGGGGTCAAGAACTCTTCATCGTGGGATCATGGCTCTGAAGTGGTTTGAGCACAAAACAGGAGGTCTCTCTAGCAGGGACAAGGGATAAACATGTTCAATTAGCAAATTTGACCTTCTGCAAGCGCATCTTGATTCTTCTACACTTCACTAGGTAACACACCCCATCTATCATAAAACGTCCTCTTGACCTCATCAGACAATACATCATTCGCCTGATTAATCTCCGCCATCTTCTCAGTAGCTTTCTTCTTGTCTCGTCCACGACAGCGATCAGGATGCCACTTCAAACTCATAGCACGGTGCGCTTTCTTAATATCAGCAGCTGTGGCAGTTCGACTAACACCGAGCACGGTGTACAAATCTGTGGCGGGTTTGATGCCTTGAGGAGGTGGCGTGACTGGGCGTTGAGATGATGATGGTGGCTGTGGTGGTACATAAGAGGTTCTAGGTGGAGCGCCAGGGCGAAAAGAGTAAGAAGAGTTGGTAGGATACGAATCAGAAGACGAGTAGAATGTGTAGCTGGGTGGTGATGAATAGTACGAGGGTTGACTTGACTCCGCAGTCCAAGACCAGCTGTATGCATGGTTACGAGGGTCATAAGAGAATGAACGCTGCGGGCCAGAATCTCTAGCAGAATATCTATCTGAACTTCCTTGCGATTGCTGAGCATGGCGCTGATAGTCGTAGGCAGAAGGGATGTAATCTGGACGGCGATAGCTTGGTGTACTCCGATCCTCCGCGTGTTGCCATTGCGGCTCCTGAACATTGCCCTGGTAGTCGTAATGGGAGGGCATGTACTGAGGAGCGCGATATTCTGGTACACTTGGTATGCTCCAATCTTCTTCAGCTTGCGTTCGCATCTCTGCAAATATGCTGTCATTGTCGTC
>Ga0265797_10011939_pt1 | contig 10773 bp, 11 predicted proteins | sample P2T30metagenome_FD_192433 | JGI IMG/M metagenome (GOLD analysis project Ga0265797, IMG submission 192433) | Plant litter microbial communities from East Loma Ridge, Irvine, California - P2 T30 | ecosystem: Environmental > Terrestrial > Plant litter > Unclassified | place: USA: California... | reverse complement strand
CCTTCCCACAGGCCATGAGCGACAGCTTGGAGCTTAGCCTGGGGTCGCCCAGGGAGGATACCGCGCATAGAAGTTATCGAGCTCGGCTACCGTTGATTGCGCATTATTAGGCAGTCACTGGATGTCAGGTAGCGTCCAGTCGGCAGTAGTACGTGTGGGCGTATATTAAGCTTCCGGTGTCTCGCGGTACGAGATGCGACACCTAGGGTTCCTAGAATGTTGAAGCTCACGCGCACGATCCACGTGGTATGTCGTCACCTCGGACATCGGCAATCGTGGAGAAGAGATGCGGCACAGCTATTGCTGCAAGCGAATCGAACGGGTGGGGAAGTATACAAATCGCCCTATCGCAGCAGATGGGGTGTTGCGCGGAGTGAAGATGCATTGTCGACGCCTCGGGGTTCCTGCCAGCCTTCCGCGTGCAGTTCGGAATCGGAACACTAGCGCGAAATCAGAAATGTCGGCCCGGCATCGACGTGTCGCGCTTAGGCTACATAGACGCGTCTTTGTGGTATCTGGTGTCTACTCTAGTCTCGTTCATACTCGCGCATGGCTTAGGCCATCGTTCTCTGTACCTTTCCTTCAACTTCCCCCTGCTCGCCCTTACCCTTCCATTCCACCGTCACGGTAATACCGCGATCATCGCCCTTCTCCTTCGCATACGTCAGGCTACCCTCCAACACTGTGCCCTTCTTGTAGGCCTGCTTCTCTGCGACCTCTTGGTCGAGGAGCAGTACTGCCTGATGCCAATGTGTAGGCGTGTTGTTCGGACCCGTCGAGAAACCCAGCCCCGGAATACCGTTCTTGCCCCAATCAACGTTGTCAAGCGTCTTGACATCCTGTGAGCTGCCAGGGTGGATGAAGATCGTGTCAAACCATATCGCAATGGCCTGAAGAGATGTGATGTCGCGGTCGAGTGTCATGCGAAGAGGCACCTTGAAGCTCAGATCTTGCACGGATACAGTCTTCATCTCTAGCAGATGGCTCGTCGCAGTGCCGCAGAGCGCCTTCTCAGGCACGTCAAAGACACCGATTTCGTGAGTGTTGAGTAAACCGCCTGGGATCATGGGTGAAAAGTCGAATCCATAGATGTCTTTCCAGAACTTCTCACTCGTGCTGTCTGCTATCCAGTCGGCATCTGAGATTGGTGCAAGACGGATGTTGCAGTGGGATGGCACCATGATACCATCAGGCTTGAGGTACATGTCCCGTGCGCGCAGGACCGAATCCAACATGCCTTCGAAGAGGAGACCGTAGCCCATCCATTCCGAGATGATGATGTCGACCTTCTCTTTGCCAATCAACCGCTGGGTGTTGAAGTCTTCAGCGCGGCCTTGAATCAGTTCTATGCGGTCTTGGTAGCCGTTTTTCGCAATGATCTCCTTCGCGCGGACAGCGATGCCAGAGTTGTCGACTGCGAACACCTTCTTCGCGCCTGCACGGGCGCAGAAGAGGGATAAGATACCAGTGCCGCATCCGACGTCAAGCACGGTCTTTCCAGCAAATACCTCAGCATTCTTCTCGATGAAGTCCCGGTACCCTTCTGTTCGTACGCGATCCTCAATCATCTCACGATGAATGCTGTTGCCCTTGTACGACTCAAAGTAGTCCTGGTCCCGATCATTGGTGAGCTTGATCTTGGAGAAGTCTTCTTGCATGTCCTTGTGCATCTTCGCTTCATACTCGTCGTAGTCGATGGCCTTGCTGTCATCGTCTGGCATTAGATCTCCAAGTTCAAAGAGTAAGGCGTCATCTTCCAATACTGGCTGTAGATACTTGTCGCTTGTGAGATCATCTAGGGTTACTTTGATACTCTTGGGATCTGTGCCTTTCTGTGCTTCTGACCGGAGGTAGTTGATCAGCTTGATGATGGTAATCTCGTCCGCGTCTAGTGCAGACAGTCAGTAGTCATCCGAAAAGGGTAAGGCGTATAACGTGTAGATGAGCGTTCAACATTGTCAGACGTACCTGGTCCAAGTCCTTTGATCGTTGCGGGCAGATCAAATCCATTCTCAGCTTTGTTGTGCTCTACCATGTCCGACACACGAGTCCATTGTCGATCCGAAAATAGATCTTTGAAAGTAGTCGTATCCGGCTCGCTTGCGTCTTCGACGATGCTGCCGACCGAGCTCGCGGTGTCCGATTCAGTGTCTGACATGTTTTCTGGTGTGCCTTTTGCTCTTTTGGCGAACGCAGATATTTCAAATTACGCAAAAATTGCAATGAGTCGTGGTGTCGCGTCAAGTTTCCTTTGGTGGGGGAAGGCTCTGCGGTTAGTGTGCTTTTGTGGGCGATGCTGCGGGGTAGGTTCGTCGCGCCTGCCGTATCTTCTTTGCACCTCCTTTCATTCTCACCTATCCTTGCGCATGCCATCAACATTCATCATCTTCATCCGTGCCATCGAGTATACTGATAACCCCCGAGGAACCCGACTACAGCACGTTGAACAGCATTGCGAATTCCTTATTCTCTGCCTTCGTGGTGCAACACAACTGATCGCGCCTTCCATTATGCGACGCAGCGCCATGCCATCGTCATATACGTTATCCTCGTCAGTCCCGACTCCGTATCATTCTTCATCTTGCGCAATCGACCTTCGATCCAACTATCCGTAAATTATCGTGTCTCTCACCTTCAGAAGCTGAATCTAACTCCAGCGGCATGGGTAGTCACGCACAGGGGTCACGCCAGGTTCTGTTCTCATCCATTCTACGTCTACATCATGCTATTCATACGTAAATACGTTGCCAAATGTCGCTATTGGACAAGCCGGTTTGTTGCTCTGCGCAGATTCAATGATTGATAACGTCGTTCGTACCTTTCCCTAGTCTCAACGCCCACATCAAACTTTTACCGCGCTTTCGCTGCACCAGCCTCGGCCCGTTATCCTGATCTCGGCCGTGACAGCTGTATCTGACAGCTACTCATCAGAATCGTCCTCGAGCAGCCGGCGGGCGAGCTCAATGGCGTGGTCGGTCACACGTGGCTTCTTGGCGGGCGGAAGGGCGTCGACCTCCACGTCTGCTGCGCCCAAGACCTCGGCCTTCACGTCCTCGGGTTCCTTGTCCTCGACCTCCACATCCTCGGCTTTCACGTTCTCGGGCTCCTCCAAATCCTCTACTCCCTTCATGTGCTCGGGCTCATCACCGTTTTCCCCCTCCTCGTCCGAAGTCTCGCCAGCGTCGCTTCCGTAGCCATGCTCGACCTCCTCTTCGTCACTCTCGTCAGCAGCAAGCTCGGTCTGATCCTCGACTTCGTCGCTGTCGGAAGCCGGCGCGTCGCGCTTGCGTTTCTTGGAAATTTTGCTTGCAGTCGAAGTAACGCCGGCACCGTCGTAGTCTTCGTGAACCACAATGTCATCGCCAGTCTGTGTGTTCACAGATCGGAACTTGGGCTTGTATGTCTTGGGCTTACCGGTGCCTTTTCGGTGATTGGCGCGCTTCTCAACTGGAAACTCTGACAGAGGGATCATGTGTTTAGGGTACCGCTCCTCATTGCTCACCACGCCGCCACCTTCAACCAGCAGTCGAAAGTCTCGGGCGTGCTCACGAAGATACGCCATCGTCTTGTTCTTCGTCTCATGAGCAGACGTGATCTGTCCTCGGAGAGCGTCCAAACCACGATTCTTCCCACCAGCCTTGTTGATGGCTTCAACGATCTTGGACAAGTCGGCGGTGGTAATGGTGTCGTACGCGTCCAAACCCTTGGTGTGGACGAAGTCGTTGATGCCAGCGTACATGGCGCAGATCTCTGGGACGATCCAGTGATCACGGTTCTTCTTCTTCTCGTAGGCGGCGTTGGACCGGCGCGAGATCTGATCAATCCACTTGTTGTATGCGTCTTTCCATTTCTTGTCGTTGGGATCGATGTTGGTGAGTTTCGACTGGCCAACGTGGACGTGTTCGTATGCGCGGGTACGGGCGTTGAAGCGGCGGAGTGCGATGCTCGGGGTGAAGACCTCATTGATGCCCTTGAAGGTCCGCTCCCAACGGTTCTCGCTGACCTTGTTCCATTCTACCACGGGATTGTTCTTCTTCTCCTTGTCCTTCTTGGGAACCTTGCAGCTCTCGAGGTCAGGGAAGAAGATGCTGTCATCGGCTTCGTACAAGTCACGGTCGGCGGATTCGCGCTTCTCTGGGATTATGTTCTTCTGTATGAACCAGCTCTTGCCGTCGGGCATTTGGATCTTGAAAGTCGCCTCGATCTTGGTGGGGTCGGTATCGTGGGGCGCGAACGTCTCTTTCGGTGTAAGCTCCTTGTTGACTAGCTCCCGACCGGCGTAGGGTGCAGGGTCGTCCGACAATTCGCCATCGCTATCTTCATCAACTGCGACGGAATCGGTATTCGAAACATGTTCCGGCGGGCTGCTGGCGGGCACCTTGACCTTGGCCTTGCTCTGGGGTGTTGGCATCTCATCCGCGCTGGGAACCCCGCGGGCCAGGCTACCGATCAGGTGGGGCGACATCTTCCTGCGCCTTTGTCCTCTTGTGTAGGTTTATCGGGTGCGTACAAGGTATGTATTGGGATGCGTGGGGGTATGCGCTGAATGAGCAGAGTCGTGGCGAATGGTGGAGAAACCCTTCAGAGAAATCGTTAGTTAACGAGATTCAAACGTCGAGTTGGATAGACGAGATGGTTAAAAGGGTTGCAGCGCTGTCATCGCGTCCAGAAGTCGACAGCGTTGAAACTTACGGCGCGATGTCGACTATGTTTGCGGGGTATAATCGCGGAGTCAGATGCGCAGATATCACGCGTTACAGTCCTGAGCGCGCGCCAGATCGAAAGGTTTGCTGTGACCAAGTCCTTCCAATTCTCAGAGTAGAGGTTTCAAGGTGTGGTGACGGTGGCGCGGCTGGTCGCGGACTGAATTGAGCAAGATATACGCCAAGGAAGGGGAAAACTCAAGACTTCATAACAAGGCTTAACAAGTTGGGACTGTGCGCGCGTCACTGCCTGGCAGAAAAAGCCTCAAAAGGCTCATTCACTTCAGATGCTTCGCGTCCGAGGAACTGCATAGTCACTGGCGTATCAGGGCGATTCTGATTCTGCGCCTGGAACGCGACCCTGCGCGTGTTGTCGACGCGCTCAATAGCCATGAGGATACGCAATGTTGGAACACGATCTGACATTTGTTTAGGTGATCCACGCTGCATTGTATAATTGCGCGAATGAGTAGAGTGAGTGGATGGGAGATATCTTGGCATGTATACATTCACTGTCGACCGGTCTAGCTACCGTACGTAGAGACGCTGGAATACCTCGTCGAATCGATACTTCCAACTTTTTCTGGTCTCGTACTCTCGAGAATCGACGTCCCAAAGTCAAAGCGCACCTTATAGCAACGCCTTCTCGAGATATCAGCGTTCAAATCGAGTACAAATAAGCACAGCAAGCTGACACGGCAAAGACTCACGAGGCGAGGGCTTATTGCGTGCTTACTTTCAACGTCTTGCGATGACGCAGAGCGATTATAGAAAAAACGCATGATTTGCTAGGTCCACTGTCTCTCATTCCCAAACCACTTAGCCTACGCATGCGCCGACGAGCAAATCCTACACGTAAACCCCCCAGTCCACGGCACACACATCTCCCGTTCCAACTTCCCATCTGCGAAGCAGTTCCCCCTACACTCCTCCACAGTCGGCCAGCTCCCCTTCTCACTACACACCGTCTCCACAGGCTTCATCGGCTTCACCGGCGTCTGTCGAACCGGCGCCTCAAAGGGTACCGTCTTCGTAGGCGTTGTACGTACCGTCGTTGTTATAGTCGTTAGTTCTTGCGTTGTGTGGGCTGGTGTGGATGTAAGAGTAGGTGTCTGATAGACTGGGGCTGGCGCGTGTGGACATCTCGAGAGGCCGATGTTGATGCCGCCAAGTAGGGCGGCGATGAGTAGGGCTATGATGAGTATCGTGAAGGTGGGGATGAGGAATCTCTTCTTGGTGAAAAAAGAGTGTCTTTTGTAGAATGGGCGTGGAGGCAGTTGAGCTTCGTCGTCATGAGGGAAGTAGGGGTGGTTGGGATCGATGTGGTCTGCGGGGACGCCTGTGCGTTGTGGTGCGATGCCGGAAAGCTCGATGTTGGGTCGTTGAGACATGCTTATTGGTATTGCTGCGCTGTCGTGTGTTGCTGGGTCGCTGTATATCGATGTTTTTGTTTAGTATGCTGCGCAGCGGTCAATAGGTTGCATAAGGAGGAGGAAAGTGGCAGAGGACGTTATGTAACCGCTTTGACTATGGTGAAAGGAAGGCGGCCAGCGAAGCATTATGATCATAGTGCAAGCACACTGCTCCAGAACTGTACAATGGAAGTCTAGGCCAAATTACGGCAAGAGATGCAGTATCGCTGTCATGTTGATACGTAGAGCTGACACTTCACTTACAGGTGTCGCACTAATGAGCTCTTGACCAGAACATAAATAGAATTGTAGCCCATTCTGGAGCGTCCAAGGCCTGTCAAGGATGTGCCCGGCTTACTTTTGCAAAATGACCTTGCACGCACAGTGACGACGTCTCATCTCCATACTCTTGAGGAACATATTTTGCCCAGTCCCCTGTCAATAGCTCTTTTGTCTCATCTGTCAATTCTGCTGCTCCACTACGTGTACGGTGAATGAAATGCCTTTTCCCTTGGAAGTCAAACCAAAATTGATCTACCTCACGGCTGCTAGTGTTTTCAAACCAGAATTGATCTTCCTCACTGCTGCTAGTCTTTTCGGCTTTCTCAAGGCCCATTGCGGTGATCGGACAGGCATGACCATGAAACCGTCCCAGTTTGGAACTGTGCTCTATGTTAGAGAACCACCCAAGGAAGCCCTTCCACCGGGACGGTGTGATGTTCATTGCGTAAGCAGCTCCGTACAACAGCGCTTTAGAACTATCATAACGGGCTTCTTGTTCTGCTAAGTTTTTGAGACATCTGCTTCGAAATGTGACAAGAGCGACCTCCATAAAGATTTGATCAGTCGACTTTACATAATCGACTGTGATGCGTTGATCGAGACGCACCAGCCCAAGTAAACCGTAGACTTTATCACGCGGATCCGCGCAACCATTTGTCAGATAACGGTCCAGTATAGCGCATATGTCGAGATGTTTGAATTCACCGGCTCTTCGCAGAGAACTCTTGCAGATGATGTTGTACGCGGTTCTGGATACGGAGTGATGGAGATAGTCAACGAGGGATTCAGCTCGACTCTCCCATTCACGTTTGTCGTCCACCAGCCAGACATCTCTCACGAGGATCCTGATCTGGGCCGCTAAGATGAACTCTTGTATGATCCACAGTCGTGTGAAGTATTTGGTGTGAAGTATGTAAGCAAACGCCGCTGGTTCTTTAGCGTCCCTCCATACACATGCAGCGTCGTACATATTTTCGAACTTGTCGCATTCACGTCCAGCAATGCCAGTCGAAGGGTCAGCCTTTTGGGAACCATCTCCCAACCAAGCAATGACTGACGTAGCTTTGCTGTAAATATCGCTCATCATCTGCACTTGGTGGTTGCGCTCAGAAGTAGTCGATTGATCAATGCACAGCTGGTCGATCCATAGATATTGATCCGAGGGCGTCTTGTCGCTGCGTTTTCGAAACTCAGTGAGGAACTTGAAGAGGTTTTCTCGGATCTCAAGCTTTCCATTCGAGATTTCGACGGCTGTTTTTGATGGTGATGGACCCCAAACATAGGACAAGGCTGTATACAGCGGTGCTTCGGAGATCTCAAAGACCTTGATGTCGAGACGTATAGCATCGTCGTTCTCCAGCAGATCGAGAAGCGTGACAAGTCGTATTTGCCGTGTCGTATGGTCAAGTGGCTGGTATTGGTAGTTTTCGGTGGTCGAGTTACCAGCGTAGGGCATGTTCGCTCCACGGCTGCCTTGCGCCTCGGCCTAACATGTTAGTGCGTGCTATGTATCCGACAAGTACGCATATCACCTACCATGGCACCATGCAGCAGATAAAGCAGATTCAGCGTACGACTAAGGCTTGGGAGGACGCGAGGACTATGCGAGGTTTGCGATGATCGCAGCGACAAAGTCATGCGAGATGTGTTAAATACAGGCGGTGAAGATGCGCGTGCCAATGTGTTGCTGACTGCGTGGGCTGTGCATACGCATGTGGCTTGGATGCATGGTAGTACAGACCAATGAACTGCGAAAAGCCGTGAAAAGCGTTGAGGCCTATTGAGCCAGTAGCTGCGCGGATAGCAGTGCAGTGACTGCAAGGACCCTGGGTACTAAAGTCGAAGCAGGTCAGCGAGTAATATGCATAATACAGGATAACGATCGTGCGGACATGAATTTGATGGGTATATAGCGTCTTGAATGGGTATCGCTTGGGATCCTTCAGAGCTCGAAAGCCAGGAATACCAGTTCAGTGTAAGGAAAAGATCCCGCTTTCTTCCGACCTTGTGTTGCTCGAGACTAGAAAGACCAAGACAGTCTGTAGGCCTTACTCGTGCTCTCTAGTCATCATCACCAAACTGATCATCAGTACCGCTGTTGCGCCGACGCCGGGTCTCGGTGCTTCGATCATCGTTGCCTGGGGCCGGCTCTGGACGCCCATTGGCTCGCGCCTGGTCCTCAATGATGTTAACATGGCTCCCAGAGGACCGTCGACTAGGGCGTGAGTTGCCTCGGCGTGGTTGTCGTGGAGCGTTTTGCGGGGAGCGATTGCTACCGTCGTTGCTACCAGGTCCTGTAAAACGTCGAGCTCCGTTAACGCGGTCAGGTGGAAGCTGGTAAGACGGGCCGCGTCATCGCGAACTGTTGCGCTGCCGGTTGATTGCTTCCGCCTGGCTGCTGTCTCGAATCGCGGGGGCGGGTGTGAGCATGCTGATATCGGTCTTTGCGCGCTTGGTAGGGGCTGTCCTCATTGTAGTGTCACTGTCGGGGGCTCGGCGTCGGGAGCCTCCATTGACACTTCGTCCTTGTAGGCCTTGGTACTGTAACAATGTCAGCTTTGACCTCGAGAACTACCTAACATTCGAAGACATACATGGAGCTGAGCACCCTGTTGGCGATTTTGACTGAGCTGCTGATCCTGCTTCGTCTTCTCTGGGAGGGCCTTGTCGTCTATATCTTGGTGACTGTGCTTGTCCTTGTCTAGTCGTGCCTCCAATTCCTCAATCCACATGTCCTTGGGGGTGCTCGTGCTTTGTTTCTGTAGAAGTCTTCGATTGCGCTTCTTAAGAATTGCGTTGAGGACGTCTTCCCCGATCTCTCCGCACACTTCGATACGGGAGTCATGTGGGAGGGGAATAACGTCTAAGACATTTCCAAAGGCGCCCGTCTTGGGTTGGTATGGGCAACCTGCTTCTATGCCATAGACGCCTTTTTCTGGGGTGCACGCGACCTTACTGCCCAGCTCTTCGTCCCAGCAGTAGTATTCTGCAGCTTCTGCTTTCTTGAGACCGAAGCAATCCACGCGGACTTGTATGGGCTTCGATAATGGTCCGCGTCCTCCGGAAGTGCCGAGCTTCAGGACCTCAAGTTCGGTGGTGTTGTCGATGACGATACCGTATCTCGTCTTGAAACAAAACCAGCCAAACTGCGTCTGGACAGCATTGGGGTCATTCGCTTCGCAAAGGACTACGTGAGGGAAGTTCACAATTGTTCCCCTCTTGTAATTATCCTTGTCGACAGGGGCGTGATTGTCCCATCGTGTTTCCTCGGATTCTCTCCGCCGGGGCCCGGCGGTTTGTTCAGGCCCAGAGACTTCTCGTGCAGATAATATCATTGGCGCGCTTGACTGTTGATGCGCGATTGCGGAGCAGACGTCGTGACAAAGTTCTGAGAGAAGGTATACGCCGCTGGTAGAGCCGCCTGAAGTAGTGAGCGCTTAGATTGGTCGGCGCTGGATATTGGACTTCCGCAGTGTAGGATTCTACGCTGATATGGCAAACAATTAGCCCGCCGTGTTCATGTACTAGGGGGTATCGCTGGAGCTACTTCGGTCGTGTGGTATCGTGTCGCTCTCGCGAATGGCAACAGCTTACCTATGAGCGAATTCTTCGCGTTGCATAGTGAATAGGGCGGCGGAGGGACACCGCGCACATTTCACGCTCACCTAGCCTATAAAGTATTTTGCGTAGTCGAATCTGCGCACTCTCTCGGTAATCGTCTGTCCTACAACAACTTTCTCGCCTTAATATCAAACTCGTCGGGAATAAGATATCCAAACGTGGCGGCTTTCGTAATCTGACGATTGACGCTTTTACTCGAGATCCGGCTTACATTATACCACAAACTTCTGAACATGTCTACCACTCAGGGTGTTTTAAAGACCGCGATAAGCCTATACAGGGCGGTAGCGGGCTATCTTCCTCTCCTCCGTCACTGCGAAGGCCACATTCCCCGCGATAATGGACGTACCGGTGATGGCGCTGGAGGACAGTCAATCTTATCTAATATCGACATGTCGTCGTTGCCTACCCAGCTTTTGATCACTTCCGTCCAGTCTGGGAGAAGCAAATACGAAACAATGCTGGAGCTCCGGTTCAAGTCGGACTCGATCAAAGCGGACATCGCGATGGTGAAGGTGAACGAAAAAGACGCCCAGTCGACAATCCAATGCAAAGAGGCGGCTATCGAGAGGATAAATCATCGGATGCAACATCGAAGTGGCAACGGAGAAACGAAAGCCCAACAACTTTGCCTGAAGGTCTTCTTGCGCGAGCGCGACGCAGCGATGAAGACCAAACGAGAGATGCAAAGATTGGTCAAATCGCTTACGAAGGAACGCGATAAGAATCTTTGCTTATTTGCTGAAGTCGTGATG